>Ga0310810_10010273_pt1 | contig 10889 bp, 12 predicted proteins | sample NCmetagenome_FD_207641 | JGI IMG/M metagenome (GOLD analysis project Ga0310810, IMG submission 207641) | Soil microbial communities from experimental microcosm in Duke University, North Carolina, United States - NC | ecosystem: Engineered > Artificial ecosystem > Soil microcosm > Unclassified ... | reverse complement strand
GCTGATGTTCGTCGCCCTGTTCGGGTCGTCGACGGTGATCCAGGTGTTCCAGCAGGACAACCTGAAGGCCGACTCGCGCAACGTGCGCACCCTCTACGACAGCTTCTCGGCCGAACGCGGACCGATCCTGGTCGACGGTGAGCCGATCGCCGAGTCGGTACCCGTCGATGACGAGTACAAGTACCAGCGGGTGTACGCCGACGGGCCGCTGTACTCGGCGGTCACCGGATACTTCACCCTCAACCAGGGCAACACCGGTATCGAGGGCGCGCTCAACGATTACCTCAGCGGCACGGCGAACGAGCAGTTCCTCGACCAGCTGAACGCGGTGATCACCGGGCAGAACCCGAAGGGGGCTGCGGTCGAGCTGACCATCGACCCGGCGGTGCAGAAGGCCGCGTGGGATGCCCTCGGCGACCAGCAGGGCGCGGTGGTCGCACTGGACCCGAAGACCGGCGCGATCCTGGCGATGGTCTCGAAGCCGGCGTACGACCCCTCCAAGCTCGCCACCCACGATCCCGCCGCCTTCCGCACCGCGTACGACTCGCTGATCGGCGATCCGAGCGATCCGCTCATCAACCGCGCCATCGCGGGCGACCTGAACCCGCCGGGGTCGACGTTCAAACTGGTCGTCACGGCGACCGCCCTCGCGAACGGGCTGAGTCCCGACACGACGTTCCCCAACCCTCCGCGCCTGACCCTCCCGCAGAGCACCGCGGTGATCACCAACGCCGAAGGCGGGTCGTGCGGCGGCGGCAAGACCGCGACGATCGCCACGGCACTGAGGCTCTCGTGCAACATCCCGTTCGCTCAGCTCGGGCTGCAGCTGGGGTACGCGAAGATCGCCGAGCAGGCGCGCGAGTTCGGGTTCGGCGACGAGAACCTGACGATCCCGATGGCGGTCGAGCCGAGCGTGTACCCGCCGACGGCGAGCGACGCCGAGCAGATGCTGTCGTCGTTCGGCCAGGCCAGCGACCGCGTCTCTCCCCTGCAGATGGCGATGGTGTCGGCGGCGGTTGCCAACGGCGGGCAGCTGATGCGGCCCAACGTCGTCGAGAGCATCACCGCCCCCGACCTGAACGAACTGCAGGGCTTCCAGCCCGAGGTGTACAGCACGCCGATCAGCGCCGAGAACGCCGCCACGATGACCCAGCTCATGGTGTCGAACGTCGCCAACGGCGCGGCCAGTAATGCAAGAATCGAGGGGATCGACGTCGGGGGCAAGACCGGCACGGCGCAGAACGGCGACGGCGAGCCGTACACGCTGTGGTTCACCGGTTTCGCTCCCGCGAACGACCCGCAGGTCGCGGTCGCGGTCGTGGTGGAGAACGGCGGCGGGCTCGGCCAGTCGGGGTTCGGAAACCTGGTCGCCGCCCCGATCGCGCGGACTGTCATGGAGGCGGTGCTGAACAGATGAGGCCCTCGAGCGGCATCACCTTCGGTGGCCGGTACCAGCTCGCGTCGCGCATCGCGATCGGCGGGATGGGCGAGGTCTGGCAGGCGACCGACCTGGTCATCGGGCGCACCGTCGCGATCAAGATCCTGAAAGACGAGTACCTCGGCGATCCCGGGTTCCTGGAGCGCTTCCGCGCCGAGGCACGGCATGCGGCGCTGGTCAACCATGAGGGCATCGCCAACGTCTTCGACTACGGCGAAGAGGATGGCTCGGCCTACCTGGTCATGGAGCTCGTGCCCGGCGAGGCGCTCAGCTCGATCCTCGAGCGCGAGCGGGTGCTGCCCACCGACAAGGTGCTCGACATCGTCGCCCAGACCGCATCGGCTCTGCACGCCGCCCATCAGGCGGGTCTGGTGCACCGCGACATCAAGCCGGGCAACCTGCTGATGACCCCCGAGGGTCGCGTGAAGATCACCGACTTCGGCATCGCGCGGATCGCGGATCAGGTGCCGCTGACGGCGACCGGTCAGGTGATGGGCACGGTGCAGTACCTCTCGCCCGAGCAGGCCAGCGGCCACCCGGCGTCCCCGACGACCGACATCTACTCGCTCGGCATCGTCGCCTACGAGGCGCTCGCCGGCCGACGGCCGTTCACGGGCGAGTCGCAGGTGGCGATCGCGATGGCGCAGATCAACGAGGCTCCGCCCGAGTTGCCGGTCACGATCGCCGAGCCGGTGCGCAACCTGGTGTACGCCTGCATCGCCAAGAAGCCCGAAGACCGTCCCTCGACGGCCGCGAACCTGTCGCGCGCCGCTCAGGCGCTGCGCCGCGGCGACCTCGCCGGCGCGGTGGCCGCGGTGCCCTCGCTCTCCGGCGGCGAGACCGCGTTCACCCAGCTGCTCACACCGGGTGGGGCGACCGCCGCGACCCGCGTGTTCCAGCCCGGTGAGCAGGCGTACGCGCGTACCAGTGAGCTCGAAACGAGCGAGAAGCGCCGCAGCCCGTGGATGTGGCCCCTCATCGCGATCGTCTCGGTGCTCACGGTGGTGCTCGTCGCGATTCTGATCGTGTTCGCGCTGCGGCAGACTCCGGAACCCGAACCGACCCCGAGCGACACCCCGGCCTCGCAGTCGCCGACACCGAGCACGACACCGACCCCCGACACGGTGCCCATCTCGGCGGCCGATTACGTGAACCGTCCCTTCACCGACGTCGAGGCAGAGCTCGGCCAGTGGTTCGAGGTCGAGCGCGTCGAGGGCCCGATCGCCAACACGCCCGACAAGAACGGGCTGGTCTCGGGCATCAACCCGACCGGCAACGTGCAGAAGGGCCGCACGATCCAGGTCGCGGTCTACCAGGACTACCCGGGCCCCAGCCAGCCGAGCGCGCCGAGCGCGTCGCCGGCGACGGCGCCGACCGGCGACCCGGTCACGATCTCGTGGTCGGCCTACGCCGGCTGCCCGAGCGGCTACGACGTCACCGGGTACACGGTGTCGCTGACCAACGCGCACTTCGCGTCCGGAGGCCCGAACGTCACGACGACCAGCGTGCAGATCGTGGCCGATGCGCCGGGAGCGGTGACCGCCACCTACACGGCCAGCTGCGGGTCGGCGGGGACGACCCCGGCATCCGACCCCGCCACGCACACGGCCACCTGAGGCGTTCTCGCAAGGAGCGCGGCGTTAGACTGACCGGGGCGTCGCAGCGCGCCCGGAACCTGACGAGAAGAGGCGACCGTGGCTGATGGGGTGACCGCAGACGTACGCCTGCTGGCCGACCGCTACCAGATCGGCGAACTTCTCGGTCGCGGTGGCATGGCCGACGTGCACGCCGGTATGGACGCGCGACTCGGCCGCAGGGTCGCCATCAAGCTGCTGAAGCCCTCGCTGGCCAACGACCCCGCGTTCCGCACCCGCTTCCGGCAGGAGGCGCAGGCCGCCGCGCGCATGGCCCACCCGACCATCGTCCGCGTCTTCGACGCCGGTGAAGAGACGGTGCGCGACCCCGCGGGCAACGAGATCCAGGTGCCGTTCATCGTCATGGAGCACGTCGACGGGCGGCTGCTGAAAGACGTCGTCGCGCAGGGTCCGCTCGACCCGGCCGAGGCGGGACGCATCGTCGACGGCATCCTGGTCGCGCTGGAGTACTCGCACCGAGCCGGCGTCGTGCACCGCGACATCAAGCCCGGCAACGTCATGGTCACCTCCTCGGGTCAGGTGAAGGTGATGGATTTCGGCATCGCCCGCGCCATCTCCGACTCGTCGGCCACGATCGCCCAGACCAGCGCCATCCTCGGCACCGCCCAGTACTTCTCGCCCGAGCAGGCGCGCGGCGAAGCCGTCGACGCCCGCACCGACCTGTACTCGACCGGCGTCGTGCTCTACGAACTACTCACGGGGCGGCCGCCGTTCCAGGGCGAGACCGCGGTCGCCACGGCGTACCAGCACGTCAGCGAGGCGCCGATCCCGCCGAACGCGCTCAACCCGGCGGTGTCGCCGGCGCTGAACGCCGTCGTGATGCGGGCGCTGGCCAAGGACCGCACCGAGCGGTACCAGACCGCCGCCGACTTCCGCTCCGACCTCGAGATCGCGCTGGCCGGCAAGGTGCCCGACCGGGCGCCGGTGGAGTCCGACTTCGATTCGGCGCTGTTCGGCGTGAACCCCACGGCGACCTCGGCCTCGGAGGCGACGCTGCGCCGCCTCGCCGACGACGCGGACGACCGGGTGCCGCGCACCCAGACCCGGCCGCCGGTCGCCTGGATCTGGGGCATCATCGCCCTCGTCGCGGTCATCGTCGCCGCAGCGGGCTTCTATGCGATCACCCTCGCGCCGACGTCGCTCGTCGGCCAGAACGTCGCGGTCGAGATTCCGGATGTCGTGGGCGACACCTGGGAGAACGGCGGCAACACGCTGCTCGAGCTGGGGCTCAACCCCGTGAAGTCGGATCAGGCCAGCGACACGATCCCCGAGGGCACCATCATGGCGGTGGACCCCGAGGTGGGCACCCGGTTGTCGCCGGGACAGGACGTCGAGGTCACGGTGTCGTCGGGTCTGCCGAAGGTGGCGCTGGCCGGCTTGACCTTCAAGACCGAGGATCAGGCGAAGAAGATCATCAAGGACCTGGGTCTGACCTACGGGGAGACCACGGTCACCTACTCGCCCAACGTGGCCAAGGGTGCCGTCATCGGCATCCTCCTGCCGCCCGGTACCGACCTCATCACCAGCGCCCAGCAGGTGGTGAAGGGGTCGACCGTCAATCTGGTCGTCTCGAACGGCCTGGTCAAGGTGCCCGACCTCACCGGCAAGTCGGTGACGCAGGCGCAGGCGACCCTCACCGGCAGCAACCTGCAGCTCTCGGTGAAGCTCACCCCCGACAACAGCTGCAGCGGCATGACGGTGACGTCGCAGTCGCTGAAGGGCGAGCAGAAGCAGAAGTCGCTGGTCGAGCTGGTCTACTGCAACGGGTAACGCGCGGGGCGGTCAACCCATCCGCACGAGCGGGCTGAGCCCCTTCGCCCGTTCGGGCGCCTCGGCGAGCCCGAGCGAGCCGAGCCAGTTGCCGAGCATGCGGTAGCCGCCCTCGGTGAGCACCGACTCGGGGTGGAACTGCACCCCGAACACCGGTGCCTCGCGGTGACGAAGGCCCATGATGACGCCACCGAGCGTGCGCGAGGTGACGACCAGCTCATCCGGAACCGTCTCGTCGACCACCGCGAGTGAGTGGTACCGCGTCGCCCGGAAGGGCTGGGGCACCCCCTCGTAGAACGGGCTGTCGTCGTGACGGATCAGCGAGGTCTTGCCGTGCATGAGCTCATCGGCGTGGGTGACGGTGGCGCCGCGCGCCTCGGCGATCGCCTGCAGGCCCAGGCACACCCCGAGCAGAGGTGAGCCGGCGGCGATCGCCGCCTGGACGACCGGGATGCTGACGCCGGCCGCCGCGGGCGCGCCCGGTCCCGGCGAGAGCAGCACGCCGTCGTACTCCCCGATGCGCTCGGAGGACTCCGCCGCGGGGAACGCGTCGTTACGCAGCACCTCGGTCTCGGCCCCCAGTTGCTGCAGGTAGCCGTTCAGCGTGTAGACAAAGCTGTCGTAGTTGTCGATGACGAGGATGCGGGTCATGCCGCTCCCGTCTCGACCGTCACGTCCTGCGGAGCAACCAGGTGGTCGATCGCGGGGAACACCCAGAGCACGCACGCGACGAGCACCACGGCGACCAGCACCAGCAGGATCAGCACTCTCAGCCACCACGGACCGGGCAGCACGCGCCACAGCGCCCCGTACATCTACGACCCCGCCTTCACGGTCGCGGCGATTTCATCGGGGGGCCCGTCGGCGCGGGGGAAGAATTTGGCGAACACGCTGTAGCCGATGATGCGCTCGGCGGCCGAGAACATCGGGTTGCAGCTGGTCATCGTCATGATGCGGTCCTGCGGGGTGACCCCGTCGTTCTGCGGCACGGGTGCGATCACCCCGACTCCGGTGGGCGGCACGTACTCGAGGTTGCGGAAGTCGTACTGGTACCAGCCGTCCTTCGTCTCGATGAAGATGTGGTCGCCGGTGCGCAAGGTGCCGATGCCGTTGAACGGCTTGCCGTAGCTGGTGCGATGCGCGGCGACGGCGAAGTTGCCGACCTCGCCCGGCATCGCGGTGCCGGGGTAGTGCCCGATCTCGCCCTTGTTCAGCACTGCGACGGTGCCGGTGCCCTGGGCGATCGGCTTGTAGTAGCTGTCGCCGAACCGCGGGATGATCATCAGCGCGAACACCGTGCCGACCTGGCCCGGCTCGTTGTGCACGGGAGGTTCCTGCGAGGTGCCCTGCTCGGCGGTCGAGGCGTTGCCTTGCCACGCTGACGACTGCTGCAGAGACTGGTCGCGCAACTCGTTGTCGACCACCAGGTCGTTGAACCAGAGCTGCCAGCCGAGGAAGAGCAGCACGAACACGCCTGCGGTGATCAGCAGCTCGCCGAGAACGCCGACGACCGACACCGGGCGGCGCGGGGCGCGACGTCTCGTGCGCTGCGCGCCCGCACCCCCACGCGGCTCGCTCATGGGGCGATTCTAATGCTCAGGGCTGCACCGGGAGCGGTCCGCTAGGATTCCTGCCATGGCCCGTCCCAAAGCTGCACGCACCAGTTCCGATGCGACCCCGGCGCGCACCGGAGACGACGCACCGAACCCGGTGTGGTTCAAGCCGGTGATGTTCGGCTTCATGCTGATCGGCCTCATCTGGATCATCGTCTTCTACCTCAGCCAGGGGTCCTTCCCGATTCCGAGCATCAGCAGCTGGAACATCCTGATCGGCTTCGGGATCATGTTCATCGGCTTCCTCATGACCACGCGCTGGCGCTGACCTTCCGATTCGCCGCCCGAATCACATCCGTGTAATTCGTCCACACTGTGGACGAAGCTGTGGACAGTCGCGGCCGCGCGCCGTCAGAAGTACAGCTGCGGCGCGCTGACCAGATAGGCGCCGTACAGCACCAGCAGACCCACCGCGACCCCGGCGACGCCGAGCGCCTGAGCGACGCGCTGGTCGCGGCGGCGGGTGCGCAGCAGCAGCACCCCGATGAGGAAGCCCACGATCAGTCCGCCGACGTGCGCCTCCCAGGCGATCCCGCCGACGAAGAACGGGAAGGCGAGGTTGATCGCCAGCACGATCAAGAGCTGACGCACATCGACCCCCAGCGGGCGACGCAGGGCGAGCACCGCACCCATCAGGGCGAACACGGCACCCGAGGCACCGAGCGCTCCGCCGGGGTAGGGCTGGTTCGCACCCATCACGTACCAGATCTCGACGTAGGTGAGGTACCCGATCGATCCGGCCAGCGCACCGATCAGGTAGAGCGCCAAGAACCGGATGCGGCCGAGGAACGATTCCAGCAGCGGCCCGACGATGAACAGGGCGTACATGTTGAACAGCAGATGCAGCACGATCGTGCCGCGGGAGTGCAGGAACGCCGACGTGATCAGCCGCCACGGCTCGCTGCCGATGGTGTACGGCCAGAGGAACAGCGCCAGTTCGAACTGCGGGAACAGCCACTGCAGCCCGAAGAACACCACGTTCAGCCCGATCAGGGTGTAGGTGACGACGCTCGTGGCGCCGGGCCGCAGTCTCCGGGTCCAGGATGCCGAGGCGCGCGGCATACTCGCCCTGCCCTCACGGACGCACTCCGGGCAGTGCACGCCGACCGCGGCCGGTGTTTGGCACTGCGGGCAGATCGGCCGTCCGCAGCGCTGGCAGGTGATCCAGGTCTCGCGATCCGGATGCCGGTAGCAGCGCGGCGGAGCCTCGGTCTCGGCGTGCGCGTCGGTCATGCCAGGGCGCCGGTGAGGAGGGTGCGCGCGACGGCCAGCGCCACGAGCGCGAGCAGCGCACCGGCGATGATCAGGTGGGGTCGCCGGGCCTGCGAGGGCCGGTCGTCGTAGCGGCGGAAGAGCAGCATCGCCCCTACACCCGACAGCGTTCCCCCGACGATCGCCAGCAGGTTGCCGCCGAGGAAGACGCTCACCAGCAACCAGATCGCGATGCTCAGCAGCACCCGGTTGCGCGCCGCAGTGTGCGGCCAGATCACGATCAGGTAGGCGCCGGTGATACCCCAGATCGCCCCCATCAACCCGTACGCGACGCCGCCCGCGAGCACCGTGATCGCCGCGGCGCCGGCAGTGGTGGCGATCAGCAGCTCGAGGTACCGGCGGCGGCCGAACTGGCGCTCCGCGCTCCAGCCGATGAACGTGAAGATGCCGATGCTGAGGATCACGAAGACCACGACCGGGCCGAACGAGGGGTAGGCCACCCCCGACGTGACGTACCGCCACACCTGCCAGGCCTCATCCGGGAACGCCGCCAGCCAGGTGAACGGAAGGCTGCCGGTGAAGAGGCCGAGGATCCAGAGGATCAGGGCGATCGCGCCGGTCGCGATCGTGACGACGGGAAGGGTGGTCGCGCTGAGCGCCTCACCGAGCGACGAGCGGGCGCGCCGGGTGCGCTTCGCCCGCGCGGCCGGGCGTGGCCCCGCGGCCGGCTCCCACCGCACCGTACCGCCCTCCTCGCGCACGCAGTCGGGGCAGCGCACGCCCGCGGGTGTGAGGATCTGGCACTCGGGGCAGATGGTGCGCCCGCACCGGGTGCACAGCGTCCAGCTCGTACGGTCGGGGTGCCGGTAGCAGACCGACGGATCGGTCTCGGCCGGGGTCGCGGGCACCGGGTGGGGCTACTTCTCGACGACGTCGATGCCGGTGATGACCACGTCGGTCAGCGGCTTGTCGCGGCCGTCGGTGGGCACCTTCTCGATCTCGTCGACCACGCGCTGCGACTCCGCGTCGGAGACCTCGCCGAAGATGGTGTGCTTGCGGTTCAGGTGCGGCGTCGGAACCGTGGTGATGAAGAATTGCGAGCCGTTGGTGCCGCGGCCGCCCTGCAGCCCCGCGTTGGCCATCGCCAACAGGTAGGGCCGGTCGAACATCAACTCGCCGTGGATCTCGTCGTCGAACTGGTACCCCGGCCCGCCGAAGCCCTGGCCGAGGGGGTCGCCGCCCTGCAGCATGAACTGCGGGATGATGCGGTGGAAGATGACACCGTTGTACAGGGGGCCGGTCTGCTTCTCTCCGGTCGCCGGGTGCGTCCACTCGCGAGTGCCGGTGGCGAGGCCGATGAAGTTGGCGACGGTCTGGGGAGCGTGGTGACCGAACAGGTCGACCTTGATGTCGCCGTGGTTGGTGTGGATGGTGGCGACGGCGGTGGAAACGGTCATGCGCGCAATTCTGTCATGCGCGCCGTGGGGCCTGCTCCCAGGCAGCGTGCAGGTGGCGGACCTTGCGCCCCGTCGGCCCTCTGGCAGGATGGAACGGAGGAGTTCGCCGAAACTCGCCGACGGAGGTCGACATGGGACTGTCACGCAAGCGTCAGAGGGAGCTCAAGCGGCTGAAGCGCAGCGCTGAAGACCTCTGGGACGAGCAGCGCGAAGCCATCGAGCACGCCAGCGCGGTGCTGCGCGACGCGCGTCGGCAAGCCGCGAACTATGCCCGCGAGGAGGTTGCTCCGCGGGTGCGCGACACCTACGAAGACCGGGTGCGGCCAGCGCTGCGCGACGGCGTCCGTGCGGGGCGGCAGGCGGCGTGACGATGTCGTTCCGGCCATCACCGGCGCCCTCGGCTCGGCCCTCGCCATGCTCGAGGCCGCCAAGGACCCGAGGGTTCGGGATGTGGTGCGTCGCGTCGCCGGGGCGGGTGAGCGCGCCGGGGTGGTCACCATGCCGAAGAGGTCCGCAGGACCGGGCCGGTACATCCTGATCGGACTGGGCGTGGTCGCCGCGGCGGGCGTTGCCTACGCCGCCTGGCAGACCCTGCGCGCTGACGACGACCTGTGGATCGAGGAGCTCGACGAGATCGGGGCGGCCGACGTCGACGCGGTCGACGACGAATCCTGATGCGTACGGGGGTCGCCGTCGCGGGCGTCGCCGTGCTGCTGCTCTCCGGTTGCTCGGCGTTTCCGGGTGCTTTCCCGTCCGCGTCCCCGTCGGCATCGGGCAGCCCGTCACCGACGGCTCCCATCGGCGCCCCCTTCGGTGACGCTGCGCCGCGCGAGTCGGTGACCGATGACCTGGGCACCTACCTTCATGTGACCCTGTCGCCCACCGCGTCGGTGGCGACCGAGGTCGATCCGGCGACGGTGGGCGATCGCATCGCCGGCAGTTCCTGGGACGACGCGTCGCTTCTGGAGGGCCAGCGGTTCGTGGCGACGTTCGTCGCCGAGCAGACCATCGACTCGGTCGCACTCGACCGTGACGAGCAGGGTTGGAACGAGTGGCTCGGCTCCACCGCCGCGAGCTACTTCGGCCCGGACTACCGGGGCCTGCTCGGCAAGCCGGCCGGCGGAACCGACCGGGCCACCCCGATCTTCAACGACCCGAACGACTCGACCCCCGTGCTGGTGCGCGATGGTCTCGCCCGACTCGACGACGCCACCATCACGGTGAACGAGTTGCAGAACGAACCGCGCGAGGGCGGCGAGTTGCTGCGGGTGACCGGCACCGCCGATGTGGCCTACCGGCTGAGCGACGATCAGGCGATCGCGTATCTGCTTGATCAGGGGTACGACGAGCAGACCGTCGACGGGTTCACCGCCCTGCACGACGGTGACGATGGTCACCTGCTCACCCACCTCGACTGGAGCTACTCGGTCGAGCGCACCGGCGATGGCTGGGTGATCCGCGCCTACTCGCTCGTCAGCGACTCCAACATCGAGGGCGTCGCGCAGGCGTAGGGCCGCCCTCTCGCGTTCCGGCAGGGACGCGGTGATCTCGCGGGGTGAGGGTGGAGCCTAGGGGAATCGAACCCCTGACCTCCTGCTTGCAAAGCAGGCGCTCTACCAATTGAGCTAAGGCCCCGTGCTGGTCGGGCACTGCGGGTTGAGTAGCGACCGCAGGTCACGTGTCGAAACCGCTCGATCGACACAGTGGGGCTACCAGGACTTGAACCTGGGACCTCTTCATTATC
>Ga0310810_10010272_pt1 | contig 10890 bp, 5 predicted proteins | sample NCmetagenome_FD_207641 | JGI IMG/M metagenome (GOLD analysis project Ga0310810, IMG submission 207641) | Soil microbial communities from experimental microcosm in Duke University, North Carolina, United States - NC | ecosystem: Engineered > Artificial ecosystem > Soil microcosm > Unclassified ... | reverse complement strand
TCTGGGCGCAACGCGCCCGCTGGCGGTCGTCCCGCGTAGGTCAGAACCAGAGACAGCGCGAGCGGCGCATCTGTTTCAACCGGTGCGCAGATCTCGGTGATCTGATTGAGCTCCCAATAGATCGTCCGCAGCCCGCGATCGTCATCCTTGCCGAGATCGCACGCTGCTCCGGAGACCGGGAACGCGGTCTGGCCACTGGCCATGGCCGGCACCGCGTATACCGCCAGGACGAAGAGAACGGCGGTTCTCGTCATGTCAGTCCAGCCAGCGGCTTGCCGTCCATATACGCCGGCGGCTCGATGCCGAAAAGGCGCAGCACGGTTGGAGCGATGTCGATGAGCGCCGGGTCCTTCGTCTCGACCTTGCGATTGCAGAAGAACACGCCCGGCACCAGCCGCGGGTCCACGCAGTGGTCGCCGCTCCACGGCTTGAGGTTGTCCTCGAACACGGGCCCGGCCACCATGCCGGTCGCGCAGTCCCACGAGATGCGGTAGCCGGCGTTGTAGCCGATGATCAGGTCGGGCGCGTTCTCCAGGTACGGTCCGGAGTAGAGCGCGGCGGTATCGAACGCCTCGTTGATGCCGACCGCCTTCTTCTCCTCGTCACGCAGGCCCTTCAACTTCGCGATGATCTCGGCTTTCACCGCCGCGGCCTCGGCGCCGGGCTCGACGAGCCCCTGGGCCTCGCGACCCTTCATGTTCAGGAACAGACCGGTCAGCCCGAGGACGTAGGCCCTGGTCTTCGACCAGTCCACGTCGCGCAGCCATTCCGTGCGGCCGTCCGCGCCGGGCTTGAGCGTAAGGTAGCCCTCGCGCAGGAGCCACTGATTCACGTTCACGCCGCGACGGAACGAGGTGAAGCCGTGATCGGAGATCACCATCAGCACGTCGCCGTCGCGCAGCTTCGTCCGGACGCGGCCGACCAACGCGTCGTTGTGCTTGTAGAGCTCGCGGATCGCGTGGCGATGCGTCGCCTTCTCGCGACCGCGCGCGGCCGGGTGACCCTGGTCGATATCGCGCCAGAACATGTGCTGGATACGGTCGGTGCCGTCGAACACGCAGACCAGCGAGCCGTTGTCGAGCCGATCGAGCGCCGCGAAGAACATCTCTTCACGCTCGCGATCGATGTCGTACGCCTGTTTCAGGAACGTCCCATCGTCGGTGACGCCTTCGTTGAGCGCCCACGTGTCCTCGGCCAGTCCCAAGGTGGCGAAGGGGCCGACCTTCTTCGCCAGGTAGGTCGCGTAATACGGCGGATGCGAGATCGGCATCGCCGGCGCTTCAGGGTCCAGGTTGATCGGCGCGACGTAGAGCGAGAAGTGCTCGCCGATTTCCGTGACCAGCAGGCGCGTGATCCCGCGGGCGGTCACGCCAGGCATGGCCGGAAACGCCAAGGTGACCCAGTCGCTCAGCTCACCGGTCGCCAGCGTCAGTTTCGTACCGCCGATATCGAGATCGGCGCGATCCGCGCCGCGGTCGATGCGAATTTCCAGCGGCACTGCCAGCGGTGGATTACCGTTCACGAACGTGTTCTCGGGCCCCTGCAACGTGGTGACGATTCGATCGTCTGCGACGGTGACCGGATACCGCAGCCCTCCTTCCTTGAACGCGGCGCCGGCCGGCCGCGTGGTGTAGAGCAGGAACGTCCCCTGCGTGCCGAGCAGGTCGGGCACGCACATCGCGGAGAGCTCGGCGCCGTAGAAACGGTCAGGAGGAAAGGTGATCGGTACCCGCAGCACCGTGCTCCAGATCCGATGTTCGCCAAGGATGGTCCAGAACGGCTTGGAGCGTCGCAGCAGGCGCAGTTCGGGCTTGCGGAGCGGGATGCGGTACTTGCCCAGCTTCAGGACGCGGTCGACCTTGCCGATGTAGGTCGAGGAGAGCATCGGCAGGTAGGTCCGCCGATCGCGATCCAGGAAGTCGAAGATGTTGTGGCGCGCCGGTTGCGCGCCGGTGCTGAACGACGACCACGCGACCGGCGAGAGCGACGGGTAGGTCGTCGTCAACCGCTTGTAGCTGCCCTCGGCGGCCAGCGCGCTGAAGTTCGGCAGTAGCCCTTCCTTCATGAACTGGTCGGTCAGCTTCGGGTCCTGCCCGTCCAGCCCGACAACGATCAATCGCTTGATGGAGGCCTTGGGCTTCTTCGGCAGCATGATCAAGCGCCACAGCGCCCGGAACGGCCACGCGAGGATCGTCGCGAAGACCGCGAGCACCGTCGTCACCAACACGAACGCCGAGGACATGAGCGCGAATCCCGCGCCGGGGCCGATATAGGCCAGGGCCGGCGAGGCGCTGAAGAGAATCAGGCCTGCCGACAGCGTGAGGGTGAGCCAGGGTCTGGGGCGGTGCAACAGGGTCTTGGCCTTCAAATCACTCTAGCAGAAGGCGTTGGAATGGATTGGCGATGTAGGCTTCATTCGACCGATCGCTGCCGACTCATGCCCATACCCAGACACCGCCTGATCGAGACGGAATGGCCCGACTTCGGCCCCGAGCCGCTGGCGGCTCCACCGGTCCCGCCCGAGGAGTTTGCCGCGCGCGCGGATCGCCTTCGAGCCCGGATGGAGGAGAGAAGACTCAGCCACTTGCTCGTCTACGGCGATCGGGAGCACTTCGCCAACCTGGCCTGGCTGACCAACCTCGATCCGCGCTTCGAAGAGGCGCTGCTGGTTGTCCGTGCTGACGGCAGCCACCCTCTCCTGGTGGTCGGCAACGAGTGCGAGAGCTATCTACCCATCAGCCCGCTGTGGAAGAGCGGTGCGCTGCGCTCCGAACGGTATCAGCCCTTCTCCCTGCTCGACCAGCCACGCGACGCCACGCGCAGCCTGCATGACATCCTGGCCTCAGAGGGCATCGGCGCTGGGGCTGTTGTCGGCTGCGCGGGCTGGAAGTACTACGGCGACCCGCACCGCATGGACACCCCGTCCTACATCGTCGACACGGTTCGGGACCTGGCCGGCGTCGACAAGACCGTCGACGCCACCGATCTGTTCGTCCATCCTGCCGGGGGCCTTCGAACGACCTGCTCGGCAGCTGAAATCGCCTACTTCGAATACACGAACGTCAAGGCGTCTTCGGCGATGCGGCGAGTTCACTTTGCCCTCCGCGCCGGCATGACCGACCACCAGTTGCTCGCCGAGGGTCGGTATGACGGCCTGCCGCTCTCTTGCCACATCACCTGCAAGACCGGCCCGCACCGCGTCAGTCTGGCCAGCGCGTCCGGAAATGTGATCGAGCGCGGCCACAGCTGGTCTGCGAACGTCGCCTACTGGGGCAGCAACATCTGTCGCGCCGGCTGGGTGGTCGAAGGGGCGTGGGAACTGCCAGTCCCGGCACGCGACTACGTCTCGGCGTTCGCCGGACCTTACTTCGAGGCGATGTGCGAGTGGTTGAGGATGCTCCAGCCGGGCGTACCGGGTGCCGCCTTCTACGACCTCATCCACCGGCGCCTGCCATTCGAGCGGTTCGGGATCTTTCTCAATCCCGGTCATCTCATCCACCTCGATGAGTGGGTCAGTTCGCCGATTTATGCCGGCTCCGCTCTGCCTATCCGCTCGGGCATGGTGCTGCAAACCGATGTCATCCCTGCATCGACGACGTACTTTTCCACCAGGATGGAAGACGGTGTCGCCGTCGCTGACCATGCGCTGCAGGCGGCGATTCGGACGCAGTATCCGGATACCTGGGCCCGTTGCCAGGCTCGCCGCCGGTTCGTCGAGACAACGCTCGGTATCGAGTGTCCAGCGGAGGTGCTGCTGCTCTCGAACATGGCCTGCCTGGTGCCACCGTATCTCCTGCGACCGAACACGGTTCTCGCACTGGAACGGTGAGGCAGTGGCACAATAGCAGCGGTGCCGTTCCTCCGCCGTCTCCGCCGCGGACGCCCCATCCTCATCGTGTCCGGCCTTCCGCGTTCGGGGACGTCGATGGCGATGCGGATGCTCGAAGCCGGCGGCGTGCCGATCCTCACCGATGGCGTGCGGACGGCCGACGACAGCAATCCGAGAGGGTATTACGAGTTCGAGCCGGTCAAGGGTCTCGACAAGCCTGGCGATCACACGTGGTTGACCGGCGCCCGCGGCAAGGCGGTGAAGGTCATCTCGTTCCTGCTCACCTATCTGCCGGAGTCTTTCGACTATCAGGTGATCTTCATGCGCCGCGATCTCGACGAGATCGTCGCGTCACAGAACAAGATGCTCGAAGCGCGTGGCGAAGCCCGCGGCGCGGAGGACGCGCGGTTGAAGGCGCTCTATGGCGAGCACCTGGGCCAGGTGGAGCGCTTTCTCGCCCGCCGCGCCTGCTTCTCGACGTTGCCGGTGGAGTACGCGGATGTCCTGGCCGATCCGGCGGCCCAGGCCGCTCGGGTGAACTCCTTCGTGGGCGGACGGCTCGATGTCGCGGCGATGGCCGCCATCGCGGATCGCGCGCTTTACCGTAATCGACAGGCATCCAGTTGATGACAGACCGCGCCGCCGCGTGCGCGGGCAAACGAAGGAGAGAGGCCGTGGCTCAAGTGGTGGAATCGCAACTCGACGCACGGCTGGCCGCTGCGAGGACACGCTACGCTGAGCAGCGCCCGGTGTCGGCCGCGATGCACGGTCGCGCGCGGATGGTGATGCCCGGCGGCAACACGCGGTCGGTGCTGCACTTCGAGCCGTTCCCGTTCCGCGTCGCCTCGGCGGAGGGCGCCCTGATCGTCGACGTCGATGGCCACCGCTACGTCGACTTCCTGGGCAATTACACCGCGGGGTTGTTGGGGCATTCGCCGGCGCCGGTCCGTCGCGCCCTGGTAGAGCGGCTCGCGCAGGGGTGGACGATCGGGGCCGCCCATCCCGATGAGATCCGCCTCGCCGAGCTGATCTGCGCCCGCTTCCCGAGCATCGAGCAGGTGCGCTTCACGAACTCGGGCACCGAGGCCAACCTGATGGCGATCGCGACCGCCGTTCACGTCACCGGCCGTCCGGGGGTCGTGGTGTTCGAGCACGGCTATCACGGGGGCGTTCTCAGCTTCCGCGACGGCCACGCGCCGCTCAACGTGCCTCACCGCTGGATCGTCCTGCCGTACGACGATTCCGCCGCCGTGGATGCATGCCTGGCGGCATGCCGCGACGACGTGGCGTGCATACTCGTGGAGCCAATTCAGGGATCGGCGGGCTGCATCGTGCCGGGCGACGGTTATCTGGCAAGACTGAGAGCCCAGGCCGACGCGCACGGCGTCCTCCTGATCTTCGACGAAGTGATGACCAGCCGCCTGCATCCAGGCGGCGCGCAGGCGCTGTTCGGCGTGACGCCCGACCTCACGACGCTCGGCAAGTACCTGGCGGGCGGGATGAGTTTTGGGGCGTTCGGAGGGTCTGCACCGCTGATGGCCTCGTTCGATCCGCAGCAGGGCGGGCGGTTGACCCAGGCCGGCACCTTCAACAACAACGTGCTCTCCATGGCTGCCGGCGTTGCGACCCTGACCGAGGTGCTCACCGACGATGTCCTGATCGCAACCAACGCGCGCGGCGACCGGCTGCGCGCACGGCTGCAGGACACCTTTACGGCGGCGCGAGTGCCGCTGCGGACCTCCGGTTTGGGCTCGATGTTCGGTATCCATGGACCGGACGATTGGCTCGAGTTGTTCTTCCTCGCGATGCTCGAGGAGGGACACTACCTGGCGCGCCGCGGTTTCATTGCGCTCTCGATCGAGATTACCGACGCGCACGTGGACGCGTTCTGTGCCAGCGCCAGACGTTGGGCTGACGGCGCCGTTCGCTAGCCGCCGGGTAACGATCGAGGACTGACGGGACTTCGGCAACATTCCGAACGATCTGCTCGCACTCCGCCACATTTCGAAGCTGAATCGCCGTCTGGAACTGGGTCGGTTCTTGCACTAGCGGGCCGTGAACTGCCCTGCCGTCGGGTGTGCACGAAGGCTCCCGGGTCCCATTGGAGAACACAGCCAGGACAGCCATCGAGGTGATCATGTATCTCCGCCGTTCAGCGACGATTGCGCCCTGCTTGGCGGCTGCCGTCTTAATCATGCTCGCCGGCGGTTCTGCCGCGGCGCAGACGCCGACGACTCGAGTCAGTGTCGGCTCCGGCGGAATCCAGGCGAACTTTCCCAGTCTCAGCCCCGCTATCAGTGCCGACGGCCGCTGGGTCGCGTTCGCTTCGAGCGCACAAAACCTGGTCCCGAACGACACCAACGACCGGACGGACGTCTTCCTCCACGACCGGCAGACAGGCGCGACGACACGCGTCAGCCTGGGTGCATTCGACACGCAGGGAGACGACGACAGCTTCGACCCGGCGATCAGCGCCGACGGCCGCTGGGTAGCCTTCACATCCGCCGCCAGCACCCTCGTGCCATCCGACACGAACCACGTGCTGGACGTGTTCCTGCGCGATTGCCAGACCGGCATCACCACGCGCGTCAGCGTTGGCCCGGGCGGCGCACAGGCCACCATGGAGAGCCGCTTCCCGGCAATCAGCGCGGATGGGCGCTGGGTGGCGTTCTCGTCGCTCGCTGTCAACCTCGTGGCCGGCGACACCAACGGCGAGAGCGACGTGTTCGTCTACGACCGTGAGACGCGCACGACCGCGCGGGTCAGCGTTGGCCCCGGCGGGCTCGAAGCCGACGCCGGCAGCGGCTGGCCGGCGCTGAGCGGCGACGGGCGCTGGGTCGCGTTCGGCTCGCTCGCCAGCAACCTCGTCGCGGGTGACACCAACGGCCAGATCGATACCTTCGTCCACGACCGGCAGACAGGGGCGACGACGCGGGTGAGTCTCGGCCCCGGCGGAGCGCAAGGTAACGGATCGAGTTGGGGTGCGCCGTCGGTGAGTGACGACGGTCAGCGGGTTGCGTTCCAGTCCGCGGCCAGCAACCTCGTGTCGGGCGACACCAATGCTCGCCAGGACGTGTTCGTGCGCGATCTGCAAACGGACCAAACCAGGCGCGCGAGCGTCGGCCCGGGCGGTGCCGAAGGTGATTCGTGGAGCGAGTTTCCCAGAATCAGCGCGGATGGGCGATGGGTCGTCTTCGACTCGCCGTCGCCGCTCGTCGCGCGCGACGAGAACGGCGTCGAAGATGTGTTCGTGTTCGACCTGGAGACGAGCGCGATGCGGCGAGTCAGTGTCGGCCCTGCCGGAATCGAGGGGAACGACCGCAGCTACTTCCAGGCCATGAGCGCTGACGGGCGCTGGGTAGCTTTTGCCTCATGGGCAAGCAACCTGGTGCCGGGCGATACGAACGGATACGGCGACGTCTTCGTGTACGACCTGGATGGCACCACGCCGCTGCCCCCGGCGGCGCTGCAGGTTGCATCGATGGAGGGCAACCGGATCACGCTGCGCTGGACCGCTCCCGGTTACGGCCCGTCGCCGACCGACTTCGTCCTGGAGGGCGGGACCCGTCCCGGCGAGGTGTTGGCGAGCATCATCACCGGAAGCACAGCACCGACCTATTCATTCGTCGCGCCGCCCGGCTCGTTCTTCGTCAACGCCTACGCGCTGAACGGAAGGCGTCGCAGCCCACCTTCGGCCGGCGTCGTCATTCACGCCAACGAGTTGGTGCCGCCGTCGCCACCCGCCAGCCTGCTGGCCGTCGTAAACGGAGCGACGCTGACACTGGCCTGGCGGAACACCTACGGGGGCGGCATCCCGACGTCGCTGCGACTCGATGTCACCGGACCGGTTATCACGCCGATGACCTTGCCCCTGGCGATCGGTGAGACCCTCAGCTTCGGCAATGTGCCGTCTGGGGTCTATACGGTCACGCTGCGCGCTCTCAACCGCGCTGGCGCCAGCGCGCCGTCCAATCCGGTGAGCGTCATCACGCCGGGGCCTTGCTCTGGTCCGCCATCCGCGCCGGTCGATGTGTTCGCGTACGGATTGGATGGGACCGTGCATCTCGGCTGGGAGCCCGGCACCAGTGGCCCGGCTCCGACGGCTTTCGTTGTCGTCGCGACCGGGGGATGGCTGGGCAGCTTCGTGACGACCGCGCGGCAGGTCGCCGGTGCAGTAGGACCGGGTTCCTACACGCTCAGCCTGATCGCGGTGAACCCCTGCGGCGCGAGCGCCGCGTCGGCGCCGGTGACGGTAGTCGTGCGCTAGGCAGCAACCGGCGCAAGGTCTTGCCTTGCGCCTTCTGCCTTTTGCCTTCTGCCTTTTGCCTTCCTGTTAGGATGGGGCCCTTCGAGGAGGGTCCCATGGCGTCCCAGCACTGGCGCACTCGCGTGCCGCTCGTAATCGCGGCCCTGCTTCTTGCCTCTCCTGGCCTGGTGACGATGCGGGCCAACGGCGAAGCGACGCGGATGCTCCGCTCGCCGACGGTGAGCGCGAGGCACGTGGCGTTCGCCTACGCCAACAACATCTGGGTGGCGGAGCGCAGCGGCGGCACGGCGCGACGGCTCACCAGCTTCCAGGGCCAGGCGAGCAACCCGAAGTTCTCGCCGGACGGAGCGCTCGTCGCGTTCAGCGCCGACTACGGCGGCAACACCGATGTGTATGTCGTGCCAGTGGACGGCGGCGAGCCGACGCGGTTGACATGGCATCCGGCCGCGGACACCGTGCAGGGCTGGACGCCCGACGGCACGCGCGTGCTCTTCGCCTCGCCGCGCGCGACCGCGGCGCCGAATGCCACGCCTCGTTTCTGGACGGTGGCGGCAAAAGGCGGTGTCGAGGAGCCACTCCCGCTGCCGCGCGCCTACCAGGGGAAGATCTCGCCCGACGGCCGGCGCGTGGCCTACCGCATGAACACGTCATGGGACGAGGAGCGGCGAAACTACCGCGGCGGACAGAACCGCCCGATCTGGATTGTCGACCTCAAGACATTCGAGCTCGTGTCGCCGCCATGGACCGATTCGAAAGATGTCGATCCGGCGTGGGTCGGCGACACCGTGTTCTTCATCAGCGATCGTGACGGTGTCGCGAACGTCTGGTCGTACGACCTCGGTTCGAAAGCGTTGACCCAGCGCACGTCGTTCAAGGACTTCGACGTCAAGTCGCTGGACGCCGGCGGCGGGATGGTGGTGTTCGAGCAGGGCGGGTGGATTCACACGCTGGATCCGAAGTCGGGCAAGAGCGAGATGCTGACGATCAAGGCGGCCGGTGACTTCCCGTGGATGATGGCGCGCTTCGAGGACGTCACGAGCCGGATGACGACACTGGGCATCTCGGCGACCGGCAAGCGCGTGCTGGTCGAAGCGCGCGGGGAGATCTTCACCGTGCCGGCCGAAAAGGGAGACACTCGCAACATCACGAACTCCAGCGGCTCGGCGGAGCGCCAGCCGGCCTGGTCGCCGGACGGCAAGTGGATCTCGTACTTCAGTGACAAGTCGGGCGAATACAAGCTGGTGATCGAATCGCAGGACGGCATCACGCCGCCGCGAGAGATTGCCTTCGAGAAGCCCTCGTTCTACTACTCGCCGGCCTGGTCTCCGGACTCGACGAAGCTGCTCTACACGGACACGAACCTGAACGTCTGGGTCATGGACGTTGCGAGCGGCAAGGCAAAGACTCTCGGCAACGATCCCTGGATGGTCCCACAGCGGACCCTGGCCCCGACCTGGAGTCCCGACTCGAAGTGGGTAGCGTTTGCGTCGCGCCTCAACACGCTCTATCGCGTGATCGTCGTGGCCAACGTGGACACAGGCGAGCACAGGCAGATCACCGACGGGCTCGCCGACGCGATGTACCCCGTCTGGGATCCGGGCGGCAAGTATCTCTGGTTCCTCGCCTCGACGGACTTCGGGCTGCGCTCGCAGTGGCTCGACATGACCTCCTACGATCACCAGGAAACCTTCGCGCTGTACACGGCTGTCCTCAAGAAGGGCGATCCCAGCCCGCTGCTGCCGGAAAGCGATGAAGACCCGGGCGTCGGCGCTCCCGCCGAGCGTGACGACGGCGACAGGAAGGACACTCCGAAGCCGCGGCCGGCCGTGCAGATCGATTTCGACGATTTCGCCCAGCGCATCATCGCCGTCCCCGGCGTGCCGGCGCGCCAGTACTCGCAGCTGCGAACCGGCACCAGCGGTACGGTGTTCATGCTCGAGGCGCCGCCGTCAGGCCAGGGCGAGCGCGGCAGCACGCTGCACCGCTATCGTCTGAAGGAACGAAAGTTCGAGACGTTTCAGGGGAGCGTCGCCGAGTACGCGGTGAGCGCCGACGGCAGGAAACTCGTCTACCGCACGCCTGGCGCGCAGCCGAGCCAGGCGGCACCGGCGCCGGCCTCGACGCGGCCGTCGCTGTTCCTGGTTGACGCCGACAAGGCACCGCCGGCTTCCGGACAGGGACGGCTCGACGTCACCCTCCGCATGTACCTGGACCCGAAGGCGGAGTTCCGCCAGATCTTCGACGAAGGCTGGCGCCTGCAGCGCGACTACCTCTACGTGCAGAACATGCACGGCGCCAACTGGCCGCGGATGAAAGAAATGTACGGCGCGATGCTGCCGGACGTGATGCACCGCGCCGACCTCAACTACCTGCTCGACAACATGGGCGCGGAGATCGCCATCGGCCATTCCTACGTGCGCGGCGGGGCGATGCCCGACGTGCCGCCGTCGCGCGGCGGGTTGCTCGGAGCGGATTTCATCATCGAGGGCGGCCGCTACAAGATCGCCCGGATCTATCACGGCGAGAGCTGGAACCCGGAGCTGCGCGCGCCCCTGGCCGGACCCGGCATCGACGCGGCGGTTGGCGACTTCGTCCTCGCGATCAACGGCGTCGATCTCGTTGCGCCCGACAACATCTATCGTCTGCTCGACGGCACGGCCGATCGACAGACAGTGCTGACCGTGAACACCCGTCCCGATCGCACCGGCGCGCGCCAGGTGACTGTCGTCCCGGTCAGCAACGAGCAGGGCTTGCGAACCCGCGCGTGGGTAGAGGACAACCGCCGCTATGTCGA
>Ga0310810_10010271_pt1 | contig 10891 bp, 8 predicted proteins | sample NCmetagenome_FD_207641 | JGI IMG/M metagenome (GOLD analysis project Ga0310810, IMG submission 207641) | Soil microbial communities from experimental microcosm in Duke University, North Carolina, United States - NC | ecosystem: Engineered > Artificial ecosystem > Soil microcosm > Unclassified ... | reverse complement strand
GCAGGATCGCGAAGATATCGATCAGCGAAACGATGATGATTTCCGGCTTGCGCCGGCGGCGAGGCAGAAAATTCACGGCACCTCTTCAGGCGTTTCAATGGGCGTCGGGAGTTGGGGCTGGCCCCGCAGAAAGGAACGACGTTGCTTCTGATAGTAACACTTGGCGAGCAACTCCGAGACGAGTGACTCCATCTCCGCAGCCATGGTCTCGACTTTCTTTGTGAAATAGCTGTACGCGATCAGGCTTGGAATGGCGACAGCGAGGCCGACGATCGTCGTGCTCAGTGCTTCCGAGATGCCGTTGGCCATGAGGTGTGGATCGGTCGCTGAAGCGTTCGCGCCGAATGAGGCGAAGACTTTCACCAGACCCGACACCGCGCCGAGCAACCCGAGCAGCGGCGCGATGCCAACGATGATCTCGAGGATGAACAGGCCGGTTTCGAGCCGCACGATTTCATTGCGCGCTTTCGTCTGCACTGCCTCGAGATTTTCCATCTTTGGCCAGTTGAGATTCTGCAGACCAACCTGTGCGATGCGCGCGAGAGTCGAGTCGTCATTGCGCACGAGCCGCGAAAGTTTGACGACGCCGTCCGTGTCGTCCGGTTGCAGCAGCTCGATCTCCTGCTCGATGACCGGCGGCATGACCAGCGGACGCCGCAACGCGAGCCCGCGCATGATGACGACAGCGACGGCCACCCAGGAACAAATGAGCAGCAAGCCCATGAAAAAGCCGCCTTGGACGAAGAACTGGAAGATCGACTGAATGGAAGCGAGGAGCGGTGGTGCGGGCATCAGTAAAGCTTGAAGTTAAACGTTATGTCGAGTGCCTCGTCCACATCAGTCTTGAATGCACAAGGTGGAGGTGCTGGGAACTTCGCCTCTTTAACACAGCGAATGCACATGGCCAGGAATCCACGATTGGAAGTGTTCGAGATAGTTCGGATGTTCTTTTGCTTGCCAGCGCGGTCGATTTGAAAACCAATGTCTACTGCGCCGAGCCGATACTGATCGCGGTTTTGTTTTACGCACTGGGACCAGCGTTCACCGATGAGTTCGGAGACCTTCCGTTTATACAAACCGGCCGGCGCACTCGGCGCCAATTTCTTGTCAGGGTCCTGGACAGTGCCCGTGGGTTTCGCGTTGTCGAATCGAAGCACGGGACGGCGGTGCGGGCATCAGTTGTTCGAATAAAGATAGAACGTGTACGTGATTTCGAGCCTGCCGTCTTTCATGACGTCGAAAACCTCCGGCGGTGCCGGTGGGAACTCGGCGTCGATGACAGACCGTTCGCAGACCCGGGCAAAGCTATCGTTGGAAGTGTTGCTGACGACACGGGCATTCTGCACGCGTCCATCCTTGGTGATGAAAAAATTCACCGAGGCCTGACCGATTAACACGTTAGCCATTTGATCCTTCACGTAGAACGTCCAGCGAGATCCGATGGCTTCACCGATTTGCTTTTTGTAAACTCCGAGCGGCGTTTTCACCGCGTCCACGCTAGTCTTGCCGCGATTCGAGATGCTGCCTTCGATTTTTGTTTTCTCCAATTGCGGCTGATAACCCGGCATTTTGGGTTGTGGCGGCTTCGGCGCGGGAGTGACCAGCTTGGCCAGTTCGGACGAGGGCTGCGGTTTGTTTGGTGGTGCGATTGGTGATGGCGTTGGAGACGCTGGGGTGAGGCGCGGATTGGGTTGCGGCGTCGCGGGCTTTGGCGAGAACAAGGCGATCTCGCCGGGCCGCGGTTCGACGACCGCTTTCAATTTCGGCGTCGGAGTCGGCTGCGCCACCGGCACTGGCTCCGGTTTGAACAGAGGATCGGGCGGCCGTGCTGGTTTCGGTACCGGAGCAGGCGCTGGTTTGCTGGCGAGAGCGACATCACTCGCGTCCGACACAGGCTTCGTGCCGAGATGCACGTCCTGTGTTTTGAAATTCTCGAATGGCAGGTTGGTGCGCCCGTCGATCGAAGGCAGCGGTCTGTCGCCCTTGCCCGGTTGTTCACTGGCCGCACGCATGTTTTCATCCGACTCGAAGGTCGGATCATCCGGTGCTTTGTCCGCCTTGGCCAGCCCCTGCGAATCAATGAGCTCGCGCTGCTGCAATTCTTTCAGCGTGAAAATCTGCTTCGCGATTTCCGGTGGCGGCGCGAGCAATTGCACTTCGAGCGGCTGCACCGATGGCCTTGGCCGGACGAACGGGATCCGCTCCGGGTTCAGCGCGATGACCAGCACGGCGACAAAGAAGAGCAGCAGGTGAAATATCGCCGAGGCCACGACCGCGACCGTCACCTGCGTGCGGAGCGGGATGTGCCGCGGATCAGGCAGCCACGCAAAAATCGGCGTCCACCATCTGGTGAGCGCTTCCCTCATGCTTCGATCGCGCGAATGACTGCCTGTTCCATGATGCCGACGATGTTAAACCGCGAAAGCTGCGCGCACCACTCAACTTCTTTGCCTCGTCCCTTGGCCGCGAGAGCCTTGCCGTTGCGTGCGGCGCGCAGGGCATCGATCGGCTTTGGGAACAGCTTCGTAATCGCGAGTGCGGCGTGCGCGGAATCGCTCAGTTCGGCGCCGGGCAACGTGGCGATGAGCAGTCCAGCGGCGTAAGCATCCTCGAGCGCGAACTCCGCGAACGTGCCCGCGCAGACCAGCAGCAGGTCCTCGGGTTCACGCCAGCGAACCTCATCCGACAATTCCGCAAGATTCAAAATCGCTCCGACGAGCACCGCCTCCGCGTGTTCGCAATTGCGCAAGGCGATCGTCCCGTTGGTCGTCGTGGTAATGATTTGGCGATGGCCGAGACTGCAGTACTCCAAAGGCGAATTGCCAAGATCGAATCCGTTAATTGGATCACCGTGACGCTCACCGCCGAGCAGCGCCCTGGGCAAATCCCCCTTGAGATCGAGCGCCTCCTCGATCGTGCGCACCGGATGAATTTCCGTCACGCCTCCGGCGAGTGCAGTGATCATGGAGGAAGTGGCGCGCAAGATATCGAAGACCACGCAAGTGGCGTGCGCGAGATGGCGCGTCGGCAGCGAGGCGATCTCCGCGGGATTCAGGGCAACGTCGATGCGCATGGCGCGTTAGGGAAATGACCAATGACCAATGACGCAATGACCAATTCAGCGCGAAAGCAGGCGAGGTTTGTAACCTCGCGTGGGCGAAGGTGGCGAGATGGTTTGAGAGTGCGCCGTGTCCGCAGTGGCTCCGCCCCATGCTGCCGCCTGCGCCCATCGCGCCACGCGAGATTGCAAATCTCGCCTACTTTGGTCCACGCCATGTCATCCGCGCATGATGAAACAGATACTGTTGCGCGTAGCCGCCGTATTCACCGAAGTAGCTCGCAGAAAATTCGCGCAGTCGTCGCGCGGTGACGTTGCGCTTGCGGGCAAAGTAGAGCTGCCGGAGCACGCGCTCGATCCAGACATCGACGGGAAATGCGCGCAGTCGGCCGAAACCGAAGAGCAGCGCGCAGTTCGCCACCTTTTCTCCGACGCCGGGAAGCCGGCATAATTCCGCGCGGGCTGCGTTGTCGTCTAGGGCCGCGGCCAATTCGAGATCGACGTCGCCTGCGGCAATCATCCGCGCGGCGCCGAGAAGATTCTTCGCGCGAAAACCGAGCGCGCAGGCGCGGAGATCGGCCTCGCTGCATTCGGCAAGACGTTTGGGAGTTGGGTAGGAAAAGAACGTGTGGCCCTGCCATTCGATACGCTCGCCAAAGCGTTCGCGCAGCGTGTGCGAAATCTGCGCGATGTGCGCGACTTGTTTCAGCGCCGAGGTGATGAACGTCGCGAGGCACTCCCACGGCGGCTGACGTACGATGCGCAGTCCGCGGCAGAATACTCGTGCGGCATTCATCGCGGGATCATTTGGAAAAGTCGCGCAGATTTCTGTGAGCGGGTGATCGAGCGCGAAATAATTTTGCGCCAGTTGTTCGCAGTCCGGCGGAACGAGCAGGCAATCGCTTCGCTGTTCTACGAAAAGCGGCACGTCGCCGACGCTGCCTTCGAACCCCGCGCCGCTTCGTCGCCAGTGAAAGACCTGGCCGCACTCGAGGGTGGCCGCGAGATTGAAGTCGGGCGCGGGCAGCGCTGCTAACCGCATGAAGGTTTGAACATCCAACACCCAACATCCAACATCCGACATCCAATGGCAGAGTCCGCGGCGGAACGCTTCCAATAAACATCAACCCGCCACCGCGCATTGGATGTTGGGTGTTGGGTTTTGGATGTTGGATGTTCTGTCTTCATTGGATGAAGTAGCTCAGATTCTCGAGTTCGATGGCGAGGTCCACATTGTTCACCACAACGCTCTCCGGCACTTGCAGAATGATCGGCGCGAAGTTCAGGATCGCGAGCACGCCGGCGGCGATCAATTCGTTCGCGACTTCCTGCGCGACCATGCCCGGCACGGTGAGAATCGCCATCTTGATACTCTTCTCGTGTATCAGCGGTGTCATGTTTTCCATCGGGAGCAGTGGCACGCCGAGCTCCCGCCGACGCTGGCGGGAGCAGTCCACATCGAAGGCAGCGACGACCTCGAAACCTTCCTTCGCAAAACCCGGATAACGCAGCAACGCGGAGCCGAGATTGCCCGCGCCAACGAGGATCACCGGCTGCAAATGTTCCGTCCGAAGCACCGCGTTGAGCTGCGTGCTCAGTGCTTCGACGCTGTAGCCGAGGCCGCGTGTTCCAAAGTTGCCGAAATGCGCCAGGTCCTTGCGCAATTGCGTCGGCTTCACACCCGAGGCTTTGGCCAGCGCCGCGGACGAAACGGTCTCGACCTTATTCGCCCGCAATCGTTGCAGCGAGCGATGGTAAAGCGACAGGCGATAGACTGTCTTGCGGGGGATTTCTTGTTTTGGCGTGGACATGCAGGGCGAAGGACGGCGTTAGATACGCGATGCCTTCACGCTTTCAAAAGGAGAAGTTGCGCATTTCGCTGCGGCCCCGAAACTGCGCGTCGCGATGCGCCTGAACCGCTTTCTTGCCACTGCCGGACTCGGCTCGCGCCGCGGCGTCGAGGAACTCATTCGCGCCGGACGCGTGAAGATCAACGGTCGCGTCACCACGGAACTTGCGACGCAAGTTGGGCCGGAGGATTCGGTGAAAGTCGGAAGCCGCGTGCTGAAGACGCAGCCCGCTCTGACCGCGCTGCTTTACAAACCGCGCGGCGTTGTTTGCACCGCGGAGGACGAGCGCGGACGCGAAACGATCTTCGACTTGTTGCCTCCAAACTGGCCGCGCGTCTTCCATGTCGGTCGACTGGACCGCGACAGCGAACGACTTTTGCTTGTGACCAACGACGGCGAACTCGCTCTCGCACTGACGCACCCGCGCTACAAGATCGAGAAAGAGTACGAGGTGCGTCTCGATCGCCCCTTCGATCCAGCGCATCGCGAAAAATTGTTGCGCGGATTCTCTATTCCCGGCGGACGCGCCAAGGTCGAGCGCGTTGAAATTGTCGCTCCGCAATTACTGCGTCTCGTCTTGCTTCAGGGAATCAAACGCCAGATTCGCCTCATGCTCTACGAGCTTGGCTACGAAGTGGAGAATCTGTGCCGGGTGCGCATCGGCAATTTGCGCATTGGGCGGATGCGACCCGGCGAATGGCGCACGCTCACGGCGCGCGAGGCGAAGGCGCTCGAAGTGGCGAAGCGTCCGATCATTTGATCCCGACGCTTACTTGCCGTCGCCGACGACTGCCGCCGGCTCGACGAACTCGTAGCCATGCGCTTCCGCGACACCGGCGCAGGTCACTTTGCCTTCGTAAAGGTTCAGCCCGCTGAGCAAATTCGGTTCGCGTTTGAAAGCGCGGGGGATGCCGTTGTCGGCGATGATTTCGATGAAGCGATAAGTCACATTCGTCAGCGCCTGCGTCGCGGTGCGCGCGTAAGCCGCGGGCATGTTCGCCACGCAGTAGTGCGAGACGCCTTCCTCGAAAAAAACCGGATCATGATGCGTCGTCGGACGCGAAGTCTCGACGCAGCCGCCCTGATCGATGGCGATATCGACGAGGACGCTGCCGGGCTTCATCACTTTTAGCATTTCGCGCGTAATCAGCTTCGGCGCTTTCGCTCCGGGCACGAGCACGGCTCCCACGAGCAAATCGACTCGTGGCAGGAGTTCGATCAGATGCGCCTGACTCGAATAGAGCGTGTGCGCCGTGTGCATCGTGATGTCGAGGAAGCGCATCCTTTCGACATCGACTTCGAGGATCGTAACGTCGGCGCCAAGACCGGTGGCCATTCGCGCAGCATTGACGCCCGCGGTGCCGCCCCCGATGACGACCACGCGGCCCGGCAGCACGCCCGGCACGCCCCCGAGCAGCACGCCCTTGCCGCCAAAGTGTTTCGCCAGGTAGTGCGCTCCCACCACGATCGACATGCGTCCGGCGATCTCGCTCATGGGCTCGAGCAACGGCAGTCGCCGATTTACCTCCACCGTTTCGTAAGCGATGCCGATGACTCCCGCGGTGCGCAGCGCTTCAGTCAGCGGCTTGCTCGCCGCGAGATGCAGGTAGGTGAAAAGAATCTGACCGGAACGCAGCAACGCGTATTCATCGAGCAACGGCTCCTTCACCTTCACGATCATCTCCGCGCGCTCGAAGACCTCGGCGTGTTTGTCGACGAGGTCCGCACCGGCCGCGGTGTATTCCTCGTCACCGTATCCAGAGCCAACGCCCGCGCCGCGTTCGACGAGCACGCGGTGCCCGCGCTGCGCCAGTTGGTAAGCTGCCGAGGGAAGTAACGCGACGCGATTCTCCTGCTGTTTAATTTCCTTGGGAATTCCGATGATCATCGCGCTCACCGTTCCGTATCTCCGCATGAAACGGAAGCGTGAATGATGCGTAAACGGAAAAGTGTCGGCGCATTTTCATGCTTGTCCGGCGGAGCGCGTCTGAGTAGCACTCGCGGGCAACCGGTGACGGTGCCGTTCCGGCAACGCGCATCCGGTGAGAAAGGAACACTGCTTATGTTTGTTCACCGTTTCGTCGCACCCATCGGTGCGATCCTCCTGGCCGGGATTCCGGCGTTCGCGGCGCCGCGACCCACACAATCCAGCCCGATCGCGCACAGCGCGGATGGCAAGCTGCTGATCAATTGCAACCCGGACGACAATTCGGTCAGTTTGTTTTCCACGACAGACACCGCCGTACGAAGAATCGCAAAGATCAAGGTCGGTCAGGAACCGGTGAGCGTCGCGATGACACCCAATCGAAAGCGCGCGTTTGTCGCGAACACGCGTGACGGTACGGTGAGCGAGATCGATCTGAAAACGCGAACAGTCGTGCGCACGCTCAACGTCGGTACGGAACCAACGGCGGTCGCGCTCTCCCCGAATGCTACACGCCTCTACGTTTCGAATGCGTTGTCGAACAACGTCAAGGTTTTCAACCTTGAAACGGGAACGCCGGGCCTCATGGCAACCATTGATTTGAGCGCGATCGGCAATTCGCCCGGCGCGATCGCGGTGACCAGCAACGGCGACACCGATGACACGGACGAGACCGTTTTCGTGGCGATCTTTTACGGACAACTCCGCGCTGGAAAGAGCAGCGTCGATGAAGGCCAGGACGACCAGCGAGAAGGACGCGTCGTCGCGATTAATGCAGCGACCAATGCTGTGGCGTTAACCAATCCAGTGGCCGCGCTCTCGCCACTCGCGGACACGGGCTTTGCCTCGAATGGCAAGCTCGCGCCCGGGATTGGTCTCACTCCGGCGGTGCCCTCAATGAATCCTGCGACGTTTACAACGGCGACCGGCGCATTCCCGAATCAACTCGCGTCGATCGCGATCAATCCCGTCAACGGCAAGGCGTATGTGGTGAGCACGGGCGCATCGCCAAATGGTCCGCTGCGTTTCAACCAAATGGCGCAGGGTCTCGTGTCGATCTTTGATGTGGCGACTCGCGCCGAGGTTCTCGCGACACAAAGTGACACGAAGTTCCGGCGCACTGCGCCGTTGAACATGAACCAGGGAGTGAATCTCGACACGGCCGCAAAACCGCGCCTATTCCATACGAATCCTGTGGCCATCGCGTGGCGTGGCTCCAAGGGCAAGGACGCGTGGGTCGCGATCCAGAATTCGGATGTGGTCGTACGCTTGAAAGTGGATGCGGGTGGAATTCCAACCGTGGGCGCGCCGCTCGCGTCGGGTCCGGGCAAGATCGTGCGTGTCGATCTGGAAAAGCCGGGCGGCACGTTGATCCCGGGCAAGGCGCCGCGCGGGATCGCGATTAATCACACCGGGACGCGCGCGTTCGTCTCGAATTTCATCAGCCGCTCGGTGTCGATGATCGACATCGCGAATCCCGGCGCGCCGAAAATCATTGCGACGGCGCAATCTACGAAGCTGCCAGCGGCGGAGAGTGATGACGAAACTTTGCAGTTTGGAGCGGAACTTTTTTATACGGGTCGCGGACCGCAAAGACGCATGTCGAGCGAATCATGGGGCGGCTGCATCGTCTGCCATCCGAACGGACGCTCGGATAATGTGACCTGGATGTTCGATGCAGGCCCGCGGCAGACAATCCCGCTTGATGGGACGTTTAATAAGGATAATCCCGCGGATCAACGCATCCTCAATTGGAGCGCCGTGCGCGACGAGAATCAGGATTTTGAATTGAATACACGTGGCGTGTTCGGCGGACGCGGGATCATTGAAGACGACCGGCTTTTCCTCGCCTTCGCGGGCGAAAAGGAGAGCGGCGATTCGGCGGAGATCGAGCAGTTCGAACAATTCACGGGCGTCGTTGGCACGACCAACGATCTCAACGGCGAGGCCTTGCCCAACGTGCCGCGTGGCCGCCGGGATTTCGGCATCGCCACTCTCGGCGACGGCCGCGTTTTCATCATTGGCGGTCGCGGCGGCGGAGGCTCGGGGAAACTGATCACGGGAAACAAATCGGTCGTTGAATTCAATCCATTGACGAACACTTTCACCGACCGCAGTCATACGGGCTTCACGCCGCGCCATTCGCTCGGAGCGGCCGCAGTGCGCACCGCGGAGGGTTTTCGTATCTATGCCATCGGCGGTTATGCCAGCGAGGATCCGGCGGCCTCGCCGGCGAGCACGGTTGAAGAATACAATCCCAACACGGATTCCTGGCGCACGGTTGCGTCACTTCCGAGCGCCGCCGCGCAGTTTGGCATCACGGTTGCCGGCGGCATCAATACGGCGGAACCGCTGCAATTGATTCACGTGGTCTCAGGAAATAAAGGATCGGAGAACGTGCCGGTTTTGGATGCTGTGACCGCGACCGTGCAGCGGTTTCAAGCCGATTCCTCCGGGTCGGGCATCTGGAGTACGTTCAGCCCCACCGGTTTGACCCCACGCCGCAATCACGGAGCAGCCACCGCGCTCCGCGTTGTCAGTTCGCGCATTTTCGTCATCGGCGGCCAGGATATTGCCGGGACCGTGCTCGATACCGTTGAAGAATATCAGGCGCAAGCCGTAACCTTGGTCGGCCCACCGCATACGGCACTTCCCACGGCGCGTGCGCGCTTTGGCATCAGCAATTCGCTGAGCACGAATCAGATCTATGTCATCGGCGGGGTGGACGCGGCCGGCACGCCGCAGAGCGATATCTTCGAGTACACGGTGAGCAGCAATGGCCCGGTCGCCGGTCCGCCGGGCACGCCGAGCGGCGCGTGGGTCAATCGCGGAAATCTCGGTATAGCGCGCGCCGGTCTTGGAATCTCGAAACCGTCGGGCGTCACGAATTTCCTACCGGTTGCGAATCACGGGCGCAGTTTTGGACAGGAGGCAATGACGGCGTGGATTCAGCAAAAGGTCCGCGCCGCGCGCGCACCGGTGCCGGCGACCGATTCCGCCGCGCAAGCCGGACGCACGTTGTTCGGCACGGTTGGATTGGTGCAACCCGGCTTTAGTTGTGCGAGCTGTCACGGCGGACCGAAGTGGACGCGTTCGATCGTCGATTATGCGGCGCCACCTTCTCCCGAGGTTGGACTTGGACTTGGCAGCCAGCGTGTGATTGGCGCCGAGTTGCGGCAAACCTCTACGCAAGGGCCGAACCTTGGTCAGTTCCCCGGCGTGCTGGTCAACGTGGGCACCTTTACGCCAAATAGCGCGGGCGGCCGCGTGAATGAGATTCGCTCCAGTGGCGCCGACGCGGGTCAGGCGGTCGCCCCACTCGGCGCGAACGGATTCAACATCCCATCCGTGCTCAGCGTCGCGGAAAGCGCGCCGTATTTTTACAGCGGCCTCGCGCAAACGCTCGACGACGTGCTCAACGGCTCGCAAGACGGCAACGGCGGCACGCGCCACCACTTCGTCAGCGACGCCGCACAGCGCGCGCAATTGATCCAGTTCCTCCGCTCGATCGACGACACGACGCCGATCTTTCCGTAAACGTTCGCCAACACTCTTTACGGCGTGTTAAGCGGAATCATGTATTTCGCGATCGTGATTCACGCAGCGAATTCCCTGGAGCTTGGGGCGCGAGCCGCATGAAGCGCATGCTCTCCATGAACGTTGAAATGCACTCGCTGATCGCGGCAGGGTTGGTCCTGTTTTTCGGGCCAGACGTCCGCGCGGTTGACGCCCGCAAGGTTACGATCAACGCCGATCAAGTGCTCGTGATCGACGGGAAGAAAGTCTTCCCGATTGGCTTCACGATGCCGCCACCGCCGGACGGAAAAACGCCGCAGACCAGAGGTGCGATTGAGGAGTTACACGATGCGGGTGCGAACTTTTTGCGCACTGGCGTGATGGGCACGGCGTGGGATGATGCTGCAGTCGAACTCGAGCAGAAATATCACGACGCTGCGGCGCGATTTGGCATGCATTGCCTCGTCAATCTGCGCGAACTCGGGAACATCGGACCGGATGATACCGCGAAGGAAGCGCTTCTGCGCCAGCTCGTGAATCGTT
>Ga0310810_10010270_pt1 | contig 10891 bp, 12 predicted proteins | sample NCmetagenome_FD_207641 | JGI IMG/M metagenome (GOLD analysis project Ga0310810, IMG submission 207641) | Soil microbial communities from experimental microcosm in Duke University, North Carolina, United States - NC | ecosystem: Engineered > Artificial ecosystem > Soil microcosm > Unclassified ... | reverse complement strand
CGCCGCCCCTGTGCCCGCGCGTCCCGCCGCGCCATCTTTCGCTCGACACCGACGACTTTCACGAGGCGCACCATGCCGTTCGGCCTGCCCGACAGCCAGCAGAAGCTCACCTATGGCGGCTACCTCCGGGTTCGCGAGCTGACCGCGCTCCAGGAGCTCAAGTCCGATCCGGCGCAGCACGACGAAACCCTCTTCATCATCATCCATCAGACCTACGAGCTCTGGTTCAAGCAGCTGCTGCACGAGGTGGACGCCATCCTGGGCTTTCTCGATCGCGACGAGATCCTGGGCGGGATCCGCCTCCTCAACCGGTGTCACGAGATCCAGCGGGTGCTCGTCGCCCAGCTCACCGTGCTGGAGACCATGACGCCGATGGATTTCCTGAGCTTCCGCGATCACCTCATGCCCGCCAGCGGATTCCAGTCGGCCCAGTTCCGGGAGATCGAATTTCTCTCGGGACTCAAGGAGGCACGCTTCCTCGGCAACTACGACGAGGGCACGCCCGAGCACGGCCGGCTGAGCCGCCGGCTGGCCGCGCCCACGCTCCGCGAGAGCTTCCACGCGCTGCTCCGCCGCCGCGGGTTCGAGGTCCCGACGCCGGCGGAGGGAGCGGACGAGCGGCTGGTGGCCGAGCTGGTGCGGCTCTATCGGGATCCGACGCAGCACTACGACCTCTTCCTCCTTTCCGAGGCCCTCACCGAGTACGACGAGCTGTTCTCGCTCTGGCGGTTCCGTCACGTGCAGATGGTGGAGCGCGTGATCGGCGGCCGGCCCGGCACCGGTGGCAGCGACGGTGCAGCCTACCTGCGCGGCACCGTCGGCCGGCGCCTCTTCCCGGAGCTCTGGGAAATGCGTACGCGGCTCGGGTCGGCGTGACACTGACGCGCGTGGAGCGCATGCCCACGATCGAAACGGAACGGCTGATCCTCCGCCCGTTCGCGCCGGCCGATGCGCCGGCGGTGTACGAGCTGGTCAAGGAGTGGGACGTGGCGTCCACCACGCTCAACATCCCGCACCCCTACGAGCCCGCGATGGCCGACTCCTGGATCCGGAGCCACACCATCAGCGCGGCGGCCGGCGACGGGTTCACGCTCGCGCTGACCGAACGCGCGGACGATGCGCTGGTCGGCTCGATCGGGCTCCGGCTCTCGCCGCCGCACGACCGCGGGGAGCTAGGCTACTGGGTCGGGCGACCCTGGTGGGGGCGCGGCTACATCACCGAAGCGGCAGCGGCCGTGATGAAGCACGGTTTCGAGGTGCTGGGCCTCAACCGGATCGAGGCCCACCATCTGTCACGGAATCCCGCCTCCGGCCGCGTGATGCAGAAGCTCGGCATGACCTGGGAGGGCCGGGCGCGCGAGCACGTGAAGAAGTGGGGACAGTACGAAGACGTGGAGGCGTATTCCATCCTCAGGCGCGACTACCATGGCTGACTATCCGCTGGTGCAGGATCGGCGGCTCGACCGGCTCCGGACGCTGTCCCGCTGGCTCGACTCCAGGGTCCGGATCCCCGGCACGCCCATCCGCTTCGGCTTCGATGCCATCATGGACATCGTGCCCGTCCTGGGCGACGTCGCGGGCGTCGGATTCTCCAGCTGGATCCTGCTCGAGGCCGCCCGCATGGGCGCCTCGAAATCCACGCTGTTCCGGATGCTCTGGAACGTCGGCGTGGATGCGCTCGCCGGCGCCATCCCGGGCCTGGGCGTGATCTTCGATGTGGCGTGGAAGGCCAACGACCGGAACATCGCCCTGCTCGAGCGCCACGCGCTCAAGCCGGTGGAAACGCGCCACGCCAACCGTCGGTTTGCCGTGGTCCTCGGCATCGGACTGTTGCTGATGCTGATCGGCGCCGGAGCGCTCGGCTGGTGGCTCCTGCACCTCATCTCGGCGGCCATTCAGCACCGGTTCTGACCGGCCGCCGGCCCGCTCTTACCGGCTCCCCGCTCCGGGCGTAGTTTGGTTGTCCCCAGCCACGGAGTGAGTCATGGAGCACTACACCACGCTGCCCTCGCTCATCGTCCCCATCCTGCTCTCGTCGGTCATCGTGTGGGTGGCGAGCTCGATCATCCACATGGCCCTCCCATGGCACAAGGGAGACTACCCCAAGGTCCCCGACGAGCCGCGGTTCCGCTCGGCGGTGGGGCCGCTGGCCATCCCGCCGGGCGAATACATGGTCCCGCACTGCGACAGCATGGCGGAAATGAAGTCGCCCGAGTTCAAGGCGAAGGTGACCGAGGGGCCCGTGATGATGATGACGGTGATGCCCAACGGCATCATGGGCATGGGCAAGAGCCTCACCCTCTGGTTCGTGTACCTGCTGATCACCGGCGTCTTCGCGGCCTACATCGCGGGGCACGCGCTGCCGCCGGGCTCGCCGTATCTGGAAGTATTCCGCTTCGTCGGCGCCTCGGCCTTCCTGGCGTACGCGTTCGCCCTGTGGCAGGGGGTGATCTGGTACCACCGCTCCACCCGCGTGGCGCTCATGTCCACGCTGGATGGGCTGATCTATGCGTTGCTGACCGCGGGGACGTTCGGCTGGCTCTGGCCGAAGGGCTGAACCGGCGCGGCGCGCGTCAGAAGCGGACGGCAAGCCCGGCGTAGGCCGCCGGATAGGCACCGATCCCCGTCCGGAGGTTGGCGCCCGCGGTAACGCCGAAGCCGGGCGTGAGCCACCGGGTGACGTGAGCCGCCGCCACCACGCCGACGCCGCCGCCCACCAGCTCGGACTGGTCGCCCACCAGAAAGGCGGTGACACCGAGCATGCCGCCTACCTCGGTGGCACCGTGCCATTCGGTGTAGGTAGCGCCGAGATCGACCGCGGCGCCGCCGCTGTTCGATCCAAACGCCGGGAGGGCGGCCTTGAGCTCGGCGCCCCAGTGGGGCCCGAAGTCGTGACGGATGGCCAGCAGGGGTCCCGTCCCCCACGAGCGCTTGCCGGCGAGCAGCACCTCGACGCCACCGGTGAGCGTCCACGAGGGATGGCGGACCTGCGCGGCGAGCGCGGGGGCCAGCGACACACTGAGCAGCAGGGCGGCGAGTGTCCGGCGGTTGTTTATCATGGGTCGATGATAGCGGGTTGCCGTCGCCTGAGCGTGACCCGGCGGCGGCGGAACGGAAGGAGGGCAGCATGGCGGAAGGTGGAAAGGCGGAGACGGTTCGCCGGGTGGTGCGCGGCTTCCCCACGACCGTGATCAATACGCGGCAGGACATCGACACCGACGACGTGCTGGCGCGGCTCGACGGTGCGCTCGGACTGCTGGAGCAGTACGTCCCGGAGCACTTTGCCAACCTGCTCCGCGACTTCAGCGGCATCCTGGTGGAGCGGCGCGCCTACCGCGGCGCCTACCTGGTGGCCGAGCGGCTCTGCATGGTGGAGCTGACATTCGTGGTGAACCGCTCCTTCACGCTCGCGCAGGTCGCGTCCACCATCCTGCATGAAGGCATGCACGCGCGCCTGCATGCCTTGGGTCGCGCCCTCGACGACAGTCCGGCCCAGGAACGGTTCTGCCGCGAGGCCGAGATCGAGTTCGGCGAGCGGGTGCCCGGCGGCGAGCCGGTGGTGGCGCGCGCGCGGGAGGCGCTCCAGCTGGCGGACGCCGAGATCGCGCCGGTCATCGATCCGGCGCTCGCGGCGCGGCGGGTGGCGCAGGTGGATGACGCGTCGCGGAGGAATTCGTGACGCCTGGTTCAACATAGGACGCAAGAAACGGCGCGGTCCGGCTTTCCCTGACCGCGGCCACCTCGACCGGCGTGCCGGCCGCGACGATTTTCCCGCCTTCATCCCCGGCGCCGGGCCCCATGTCGATCACCCAGTCGCTGCCTGCCACCACCCGCATGTCGTGCTCCACCACGATCACCGTGTTGCCCGCATCGACGAGCGCGTCGAGCTGCACCATGAGACGCTCCACGTCCGCCGGGTGGAGGCCGGTGGTGGGCTCGTCGAGCACATAGAGCGTGCTGCCGCGCTGCATCCGCTGAAGCTCCGTGGCCAGCTTGATCCGCTGGGCCTCGCCGCCCGAGAGCTCCGTCGCCGGCTGGCCCAGCCGGAGATAGCCCAGGCCAACCTGCCGCAGCACCTCCAGCGAGTGGCGCACGTGCGGCTCCTCCTCGAAGAAGCTCCAGGCGTCATCCACTGTGAGCGCCAGGACCTCGGCAATGTTCCGGCCGCGATACTCGATCTCGAGCGTCTTCGCGTTGTACCGCGTTCCGTGACACGTGGGGCACGGCGCGTACACGCTCGGCAGGAACAGGAGCTCGACGAAGACGAAGCCTTCTCCATCGCAGGTATCGCAGCGGCCGCGCGCCACGTTGAACGAGAAGCGCCCCGCGTCGTAGTGGCGGGCGCGGGCGGCCTTCGTGGCGGCAAAGAGCCGGCGCACGTGGTCGAAGAGCCCGGTGTACGTCGCCAGGTTGGAGCGCGGCGTCCGGCCGATGGGCTTCTGGTCCACCATCACGAGGCGGCGAATTCCTTCGATGCCGCCCGTGATGTGCCCGCCCAGTGTCTCGACGATGGTCCGCTCCAGCTCCTCCCCTTCGTCGTCAAGCGGCGGCGCCTCATGTCCCAGCGCCTCCGACACCAGCTCGACCAGCGCCTGCCCGACGAGACTGGATTTGCCCGAGCCCGACACCCCGGTCACGGTGGTGAACGTCCCGACCGGGAAGGCCACGTCGAGGTCGACCAGGTTGTTGCGGGTGACGCCGTCGAGTCGGAGCCACCCGGCCGGGACTCTTGGCGTCCGCGGCGCAATGGCTTGCGACCCGAAGAGGAAGCGCCGCGTCCGCGACGCTTCCACCTGCGCGAGTCCAGCCGGCGGCCCGCTGTAGAGGATCTCACCGCCATGCTGTCCCGCGTCGGGGCCGACATCCACGATCCAGTCGGCGTGGTGGATCACGTCGAGCTCGTGTTCCACGACGAAGAGGGAGTTTCCCGCCGCCTTGAGCCCGTCGAGCGCCGCCAGCAGCGCCCGGGTGTCGGCCGGATGAAGCCCCGCCGACGGTTCGTCGAGCACGTACACCACGCCGAAGAGGTTCGAGCGGACCTGCGTGGCCAGCCGGAGCCGCTGGAGTTCCCCCGGCGAGAGCGTGGGCGTGCTTCGCTCCAGCGACAGGTAGCCGAGCCCCAGATCGAGCAGCACCGCGATGCGCGCGAGGAGATCCTCGGCAATGCGGCAGGTGACGACGACCGTCTCCGGATGGGTCACCGCGAGCCGCCGCATGGCCGGAGCATCCGCGTCGGTGAATGGCTGGAGCACGGCCGCCAGCCGCTTGAGCGGCACGCGCGACATCTCCGCAATATCGAGCCCGGCAAACGTCACCGACAGCGATTCCCGCTTGAGCCGCTTGCCGTGACAGACGGGACACTCGGCGCTCACCATGTACCGGGCGACCCGCTTCTTCATCGAGGCGCTCTCGGTGTTGGCGAACGTCTGCAGCACATACCGCCGGGCGCCGGTGAAGGTGCCCATGTAGCTGGGCTCCTCCTTCCGCTTGAGCGCGCGCCGCACCTCGTGCGGCTCGTAGCCCGCGTAGACCGGCACCGTGGGCGTCTCCTCCGTGAAGAGGATCCAGTCGCGGTCCTTCTTCGGCAGGTCGCGCCACGGCTTGTCCACGTCGTAGCCGAGGGTCACCAGGATGTCGCGGAGGTTCTGTCCGTGCCACGCCGGCGGCCACGATGCGATCGCGCGCTCGCGGATGGTGAGTGAGTCATCCGGCACCATGGTTCGCTCGGTGACCTCATACACCCGCCCGAGTCCGTGGCACCGCGGGCACGCACCCTCCGGCGTGTTGGGAGAGAAATCCTCGGCGTGCAGCATCGGCTGGCGCGCGGGATACGTGCCGGCCCGGGAGTAGAGCATGCGGAGCAGATTGGAGAGCGTCGTGACGCTTCCGACCGAGGAGCGCGTCGTCGGCGAGCCGCGCTGCTGCTGGAGCGCCACGGCGGGCGGCAGCCCCTCGATCGAGCGAACCTCGGGCACACCCTGCTGGTGGAAGAGTCGCCGCGCGTACGGCGCCACCGACTCCAGGTAGCGCCGCTGGGCCTCGGCGTAGAGCGTGCCGAATGCGAGCGACGACTTGCCCGAGCCCGAGACGCCGGTGAACACCACCAGCGCCTCGCGGGGAATGTCGAGGTCGATGTCCTTGAGGTTGTGCTCCCGTGCGCCGCGGACGTGGACGAAGCCGGTGTCTTGCTCGGGCGCGCGGGCGGAAGGCATGCAGCAACACTACGGCGGCCCCTCTCGCCGGCCCGTGACGAGCGACACGCCGCGTGGTGAAGCACTCCGGCGGACACTAGATTCGACGGCATGACAACCGTGCACGCCGTCTTCCGCCGCCTCCACGAATCGGGCTGCTTCGTCATCCCCAACCCCTGGGATCGCGGCAGCGCCCGGATGCTCGAGTCGCTGGGCTTCCCCGCGCTGGCCACCACGAGCGCGGGCTATGCCTGGTCCACCGGTCGCCGGGACAATCACGTTCCGCTGGGCGACATGCTGGCGCACCTGGCGGACATCGCCGGCGCGGTGGGTCTGCCGGTGAACGCCGATTTCGAGGGTGGCTTTGCCGAATCGCCCGAGGGCGTGGCGGCCAACGTGGCCCTGGCCGTCGAGACGGGTATTGCGGGTCTCTCGATCGAGGACTCGACCCACGATGACGCGAGCCCGCTCTTCGACTTCGAGCTGGCGGTCGAGCGTGTGCGCGCGGCGCGCCAGGCCATCGACCAAAGCGGGACCGGCGTGCTGCTTACCGGCCGCTCGGAGGGCTTCATCGCCGGCCGCCCCGACCTGGCCGAGACCATCCGCCGCCTCACGGCGTATGCCGAGGCGGGAGCCGAGTGCCTGTACGCGCCGGGACTGAAGAACATGGACGACATTGCCGCCGTCGTCCGCGCGGTAGCACCCAGGCCGGTGAACGTCCTCGCAGGCAGCGATTTCACGACGGTGGGTAAGCTCGCTGCACTCGGAGTCCGGCGCATCAGCGTGGGCGGCGCGCTGGCGCGGGCGGCGTGGACCGGCTTCGTGACGGCGGCACGGGAGATCGCCGGGTCGGGCAGCTTCGGCGGCCTGGCCGGCACCATCGCTTCCGCCGAGATCCAGGCCGCATTCCGGTCGGCGGGCGCCTAGATTGACGCCATGACTGCCACCGAACTTGCCGCCCGCCCCACGGCCGTGACGATCCCGGAGCTCTGGGCCGCGCTCACGCCCGATGAACGCCGTCGCGGCCTGGCCCTCTCCCTGGGAGACGATCGCGACGTGCGCCGTTCGCTCGTCACCCTCCTTCGGAAGACCCCGCGCTATCGGTCGTTCCGCCCGACGGCCTTTTCATCCTGGTCCGCCGAGCAGTTTGCCGACGCGCTCAAGGCACCGGGTCTTCTCACGCCTGACGTGATGCAGTCGGCGCTGATCGCGCTGCATGTGCAGGACCGCTCCGCCATGCTCGCCGCCTTTCTCGACAGCCTCGGCGTGGCGCACACGAACGGCGTCATCACGGACAGCCTGGACGAATTGCCGGTGGAGCCGGATCAACTCGCGCGCGCAGCCGATGACCTGGCCGCGCGTTTCCCCCGCGACCAGGTCACCCTCTACTTCCTCACGCTGCTCGTGCTGGATCCGAAGTTGTGGGGCGGGCTCGCCGACTGGCTCAGCCGGTCTCAGCCGGCGACGCCGTCGCGTCCACCAGCAGCGCCGTCAGGCGGTTGACCTCGGACGCTTCGTCGGCGGTTCGCGCGTAGGTGGCGGCCTGGTCCAGCCAGGACAGCGCTTCCTCCTGGGTAAACCGGTCGCTGGCCACCTGGCTCGCCTCGAGCGCGGCCTGATAGGCCAACCCGCGCTCACCGCCGCGGTCGGCGTGGAGTGCAATCACGCCCGCCAGCGTCCGCTTCCCCGACTCGGCTGCGAGCGCCTGGAGCGTGAGCGCCAGACTGCGATGCACTTCGCGCCGCCGCGAGGGTGACAGCGCGTCCCGCACGACGCGCGCGATCACCGGGTGCGCGCACCGATAGGCATTCTCCTCCTCCGTCAGCAGCCGCCGTCCCACCAGCGCGTCACCCAGCGACGCCGCGTGCAGGCGGGAGATCCCGTGGACATGCGAGAGGAGCTCGGTATCGCACCCGATCTCGGCCACCGCGACGGTCACCAGCACGGCGTGCGCCATCTCCGGCAGCCGTTCGACCCGCTCCGCGATGGCGTCATGCACCGAGCGCGGCATCGGCACGTCCAGCCCGTTTCCCGACGTCTCGGCACGCGGCAGGCTCCAGCGCCGCGATTCGCTGTCCACCTCCAGCAGTCCCTGCGCGAACAGCGTCTTGAGGATCTCCTGGATGTAGAACGGGTTGCCACCGGTCACTTCGTGGAGCCGCTCGGCAAACCGGCGTACGTCCGCTCCGTCGTCGAGCCGTCCGAGCTCGGCCACCAGGGCCGAGACAGCGGTCAGGCTGAGCGGGGCGAGCGTGATGGCGATGGCATGCGGCTTGGTGCGCCAGACGCGGCACAGGCGGGCGGCCGGCGCCTCCCGCTCAAGCTCGCCCAGGGTGAGCATGCCGAGCCAGAGGACCGGCGCGCGCTCGAGGCGGCGGCTGAGGAACAGGAAGAGACCGCAGGAGTCCTCGTCGCACAGCTCGAGATCGTCGATCGCGATCGCAACCGGCCGCTCGGCCGCCAGCGACAGGATGAGCTGGGCCACTCCCTCGTACAGGCGGCGGCCGTGCATCGGATCGTTGGTCACCGAGGGGCTCGGCAGGCCGGGGAATCGCTGGCGCAGCTCCGGCACGAGCCGGGCCACCTCGGCCAGCCAATCCGGCTCGGTGCCGCCGACGCCTGGCTGGTCGAGCGCCTCACGGAGAATCTCGACGATCGGTCCGTAGGGCATGCCGGTCCGGCCACCGTAGCCGCGCCCCCGGAGCACGGTCCCGCCATCGGCCACGATCCACCGCAGGAACTCCTCGGCCAGCCGGGTCTTTCCGGTGCCGGCCTCTCCATCGATCAGCGCGATGCCGCCGCGGGTGCTGCCGAGCGCGTGCCACGCGGCGGCCAACGTGGCCCACTGGTCCCCGCGTTCCACGAGCGACGCGTTCAGCGCCGGCGGGCGGGCGTACCAGTCGGTGGCATGCTCGGCTGAATCGGGCGAGGATGACAGGTCGGATTCCACTCGCCGGATCAGGCCGAGCAGCGCGTGACTCGGCTGATCGCCGGTTTCCCGCTCCAGGCACCGGCGGTACTCGGCAAAGCGGGCGAGCGCGGCCCGGCGGTCGCCCGCCAGGTAGCTCGCCTCCACCGCCAGCCGGATGGCCGCCTCCGAGAGCGGATCCACACTGAGCCAGCGATCGGCGGCCTGGGCCGCCTCCTTCCACGCATGGCGGGCAAGGGCGCCCCGGCCAACCGCGGCCAGCACATCCTCATACTCGCGGAGGAGTCCGGCGCGGGTGCGTTCGAGCCACTCCTCGAACGCCGGTGCGTGGCGGACGGAGAGTCCCGCCAGCGCGTGGGGCACGTCGAAGCGGACGGCGGCGGCGGGATCGGTTGCGACCGCGTGCCGGAACTCCGTGATGTCACAGGGGATGGCCGGGCTGGCCGAGGCGTGTCCGCGAGCGACTTCGATCAGGGGGCCGACTGCGTCGCGCAGGTGCTTGAGCGCCTGGCGGAGGGACGCGCGGGCGTCGGCGTCGGAGGATTCGCCCCAGAGGAGTGCGGCCAGCTCGTCGCGGGCGTGCGGACCCGGCTCCAGCGCAAGATACGCCAGGAGCGACAGTTCCTTGGTGCCAAGGTGCACTGCCGTGCCGCCGTCTCCATCAGCCGAGACGCACGGTGGGCCGAGCAGCCGCAGGGAAATGGGGCTCGTGGAACCTCCGTGGCGCATTGTCCGGATTTTCCAACATACGGCCTCCCCGCGAGACCGCAATACGGCTTTTCACGAATTTTTCACGTTCCCGGCCGCCGGCCCCGGCCCGATTTCACGCTCGGCGCCAAGCCCGTGCCTTGGCGTCGGGGGCGATTTCACGAACTTTTCACGCCGGCCCGGTAGACTCGTTCCCAGTTCGCAGCCACCATCACCAAGCCGCCCGGCGGCCCAACGAGGAGCTTCACCATGGATCAGAAGCACATCAAGATCGAGCTGACCGACGAGCAGAAGGCCGAGCTGGCGAAGAGCACCGGCAAGTCGGTGGACTCGATCGAGCTGAGCGTGGAAGAGCTCGAGCAGCGGATCGCCCCGCGCGTGATGTCAGTCTAGGAAGAGAGCACGAGGACCCCCACAAGGAGCAGCACCATGGCCGACGAGAAGAAGCACCTGCGCATCAACCTGACCGAAGAGCAGAAGAATCAGGTCCGCACGGCCACCGGCAAGTCGGCCGAAGCGATCGAGCTGAGCGTGGAAGAGCTCGAGCAGCGGATCGCCCCGCGGACGCTCGACATTCTCTGAGCTGACCTGGCGGGTCGAGGCAGATTGGCGGGCGCCGGGTCTTCCGGCGCCCGTGTTTTTTCCGTATATCCCCTGCCGTGACAGCCACCTCCACCCCACCCACCGGTTCCGAGACCGCTCGCGCCGCCGATCTCACGCTGCTACTCGAGATCAGCCGGGAAATTACCGCGAGCCTGGACCTCGATCGCGTCCTTCGCTCGGTCGTCAATCTCTCGGCCCGCGCGCTGACCTTCGACCGCGCCGCGGTCGGCCTCTACGACAAGGGCCTCTGCGACATCCGCGCGATGGCGGGCCAGGACACGGTCAACCCCAAGGATCCGAAGGTGCTCGACCTGGCCGCCCGCGCCGCGTGGGTGGCCGGCCACGGTGACTCCTTCTATCTGGTGGACCGCGCCGACCCCGCGTCCGACGCCGAGCGCCAGCTCGTGCAGATCTTCGGGCAGGACCTGGAGGCCGACAACGTGCGGAGCGGGCTCTACCT
>Ga0310810_10010269_pt1 | contig 10893 bp, 11 predicted proteins | sample NCmetagenome_FD_207641 | JGI IMG/M metagenome (GOLD analysis project Ga0310810, IMG submission 207641) | Soil microbial communities from experimental microcosm in Duke University, North Carolina, United States - NC | ecosystem: Engineered > Artificial ecosystem > Soil microcosm > Unclassified ... | reverse complement strand
CCGCGCCATGTCAGCGCGCGCGTCGCCTCGACCGCCGCCTGCGGCGCAACGAAAAGCCCGCGCGTCTTCATCGCGCGCGCGATCACCGGGCTCGCCTTGAGCAGAGCGTCCTCGGCCTCGCGCGCCATGAAGCCGGCGACGATCTCGGGCGGTGCGGCGAACACCTCCGGCATCGTGGCGGAAATGTCCTGGTCGGTCAGCACCGGCCATTTCGAGACGCCGCCCATGTGCGGTGAGGAAAGCCCGTAAACCACGCGGCCGATGCGGCTTTCGCGGATCGCATAGCAGCAATAAACGCAGGGCTCGGCGCTGACATAGATGGTGCAGTCGTCGAGGCTGACCGTGTCGAGCGCCTTCTGCGCCGCGATGATCGCCACCACCTCGGCGTGGCGCGTCACATCGCGCTCATGCGCGACGCGATTGATCGACTCCGCAATAATCTCGCCGTCGCGACTGATCACCACGCCATACGGATACTCCCCCTGCTCTCCCGAACGCACCGCAAGCGCGATCGCGCGCCGCATCATCTCGGCATCGGAGGCGTTCATGCGGCGCGTGGCTTACTCTTCCGGCTCGGTGGTGAAGAACAGCGGGTAGCCCTTGCTCTTGCCGAGCTCGGTCGCTTCCTTGGCCTTGGTGTCGGCAACGTCCTTGGTGAACACCGCGATCACGCAGGCGCCGCGCTGATGCGCGGTCATCATCACGTTGTAGGCCTGGTCCTCGTTCATGCGGAACACGTACTTCAGCACCACAACGACGAACTCGCGCGGCGTGTAGTCGTCATTGAGCAGGATAACCTTCCACAGCTTCGGCCGCTCGACCTTGGGCTTGGTCCTGGTTTTCGGTTTCGGCGCGATGACGGTCTGCTGAACCATAACGCGTATCCTTTTTGCATGATCCTTGTCCGAAAACCGGTGCCCACTTTTCGGGGATCATGCTTTACCGCGGCACGTCACCCGCGAGTGTCACGCGATGCATGACGCGGCGATAGCCGTGATAGTCGTTGACTGGATTGTGCTGGGTGCAGCGGTTGTCCCAGAACGCTATCGAGCCCACCTCCCAGCGGAAGCGGCAGGTGAACTCGGGCCGCACCGCATGCTGAAGCAGATATTTCAAAATCGGCGTGCTCTCCTCGATGCTCATGTCCTTGAAGCGCAGCGTGTGCCCGCCATTGACGTAGAGCGCCTTGCGGCGCGTCTCGGGATGCGTGCGCACCACCGGGTGCTCGGCCACGTATTCTTTCTTCGCTTCGGTTTTCCCCGAGTCCTTGATGCGATCCTCGCGCGTGCGGGTGACGTCGGCCTTAGCGGATGAATTCACCGCGATGAGCCCATCGAGCATGCGCTTCATGCCATCGGAGAGCGTCTCATAGGCGAGATACATGTTTGCGAACAAAGTATCGCCGCCGCGTGGCGGCGTTTCGCGCGCGATCAGCATCGTCGCCATCGGGGGGCGCTCCAAATAGGCCGTGTCCGAGTGCCACAGCCCGCCGAAATTAATCTTCTCGTGCTCGAGCTTGATCACCGGCGTGATCTGCGGAAATCCGTCGAGCCCTTTCACGAACGGATACTCGATCGGCTCGCCGAAGCGGCGCGCGACGCCCAGGAATTGCCCGGGGCTCAGCGTCTGACCGCGGAAGAACGCGACGCCGTGTTCGAGCCAGGCGGCGCGGATCGCAGCGACCGTCGCGTCGCTGAGGTCCTGCGCAAGATCGACTCCGAGAATCTCGGCGCCGAGCGCGCCCGAGAGCGGGCGGATGTCGAGGGTGTTGGCTTTCATCGGCGGCTCCAGCGGGCCGCCGATTTTACCGCGCGTTGCCCGCGCTCGCCAGAAGGCTCAGCCGAACGAACGATCGACTGGACGCGCGACGGTTCGGCGCGGCGTCTTGCGTTCCACCACCACCGCGCGCTCGGCGCCGCCGCGGCTCGTGAATGCGACGGTCGCCTGCTTGCGCGGCGCGGGCGCCTTCTTCAAAGCCGCACGGACTTCGTCGGCAGGAACTTCCATCAAGCCGGCGGCGATCTCGACCTGCTGGTCGACGTCGTCGGTCAGTCCGCGCGCCGCGAAGATCGCCTCCTCGAGCGTCGGCGGATCGTGCCGCACCCGGCGCGGGCCATATTTCGTGTTCCAGGTCGTGCTCATTGTTCTTTCCTTTGGCGACCCCTCATCGGAACCAATTATGCGATGAATATTGCACCGCAGAAAGACATTTGTGCGTCGCACAAACAATTTCAAGATCCCAAAACTGACAGCGCGCGTTGACAATCTGATAACCGAATGAGCATCCGGCCTTGCGATCTAGCCGCCTGCCATCTCCTTGGGCGAGAAGGTCACGTCCAGCGCCTTCCATTCGCGATAACGGTCGGGCGGCAGAAACGCGTACGGCTGGCAGTCCTTGACCGAGCGGATCGCCGCCTGCATCAGCCGCGGCCCGTCGCGTGAGGCGCTCGCCTCGATCAGCATCGGTTCGCCGGCCAGGCCCCCATCGGGCTTCAAGAAGATGCGCAAGGTCACCCGGGTGCTTTGGGCCGCGGACATCCCGTCCGGCAGCTTCCAGCATTTCTTCAGGTGCGCCTTGAAAGCCGCTTTGTCGTCGTTCGACAGGTTAGCCGCCGTTGTGGCCTCCGAGTCGAAACCCGCCTGCGGTGCGTTCGGCAAATTCATCAAAGTCGGGATGTTGACCGGATCGAAGATCCACGGCTGCTGCGGTTTTGGCGCAGGCTCCGGCGTGGACGGCTGCGGGGCGCGCGCCTCTTGCGCCGGCCGCGGCTGTTCCTGTTTCGCCTTGGGCGAGCCGCCGCCTGGCGCGATCGGAGCTGCCGCTGAGGCAGACGAGGGCGGGAGCGGGTTCCAGTCAGGCGTTTTCTCCGGCGGCTTCGTCTCCGGTTCTTTTTCTTTCGGCGGCTCAATGTCTTGCGACCGCACCAGATCGACCTCGATCGTCTCGATCGGCACGCTGTCGAAGAGCTTCGGCGCGCCAAACAGCACGAGTGTCACCACCACGATGTGGCTCGCCGCCGATATGAGGACTCCGCTGCGCACGCCCCGATTTTAGGCCACCGACCGACCACACCCAAGTGCCGGATCCTCTCGTTAGGTCAGGAACTTGCGCGGAGCGCTGACCCATTCTGGCCGCGAACCATGTAGGGCGGACGTGAAACCGGCGGGGCGTCCCGCACGTATCGCGCGAGGCAGCAGATCGGCTACATTCGGTTCGCCTTCAGGAGCATCGCATGATTGACCGGCGACAGACATTGGGCGTTCTGGCATTTCTCACCGTTACGCCGGCGTTTGCACAGACGGGCCTGAGCCGCATGACGGCCTACGCATTTTCGTTCGCGGGACTCAAAAGCGGCGACATCAAGCTTGCGGACTATGCGGGCAAGCCGATCCTGGTGGTGAACACGGCATCGCAATGCGGGTACACGCCGCAATACGCGGGCCTGCAGCAGCTCTGGACACGCTTTCACGAGCGCGGCCTGATGATCGTCGGCGTTCCGTCGAACGATTTCGGCGGCCAGGAGCCGGGCGGCGCGGCCGAGATCGAGCAGACGGCACATGGGGACTACGGAGTGGGCTTTCCGCTCGCCGCCAAGGCCGAGGTGCGCGGCGCGCATCAGCACCCGTTCTACAAGTGGGCCGCTGGCGAGAAGCCGCTCGAATTGCCGCGCTGGAACTTCCACAAATACCTGATCGGGCGCGACGGCCATGTCGCGGCGAGCTTCGCCACGCAGGTCGAGCCGACCGACCCGCGCGTGATTGCGGCGATCGAGAAGGAATTGTCGAGCGCGGCCTGACCGCTTATTTCCGAAATATGACCGTCAAACCGCCTCGCCTGCCGTCCAAGATCGCCAACATCTGGACGATCAATCCGACGCTCGAATACGAGCTCGCGCAGGAGAAAGCGTCCGCGCTGGGACGGCTGGGGCGTAGGCTTGAAGCCGCGCTTGAAGCGCTGCGTATCTTCGACGCGGCTGTCACTGCACTCACCGTGGAGACGAAGCGCGAGCGGCGCGCGCTGGTCACGCATGCGGGTCATGCGCTGTGGCTGTTCGTCGTGCAGCGCGAAGCGATCGGACTGCGCGACTCGCGCCAGATCATGCGTGACTACCGCGTACCCGCCGAGGTGCAGGGCTGCATGGGACTGCTGCCGCCGGGGAAGCTTGCGCGATAGCGCCGCACCTTCGACGCACCTTGCGATCGCTTGTCGGGCGCAGCGCCGCCTGACACACTCGCCTCAACAAAAAAGCTCGGGAGGAATCATGAAGCTGGTCGCCCTCTTCGCTATTGCTGCTGGTTTGCTCGCGGTTGAGCCCGCGTGGGCGCAGACGCCGAAGCTCGAAAAACCCCACATCGCGCTGTCGGTCGGTGGCTCGATCAGCCAGATGAACAAGGTGGCCTATTTCGTCGCGCTGAACCGCAAGTATTTCGAACAGGAGGGCCTGACCGTCGACTCGACCGCCTTCGCGTCAGGCACCGCGGCACTGCAGAATCTCATCGGCGGCAATGCGGATGTCGTCGAGGGCGCGTTCGAGCATACGTTGCGCATGCAGGCCAAAGGCGTCGGCCTGACTTGTCTCGCGGTTTACGGCCGCTACGCCGGCAACGTGTTGGTGGTGAGGAAATCCGAAGCCGGCAAGATCAAGACGGTTGCAGACCTCAAGGGCAAAAAGATCGGCATATCGTCGCCGGGCTCGGCGACCCACAATTTCGTCACCAGCTTGATGGAGCGTGCCGGGGTGCCGTGGCGCGAGGCGAGCTACATCTCGATCGGCACCGGCCTTTCCGCCGTGGCTGCGATGCGGTCGGGACAGGAACTGGACGCCGCGGTCAACCTCGATCCCGCCATCAATTCGCTGATCGATGGCGGCGATGCCGTCGTTCTGGTCGATGCGCGAACCAAGGAAGGCACCGACGCCGCGTTCGGCGGCGCCTATCTTGCCGACTGCCTGTATGTGAAGTCCGAGTTCCTCAAGGCGAACCCGAACACCTCGCAGGCGCTCGCCAACGCGATCGTGCACGCCATGCAATGGCTGCACACCGCCTCCATCGACGACATCATCAAGTCACTGCCGCCGGATTATTACCAAGCGAATGAACAGCTCTATCGAAAGTCGCTGGAAACGAATCTGGCCGCGTTTCAGTGGGACGGCATCGTGACCAACGAGGCCGTCAAACATGTGTGGGACGCGATCTCGATTCTAGAGCCTGAGTTCAAGGCGGCCAGGATCGAGATGGACAAGACCTACGACAATGACCTGATCAAGCGCGCGCTGAAAAAATGGAAGGCACCGCTGAAGGATTAATGGAGCTTCGTGCCCGGAGCTTTCACGCCCAGGCAGCGCCGTTGCCGGTCAAGGCACAATCCCCTGGTTGCGCGGCGGTGTGAACACGGAATTCGGATCGACCTGGCGCTTGATCGCAACCAGCCGCTCGAAGTTGGAGCCCCAATACGCCCTGGCGTGGTCCGGGAGCCCGGGATCGGGAAAGTTGTAATAACTGCCCGGCTTGCCGAGGAGGTCGGCGAAAGCGTTGTGCACGGCGCGCTGCCACCGAAGATTGGTGGCAACGACTTGCGCGCTGTCGCCGCCGCTCCAGTCGATATCGGTCGTGAGCATCCATTTGGAGGCGCGGTGCACGAAGGCCGTGGCGTCGGCCGGAACGGCATTGACCTTCCCGCCGGTCCGATAGACGGTCACGCGGGCTCCCACCGTATTGCCCGGCCAGGATGGCCAGATCCCGAACAGCAGGTCGATCACCGAGTCCGGAATCTCGCGGGCAAACAGTGAGGTCTCCTGGTAGCGGTTCGGCAGCGAAACCTCCTCGAAGAATTCCTGCGCGTCCCAATAGGGAAGCTCTTGGAAGTCGCTCGACGAGCAATCGTTGAACGAGCAAACGCTCCGCTCGGCCGCATCGGCCTCGGCTATGGCGCGGCGCATGAGCGTATCGAACTCATCGCGTGATCCGTGGAGCTGGCAGGCGAGATGGATCTGGTAGCGCCACGGACTGCGGATGGTCGTGGACGTCGCCGCGACCGTGAGTTCACCGCCCATTCGGTCCGGCGCCGCATCGAGCGCGCGCAGCAGGGTGTGGAACACCGCGTGCGCATTGTCGCTCAATCGCCAGTTTGCGTTGAACACCGTCACGTTTTCGACCTGGATCGGCTCCAACCACCATTTGGTCGCAAAGCCGAGATTGCCACCGCCGCCGCCGCGCACCGCCCAGAAGAGGCCCTCCGGGTCTTCCGTCTCGGACGCAATGACGATGCGACCATCCGCCAGCACCATCTCGACCTTCGCCACCCGATCGCAGCCCATTCCGGCATGCGGGCTGTCCAACGCCCAGCCGCCTCCCATCAGGTAGGCACTGAGCCCGACACCTTTGCAGCGGCCATGCGTGATCGTGTAGCGCCCTGTTTCGCTCCCGGCCTTGATGTTGCGCAGCGCGGCGAGCATGTCGCCAAACAGCGCGCCGCCTCCCGCCTCGACGACACCGTCCTGAACGCGAACACCTTGCAGCAAGCTCGCATTGATGACGATGCCGGGGACGGTGCTGCAGCCCGCATAGCTGTGTCCGCCGGAACGCGGCACCATCGGCATATTGTTGTCGCGCGCCCATCGGATCGCGCAGGCGACTTCCTTCGACGTACGCGGCCGCACCACAACGAATGGCGCGTCGGGGTCGGGCGGATCGCCCGGATTGGCCGGCGGATTGAAGTAGCGCAGGTTTTCCGGCTGGGTGAGCCGGATAAAACGCGGATCGTTGGGCTGAAACACGCCGCCCGGGATGCATCTCTCGAGCTCGCGCCATGCGGCCGCCGAAATGGCCGGCTGGGCGCGTGAACTGCGCGGCAACGAAGGCAGGGCAAGGCTGGCGGCCGTACCGGCCAACAGCGCCCGGCGCGAGAGCTGTGATCTGGCGCGCATGTATCCCCCCGTGTTTCAGGCCCATGCGGCTCGCGCCGCCGGAACGCTCCGACCAAAGGTCGAGAGTATCAATAATTCGCGCTAATGGTTGCGCACTTGCGCACTGGTTTGCAAGCGGCGTCGAACACGAAATTCTATGAACGCTGCACGCTTGCCAAAGATCGAGGGCGGCTGAAAGACTGGACGCCGCCTGATCTGGAGCTTTTTCGATGACGAAACCGTTGAGCGAAGCTGCGCGTCAGAAGCTGCTGCACGTCAGCACCGCGACCTTGACCACGCTGCTGTTCAAGCGCGGCCTGCGCAACACCTTCGTGCAAGGCGCGCGGCCGCTGAACCCGAATGCGCCGCAGATGGTCGGACCGGCCTACACGCTGCGCTACATTCCGGCGCGCGAGGATCTCGATGTGCTCGAGGTCTTTCAGGATCGCACCCATCCGCAGCGCGCCGCCGTGGAAGCGATCCCGCCCGGCGCGGTGCTGGTGATGGACTGCCGCCAGGACGCGAGTGTTGCTTCCGCGGGAAGCATCCTGGTGACGCGCATGATGGTTCGCGGCGCGGCAGGCGTGCTGAGCGACGGCGGCCTGCGTGATTCCCCTGAGATCGCGAAGCTCCCCTTCCCGGCCTATTGCCAGGGCGGCTCCGCGCCGACCAACCTGATCAAGCATCACGCCGCCGACCTCAACGTGCCGATCGGCTGCGGCGGCGTCCCGGTGTTTCCGGGCGACGTCTGCGTCGGCGACGGCGAAGGCGTGGTGATCATCCCCGCCGGCATCGCTGAAGAGATCGCCGACCTCGCCGCCGAGCAGGACCTGTTCGAGACGTTCGTGATCGAGCGGGTGCGCGAAGGCGCCTCGACTTTCGGCCTCTATCCGCCGAACGAGGAGAGCAGGCAGGCCTACGCGGCCTGGAAGGCGAAGCGCGGCTGAGCGACCGCGATTAGGCATTCGTTAACCTTGCCGGACGGGAAAACCGCAAGCGAATCTTCATTTCTCGCCGCTAGCGTGGATTTTCGGATCCGTGTGGCAAGGAATGCCGGCGATCATGACGCCGTCAGCAAACCTGATCGACGAAATCGAGGACGCGCTCGCTTCCAAGACGGAAGAAAAGCGCGAGGCCGCGCTTTGGCGCATCACCGACCTGTTCATCGAGGGCTCGGACACCTACACCGAGGATCACGTCACGCTGTTCGATGACGTGATCGGGCGGCTTGCCGCTAGTATCGAAACCAACGCACGCGCCAGGCTGTCCACCCGCATCGCGCGCGTCCCGAACGCGCCGGTCGGGGTGGTCCGCTCGCTCGCGCATGACAATGCGATCGCAGTCGCACAGCCGGTGCTGAGCCATTCGCCGCGACTGACCGACAACGATCTGATGGCGACCGCCGCGACGCAGAGCCAGGGGCACCTCCTTGCCATCGCGCAACGCAATGCGCTGAGCGAACAGGTGACCGACGTTCTGGTCGAGCGCGGCGACCGCGAGGTGGTGCGTTCGGTCGCGCAGAACAACGGCGCGCGGTTTTCCAACGCGGCGTTCAAGACGCTGGTCGAGCGCTCGGTCGGCGACGAAGTGCTCGCCGTGCATGTCGGGACGCGTCATGACCTGCCGCGCCAGCATCTGCTCAAGCTGGTCGAGTACGCCTCCGCAGCCGTGCGGCAAAAACTCGCCGCCGCCGATCCGGCGGGGGCCGCCGCCATTCGCGACGTGATCGCGGAAATCGGCGGCAACATCCGCGCCGCCTCGCGCCGCGCTTCGAGCGACTATGCCGCTGCGCGCGTGGAGGTCGAGGCGATGCACCGCGCAGGCCGCCTTGACGAACGGCATGTGTACGACTTTGCCGACGCCCGCAAGTTCGAGGAGACGGCCGTCGCGCTCTCGCTGATCACCGGCGCGCCGATCGACCTGGTCGAGCGCGCGATGCTCGACGACAACCCGGACATGGTCGTCATCCTCGCCAAGATCGCGGGCTTCTCGTGGAGCACGGCGCAATGCATTCTGCTGCGCGCAGCCAACCGCGCGATATCGGTTCAGGATCTCGATCGCGCGCTGTCCGGTTTCTCGCGGCTCAAGCAGGCGACGGCGCGCAGCATCATTGCGTTCTACGATGCGCGCCGGCAGGGCAATGCCATGCGGGCGGCCGGCTAGCTGCTCGAGCCCTTGCTCTTGCCGCTGACTTTCTTGGCCTTTGCGTTAGCCTTGCTCAGGTTGAGCGGCTGATTTGCCTTCGGCGCGCTCGGCGCCGCTGAGGGTCGTTGGGCCACCGTCCGTTTCGGAGCCGCGGTCCGCGCGGTGCTCACTCTTGGCGCGCTCGTGGCAGGCGCGCGGGTGACCACGATATGCTTGGCATTGCCGCGGACCCGGACGATCACGGTGCGCGATTTCCCCCTGGCGGCGGACTTGCCCTTGCCTCGCGGGCTCCTGCTCGCGACTTCAGTGCGCATCGGCTGCTTGATTTCGACCATCAGCGCGCGCACGGCCGAATTGGTATCGTTTTCCACGGTGGGAGACACGGCGGGAAAGACGGCCGTCTCGCCAGCATGCAAGGCGAACTCGTAAGGCGTCTTGCCGGGAGGCGCGAGGATCAAGGCGCCGTCGGAAAGCATGTAGAGGAAGCGCTCGCGATTGGCCGGCGAATCCACGTTCACCTTGGAGTGCGCCTTGATGTGCACTTCGATCATGCGCACGCGGTCGTTCTCCATCACCACCCGATAGCTATCGGGTGGCGTGACCGGCTTGTCCGGGTCGGGTTGCGCGATCGCGAGCGAGGTCGCCGCGATGAACGCGCTTGCCGCGAGCGGCACGAGCCGGACGATTTTTGCTCCGAAATTCATGGGCCCTCGTTGCACTTACGACACCGGACAGGACCGCGCGTTGCCGTTCTACGGTGACGGGCCGATCCCGCGCAATAAGGCGCGAGTTGTGGCCATATCACGGCGAATAGTGCGGCCGAAGCGAAAAAGTTCCGTTTTGCCCGCGTGTTAACGGGGTCGGCGCGTCGCCCGCTTGGCAAAGCGCGGCACGTAAAATGGTTAACGTCAGGCCGCCGAACGGGACGTCATGAACTCGTCGGCGAGCGCCTGGAGCTGGGCACCGCCGTCGTTCAGCGGATGTGCGGCCTCCAGCAGCGCGCGGAATTGCCGCCCAGGAAGCGGCGGCGCAAAGGCATAGCCTTGGGCCAGGAAAATACCGCGCTCGCGGAGATATTTCACTTGATCGAAATTCTCGACACCCTCGGCGTAGATGTCCATGCGCATGCGATTGGCCAGCTCAACCAGCGTTTCGATGATCGGCGTCGAATAGCGCTCCGATCCGATGGCATCGACGAACATCTTGTCGATCTTGATGCAGTTGGCGCCAAGCTTGAGCAGGTAGGAGAGCCCGCCGTGCCCGGTGCCGACGTCGTCGATCGCGATGCTGCACCCGAGCTCCTGTAACGCGCCGATCACATGGCGAGCCATGTCGAGATCTTCGAGCGGCTCGCGTTCGGTGATTTCAAGCACGACCTGCGAGAAGCGGATCGGGGAGTCGGCGAAGATCTCGCGGACCTCTTCGACCACCGCCTCGCTGGTGAAATGCTCGGCGGTCAGATTGAAGCCCATCTTGACGCCGGGCCGCGGAGCGAGCACCGCGGCGAACTCATCGCGCACCGCACGCATGAGCGCTCCCGTCATGTCCATGATCAGGCCGGATGATTCCGCGAGCGGAATGAAGGTGGCCGGAGGCACGATGGTCCCGTCGCTCTTGCGCCAGCGCATCAGGACTTCGGCTCCGACGATCGTCCCACCGCGCAGGTCGACAAGCGGCTGATAGTACGGGATGAACTCCCCTGCCTCGAGCGCGCGTTCCATCTCGGCGATCGGGTTGGAGCGGCCGCGGCGCGGGAGGAGAATCGCGAGTGCGAAAATGAGCACTGCGAGGATCGCCCCGATGAGCTGTCCGATGTGCCACAGATCGGAGTATTCGGCGAAAG
>Ga0310810_10010268_pt1 | contig 10893 bp, 8 predicted proteins | sample NCmetagenome_FD_207641 | JGI IMG/M metagenome (GOLD analysis project Ga0310810, IMG submission 207641) | Soil microbial communities from experimental microcosm in Duke University, North Carolina, United States - NC | ecosystem: Engineered > Artificial ecosystem > Soil microcosm > Unclassified ... | reverse complement strand
CCACGCCGCGCGTCGCGATGATCCCGCTCGTCCTGATCTGGTTTGGCATCGGGATGTGGTCGAAGGTGTTCATCGTGTTCATCAACGCGTTCTTTCCGGTGCTGATCAACACGATCGGCGGCGTCAAGGCCACCGATCGGGACCTCCTCCGCGCCGCCCGCGCCTACTGCGCGTCGGACTGGCAGATCTTCACGACCGTGGTCATTCCCGGCGCGGTCCCGTTCATCCTCACCGGTGTCCGTCAGGCAGTCGCCCTCGGGCTGATCGGGGTTGTCGTCGGCGAAATGTTCGGCGGAAGCGAAGGCATCGGTTACATGGTGAATTACGGCGGGCAGACCTTTCAGACCGACGCCGTGTTTCTCGGCGTCGTGATCATCGCCGCCGCCGGAATCATGCTGTCGTGGGTCACTGGCCGGCTCGAACAGCACTTCTCTCGTTGGCGACCAGATCGATGATCGATATTCACGACACACCGAGGCACCGAGACACTGAGGCTGTAATTGGTTCCTCTCAGTGCCTCAGTGCCTCGGTGTGTCGTCATTTTCGGAGCACGAATGGCTGAGATCGTATTGGGAATTGGATCGTCACACGGGCCGCTGCTGTCCACGCCGGCGGAACAGTGGGACTTGCGGGCGAAGGCGGATCGCGCCAACAAGAGTCACTGGTATCGCGGGAAGACGTACGACTTCGACGCCCTGCTGAAGGAGCGGGCGCCGGGGTTTGCGGCGGAGGTCGAGCCGGACGTCCGCCAGCGACGGTTCGAGCAGTGCCGGAGCGCGCTCGAACAGCTTGGGCGCAAGTTCGAATCGGTGCAACCGGACGCAGTGGTCATCCTGGGCAACGATCAGCGGGAGTTCTTCAACCCGGGGCTGACGCCCGCGATCACCGTCTACCGCGGCGCCGAAATCCACAACGTGCAGCACATGGTCGAGGGGCAGCCGGGGCTGAACATTGCGGAACCGGCCAATTCACCCGAGGAGGGCGCCGTCTACCCGGGCGCCTCGGCGCTCGCCGACCACATCCTCGATTCGCTGCGCAACGACGACTGGGATCTCGCGCAGTCCGACACGACGCCGAGCGGGGCGCCGCGCGGCGGCATTCCGCACGCGTACGGATTCTTCTACCACACGATCCTGAAGGACCGGACGCCGCCGAGCGTTCCGATCATTCTCAACGTCCATTTCCCGCACAACGTCCCGAAGAACCGGCGCTGCCTCGACCTCGGGCACGCACTCGCGAAGGCCGTCAAGACCTTCGACGGCTATCAGCGGGTCGCCATCATGGCATCCGGTGGCCTGACCCACTTCGTCATCGACGAGGAGTTCGATCGCTCGGTCATGAACGCCATGCGCGCAGGCGACGAAGATGCGCTGGCGAACCTGCCCGAAAGCTACTTCAAGGTCGGCACGGCCGAGACGAAGAACTGGTTCCCGGTCATCGCCGCGATGAACGCGGCCGGCCTCAAGTATCACGAGATCGACTACGTCCCGTGTTACCGATCCGAGGCCGGAACCGGCTGCGCGATGTGTTTTGCATATTGGCAATAAGGTGTGTTCACACTTCTTCGTTCTCGGTTCTCAGTTCGTGTTCACGTTCGGTTCTCGGTTCAGAGTTCGGGGTTCGGGGTTCGCAACAACTGAAACGCCGCACCAAGGCCGGACGCCTCGCATTGGCCGGGGAGGAACCTGAACCGAGAACGGAGAACCGGAACGACGAACCGGAACCGCGAACCGCGAACTCGCGAACCGAGAACCCCGACTTGAGAACCCCGAACCGAACCTGAACACGAACTGAGAACAGAGAACCCAGAAGCGTGAACACTACCGACGTCAACCTCGCCCGTCTCGCCCAACTCGACTCCTGCGCCGTCTCCGACGCGCTGGACAAGCTCGGGCTCGCGGGTGCCGTTACGGGCATCCAGCGACTCACCACCACACGTCGCATTTCGGGACGCGTTCACACCGTTCGGATGGACAAGGATGACGGGTCGCCGTCGACGCGACATCTGGGGACGTCCGCGATCACCGCATCGCAGCCGGGCGAGGTCATCGTCATGGAGCAGCGGACCGGAATCGATGCGGCCTGCTGGGGCGGAAACCTCTCGTTTGGAGCCAAGCTGCGAGGAGTGGCGGGGGTGATCGTCGACGGACCGGCACGCGACATCGACGAGGCGCGTGACTACGACTTCCCCGTCTTCGCACGATCGGCCACCGCGCGCACTGCTCGTGGACGGATTCGCGAAGGCGCCACTGACGTGGCGATCACCGTCGGCGACGTGACCGTCCACCCTGGAGACTTCGTGGTCGCTGACGGCAGCGCAGTGGTCTTCATCCCCCAGGCCGACATCACCCGGGTGCTCGATGCGGCCGAAGCGATCGCGGCCCGTGAGCGGGCGATGGTCGCCGCGTTGAAGGATGGCACGCCGATCACTGAGGTCATGGGCAAGAATTACGAGACGATGCTCAAGAAGTAATGCGTGCTCTCGCAGAACGCAGAACGCTGAACGCTGAACGCCGAACGCCGAACCTGAACGCCGAACGCCGAACCGAACCTGAACACGAACCGAGAACGGAGAACCGAGAAGCGTGAACACCACCGCTACTGCCGACCCCGACCCCAACGTGGCCCGCGCCGCACGGCTGGACACCACGTCCCTGAGCGACGCGCTGGATCGGCTAAGCATCGCGGGGCAATGCCTCGACATCAAGCCGCTGGAGTGGACGTTCCAGCTCACCGGCCGCGCCTACACCATTCTTTACGGTCCGTCGGCCACGCCGTCCGGCACCGTGGGCGATTACATCGACGAGGTCCTGCCGGGCAGCGTGATCGTGCTCGACAACGGCGGCCGCGCCAACGCCACCGTCTGGGGCGACATCCTGACGTGGGTAGCAACCCGGCGGGGCATTGCCGGCACCGTCATCGACGGCGCGTGCCGCGACACACGACTCGCACGCGAGCTCGGGTACGCGATCTTCAGCCGCAACTACTCCATGCGCACCGGGAAGGATCGCGTACAGGTCGAGGGCGTGAACTGCGTGGTGAACATCGGTGACGCCCGTGTCGCTCCCGGCGACATCCTGCGAGGAGACGCGGACGGAGTCCTCGTCATCCCGCGTGCCCACGAGGAGGCGGTGCTGACGGCGGCCGAGGAAATCGACGCCACCGAACAAAAAATTCGCAAATTGCTCGACGAGGGAAAATCCCTCGCCGAGGCACGGCGGGAACTCGGCTACCATTCGCTGCAAACACGCCGGAAGTAGAGCGGTCCCCTGCTCTCGCCTCATCCTGCGTCGTCCATCGTGCGGTGTCTCGTATCGTCTGGTCATCGGAGGAGCACTCAATGAGACTCGGTTCGCGAATGCTGGTGTTCTTCGCCTGCGTGACGCTCTATCCGGCGCTGACGTTCGCGCAGGCAAGCGTCACAGGAACGGTCCGCGACGCATCCGGAGCGGTCCTACCGGGTGTCACCGTCGAGGCGTCCAGTCCTGCACTCATCGAAAAATCCCGCACCGCCTCCACCGACGGCTCAGGGCAGTACCGCTTCACCGATCTGCCACCCGGAAACTACACGCTGAATTTCACGTTGACCGGCTTCACGACCGTCAAACGTGAGGGTGTCGCAGTCTCGGGCTCCGGTGTCGTGCCGGTCAGCGCCGAGATGACCGTCGGCAACCTGTCCGAGAGCATCACCGTCACCGGTGATTCGCCTCTCGTCGATACGCAATCCACCCGGCGGGAAACGGTGATCAAAGCGGAAACGCTGCAAACCCTCCCAGCGACCCGAGGCTACGGGTCGGTCATCGCCACCGTCCCCGCGCTGAGCATCGGCGGCGTGGCAGGCGCGGGTGCGACGACGGCGCCGACGACGCCCGAGATGATGTTCTTCACGGCGCACGGGGGTGACAGCGGCGAAGGGCGGGTGATGACGAATGGCCTGACGGTGGCCTCGCCGTTCGGCGGCGGCGGGGTCTCGGGCGTCACCTACGACATCGCCAACTCGGATGAAATGCAGGTCCTTGTCTCGGGTGGCCTCGGCGAGGCCGAAACCGGAGGCCCGAGCATCAACATCGTTCCGAAGTCCGGTGGCAACAAGTTCACCGGCGCGGCGTTCTACAGCACTGCCGGCGACTGGTCTACTTCCGACAACCTGGACGATCAGCTGCGCGCCGTTGGTATCACCACACCGCCGGTTCTCCGCACGAACTACGACATCAGCGGCAGCCTGGGCGGCCCCATCGTCAAGGATCGCCTGTGGTTCTTCGGCACGATGCGACGCTGGGGTAATGCCGCCGTTCGCGATGGCATCTTCGCCAACGAATACGCCGGGGATGCGACACACTGGGATTACAAGCGCAAGGACGGCATCGAGGCCCGCGAGGCGGACGGGCGCAAGATCGCCAACATTCGCGTCACCGCACAGGTGGCCCAGAAGCACCGTATCTCCTTTTCCGAAGATCACCAGCGGCGGTGCTCCGGTTCGACGCTGACCAGCGGCGGCGACGGCTGCCGTCAGGCTGGCGACGAATGGGTTGGCCAGGGACGTACATTCGGAGCGAATACGGGCTCACCCGAATCGTGGCCGGGCTATCACAATTTTCCGTATGACGTGACCCAGGCCACGCACTCGGCACCGCTCACCAGCCGCCTGCTGATCGAAGGCGGCTTTTCCCGGTTCGCCTACGACTACGCACGTTTTGGCATGGCGCCGCCGGACGGCCTGATGGATCTCATCCCGGTGACGGAACAGACCAGCCTGTACGGGCGGCCGAACTTCACCTATCGCGGCATCTTCGACCCGCTGGACTTCGCATTCAACGACAACCGCGCCGTCCAGGATTCGTGGCGCGCGACGACGTCCTACGCGACCGGCGCCCACAGCGCGAAGTTCGGCTACATGGGGTCGTACGCGGATGTCCGGAACGGGCGCCTCGCCAACCACACGCAGATGCGGTACACCTTCATCAGCGGCGTCCCGAACAGCGTGTCATATTTCCTTGCGCCGCGCTGGGACCAGCGCGACAAGGTGAACACCGCCTCGGTGTTCGCGCAGGACCAGTGGACCCGAGGCCGGCTGACCGTCCAGGGCGGCATCCGGTGGGACCGCGCCTCCAGCTACGCCCCGGCGGACGGCAACGGCACCACCCTGACCTCGGTGTTCAACCCGAAACCGATTACTTTTGACCAGACGGTCAGCGTCAGCGGATACAACGACATCACGCCGCGCGTCGGACTCGCCTATGACGTGTTCGGCACTGGCAAGACGGCCATCAAGGCGCACATCGGGAAGTACGTTCAGGCGGCGACCGCCGACAGCATCTACAGCTCGAACAACCCGGCCGCGCGCATCGTGACGCGCATCGGCGTGCCGGCATCGCCGCGGTCATGGACGGATGGCAATCAGAACAAGATCGTGGATTGCGATCTGCTCAGCACGGCCGCGCAGAACAACCTGGCAACGGGTGGGGACTCGTGTGGCGCCCTCGTCGGGAACAACGTGAACTTCGGCAATGCCAACCCGAATACCACCACCATCAATCCAGAAATCCTCCATGGCTGGGGGGTGCGGCCGTACGACTGGCAGTTCGGCGTTAACGTGCAGCACGAAGTCATTCCCCGCGTGTCGGTCGACGTCGGCTACAACCGCCGGTGGTGGGGAAATTTCTTCGTCACCGACAACACGCTGACCGTGGCGTCGGACTACGACACCTACAGCCTTACCGTCCCACAGCACGAGCACATGCCGGATCCCGGAAGCACCGTGACGTACGTCGCCGTCAGTCAGGCGGCGGCCGCCCGCGGCGCGCAGAATTACATGACGGCCGAGACCGATTACGGTGATGCGCGCACCGCTTACTGGCACGGGCTCGACTTCAATGCCACGGCACGACTCGCGAACGGCCTGACCGTCCAGGGCGGCACCAGCACCGGGCGCGGCGTGCGCAACAATTGCGCAGCGACGAACGCGCTACCCGAGCTGCTCGGATCGGACCGGGTCGACTCGTGCGACGTCACCGAAAAATGGGCGACGTCGTTCCGCGGCCTCGCCGCCTACACCGTCCCGAAGCTCGATGTGTTGATCAGTGCCAGCATGCGCTCGCTGGTGACGACGCCAGGTGGCGGCGTCGCGACCAATGGCGCATTCCTGAATGCGGCCTATGTCGTTCCCAACACCGTGATCCAGGCAGCGCTCGGACGGTTGCCGGCCGGCGCCACCCCCGCGCAGACCACGACGGTCAACCTGCTCAAGGCGGGCGAACTCTACACGCTCGAGCGTGTCGGCCTCGTCGATATGCGGTTCGCGAAGATCTTTCGTTTCGCCGGCAAGCGCACCGATGTCGGCGTCGACCTTTACAATCTGTTCAACTCCAACGTCACGACGGCGTATCAGCAGACGTACGAGTACGCGACCAATGGAGCCTCGTGGTTGAACCCAACGGCGATCGCAGCTCCCCGGCTCGCACGCTTTAACGTGACGGTAAATTTCTGACCGCGTTAAGGGGCGGCTCCTGCAGCAGCCCGCCTGACCGCGAGCCGGAGTCTCACCCGCAGCGCCGGCGCCAGGCTGGCCGAGGTGAATCGGCCGGGCTGGCACCGTCGGCGCGCTTGTGGTCCTGGTGGTGTTCAACCGATGGAATAATGTCGCGCGACAAGAGCGCGCTTGGCCTTCGAGGACGTGTCGTCTGCCGGGTCTCGCGAAACAGCCCGGCAGCACGCCTCGCGACGCAGGCCGGCTGCGCACCTCGAGCGGCAGGCCCGGGCTGCGCGTTCGCCAGGGAGGATCAGCATTGATGCGGAAGCGAGTCCAGGTTTCCATCGCGATGGCGATATTCGGGTTGCTCGTCGCGCAGCCCCGGGGTCAGCAGCCGGCGCCGCCGCCCGGGCAGGGCGTTCAGGTCGGCGTGCCCGGGGGCGGCCAAGGACGGGGGCGAGGCGCGGGTCCGACGCCGAATCCGGGCCAGGGCATTCCACAGGGTGGCGGTGGCCGACGCGGGCGCCCACCGGCTGGGCCGGCACCAAGAAATGCGAACGGCCGGGTCCTGTTGCAGGGCGCAACGCCAGGCGACAAGGGGGTCTGGCTGCCTGATGGCGTCGTCACGACGTCGTTCGGGAACGCCGCGGAGATCCCGTTCCAGCCCTGGGCCAAGGCGCTGTACGAAGATCGCCAGACCCATCGGCTCGAACCGCACGCACGGTGCAAACCGTCAGGCGCGGCGCGCGAGGTACAGACGCCGTACGGGGTAGAGTTCGTCGAACTGCGAGAGTTGCAGCGGATCTACATCTTCGATATCGGCGGTCCACACACGTGGCGGACCATCTACATGGACGGCCGCACGCACCCGGAAACCATCGCTCCGAGCTACTACGGACACTCGATCGGCTGGTGGGAGGGCGACACGCTCCTCGTGGATACGACCGGCTACAACGAGGACTTCTGGCTCGATCGCGGCGGTACGCCGCACACGAAGACCCTGCATACCCTCGAACGCTTCACGCGCACCGACGCTGCGACGATTCGCTACGAACTCACGATCGATGATCCCGCCACCTTCACGAAGCCGTGGGGCGGAAGCTTCAACCTGCGCTGGGAGGGCGGAACGGAGCTCTTCGAATACGTCTGCCAGGAGCAGAACTACGCCGGTGAGTTGATGGTCGGCGCGTCGGCGGAAACCGGCAAGGTCGATCGGAGCAGCTTGATCGTTCCCTAGCATTTGTGATTTGTGATTTGCGATTTGTGATTTTGGCAATCGGAGAGAGCGGGGACACCGACGACTCTCCGTTCCCTCCGACAATCACAAATCACAAATCAGCAATCACAAATGTCCTTATTGTCCTGGCGCCATCGCCAGGCTCCCGATGATCTTGCCGTTCACGCCGATGCCGACTTGCCCGAGCGGGCCGTTGGCATTCCCAGGGCGCTGCAGCGTGAGCCTGAACTGCTTCGCGCCGGGGCCCATCCCCTTGGCGGCATTGGTACCGATTTCCGGCAGCAGCGTGAGCAACCGGCTGGGGACGTTGATCGCCTCGAACCGACCACCAGTCATGTCGGCGAGCCCCTTGCCGAGATCGGTCTGGGCCCCGCCGATGCTTCCGGAATTCATGCCGTTCAGGAGGACCACCTGGATGGCAGGCCGCTTCTGCTGCACGCGCTGGCTGATCGACTTCACATCACTGTCTTTGAAATTCAGGTCGCCACTGGTGGTGCCGACAACGATGAAGGTGTAGGAGGCGCCTTCCTGCTTGTCCTTCATCATCCGATCAGTGGCTTCGTAGATTGACTCCACGAATCTTCCGGCGCCGCTGTCGGGCGTCAGGCGATCGACCGCAGCCAGGAGTTTCACCCGGTCTGTCGTTGGTTTCTCCAGCATCCTCGGCTGAGGCGCCGTCGTCACGAAGGTGACTTCGACATTCGTCGGCAGCGCGTTGATCAGGCCCTTCAGCGCGGTGCGCAGATCTCCAAGGCTCGTGTTGGGCATTCCGATCCCGTTGTCGACGAGGAGCTGGACCTTGGGCACCAGCGCGGCGACCGGCTCTACTTTCAGCACCGTTCCATTGGCGCCATTCTCGGTGAATACGACGTCCGCCGGATCGACGCTCGTGACCTCGGCACCGGTTGGATCGGTAATGGTCCCTACGAGCACGAGGGGTTTCTGCGCCAGGAGTGCGGTGGTCGCCAGGCCCACCATCACGGCGCCGATGGCAAAACGGAAGAACCGCATGCAAACCTCCGATAATTACGTCGCGAAGAATTGCTGTTACCCAGAGACCAGTTGCGCCAGCTGTTCGTGGTAGTTAGACGTGCAAGACAGCGTTTTGGCGCCGACGCGCCAGGGACGCTCGAATTGTCAATGATTTGACGAAGTATACTCCGCAGAGTTCGCGCTTCGGATTCCAGTCCCCTGATTCATGAACCAAGTCAATATCGGTATCGATATCACTGCGCGCCGACTCACCGCGCTTTCCATCGTCGCCGCTCTCCTCTTCACACTGACCACTCCGTCGCTGGTTTCCGCCCAGGATGGCCCAAAGGCGAGCGAAGAGCTTGCAGACACGCGGACGCAGTACCCCTTCCTGCTGCGGAACTCGTACTTCAGCATCAACCTCGGATATATCGACTACGCATTCACCGCGCAGCAGCTCGAACCGGGCTTCACCGCCGAAGCGATCGACATCCCGCGACTGGCCGTCCGGGCCGTGCTCATCGGCCACCAGTTCACACCGTATTTCGCCGTGCAGGCGCATTACGCCAGGCCGGTGCAGTACGTGTCGTACCACAATGTGAACGGCGAGATCGCCGGTCACCACGTCTGGATGCACTTCGGCGGCATCACCGCAAAGTCGCAGGTCGCGCTCAATCGACGCATCTCGGCGTACGGCGAAGCGGGGATCGGTCTGACCAGCCGCAGCGGATTCGAGTTTGGAACCGAGCCGGTCGTGCGCGACGCTCACTTCGCCAACCTGCTCCTGGGTGGCGGCATCGAATATCACGTGAACAGGAACTGGGACCTGCTCGGCAGCACGCTCTATTCACAGGGCAACACCGGACAGAATCAGCCACGCACCCTGTTCACGTCCGGCGGCTTCCGCTACACCATGCGCGAGCTGCCGTCCGCCGTTGTCGAGGAGAACCGGCGCGGCGGCTACATCTTCCCCGAGCACATGGTGCAAGTGAGCTATACCTCCGACACGCTCGGCTATGGCTGGAACACCCTCGTGTCACGGAAGATTCCGATCTTCTGGGGTGGCAACGTCCGTGTGGCGCGCGGCTTTGCGGTGCATTACGAGCAGAACGTGTTCCACACGCGGAAGGTGTTCGGCTTCGACGTGGGTGGCAGCGCCGGCTTCTGGCGGAGTCGCGAGAACGCCGACTGGTTCCGGACGTTCTCGATCTATCCGCTGTTCCGCTTCACCTTCCTGAGGACGAAGCCGGCCGACGTCTTCTTCTCGTATTCCCTGGCGGGCCCCACGTACATCTCGAGGTCAGTGCTGGATGGCCTCGCCACCGGCAATGCGTTCACGTTCCAGGACTTCATGGGCTTCGGTGTATTCCTGGGTCCGCGACGGCAGTTCAACATCGGCGTGAAGATCAATCACTTTTCGAACGGCAACATCCAGACCGAGAACGCCGGCGTGAAGATCCCCTACACGTTCAATCTCGGCTACACGTTCTGAGCAACGGTTGCTGGTGCGAGCGCGACAGATGTTGGTTCGATCTTGATCATTGTTGGTGCGAGTCCGATCCTTGTTGGTGCAAGGGCGATACGCCTTGGTGCGAGCGGGATGCCTGCCGGTGCAAGAGTGCTACTGGTTAGTGCAACAAGCCCACTGGCGCCGGCAACGTCGCAATCACACCAGCCAATGTCGCAATCGCACCGACCCCTGTCACCATCGCGCCTGCCAGATTCTCGATCGCACCAACCAGAGTCAGGCTCGCACCGGCTCGTCTGACTACTCCCGCAAGCCGAGTGTGACCATCGTGTTCCCCGAGATGAACGTCACGTACTGCTTGTTGTCCACCAGGTAGGTGATCGGGCCGTTCACCACCTGGCCGCCGACGATCAGGCGATAGAGCATGGCGCCGGTCCTGGCATCCAGCGCATAGAAATACCCCTCGCGTCCTCCGGTGAACAGCACATCGCCGCCGGTCGAGAGATTGCCGCTTTCAGTGACGTCAAACTGCTTGAAGCGCCACTTCTCTCCAGTTGTTGATTGGCGAGCGGCGGCCAATCCCGGGGCCGGGAACGTTCGGGACGGGCGTCAGCGTCAACGGACCCAGCCCTGCGAACGTCCGCCCGGGAACGTATTGGACTTCCTGCCGCCGGTAGATCGACGCGTAGTCCACCCACGCGGAGAGATAGAACAGTCCGGTCCGCGGGCTGAACGACGGCGAGAACC
>Ga0310810_10010267_pt1 | contig 10893 bp, 10 predicted proteins | sample NCmetagenome_FD_207641 | JGI IMG/M metagenome (GOLD analysis project Ga0310810, IMG submission 207641) | Soil microbial communities from experimental microcosm in Duke University, North Carolina, United States - NC | ecosystem: Engineered > Artificial ecosystem > Soil microcosm > Unclassified ... | reverse complement strand
ATTTAAATAATTTATGGCAGTAGTGTGGGGTCGGATGGCGCTCCACCTTTTTGGGCTTGCCGCTTGATATAACACTGCCTGAAATCACTCTGATCCGAGAGGAATGACAATGGAGCAGCGACTTCGCCTGGTGCAGGGCGGCAGCCGATACGAAAAGCGAGTCGAGGACCGGCTGCGAATCGCCGTGCCGGGGCAGATCCTGTGGAAGGACTCGCGTGGCAGCACGCGTATGGCATCGGTGATGACCCGCGACATCAGTCCTCACGGTGTCAGCGTCGAATGCCAGGGAGGGATGCCCATTCCCCTCTATCGCCTGGTCTACTTCCAGGTGGACCGGAACGCGCGCAACCGGACGGACCTGCCGGCGCCGCTCCGCAAATCGACGGTGCTCTCCGCAGTTTTCCGTGTCGGGCCGGTCAGCGACCAGACCGGCGCGCCGAGCGAATACGCCCTTCGTTTGCTCGTCGAGCCCGAACGCCACGCCGCATCTCCGGACGGCTGGCAGGGGGCGGCAAGCGCGACGAGAACCGCATGAACATCGCGACCGTCTCCGCGGCCCGGCCCTGGATCCTGGGAGCGGCCGGGAAGCAGAGGATCGGGAAGATGCGTCTGATACGGATCGAGCGATGGGATGTGCGAAGGGATGGAGCGTTGAGCCAGGCCGCGCTGGAGCAAAAGGTCCGCGCCCTGGGCTACGAACCGACGCTGCGCACCTACCCGGCGGGCGCGATTGCGGCGGCGCAGGCCGACGCCCGTGAAAGGGTTGAGGCGGTCGTGTCGGGACTCGTGAAGGTAACCCTCGACGACGGCGACACCGCCATTCTCACCGCCGGCGACATCGTGTTCGTTCCGCGCGGGGGCGCACGCCGGCTCGAGGTTGTCGGCACCTCTCCGGCGTACTGCCTCGAGGCGATCCCCACCGAGCACGACTCCTGACCGGCCCGAGCCGGCAGGATCAGCCCTTCTTCGCTTCCTCCATCTCGCGGCGCGCGTCGGCCGCGTACGCCGATTGCGGGAACTCATCGACGACCCGCGAGAAAGCGTGCGCCGCGTCGTTCTTCTTCCCCGCCTTCATGTAGGCGCGGCCGAGCTGCATCAGCACGCCGTCGGTCGGCAACTGTGAAGTCTTGTCGGTTGACAGTTCCTGGTAGATCTTGATCGCATCGTCGTACTTGCCCTGCGCGACGAGCATGTCGGCGAGACCCAGCTTCGCGGTCCGCCCATAGACGCGGCTGCCCGCCTTGTCGACGACTTCCTTGTAGCGCTGCTCCGCCTCCGGGTAGCGTCCCATTTCCGCGAGGACTGCTGCCAGGTGGTAACGCGCAGTAATGCCCGCGTCGGTGTTCGGGTACGCGTCGGCGGCCTGCTGCAATTTGGGCAGCGCCGCTTCGAGCCGTGCCTGATCGGTCGCGAACGTTCCCGCCTGCTGCACTGGAATGGGGCTCCCCGGCGCGGGCGCCGCCGGCGCGACGACAGGCGCCTCTTCGACCGCCAGTGCCGGTGCGAGCAACGCGCTCGCCTTGTCATTGCGATGCTGCCGCCACCACGCGTAGCCGCCCGCGAGGAGCAGCGCCGCGATGACGACCCCGACGAGCATGCCGATGTCGCGTCCGCGCGTGGCCATGGCCTGCTGCGCGTGCGCGACCGTCCGCGCGAACTCGTTTTCTTTGAGCTTGTGTCGTTCGATAGCTTTCATTGTTTTGATCGGCGGGGTCCCCTGCCCGCCTGGCTCGCTTCGTTACGCGGGGCCCCTTCGCCCGCTCCACTCCGCTCGCACTCGTGTTCTCGGCGAGGCGCTAGCGGCACCGTGCACGACTTCGCACCTCTACGCACACGTATGGACTCAGAGGCACCCCTGCAACCTCTAAGCACCCTCGGCACCTTTAGGCACCCTATGCACCCTTAGGCACCCCTATTTGGTGCGCCCGGCAGGTCTCGAACCTGCGACCCCCGGTTTAGGAAACCGATGCTCTATCCTGCTGAGCTACGGGCGCGGGAAACAAGCATTCTATCGTATGGGGGCGACGCTTGGCGACGGCGCGTCGGCCCCGAACCGCGAACCCGCGAATCGCGAATCGCGTCAGTATTGCAGCACCGCGTGGATGTTTTCGCCGGCCAGCTTCGAGCGGCCGTCCAGCGCCACGAGCTCGATGAGAAACGCGACCCCTTCAACCACCCCGCCGATCTGCTTGACCAGATTGACGGTCGCGCGCGCGGTGCCTCCTGTCGCGAGCAGGTCGTCGACGACGATCACACGCTGTCCGTTGTCGATCGCGTCGCGGTGCATCTCGAGACTGTCGGTCCCATATTCGAGCTCATAGGTCTCACGAATGCAGGCGGCCGGAAGTTTGCCGAGCTTCCGCACGGGGATGAAGCCCGCGTTGAGGCGATCAGCGACGGCCGATCCGAGGATGAAGCCGCGGCTCTCGATGCCGACGACGGCGCGGATGCCGCGATCCTTGTACGGTTCGGCAATGCTGTCGATCGCCATGCGGAACCCTTCTGGATCGCGCAGCAGCGTCGTCACGTCGTAGAAAAGGATGCCGGGCTTGGGAAAGTCCGGCACGTGGCGGATCTTGGATTTCAGTGCGTCCAATCAGTCTCCTTTAGGGTCGCGGTTCGCCATTCGCGACTCGTTTGTCACTTAATGCGTGGAAAACCCGTACTGCCTTCTCGACGGCTCGACGATGTCGACATCGAACGACTCGACGTGGGCGTGGGACGGCCCGCGCCGAAGCGCGAGCTCCATCCGATCGACCGACTCCTGCTCCCCTTCCACCAGCGCTTCGACGCGGCCGTCGGGCAGATTGCGCGCGTATCCCGTCACCCCCTCGCGTGCGGCGCGATCGGCCGCGAACATCCGGAAGCCGACCCCCTGCACGCGTCCGCCGATCAGAAAACGTCTCGCCACGATTGCCATAGCAAACTCAAAATTATAGTCCGGTGTTTGATACAGTCGGCCACATGCCACGCATCGGTTCCAGCTGCCACGGCGAGTCGAGGCTCCGCATGCTGCGGGTCGTGCGGCGCGGCGACCGTCACGATCCGAAGGAGCTCAGCGTCTCGTTTCGTTTCGAAGGAGAGTTCGCCGCGGCGTTTCGCGAAGGCCGCGCGGAAGGGCTGCTGCCCGGCGAGACGCTGAAGAACATCGTCCACCGCGCGGCGCGCGACTACGGCGCCGGCGAGATCGAGGAATTCGGGCTGGCGCTCAGCGAGCGCGTCCTCTCGCAGCATCCCGCCGTCACGCGGGCGCGCGTGGACATCACCGAATCGCCGTGGGCCCGCCTGGACCTGGCCGGACGCGCGCAGGGCCAGGTCTTCCTGTCGGGAACACCCGAGCTCAAGACCACCGCGATCACGAATAACGGCCGTCAGGCATCCGTCGTCTCCGGTCTCACGCGCTTGTCGATGATGCGCACTGCGGGATTCGCCCCGAAGCGAGGCGACGGCATGGACGACGGGACCGCCGACGGCCTGCAGCGGCTGCTCGTCGGCGACCTGTCGGCGAGGTGGACCTACAGCAGCGCGGACGTCACATTTCGGACGTATCGCGAAGGGGTCCGCGCACTCGTCATGGAAACGTTCGCGCGCCATGCGGGCCGTTCGACCCAGCACACGCTCTATGCGATGGCCGACCTGGTGCTCGCCAGCTACCAGGAGATCACCGACGTCACGCTCCGGCTGCAGGAGCGGCCCTACCGTCCGGCCGATCTGTTCAGCGCCGGCGTCGACAACGCCGAAGATCTCTTCGTCGCCGCCGAAGAACCCGTAGGGATTGTCGAAGTCACTGTCGAGCGGGACTCGTAACCGCCTCGAGCTTCTTCTTTCGCAGCAACTTGTTGAACGGCTCGAGATCGGTTTTCAGCAGAGCATCGAGCGCAGTCAGCTGCCGATCGAGGCGGTCCGACAGGTCTTTGAACACCGCGTACGACTGGTCGGTCGGACGGTAGTCACCAGCCTCTACGAGGCCCTGCAAAGCCGCCAGCTTGTTGTTCAAGCGGATCGGGTAGTTGAGTGGATCCTGGCTGCTGCGGTTCCGGTACTGATAAATCTCTCCCTCGATTGCCGTCAGCTTCCCGGTCAGTTCGCCGCCAGTGGTTTTAATCTGCGCGTCTGCGGTCTTCGAAAGCCGCGCCGCGATCTGATCCTTGACGGCTCGAATTCGAGTGACCGCGTCGTTGGCGGCCGAGACCTTGTCGTTGATTTGTTTCGCGAGGGCGAACTGCGCCTGCAGATCGGCGTCGCTGACCGTTTTGACCGCCTCGTTCCGCGTGATCACGAACTGCTCGGTCCGGGTAATCCCGTCGGGCGCCGTCAGCTTGACCGTATAACGTCCAGGAGGGGCCATCGGGCCGCGCGTGCTGCCCGCCCACATGATCAAACCGGGGAAGTCGTGGGCTCCCGGATAGCGCATGTCCCAGGTGAAACGGTTCATGCCCGACTTCACGTCCACCCGCGGGGGCGGAGGCCGGAACCCCTCGTCGCCGCCTGCTTCTTCGCCGGCAGGCCGGTCGGCGGCAGCCGGCTCTTTGGCCGTCTCTGCTGATCCCGTGAACGAACGGACGGCGCGCCCCTGTGGATCGATGAACTCGATGGTGATCTTGTCGGCGGCCGCCTTGAGGTAGTAATCGATCGCGATGCCGCGCGACACCGACCGCGTAGCGTCCGCCGGACGGAACAACACCACCGGTTCGTTCGTCATTTCGCGGGTGACCTGACGCAGCACCGAAATGTTGTCCATGACGTAGAACGATCGGCCGTGCGTCGCGATGACGAGGTCGTCCCCCTTGATCTCGATTCCGTGCACCGGCGTCACTGGCAGTTCGAGCCGCAGCGACTGCCAGTTCGCCCCGTCGTCGAACGACACGTAGATGCCGTTCTCGGTGCCCAGGAACAGCAGGCCCTTGCGCTTCTTGTCCTCGCGGATCGCGCGCGCGTAGTCGCCGGGGGGCAGGCCGTTGACGATCTTGGTCCACGTTTTTCCGTAATCCGACGTCTTGTAGACATACGGCGCGCGATCGGCACGCTGATAGCGATTGCCGGCGAGATACGCGGTCCCTGCCTCATGCGGCGATGCTTCGATCAGGCTGATTCGGGTGAAATCGGGCAGATCCGGCGGCGTCACACGCTCCCAGTTCTTGCCGGCGTCCCGCGTCACGTGGACGTAGCCATCATCCGAGCCAGCCCAGATCACGCGCCCGTCGACGGCGCTCGGCGCGAGCGTGAATACCACCGCATAGGTTTCGACCCCCGTCTGATCGAGAGTGATCGGACCGCCCGAGGGCCCCATGGTTGCGGGATCGTGGCGCGTCAAGTCGGAGCTGATGCGCTCCCATGACTGTCCGGCGTTCGTTGTCTTCCACACGTGCTGCGACGTCGCGTAGAGCGTGTTGGGGTCCGTCGGCGAGAACACGATCGGGTACGTCCACTGGAATCGCTCGCCGATGTCGATGGACGAAAAGCCCATCGGATTGTCGGGCCACACGTTGATCGCCCGCTCTTCGCCGGTGCGCCGGTTGATCCGCGTCAGCAGTCCACCGTAGCTGCCGGCGTAGAACACATCGGTGTCGGCCGGATCCGGCGCGATGTAGCCGCTTTCGCCGCCCCCCACTGCGTAGAGCGTCCCCTCACCGCTGCTCGGCACGCAGGCCGTGCTGTTGTCCTGCTGCGCGCCGCAGACGTGATACGGCACGTGCGCCGTGGTGATGACGTTGTAGAACTGCGCCGTCGGAAAGTCCTGGTCCGTCCAGCTCTCGCCGGCATTCGTCGAGACGTTCGCGCCGCCGTCGTTGCTGTTGATCATCCGCTTTGGATCGTTTGACGCGATCCAGAGATCGTGGTTGTCGCCGTGAGGCACCCGCATCGCCCGGATCGTTTTCCCGGCGTCAGTGGATCGATAGATCCCGGTGTTCAGGATGTAGACCGTGTCTTTCGTCTGCGGATCCGCGTAGATGCGCGTGTAATAGAACGCGCGCTGACGCAGCCGGCGATCCTCGTTGACCTTCTTCCAGGTCTTCCCCGCGTCGTCCGAGAGGAACACGCCGCCCTCGGCGGCTTCGATGATCGCGTAGACGCGATTTGAATCCGCGCCCGAGGCGGTGACGCCGATCTTTCCCCAGATCGGCTTTGGTAGTCCGTCGTTCTTGGTCAGTTCCGTCCAGCTCGCGCCGCCGTCCGTCGTCTTGAAGAGGCCGCTGCCCGCCCCGCCGCTGGACAGCGAATGGGGCGTGCGAGAGACCTCCCACAGGCCTGCGTACAGAACGTCCGGATTCTTGGGATCCAGCGCGAGATCGACGGCGCCAGTTTTCCCGTCGCGGAAGAGGGACTTCGTCCACGTCTTCCCACCGTCGCTGGTCTTGAAGATCCCTCGATCTTCGTTTGGACCGTAGGGATCGCCGAGCGCTGCCACATACACGATGTCCGGGTTGCCCGGATGCACCCGGATACGCGCGATCGCAAGGGTCTTCTCCAGGCCGACGTGGGTGAAGGTTTTTCCGCCGTCGACTGATTTGTAGACACCGTCGCCTTGCAGGATATTGCCGCGCAGTTCGGTCTCCCCCATTCCCACGTAGACCACGTCCGGGTTCGATTCCGATACCGCGACCGCTCCCACCGATGACGACGTGAAGAACTTGTCGGATACCGGGCGCCACGTCACGCCGCCGTCAGTCGTCTTCCACAGCCCGCCGCCGGTCGCACCAAAGTAGTACTCGAGCGGCCGCGCGGCGCTGCCGGCCACCGCCTGCGATCGTCCGCCACGCGCCGGCCCAATCGAGCGCCAGCGCAGCCCGCGAAACATCGCGGGATCGATTGCGGTCGTCGTCGATGTTGCGGGCGCGGTCGCCGGCTGCTGCGCGCGAATGGAAACCGGGTCGCGGCTGGTCGCAGCGATCACGAGTGCCACGGCGAAGACCAACTGAGCGGTGAAACACGTCTTCATGGGGCCGATGCTAATCGATGGCACGCGACAGGCACAACTACGGTCGAGGTCCGCCTCACTGACGGTAGGCGGCGACATACAGGAGTCGCTAAGTCGTTGAAAATGCGGCTGGCTGAGCCTGAGCTAGCGCGGGCACGCCTTGTGCTCAAACCGGAGCAGGAGGGCAAGATGCTTTTTACGATCGCGGTGATTCTGCTGGTGCTGTGGCTCCTCGGAATTGTCAGCGGGTACACCCTGGGCAACTTCATTTATGTCCTGTTGGTGATCGCGCTGGTGCTCTTTGTGGTTGGCCTCGTCAGCGGCCGCCGCACAGTTTGAAGAGCCTGAGCTCAAGGTCCATCACGTAGGACACAGGGCGCTGGGCGGCTAAGGGATTGGCCGGTAGCCAATCGCTTGGCCGTCCGCTCGCGCCGCTGTTTCGCCGGCATTTGAAGTTTTCCTAATATTTCTGCGCATTTCCGCGCGGTACGGCTGTTGCTCAGCCTCACGCGTGGATTCTTCCATGCCCAGACCGCACTCGGGGTCCGCCTATCGCGAAGAGGGCGGTCTATCCGCAGGCCTTCACGCCAATTCCGAATTGCGCAACCCGCAGCTGGATTGCTCGCACTGCGAGCACACGCTGGAATGCGTAGAGCAGAGTCGGCGTTCAGGCACGTGGCTGGGTTCGTTCATCTGCCCGAACTGCCGGAGCGAGTACTTTTATGCTTACCGGTGGAGTCGGCTGATGCGGAAGATCTGAACGATTTCCTTTTTTCTCGCTCGCGTCAGACAGTAGACAGCAGGCGCCAGGCACGAAATTTCGGTCTCCTCCGGGCCGGGATGCCGTTTCAGCTTGCAGCGCTGGCCTGGTGAAATGCTCCGCCCTGCTGTCTACTGGCTGACGCGCACTCCGTTCCGGCCGCTCGGCTATTCTTCCTTTTCTTCGATCAAATCTTCCTCATTCCAGGGGCTGGGCTGCGGGCCCGGGACGATCCCGGCGATGTCGGGATCCTCCTCCCCATCGGGGCGCTGGGGCTCGTTCGCCTTTCGCGTCTTCGCCTCTTCGCGGCGCCGGGTTTTCTCCTGCTGGCGCTCCTGCTTGGCGCGTTCGCGCGCGCGCTTCTGTTGAGTCACTTTCGTTCGGTTCGCCATAGGACTTCTCCCAGATGTCGGCCGTCGCGCTGCGGTACAGCAAAAGGCCGGTCAGTGACCGGCCCTGATGGATTCGCGGGGGGTGCCGGGTGCACCCGGCTCGGTCATCACAGACAGATTCTAGCTGATCCAGCGCAGCACGGGTGGGCGATTCTTCTCTGTCGCTGCGCGCCGTACCGCTGAGGCTCTATCCTCGCGATAATGAGAGTCAAGCGGGTCCCGACTTTTTGGAGAATGGGCCGACCGTGGAGATGATGAACGCAATCGCGGAATTGAAGACGCTCCTTGGCCCGCGCGCCACGGACGCCGCCGCCGTTCGGGAGCATCACAGTCATGGCGAGTCGTATCACCCGGCCGCTCCGCCTGACGTCGTGTGCTTTCCGGCGACCCTCGATGAAGTCGTCGCGATCGTGAAAATCAGCGCGCGGTTCGGAGTGCCGATCGTTCCCTTCGGCGCAGGAACGTCCCTCGAAGGGCACGTCCAGGCCCTACGCGGCGGGATCTCAGTGGACCTCCGCGAGATGAAACGCATCGTCCGGATCAGTACGGACGATCTCGACGCCACCGTCGAGGCTGGCGTGACCCGCACGGAATTGAACCGGGCCCTGCGCAACACGGGACTGCAGTTTCCGATCGATCCCGGCGCCGACGCGACGATTGGTGGGATGACGGCGACGCGCGCATCCGGGACCACCGCGGTGCGCTACGGCACGATGCGCGAAAACGTGCTCGGGCTCACCGTCGTGCTCGCGGATGGACGTGTCGTGAAGACGGGCACACGCGCCCGGAAATCGTCCGCCGGCTACGACCTGACGAGAATGTTCGTGGGCTCGGAAGGAACGCTCGGCGTCATCACCGACATCACCGTGCGGCTGCACCCGATTCCCGAGGCGGTCGCCGCCGCGGTCTGCGCATTCGACACGATCAAGGGCGCGGTCGACACCGTCATCGCGACCATCCAGCTCGGCGTGCCGGTCGCGCGGATCGAGCTGCTGGACGACGTCCAGGTAGACGCCGTCAATCGTCACTCGAAGACGTCGTACGCGGTGGCAGACACCCTGCTGTTCGAGTTTCATGGCGACACGGAACACGCGGTGTCGGAGCAGGCAAAGGTCGTCGAGGCGCTTGCCGCCGAGCGCGGCGGGCGCGGCTTCCAGTGGGCGACCCGGCTCGAGGATCGCGAGCGCCTCTGGCACGCCCGCCACGACGTCCATTTTGCCGCGCTGGCGCTGCGGCCCGGCTGCCGTTCGATGGCCACCGATGTGTGCGTCCCGATCTCGCAGCTCGCGGAGTGCGTGCTGCAGACAAAGGCCGACCACGCCAATGTCCCCTTCCCCGTGTGCCTCGTGGGCCACGCCGGTGACGGCAACTTTCACGTGATCTACCTGATGGACCCGGACAACCCGGCGGAGCTCGACGAAGCGCGCCGTCTGAACGAGCGGATGGTCGCGCGCGCGCTCGCGATGGGCGGCACGTGCACGGGCGAGCACGGTGTGGGCTACGGCAAGATGAAGTTCCTCGCCGCCGAACACGGGGAGAACGGCGTCGAGGTGATGCGTGCGATCAAACGCGCGCTCGATCCCGACAACCGGATGAATCCGGGGAAGATCGTGGAGATCTGACGCTGAATAATGAATGATGAATGATGAAAATTGAATGATGAAAATTGAATTCATTCGACAGTTCAGCATTCATCATTCATCATTCGCCGTTGCCAGCGCCCGCTTCCCCGCCGCGAGCACCTTCAGGATCGCATCGACATCGTAGACCGCGCCGCCCCAGGTTCCGCCGCTGACGTCCTGGAGCGCGGCCCAGAGGCGCGTGTCGTCGGGCAGCGCGGGGTCGGCGGCAAGATCCGGCCGCGCCGCGCGGCGTTCCAGGATGCGCGTGCCCGCCTCCGCTCCAGCCGCCACGCCACCCTCGCCCACGAAGTTGATCCTCCCCTCGAGCGTGCGCGTGTCGATCGCGATTTCGATCAGATCGCCGTCGCGCAGCTTGCCGAGGGGTCCGCCACCGAGCGCCTCGGGCGAGACGTGACCGATGCAGGCCCCGGTCGATACGCCGCTGAATCTCGCGTCGGTGACGACAGCGACCTGTTTACCGAACGGGAGGTAGCGCAGCGCGCCGGTCAGCTGATACGTCTCCTCCATGCCTGCGCCCATCGGTCCGCGGCAGATGAGCACGAGCACGTCACGCGCCTGAATTCTTCCTCGCTTGATCGCGGCGATGGCGTCGCGTTCTGAGAGGAACACCTTGGCCGGGCCGGTGAGGCGATACACGCCATCCGGTCCGACGACGGACGGATCGATCGCGGTGCTTTTGATGACCGAGCCTTCCGGCGCGATGTTGCCGTGGGGAAAGCAGACGGTCGGCGTCAGGCCCCTGCTCGACGCCGCTTCCGCCGACATGATCACGTCGTCTGGATCGATGCCGTCGCAGTCCTGGAGTTGACGGCGAAGCCGAGTACGGCGTTCGGACGATTCCCACGCGTCCAACTGGTCGCCGAGCGTCAGGCCTTCGGCGGTCAGGGCCTGCGTCTCGAGCAGGCCGAGCCGCCGGAGATGCAACAGGACCTCGGGAACGCCGCCGGCGAGAAAGACCTGCACGGTCGCGAAGTGCCGCGGCCCGTTTGGCAGTGCGTCGACCAGGCGAGGGACCTGCCGCGCGACCCGCGACCAGTCCAGGGCCGTGGGCCGGCGCAGCCCCGCCGCGTGCGCGATCGCCGGCAGATGCAGGATCAGATTCATCGAGCCGCCGAACGCCGCGTGCACGACCATCGCGTTGGTCAACGACGCGTCGGTGATGATCTCACGTGTGTTCGT
>Ga0310810_10010266_pt1 | contig 10894 bp, 3 predicted proteins | sample NCmetagenome_FD_207641 | JGI IMG/M metagenome (GOLD analysis project Ga0310810, IMG submission 207641) | Soil microbial communities from experimental microcosm in Duke University, North Carolina, United States - NC | ecosystem: Engineered > Artificial ecosystem > Soil microcosm > Unclassified ... | reverse complement strand
CGCGTTCCATTCATCGCCAACTGGCGAGGCAAAATTCGGGGCGGACGCGAATGCCGTGTGCCCGCTGCGACCATCGACATTCTTCCGACGATCGCGGCATTGACCGGGGCGCCGCCGCCGCAATTGCCGATCGATGGCAGGCAGATCACTTCGTTGATGATGAATTCCCCGGAGCAAACGGATCCGCATGAGGCGCTCTTTTTCTATTACGGCGACGGCGAGTTGCAGGCGATGCGCGCAGGGAAATGGAAACTGTTGTTTCCACATACCGCGCGCACGATGGAGGGCCAGGCGCCCGGCCATGATGGCATCCCGGGAAAATATCGGCCGCTCGAAGTGGGGCTCGAACTTTACGACCTCGAGGTCGATCCTGGCGAGAGACATAACATTGCCGATGCGCAACCTGCGGTCGTCCGCGAGATGCAGGCGAAGGCGTCCGCGATGCGTCTCGAGCTCGGCGATAAACTGCAAAATGTCCGCGGAAATGCGGTGCGTCCGCCGGGAATGCTTGAATAGGTCGCGTCCATGACGAAGTTGCCTCACGCGCGGACGCTCATCCGTCCGGCGGTTCTGTTGTTGGCCGTCGTCTTGTGCGCGCGGTGCACCGCATTCGGCCAGGGAAGCGCGGCCGATTACGAACGCGCGGCATCCTTGGACCGGCGGACCGCCGGCAAGGTTTTGCGCGAGCGTCTCATCGTGCATTGGCTCGCCGGTGGAAATGCGCTCTGGTACCGCAAGGATCTCGAGAATGGCGGGAAGGAGATTGTGCGGATTGACGCGTTGACGGGCGAACGGCGATTGCTGCCCGAAGAACCTGCGCCGGCGAATGAACCATTTGCGGCCCGTCCAAGCCGCGCGGATTCCTCGAGCGAAACGCTGCTGCGATTTATCAATCGCACGGACGACGAGATCCGACTTTTTTGGATTGATCCCGCGGGACGCCGGCAGAGTTACGGCACCCTGCCACGGGGTGAAACGCGTGAGCAACATACATTCGCGGGACATGTGTGGGTTGCCATGGGCGGACACGACGAACTGCTCGGCGTGTTTGAAGGTGAAGAGCGCGTCATCGATGCGATCGTGCGGCCGCGGGATGCGAAACAGTCGCGCGAGACAACGCCCGATCAAGAAAGCCCACCGCGCGAACAATCGTCGCGCCCGTGGAGTGCGTTCAGCAAGGGAAACAACGTCTGGATAAAAAAAAGCGATTCCGGCGAAGAGCTGCAGCTTTCAACCGATGGGACGCCGGACGATGCGTATCGCGAGCCAGTTCACTGGTCGCCGGACGGAAAACGCTTCGTCGTCCTGCAAACGAAACCGGCCCAGGAACGGAAAGTTTATCTCGTCGAATCATCCCCGGCGGATCATCTCCAACCGCAACTCCACGAATACAACTATCTAAAACCCGGAGACCGCATTGCGGAATCGCGTCCGCGCCTCTTTGATATCGAACGCCGCGCGCAGATCGCGATTTCGGACGAACTGTTTTCCACGCCATGGAGTCTGAGCGGTTTCCATTGGAGCCGCGACAGCGCGCATTTCTTCTTTGAATACAATCAACGCGGGCATCAGCTGTTTCGTGTTGTCGACGTGGATGCCGCGACGGGCGCCGTGCGTCCATTGATTGAAGAGCGCACCGCGACGTTCATCGACTACTCGCAAAAGCATTTCATCGAGTGGCTGGACGACAGCGGTGAGTTGATTTGGATGAGCGAGCGCGACGGCTGGAATCATCTTTATTTGATCGATGCGCAGAGCGGCGCGGTGAAAAATCAAATCACTCGCGGCGAATGGGTTGTCCATGACGTCGAGCGGATCGATCACAAGGCGCGACAAATCTGGATCCGCATGATGGGCTATCGGGCGAACGAGGATCCATATCACTATCATCTGGCGCGAGTGAACTTCGATGGAAGCGGCTTTCTGCTTCTCACGGAAGGGGATGGCACACACAAATGGGAGTGGTCGCCCGATCGGCGGTTTTTTGTCGACACCTGGTCGCGCGTTGATGAACCGCCAGTCCACGAATTGCGGCGCGCCAGCGATGGCCAGCGCGTCTGCGAGCTGGCACGCGCGGACATTACCGCGTTGCAGGCGACCGGCTGGCAGGCGCCGGAGCGGTTTGTCGCAAAGGGGCGGGACGGAAAAGCGGATATCTTTGGCCTCATCTTTCGACCATCCAACTTCGATCCGGCGCGCAAGTATCCGGTGATCGAGAAGATCTACGCGGGACCGCACGATTTTTTTGTGCCGAAGAGCTGGAACCGTTTTGCAGGACAAGATGCGATCGCTGAGCTCGGTTTCGTGGTTGTGCAAATCGACGGGATGGGAACGAACTGGCGCTCGCGCGCATTTCACGATGTCTGCTGGAAGAATCTGCGGGACGCAGGTTTTCCGGATCGCATCGCCTGGATGCGTGCTGCGGCGGCGAACCGGCCGTGGATGGATCTCGAGCGCGTCGGAATTTTTGGCGGAAGCGCGGGCGGCCAGAGCGCGCTGGGTGCGCTGCTTTTCCACGGCGACTTTTACAAGGCGGCCGCGGCGGATTGCGGGTGCCACGACAATCGGATGGACAAAATCTGGTGGAACGAAGCGTGGATGGGATGGCCGGTTGGGCCGGAATATGCCGAGAATTCGAACGTGACCCACGCAGCAAATCTGCGCGGGAAACTGCTCTTGAGCGTGGGCGAACTCGATCGCAACGTGGATCCATCTTCGACGATGCAGGTGGTGAACGCCTTGATCAAAGCGAACAAAGATTTCGAGCTGCTCATCGTTCCTGGCGCCGGACACGGAGCAGGGGAATCGGCGTATGGTCGCAGGCGGCGGAACGACTTTTTCGTCCGGCATTTGCTCGGGGTCGAGCCGCGCTGGTAGGTTGATTGGGGCTTGCGACGTTCGACGCTTCCCGCGTCAACCGGTCCGCACCTCGGGGGGGCGCGTCTGCACTGGGCGGACCTGAGGCAACTGAACGTTTGCTTCGCTCTCGGCGGTATTCACCATTTCGGCGCCGGTAATTTCAATGACGTTCACGTCGTCGTCCTTGGTCGTGTCGAGCGGCCGCGCCTCAACCGGCTTCGCGGAAAGAGTCGGATTGTCGGACATTTGATCCAGAAGATCGCTCTGTTCGCTGACGATCCGTGAGAGGCGGCTTCGGAGTTGGTCCCGCTGTTGTTGCAACAAATCGCGCTCGCGTTCATGTCGGGCGAGTTCGCGGTCGAGACGCTCCCTGGCCTCCGCTTCGACTGATTCGCGCTTCATGTGTTCTTGGGTCAATGCTTCGGCGGCTTCCTGCGCACGCAGGGAGGCTTCCTCCATGGCGGCGACGGCCTCAGCGCGGCTCTTGAGAGCGGACTGGTGTTCGCGTACAAAGGATGCGCTCTCCGCCTTGTGCGTCGCTTCTGCGATTACAAGTGCCGCGCGTGCGGCGTCTTTTTCCGCTTCGAACAAATCACGCTGGCGGCGAATTTGCGCGATGGCCTGTTGCGATTCGGCCGACACCACCTCGACTCGCTTTTCAAGGGCGCGCTTTTCATCGGCCAGTTCCCGCATTTGTTGAACAAGGATTGCCCGTTCGTCGTTCGCGGCCGCTTCAGTATTTTGCAATCGACTCGTGAGCAGCGCATTTTCCCCGCGCAAGGCCGCGATCTGTTTCTCAGATTCTTCCACCTTTTCCCGGGCGCTCTGTTCAAGCATTCGCAACGAAGTTTCGTTCGCGGTGCGGGCGCTCTCGTTTTGTTGCGCGAGCCCCGCACGCAGCTCGCCGATCGTTTTTTCCTGGGCGGCGAGCTGGTGTCGAAGTTCCTCGAAGATGCGCGCGGTTTCCGCGTCGCGGTTGTTCCGCGTTCGCTCCGCTTCAGCGAGCGATTGTTGCGCGCGGTCGCGTTCCTCTGCGGTGGAGCGAAGTCGCGTTTCGAGATCGTGGCGGGCGGCGTCGAGTTTTTCCTGTTCGGGTATCTGGGTGCGCTGTTCGAGCGTCCGCAACTGTTCGGCGAGGCGGTTGCGCTCTTCGGTGGCGGCCTCGAGATCCGCGCGTAACTTTTCGCCGGCCATTGTCAGCTCCTGGACGATGCTGTGTGCCTCGGAGCCAGCACTCCGCGGGTCATTTTGTGCGGCGAGTTTTGCATTGAGCTGATCGCGTTCCTGGTTCCACGTTTCGCGCTCCTGCAACAGTGCTTTAATCCGTGCCCGATAACCTTCGACGTCCGACTCGAGACTGGCGACGGCGCGCGATTCCCAGTCATTGACCGGCGGTGCTGCGGCACCCGTGGCGCCCGCCGTTTGTGCGAGCTCGGCAACGCGCGCCTGAAGTTGTTCGCGTTCGGAAGTTGCCGCGCTCTGCAGTTCCTGGATTTGGCCGAGCAGCTGTTGCTTTTCGGCTTTCGCCTGTTCGTTTGTGCGAATGGCGGCATCGAGTTGCTCCTGAAGTTCCTGCTGAGTGCGTGCGAGTTCCGCTTCACGTTTGCGCAATCCCGCTTCGAGGTCGCGACGTGTTTCAGCGCGCATGTTCTCGACGAGCGCAGTCGCTTCCGCTCGCGCGCGTTCCGCAGCGGCCAGCGCGCGCTCGACCTTGATGCGCGCTTCACGTTCGCGAGTCAGTTCATGAGCTGACTCTTTTTGGCTGCTTTCGAACGCGGTGAGCCGGCGTTGCAACTCTTCGATCTGCCGTTGGTGGGCGCGTTTCGAGCGTTCCGCCTGAACGCCGGCAACCTGTGAATCAATCGCAGCGATGTCACCGCTGTTGGTGGCAGATCCGAGGGGAGCTGCGCCGGGCCGGCTCTGGCGAACCATGGCGAGTTGTTCACACAGATAAGCTTTTTGCTGAAGCAATGCGTCGCGTTCCTGTGCGATTGTCTGGACCGCTTCATCCTTTCCCGCTTTCAACTTCTCGATTTCGGCCTGCAGTGCGCTGACATCGCTCGCACGAGTGTCGACTTGGTTTTGCAATTCGTTGCGGATGTTTTCCGCGCGCACAATTTCTTCCTGCCGCTCCGCGACTGAGGACTTTTGCTCTTCGATCTGGGTGCGAAAGTCCGCCGCCAGGTTCCGCAGCGATTCGACTTCGTTCTGGAGATGCGATCGTTGTGCTGCGAGAGCATCGCGTTCGCGCGCCAGTTCGTGCAACTGCCGCGTATGTTCCGCTTTGAGCAGAGTCAGCTCGACGGTTTCGACCGGTTGTTCGCGCGGACGGTCCGAAGGTGGCGCCGTCGGTGTTTCCGGAGCCAGTCCGAGATCGAGCAAAGGCTGGGCGGCGGTTGACAAGGTTGTCGGGTTGAGCGGTTCCGGTTCGGGCGCACGTTCGATGGGCGTCGGCGATTGCGAAATTGTCGGGATTGCCGCTGACGCGGTGGGGTCGTCTACAATCGCTGTCGAGGGCGCAGGTCTCGGCGACACCGGAGCGTCGGGCACCGATGCATTCGATGGCGTTGCCGGACGCGGTGGGTCGACCGCGTTTTCCGTTGCTGCGGGTTGCGGCGGCCGCGGCTTGGTATACCACGAGGCTGGTTGCCGCAGCCCTTTCAGTTTTGCGGCACGCGCACTCTCGGCAAAGCTGGAGCCTTCGGTGTGCGCTGACGACGGCGATGGGGGTGGCGGCACTGGCGGAACGCGGTCGGGCATGCGGCTGCGCACACGCGTGGCGAGCGTCTGCGCGGTGGCCTGTGGTGTCCCTTGCGTCTGCGCGTTCCCATTGTCCGGTTTGATGAAACTCATCAGTTTTCGCCACGGAAACCGAATCTCGATGTTGTCGCTTTCGCGGATCTCCTTGCGGAAAATGTGCGGCGCGCGCCTGTAAACTTCGACGAGCGGAATGGTGGTGTGGCCGTGAGCGATACGATCGCCGACATCGGCTGCGTCGAAGGCGACTTCAAAGGTGATGTCGTGTGGGCCTTGCTTGAGGAGATGATGCGGGATGCGGTGCAAAAAATCGCCGACACAAAAACGGATCCGCGTTTCTTCCGCCGCCGGCGGCGTGGGCACTGCTGCGGAGGATTTCGATTTCTCTTCCGCCATCCGCGCAACCCCGGCGTCACCGGCATCCCTGACCGACTGGGTGAGTGGCGCGGCCGGCGCGTCTGCCGCTTCGACGATTTTCTTTGCGAGCGGATCGGGAGTTTCCGCGACTCGCACGGTGGCTTCGTCCGGTGCGGATGATTTTCTCCGGAAGTGATCGAGAAAACTCATGGGGAGGAGTGAGAAAGCTCAGGGGACGACGAAGTCGGCAGGAAATGCAAAGGTCGCGAATATCTATCCGGTTGGCTCTATGATGTCCTGAACAGAACCACCGCGTGCAACCGCTTTTTTTGGCGCGTGTTCCACAATAAACTCATCGAACTGTGCGGCAACGCGCGGCGGAAGGACTGCGACAATGTGCACTTCATCACCGATGTAGTCAGCGTGCAGCACGTCGGTCTGCCGGTGGAGTTGCGCGATCTGTGCGGAGGCGCTCGCCGGCAGGCGCAGTTCGCGCGTGACGGATCCCTCACCCACGAGATTGCCGAGGTGTTCGATCAAGTCGGGCAGCCCTGCGCCGGTTCGCACCGAGAGAAAGAGCGCTGCGGGAAAGTGCCGTCGCAAACCGGCCAGGACCGCGCGATCGGCGACCTTGTCGATTTTATTAAACACCATGAGCGTCGGTTTGTCTTCCGCGCCGAGTTCCGCGAGGACTTTCATCGTGGTGTTGTAGAATTCGATCACGTGCGGCTGGGAAGCATCGAGCAAGTGGATAAGAAAATCCGCCTGGACCGCTTCTTCGAGCGTGGCATTGAATGCTTCGACGAGGCGGTGCGGAAGTTTCCGCACAAAGCCGACCGTGTCGGTGAGGAGGAGCGGTTGTTTGTTCGGGAGTGCCACTTTGCGCGTGGTGGTGTCGAGCGTGGCGAACAGCTTGTCCTCCACGAGGACGCTGGCGCCAGTGAGCCGCTGCAACAGCGACGATTTTCCCGCATTGGTGTAACCGACAATTGCCGCGTTGGGTATCGGCACCCGTTTGCGATCCTTCCGCTGTGTGGCGCGCGCGGAGCGAACCGATTGTAGTTCACGCTTGCAGCGATCGATCGCCGTGCGAATCCGGCGTTTGTCTTGTTCGAGTTGCGATTCACCTTCGCCACGCCCGCCGATGCCGCCACCTTGACGCACCAGATGCCCCCATGCGCGAGTCAATCGCGGAAGCGAATATTGGAGCTGCGCGAGTTCCACTTGCAGCCGCGCCTCGCGGGTTTGCGCGCGTCTTCCGAAAATCTCGAGAATGACTTCCTGCCGGTCGATCACCGCAATGCCCGCGAGTTTTTCCCAGTTTCGCTGTTGGCTTGGAGAAAGTTCGTTGTCGATGACGATGACGTCCGCGGAGTGACTGCGCGCGTGTGCGACGATTTCTTCGGCTTTGCCGGAGCCGATCAGGAATCGAGCATGCGACTCGCGATGATGGACGAGCTGCCGATCGACGATATTGAGGCCGAGCGTTGCCACCAATTCTTCGAGTTCCTCGAGGAGACTTTCACTTTCCGCGCGCGCTGCCGGATCGCTGTAGGCACCGACGAGGAGCGCGCGTTGCGCGATGGGGGATCTCCTCTCGCTAGGATTCGTCATCAGCGGCCGGACGATAACGCCACAGCGAGGTTGTGCAATGGAACACTTTTGAATGCGGAATGCGGAACTCGGAATGCGGAATGGAAGCGTAAGTTACTTTTCCGTCTACCCGACAAAAACGGTGCCGTCGCCGCGGGTTGGATAACCGGACAGGGAGAGGAGCCGGTCGAGGGTGCGGCCTTCGAAGATGGTGACCTTGGCGTCGCCGCGGGCTTTGCCGGTCACAATGTCGGCAATCCCATCGCTGTTGACGTCCACCGTGCTCACCCGCACCCCGCGCAACGCTCCCGCATACGCATCGTGCACCTCGAAGTTGTCCTCAGCCAACGGCGTCGTGAACACTCGGAAAGTGCGTTGATCGGCGGCTGCTCCCACAATGACATCATCCAATCCATCCCCATTGACATCGCCCGCCGCCACATAGACCCCACCGCGAAACTTCTTGCCAAAAGCGCGCACTTCATTGTCGCCACCACCATTAGCGCTTTCCAATAACAGTCCGGCCATCGCATCGAAGATTCGCACCGTCGAACCCAGACCCGCTCCGGCAATGACTTCGGCGCGTCCATCGCCATTGAGATCTCCCGCGGCCACGCGCACCCCGCCGCTGCCTTTGCCAAAAGCGCTGAAGCGCGAAAGCTGAGTGCCATCACTTCCGCTAAAGACGCGCACCTCAGCGCTGCTGCCGGCGCTGGGACTGACAATCACATCGGCGCGTCCATCGCCATCGATGTCGCCGGCAGCCACAAAAACGCCGCCACGATAAAAGCGTCCAAAAGCATCAAAGTCACCGAGCACACCGCTTAATGGCTCGAAGCTGACGCCATCAAAGACTCGCACCCGGCCGCCGCTGGCGGTGCCGCCGCCGGCAATGATGTCATTGACCCCGTCGCCGTTGACGTCGCCGGTGGCCACACGCACTCCGCCGCGATAACCGGCTTCAAAAGCTTCAAAGCTTGCCTGCACTTTGCCGGTGCTCGCATCAAAGACTCGCACCAGGGAACCTTTGGCCGAACCGGTTACCAGCAAATGATGATCATCATCCAAAATCACGCCGGTGCCCTGATCATCCGCGATAGCCGCATTGAGGGCGTTGCTCAGTTCCACCACAAAACGTTCCCGCGCTTCGCCCAAGGTATCGCCATTGACCGGCACTGAAATGGTCGCGCTCAATTGGCCCGGTGCAAAGCTCAGCGTCCCGTTGACCGGCACGTAATCGTTGTCCGCGGCGTGCGCGGTCAAATCGAGCGTGCGAAAATCGACCGTCACCGTTTGGGTGGCTGCCTCCGATAGGGTCACCGTGAAGAGCGCGTTCTTCGTCCCTGATTGTCCTTCGACGATCGCGACATCGGCAATGCTCACGTGCGCGCCGGGCGGGAGCGGGACTTGGAACGGTATGCCGAACTCCGAGGTCCCCCCGGCCGTTGCCTCGGTTGCCGTCGCTGTCAGAACGGTCCCTGGCGAAAAATTGCCGGAGGCATTCACGCTGAACGTGGCGTTGCCCGACGCATCCGTGGTGACGCTGGCAAAGCCGATAAACGTAGCGCCTTCCAAAGTGGAAGCATCCGCGGTGAAAACCTCGATGCGGAGCGCGGTATCCGGCTTCGAGTTGATCGTGCCGGAAATGGTTTGTCCGCCGTTCGCCTCTGGCGTCACTGCGGTGATCAGCGGATGATTGATCAAATCGTTTCCACCCGTGTCCCCATCGCCGGGATCGTTGGCGGTGACGCCATCGTCATTGAGGTCAATGCCGAGCGCGGCGTTGTCGTGAATGCTGTTCCCAAGAATGGCCGTTCCGCGCGATGTCGCATCGACAGTGATGCCGGACTCGCCGTTGAACGCGATCACGTTCCGGCTGCCCACATTCTCGGAGCCGATGTAGTTGTTCGAGGATCCATTGGTGATGGCGATACCATCCCTCCCATTGCCAATCGACGTGGTCCCGGTCGCATTCGTGCCGATGAAATTGCCGAGCACCTGATTGACGCTTCCGTTGACAATCAGAATCCCATATCCACGGGTGCCAATTGTTCCTTGATTCCCGGAAATGACATTGGGCGCGGCACCGTCGCTTGCGCCGATGACATTGACACTGCCGCCAAAGATCTCGATCCCGTTGTTGACGTTGCCAATGGCGCGCGTCCCGGCGGTATTCGTTCCGATATAGTTGCCCTGGACGTAATTGAAGTCGCTGACAATCAGGACGCCATCGCCGTCATTTCCAGAAATAGTGTTACGAGCTCCCGGCGATGTGCCGCCGATGATGTTGGCCGTGGAACCGGCATCGAGAAAAACGCCATCACCGGAATTGGGGAGCGGCGCATCACCGGAAATGTCGAGACCGATGACGTTGCCCTGGAGAGTATTGTTCGTTGCCAGTGAGCCCCGAATTACGACCCCTTCGCGTGCATTCCCCGAGATGAGATTGCCCGCACCGGTAACGAGGCCGCCGATGGTGTTGGCCTTCGAGTTGAGGAGGACCAGACCTTCAAACTGATTTCCCACGGCAAACAAACCGTTGCTGTCGGTGCCGATGAAGTTCCCCTGGACAGTATTATTGTCGGCAAGATCAGTGCTAAGCCCCGCACCGCCATTGCCCGAGATGACGTTTCGTGCGGCCGAAACATCGCCGCCGATTAGCGTCTGCGAAGCCTGAATGAGTTGGATGCCGTGGAGGTGGTTCGCAATGGCCGCATTGCCGGTCGCATTCGTGCCGATGAGATTTCCCTGAATGATCGCGCCGATGGCGCTCGCGCCTTCGACGCTGATTCCGGCGCCGAGATTACCGGAAACCAGGTTGCGCGCGCCAGGGGTGATACCGCCGATCGTTGTGTCAGGAACATTGTTGATCAGAATACCCTGGCCGGAGTTCGGCACAGCGCTCGTTCCAGTGACATCGGTCCCGATGAAATTCCCTTCGATGAGCGCGTTGGCAGCGTTGAGACGAATGCCATTGCCATCGAAGCCATTGATGACGAGTCCGCGAATGATTGAGTTGCTCGCGTCCGCGCCTGCGCCACCCAGTTCGATTTTCAATGCCGCGTTGCTTCCGTCGACGAGTGTATTTGCTGTCGCGCCGGGCTGGGTTAATCCGTCGATTATAACGGTCTCCATGACGGCCGGGAGGGCGGTGGTCAGCGCGATCCGCTGCACCCCGCTTCCGGGGATGTTGAAGGTGATTGTGTCGACGCCAGGATTGCTGTTCGCGAAGGTTATCGCTTCGCGCAAGGAGACGACCCCATCCTCCGGATTCACCACGTCGAGATTCGTGGTCACGATCGTGTCGGGCAGACCCGACGCGGAAACT
>Ga0310810_10010265_pt1 | contig 10894 bp, 10 predicted proteins | sample NCmetagenome_FD_207641 | JGI IMG/M metagenome (GOLD analysis project Ga0310810, IMG submission 207641) | Soil microbial communities from experimental microcosm in Duke University, North Carolina, United States - NC | ecosystem: Engineered > Artificial ecosystem > Soil microcosm > Unclassified ... | reverse complement strand
CGCCGACGAGACGACGAACATCCTCGAGTCCGTCATCAAGGTCGGCACGGCGAAGGTCGCCCAGCTCGGCAAGGTCCGGGCGTGGGGCAAGACCGGGACGACGGAGAACTACGGCGACGCCTGGTTCGCCGGGGCGACCGACAAGCTCACCGTCGCCGTCTGGGTCGGCTATCCCAACGGCCTGAAGCCGATGCTCACGGAGTACCGCGGCGAGCCCGTCGCCGGCGGCACGTACCCCGCCCAGATCTGGCACGACTTCATGTTCGGCGCCCTGCAGATCGAGCGCACGCGCCTCGAGCGCGCCTGCGCGCGGGAGAAGGCGAAGGCCAAGCCCGACGCCAAGCCGTCGGCGCGCTGCATCGAGGCCGGGCTCGCGATCGATCCGACGGCCGAGCCGGCCGCGCCGGCGACGTCGACCTCGGGCGCGACGAAGACGACGCCGGCCGATCCCGCGACGGGGGCGGCCACGGGTACCGGCGACGGCGGCGTGCCCGCGGACGGGACGAACGGCGGCACCGGCGCGACGACCCCGGACGCGCCCGCGACGCCCGCGCCGGCGCCCACGCCGCAGACGCCGGCGGTTCCGCCGGCGGCCCAACCGCCGCCCGTGCCTCCGGCCGCGCCGGAGTCCGGCGGGGCGACGCCGGCCCCGCCCTAGCCTGGCTTCAACGCACGGCGAGCAGCCCGCGCGGCCAGGGCCTTGACACGTTGCGGTTGCCCGCGGCGCAGAAGCGCCAGGGCAGCTCGATCGCGCGCGTGATCCCGATCCGCGGGCCGGCCACGAGCCGCGGCAGGGGGCGATCGGCGGGCGGCGGCCCGAGCCCGATCGGGCCGTCGTGCACGCTCGTCGCGTTGCGGTCCAGGCCGATGGCGAGCGCCTGCGTCAGCTTGCCGGGCCCCGAGCACAGGTCGGTGACGGGGTCGCGCCCGCGGCGCGCGCGCATGAGCTCCTCACCGGCGAGCGGCTCGAGCGCCCGGATGAGCACCGCCGCGCCGACGCCCGCGGGCTCCACGACGACGTTCAACAGGGCGTGGACGCCATAGGAGCGGTAGACGTAGAAGATCCCTGGCGCCTCGAACAGCGGCCACGTACGCGGCGTGAGGCCCGCGAACGCGTGGCAGGCCGGCTCGACCTCGTGGTAGGCCTCGGTCTCGACGATGACGCCCGCCGTCTCGCCGTGGCTGATCGTGCAGCCGACGAGCAGCTCGGCGGCCTCGACGACGGGCAGCTCGAGCGCCCGCAGGTGGCGGTCGGCGGCCGCCGTCATCGCGAGCGGGTGCGTCGGTGTCCGCGAGCGGCCATCGTCGAGCAATGGCGCGCCGTCAAACCGGTGTGTGCGCGGCGCGCGCGGCGGCGAGCTGCTCGCGCACGCGCTGCAGCGACGTCCCGCCCTCGCTGACCTTCGACTCCAGCCACGAGCTCTGCGCCAGCAGCGCCCGGAACTGCGCCGGCTCGAGCTCGTCGGATGCCGCCGTGAGCTCCTCGTCGGTCAGCTCGCCGAGCGACCGGCCCGAGTCGACGGCGATCCGGACGAGGCGCGCGACGATCCCGTGGCACTGGCGAAACGGGACGCCGCGCTTGACGAGGTGGTCGGCGACGTCCGTCGCGGCGATGAGGTCGTCGGACGCGGCGGCCGACATCCGCTCGCGGTCAAAGCGCGCGCCGCGGATCATCCCGGCGGCCGATGCGAGGCAGAGGTCGAGCGTGTCGACGGTGTCGAAGAGGTGCTCCTTGTCCTCCTGCATGTCCTTGTTGTACGTCAGCGGCAGGGCGTGCAGGACGCCGTGGAGCGCGGCGAGGTGCCCGACGATCCGCGGCGCCTTGGCGCGCAGCAGCTCGGCGGCGTCGGGGTTCTTCTTCTGCGGCATGATCGACGACCCCGACGTCCAGGCGTCCGACAGCGTGACGAAGCCGAACTCCTCGCTGGACCAGAGCACGAGCTCGGCGCCGAGGCGGCTGAGGTGCGTCGCGCAGGTCGCCGCCGCGCCGAGGTAGTCCAGGACGAAGTCGCGGTTGGCGACGGCGTCGATCGAGTTCGCGACGACGCTGTCAAAGCCGAGCTCGGCGGCGACCGCGGCGCGGTCGGTGGGGAAGTTCACGCCCGCGAGCGCGCCCGCGCCGAGCGGCAGCGCGGCCGTCTGGGACGCGGCGAAGACGAAGCGCGCGCGGTCGCGCTGGAGCATCCAGACGTAGGCCAGCAGGTGGTGCGAGAGGTAGACGGGCTGGGCGCGCTGGAGGTGCGTGTAGCCCGGCAGCGGCCAGTCGAGGTGCGCCTCGGCGGCGTCCAGCAGCGCCGCGACGAGCGCGTCGATCGCGCGCGTCGCGTGGCCCGCGGCGTCGCGCGTGAAGAGCACGACGTCGGTCGCGACCTGGTCGTTGCGCGAGCGCGCGGTGTGGAGCTTGCCGCCGACCGGCCCGGCGATCTCCGTGAGGCGCCGCTCGACGGCCATGTGGATGTCCTCGTCGCCGGCGTCGAACCCGAACTGGCCCGCGACGAGCTCGGCCTCGACGGCGTCGAGGCCCTGCAGGATCGCGTCGCGGTCGTCCTCGCCGATGATCTGCTGCGCGGCGAGCATGCGGGCGTGCGCGCGCGACTGCGCGATGTCGTGCGGCCACAGCCGGCGATCGAAGGACAGCGAGGCGTTGAGCTGCTGGAAGACCGGGTCCTGGGGCTCGGAGAAGCGCGACATCGCGGGCGAGTCTAAGTGACCATGGGTCGCACACCGGTCGCCCGTTACGCTGCCGCCGGTGGCCGACGAGCACTACCCGCAGAAGGACTACTCGCGGCCGGAGGGCTCGATCGAGGTCGTCCTCGTCCGTCACGGGGCGTCGGAGGCGGCGGTCGACGGACAGCCCTTCGAGCTGCTGGAGGGGCACGCCGACCCCGCGCTCTCGCCGGCCGGCCGGCGCCAGGCGCAGTCCGTCGCGGCGGCGCTGTCGGGCGAGCCGCTGACGGCGCTCTACGTCACGCCGCTGCGCCGCACGCACGAGACGGCGGCGCCGCTGGCGGCGGCGACGGGGCTGGAGCCCGTCGTCCTGGCGGAGCTGCGCGAGGTCCATCTCGGCGAGCTCGACGGCGGCGCGTTCCGGATCGCCGTCGCGCGCCGCGACCCGCTCGTCGCGGAGGTCTTCGCCCAGCAGCGCTGGGACGTCATCCCGGGCGCCGAGCCGGCCGAGGACTTCACGCGCCGCACGCGCGCCGGGATGGACCGGATCCTCGAGGGCGCCGCGCCGGGCGCCGTCGTGGCCGCGGTCGTCCACGGTGGCGTCATCGGCGAGCTGTGCCGCCAGGCGAGCGACAGCCGCCCGTTCGCGTTCGTCCACGCCGACAACGGCTCCCTGACGCGGATCGTCGTGCTGCCCGACGGCACGTGGTGGGTGCGGACGTTCAACGAGGGCGCGCACCTGCGGTAGCCCCGGATCCCGGTTGCGGGGAGGCTGATCGATTTTGGGCGGATATAGCCCACGAGAGATCAGACTCGTCTCCGGCAGGCCGAACCCGATCCCCTCATCGACGCAGTTCGTCGATCACCCGCCCCGCGACCTAGCGCCCCAGCACCTCGCGCAGCGCCGCCGCGACCCGCGCGACCTGTCCCTCGCGCAGCTCCGGGAAGAACGGCAGCGCGACCGACCGCGCGGCGACGTCCTCGCAGACGGGGAACTCGCCCGGGCGGTGGCCGAAGACCTCGCGGTAGTACGTCATGAGGTGGATCGCGGGCAGGTAGGGCTTGGACTGGATGCCGAGCGCGCGCAGCGCGCGGATCGTCTCGTCGCGGTCGGTGTCGCGCGGGAGCTGGACGACGAAGACGAACCAGCCGCGGCGGTCGCCGCCGGCGTCCTCGCACGGCAGCCCGAGGCCCTCGATGTCCGCCAGGGCCGCGCGATACAGCGCCGCGGCGCGGGCGCGCCCCGCGAGCATCGCGTCCAGGCGCCCGAGCTGGGCCAGCCCGATCGCGCTCGCGATGTCGCTGAGGCGATAGTTGAAGCCCAGGCGGTCGTGGTCGAGCCAGCCCATGTCGGGCGCCCGGCCCTGGTTGCGCTCGGAGTCGATGCGCGCCTTCACGGCCGCGTCGCCGGTCGTGACCATCCCGCCCTCGCCGGTCGTCAGCTGCTTGTTGGCGTAGAAGCCGAACGCCGCCGAGTGGCCGCGGGCGCCGACCGCGACGCCGTCGCCGTGCACCGCGCCGAGCGCCTCGCAGGCGTCCTCGACGATCGGCAGGCCGAGGCGCTCGAAGGCCGGCAGGTCGGCGGGGTAGCCGAAGATGTGGACCGGCAGCACCGCGGTCGTGCGCTCGGTGACGGCGGCCGCCGCGGCCGCCGGGTCGAGGTTCAGCGTGCGCGCGTCGATGTCGGCGAAGACCGGGCGGGCGCGCTCGAAGACGACGGCGTTCGCGCTTGCGACGAACGAGAACGGTGACGTCACGACCTCGTCGCCGTCGGTCACGCCGGCGGCGCGCAGCGCGAGGTGCAGGCCCGCCGTGCCGCTCGAGACCGCGCACGCATGCGCGACCCCCAGCCGCGCCGCGAAGGCCTCCTCGAACGCCGGCACGCACGGCCCGAGCGAGAGCTGGCCCGACCGCAGCACCGCGACGACCGCGGCCTCCTCGGCCTCGCCGAGCACCGGCCGCGCGAGCGGGATCTCGTCCACGCCGAGGGTCATCGCGAGGATGAGCCTCGCGTGTCCGCGCAGAGGATGGTCGAGTAATGGCGCGCAGTCACTGCGACGGCGACGGCGCGGCGGTGCCGCGGATGCGGCTCGGCTGCTCGGCGTACTCGAGCGAGTCGACGAGCGCCATCCACGACGCGCCGATGAGGTTCGTGGACACGCCGATCGAGCCCCACGTCTCGTCACCGTCCGTGGCCTCGATGAGGACTCTGATCGTCGCGTCCGAGCCCTTCGTCTCGTCGAGGATGCGGACCTTGAAGTTCGACAGGACGATCTCCGACAGGTGCGGATGGGCGTCGGTGATCGCCGAGCGCAGCGCCGCGTCGAGCGCGTTGACCGGGCCGTTGCCCTCGGCGACGCGGACGTAGCGCTCGCCGTCGACCCAGATCTTGATCGTCGCCTCGGTCTCGACCTTGCCGTCGGCGCGCTGCTCGACGATGACGCGCCAGGATTCGAGGCGGAAGAGCGGCTCGTAGTCGCCGGACTCCTTGCGCAGGAGCAGCTCGAACGAGCCGTCGGCGGCCTCGAACTGGTAGCCGTCGTGCTCGAGCGCCTTCATCCGCTCCAGCACGCGCGCGGTGGTCGCGTCGTCGAGGTCGAGGCCCGCGCGCTCGGCCTTGTCGGCGACCGTGCCCTTGCCCGACAGCTCGGAGATCAGCAGCTCGTTGCGGTTGCCGACGAGCGCGGGATCGATGTGCTCGAACGTCGTCGCGTCCGCGCGGATGCCGGCGGCGTGCAGCCCGGCCTTGTGCGCGAACGCGTTCTTGCCGACGTACGGCTGCACGGCGTCGGGCTGGCGGTTGAGCAGCTCGTCGGCGAAGTGCGCGGTCGCGGTGAGCCGCTGCAGCTGCTCGTCGGTCACGACGCGCCGGCCCATCTTCAGCTGGAGGTTCGCGATGATCGTGATGAGGTTCGCGTTGCCGGTGCGCTCGCCGATGCCGTTCATCGTGCCCTGGACCTGCGTCGCCCCCGCCTCGACGGCCATGAGCGTGTTCGCCACGGCGCAGCCGCCGTCGTTGTGGCAGTGGATGCCGATCGCGACGCCCGGCAGGGCGTCGACGACGTCCGCGACGCCCTCGGCGATCTCGCTCGGCAGCGAGGGACCGTTCGTGTCGCACAGCACCAGCCGCTCGGCACCGGCGCCGGCGGCCGCCCGCAGGCACTCGACCGCGTAGTCGCGGTCCGCGCGCAGGCCGTCGAAGAGGTGCTCGGCGTCGAAGATCACGCGCTTGCCGTGCGCGACGAGAAACGCGACCGACTCGGCGATCATCGCGAGGTTCTCCTCGCGCGAGACGCGCACGACCTTCTCGACGTGCAGCGTCCAGGTCTTGCCGACGATCGTGCAGACCGGTGCGAAGCAGCCCGCGAGCACCTGCAGGCCGGCGTCCTCCTCGGCCGTGATGCCGCGGCGGCGGGTCATGCCGAAGGCGGCGATCGTCGCGTTGGCGAGCGGCTCGTGCTCGAGCAGCGCGAAGAGCTCGGCCTCCTTCGGGTTGGACGCCGGGAAGCCCGCCTCGATGAGGTCGACGCCGAGGTCGTCGAGGCGGTGGACGAGGCGCACCTTCTCGGCCGCGGTGAGCGACATGCCGCCACCGCCCATGCCATCGCGCAGCGTGGCGTCGTAGAGCTCGATCTGTGGCGCGGTCATGCCGGCTTCAACGCCGGCACGGGATCCAGCCACTCGCGATAGCGCTCGCTGCGCCCGAACAGCGCGTCCTCGAACGCCGTCTGCACCGCGCGCGTGATCGCGCCCGGGGTGCCGTCGCCGATCGTGTGGTCGTCGATCTCGCGCACGGGCACGAGCTCGGCCGCGGTGCCGGTCATGAAGACCTCGTCGGCGAGGTAGAGCTCGGCGCGCGCGATGTCGCGCTCGATGACGTCGACGCCGAGGTCGCGGGCGATCTGCAGGACGGACTTGCGCGTGATGCCGTCGAGGATCGAGGCCGCGGGCGGCGGCGTGATGATGCGCCCCTCCCACACGACGAAGATGTTCTCGCCCGAGCCCTCGCAGACGCGCCCGTGGTCGTCGAGGAGGATCGCCTCCTCGTAGCCGGCCTTCTGGGACTCGATCTTCGCCAGGACGCTGTTGAGGTACTGGCCGGAGGCCTTCGCGCTCGGGATGAGCGACTCGGGGCTGATGCGCCGCCAGCTGGAGACCTTCGCCCGGATCCCGCTGCGCTTGCCCTCCTCGCCGAGGTAGGCGCCCCACTCCCAGACGGCGATCGCGATGTCGACCGGGGCGTCGAGCGGGTTGAGGCCCATCTGGCCGTAGCCGCGGTAGGCGAGCGGGCGGATGTAACAGGAGCGCAGCGCGTTGCGCCCGATGAGCTCGAGCGTCGCTGTCCGCAGCGCCTGCAGGTCGAACGGGAGCGGCATGTAGTACAGCTCCGCCGAGCGGGCCAGGCGCTTGAGGTGGTCCTGGTGGCGGAAGACGGCGGGCCCGATCTCCGTGTCGTAGCAGCGGATCCCCTCGAAGACGCCGGTGCCGTAGTGCAGCCCGTGGGTCAGCACGTGGACCTTGGCGTCCTCCCAGGCGACGAACTCCCCGTTCATCCAGATGAGGTCCGCTTGCTTCACGACGCGCTCCTAGAGTTGATCGATGACGGCCCGGGTCGCCTCGGCGGTCGTGGCCTCGCCGCCCAGGTCGCGGGTGCGCAGGCCGGCGTCGAGCGCGCGGTCCACCGCCGATTCTACGGCGGCGGCCTCCGATTCCCAACCCAGACCGTGGCGCAGCATGAGCGCGGCCGAGAGGAACATCGCCAGCGGGTTCGCCGCCCCCGTCCCGGCGATGTCGGGCGCGGAGCCGTGGACGGGCTCGAAGAGCCCCGGGGAACCCGATCCCGCCCACCCGTCGCCGGTGCTCGCGCTGGGCAGCATCCCGATCGAGCCGGTGATCATCGCGGCCTCGTCGCTGAGGATGTCGCCGAAGAGGTTCTCCGTGACGATGACGTCGAAGTCCGCCGGCCGCGAGACGAGCTGCATCGCGGCGTTGTCGACGAGGACGTCGATGAGCGCCACGTCGTCGTACTCCTCGGCGTGGACGCGGTGGACGACCTCGCGCCACTGGCGCGAGGTCTCCAGGACATTGGCCTTGTCGACGCTCGCCACGTGGTTTCGGCGCGTGCGCGCGGCCGCGAAGGCGACGCGCGCGATCCGCTCGACCTCGGCGACGCTGTACTCGCAGAGGTCGCTCGCGCTCGTCGCGGTGCGGGTCTTGGCGCCGAAGTAGATCCCGCCGGTGAGCTCGCGCACGACGAGCAGGTCGGTGCCCTCGATGCGCTCGCGCTTGAGCGGGCTGGCGTCGTAGAGCGCGGGCAGCGGGCGCACGGGCCGGAGGTTCGCGAACAGGCCCATGCCCTTGCGCAGGCCGAGCAGGCCCTGCTCGGGCCGCGGCGCGTCGGGGTCGGTCGTGTCCCACTTCGGCCCGCCGACGGCGGCGAGCAGGACGGCGTCGGCGGCCTTGCAGGCGGCGAGCGTCTCGTCGGTCAGCGCGATCCCGTGGAGGTCGATCGCGGCGCCGCCGAAGGCGTGCTCGTCGAAGGAGAAGTCCTCGCTGATGTGGCGCAGGAGCTCGAGCGCGGGGGCCATGATCTCAGGGCCGATCCCGTCGCCGGGGAGGGTGACGATCGTTGGCATGGCGCGGGAGGCTACTCAGGCGAACAGGTCGCCGGTGCGCGGCGCGAAGCCGGGCACGACGTCATGCAGGTCCAGCGGCTCGTCGTCGGCGAGGACGCGGATGTCGCTGCGCGAGCGGTAGACGGTCGCTGTGCGCAGCGGCGGGTCGAGGACGACGACCGCGCGCGTGCCGGCGGCGAGCCAGTGCAGCGTCTTGCTGTCGACCTTGGATCGCGAATCGTTGGGCGACACGACCTCGATCGCGAGGTCTGGTGCCCCAGGCCAGTAGCGGTCGGTCGGCCCGACCGCCTCGGCGCGCTCGCGCGCGACGAAGGCGGCGTCGGGAGCACGCACGGTGTCCGGGTCGCTGGCGAGCAGGAAGCCGGTCTCGGCTGCGAGCGTCGTACCAAGGCCGTGTTCGTTCACGTGGGCGTAGAGCAGCGCGCCGATGATCATCGCGACGCGGCCGTGCTCATATCCCGGGGGCTCCATCTCATAGAGGATCCCCTCGAGCAGCTCGTGCACGTGCGGCTCGTGCCTGTACTGGAGCAGTTCTTCCGCAGTCATGTGACGAACCGGACTCTCGCGTGTCACACGGCTACGGTACCGCGCCGCGCAATGATGTTCAGGCGCACGTAATCGAGCACCGGAGCCTCCCCCAGCCGCGCCATGACGGCGTCGAGAAAGCGCTCCTGCTCGCCGTCCTCGAGGCGCTCCAGGTGCGGCCCGAGACAGACGGTCTGCAGGTACGTCCGCGGATCGCCGACCTCCACCGGCCACATCTGCAGCCAGCAGCGGGCCTCCTCGAAGCCCGCCGCGTGCAGGCGCGCCTCGGTCTCCTCGGGCGTCGCGAAGTTCCAGGGGCCGCCCCAGCCCGCGAAGCGATCGGCGAGGCCCGCGTCGGCCGCGCCGGCGAGCGCCGCCTCGTGGACGGCCGCGACGTTGCCGGCCCCGCCGCACTGGGCGCTCAGGCGCCCGCCCGGCTCGAGCGCCCGCGCGAGCGCGGCGAACAGCGCCGCGTGATCGGGGATCCAGTGGAAGACGGCGTTGGAGAAGACGGCGTCGACGGTCTCGCCGTCGTGCAGCCGCAGCGCCGCGAGATCGGCCTCGCGCACGTCGGCGCGCGCGGGGTCGAGCTCCTCGCGCGCGCGCGCGAGCATCGATGCCGAGCTGTCGACCGCGATGACGCGCCCGCGCGGGAGCCGGTCCAGCAGCAGCTGCGTCACGCGGCCCGAGCCGCAGCCGGCGTCGAGGACCGTCTCGTCGCCCCGTAGCCCGAGGCGGTCGAGGATCGCCTCGGCCCACTTCGTATGGGGGTCCGAGACGCGGTGGTAGGCCTCGGCGTTCCAGGCGCGGGCGGCGCTCATGCGAGCGCCGTGGTCACCGGCCCGCTGCGCTCGCGGTCGCGCTCGTAGGCCGCGATCGCGTCCTCCTCGAGCAGCGTCTGCGCGATGTCGTCGAGGCCGTTGAGCAGCCGGTGCTTGGTCTCGGGGTCGATCTCGAACGTCGCGACCTGGCCGTCGAAGCGGACCTCCTGGGCCTCGAGGTCGATCTCGACCGGGAGCTTGGGGTCGAGGTCCATGAGCTCGGCGACCTCGTCCTCGGTCAGCGCGATCGGCAGCAGCCCGATCTTCATGCAGTTGGACGCGAAGATGTCGGCGAACGACGGCGCGATGACGGCCTTGAAGCCGTAGTCCTCCAGGCCCCAGGGCGCGTGCTCGCGGCTCGATCCGCAGCCGAAGTTGCGCCCGGTGACGAGGATCGGGTTCTTCGGCAGGTCCCAGCCGGGCTCCTTGGCCCAGTCGTAGAAGAGGTACTGGCCGAAGCCCGTGCGCTCGACGCGCTTGAGGAACTGCTTGGGCATGATCTGGTCGGTGTCGACGTCGGCGCGGTCGAGCACCGACACCGAGCCCATGATCGTCGTAATCGGCTCCATTTAGGGTTACCTCCGCGGGGCATCCGGCCCCGCGCTCGATGTTGACGGCTGGCCTCCGGCCGCCGGAGACGTCCAGTCCCTGATGTCGACGAAGCGGCCGGCGATCGCGGCCGCGGCGGCCATCTCCGGGGAGACGAGGTGCGTGCGCCCGCCGCGGCCCTGGCGGCCCTCGAAGTTGCGGTTGGACGTCGACGCGCAGCGCTCGCCGGGCTCGAGCGTGTCGGGGTTCATCCCGAGGCACATCGAGCAGCCCGCGCCGCGCCAGTCGAAGCCGGCAGCGCGGAAGACCTCGTCGAGGCCCTCCTCCTCGGCCTGCGCCTTGACCTGCGCCGAGCCCGGGACGACCATCGCGCTCACCGTCGCGGCGACCGTGCGCCCGCGCACGACCTCGGCCGCGACGCGCAGGTCGCCGATGCGGCTGTTCGTGCACGACCCGATGAAGACGCGGTCGAGCTCGATCTCCTGGATCGGCGTCCCGGGCTCGAGGTCCATGTACGTCAGCGCGCGCTCGTGGCCCTCGGTGCGCGGCTCGGGCACGACGTCGGCGACGCCCGCGACCATGTCCGGCGCCGTCCCCCACGTCACCTGCGGGCTGATGGCGCTCGCGTCGACGGTGATCTCGCGGTCGAACGTCGCGCCGCCGTCGGTGCGCAGCGCGCGCCACTCCTGCGGGATG
>Ga0310810_10010261_pt1 | contig 10896 bp, 10 predicted proteins | sample NCmetagenome_FD_207641 | JGI IMG/M metagenome (GOLD analysis project Ga0310810, IMG submission 207641) | Soil microbial communities from experimental microcosm in Duke University, North Carolina, United States - NC | ecosystem: Engineered > Artificial ecosystem > Soil microcosm > Unclassified ... | reverse complement strand
GACATCTCGCTCAGCGACGCGCGGCTCGCGCGCATCGTGCGCCACATGCAGGACCTGCCCGGCGAGGAGCTCTTCCGCTACGTCGAATCGGACGGCGCGGTGCGCTCGGTGGAATCCTCGGACGTGAACGACTACCTGAAATCGACCGCCGGCGAGGCGTTCACCAGCAAGGACTTCCGCACCTGGGCCGGCACGCTGCTGTGCGCCCGGGCGCTGCGCCGCTGCGATCCTCCGCAGTCGATCTCGCACGCGCGGCGCACGGCGGCGCAGGCGATCGAAGGGGTGGCGCGCAAGCTCGGCAACACCCAGGCGATCTGCCGCAAGTGCTATGTGCACCCGGCCGTCATCGACGCCTACGAGCGCGGCCAGCTGCCCGAGCTGATGCGCGGGCGCTCGGACGACGCCGGGGTGGTCGCCGTCCTGCGCGTGTTCAGCGCGCCGCGCCGGCCTGAGAGCCGCCGCTCGCCGAGCGCTTCTCGGTCTTGGCGATCTGCTGCGCGGTCTTCAGGTGATCCCGGATTTCCGGCGCGGCCTTCTGCGCCGCGGCCTTGAGATCCGCGTCCTTCGCGTCCTTCGCCGTGCGCTGAGCGAGCTTCAGGGCGTCGCGATGGTCCTTGACCATGGCGCGCATGTACTGGCGGTCGAAGTCGGCGCCGGAGGCCGACTGCAGCTTCTTCATCACTTTCTCGTGCTTCGCGTCCGGAGCGCTCGGCAGCTCGACGTTCTTCGACTGGGCGAGGCTCTTCACTTCCTCGAGCATCTTGCCGTGGTCGTCGACCATGTGCTGCGCGAATTCCTTGACCTTCGGGTCCTGCGCCTTCTCGAGCGCGAGCTTGCCCGTTTCGACTTCCGCCATGTTCGCGATCGCCAGGTCTTTCATGTGCTTCGCGTCGCGGTTCGATTCGCCTTGCGCCGATTTCTCCGTCGGCGCGCTCTTGTCCTGCGTCTGTGCCGAGGCGGGACCGAACGCGCAGAGCGCCGCGGCGGCCGCGATCGCGAGGAAGGTGGTGTGCTTCATGGGGTGCCTCCTTGGGGAATATCCCCCTCGGAGCAATCGTCATTCCCGGCATGGCGCGGCAGGGCCGTTGATCGCGGGCAAGGCACGCGATTTGCGTGGCAGCGAGCGCAGTTTCCTACCACCCAAAAGGAGCTTTCATGAAACTGAAACTCATCGTCTCGGCGACCGCAGCCGCGCTCTTCGCCATGTCCGGCGCGTTCGCGCAGACCTCCGGCGGCAGCACCGGCTCGGGCAGCCTCGGAAGCGGCAGCAGCGCGACCACGCCGTCGGTCGGCTCGAGCGGCAGCAGCACCGGATCTTCGTCGAGCGGCGCAAGCGGCTCTTCCTCGACCGGCGCGAGCACCGGCGTATCGCGTTGCGATGCGCTGATCGGCGCGGAGAAAGACCGCTGCCTGCAGGAGCAGGGCCTCTCCAGCGGCGCGGGCGGCACTTCGAGCAGCACGACCGGCAGCGGCTCGCTCGGCAGCGGCTCGTCGACGACCACCCCGGGCAGCGCGGGCAGCATGGGCGGATCGAGCACCGGCTCGAGCACCGGCACGAGCAAGTAACCGCTCCCGGGCAACACGAGGGCCGCTTCGGCGGCCCTTTGTTTTTCTAGGCCGGCAGCGAGACGCGCACCAGCAGCCCCGGCAGCGAGCGGCCGGGATGCGCGTCCTCTAGCGCGATGCTGCCGCGGTGGCGCTCGACGATCTTGCTCACGATGTGCAGGCCGACGCCGCTGCCGTGCGTCGCGTCGCCCGGGATGCGCTGGAATCGCTCGAACACGCGCGTGCGATGGTCGGCCGGGATGCCGGGACCGCTGTCCAGCACTTCGAGCGCGACCCCGTCGCCCGCGGCGCGCACCGATACCGTCACCTCGCTGTCGCGCGGCGCATAGCGCAGGGCGTTGTCCACGAGGTTGGCGATCAGCGAACGAAGCTCGGCTTCCACGCCGCTCGCCCGGGCACTCTTCGGCGCGTCCACGCCGAGGTCGACGCCGAGCGCATCGGCGCGTGCCGCGAAGCCGGCCACCACTTCCCGGGCGAGCCGGGCGAGGTCGACCGCCGCGGCCGGCTCGCGCCCGCCGCGCTGCAGCCGCTCCAGGTTGAGCAGCTGCTCGACCATGCGGCTCGCGCGCGCGATGCCCTCCCTGAGGTCGGCGAATGCCGCGGCGCGCCGCTCCGGGTCGTGCGCGCGTTCGGCGAGTTGCGCCTGCAGGGCGAGCGCCGCGACCGGCGAGCGCAGCTCGTGCGCGGCGTCGGCGAGGAAGGCGTGCTGCGCGTCCATCGAGGCGGCGAGGCGCGCGAGCAGGGCATTCAGCGCGTCGATCAGCGGACGCAGCTCGGTCGGCACGTCCTGCGTCGGCAGCGGATCGAGGCGGCCGGCGTCGCGCTCCTGCACGCGCCGCGACGTGTGCTCGAGCGGCGCGAGGCCGCGGCGCGAGATCCAGGCCACCACCGCGCCGAGCACCGGGATGAGCAGCAGCATCGGCAGCAGCATGCGCAGCGACAGCTCGCGGGCGAGCGCCTCGCGCATCGCCACCGGCTGCGCCACCTGCACGATGCCCTCGGGCGCGACGTGCGTGTAGACGCGCCAGAGCTCGCCCAGCGACTCGACCTCCTGGTAGCCGGCGTCGAGCGAGCGCGGCGCGTCGAAGGGGCGCGCGGTCACCATGGTCTCGAAGAACAGGCGCCCGCGCTCGTCGTACGCGCGCACCGCGTACAGGAAGTCCGGCCGCGCGATGCGCACCGTGCCGGTGTCCTTCCAGTCCTCGCGCAGGTGCACCGCCTCGGCGACCTGCCGCAGCTCGTCGTCGAACACGCGGTCGAGCTCGGTGTGCGCATAGTTGTAGGTGAAGAGCAGCACCAGCGCCGAGCCGGCCGCCAGCGCGGCGACGAGCGAGAGCACGAGGTGCGCCCGGATCGACTTCACTCGACCTGGGCGATGCGGTAGCCGACGCCGCGCACGTTGCGGATCACCTGCGGCTCGAGCTTGCGGCGCAGGTGGTGCAGGTGCACCTCGACCGTGTTGCTGCCGACCTCCTCGCCCCAGCCGTACACCGCCTCCTCGAGCTTCTCGCGCGAGACGACCGCGCCCGGCTCCTTCATCAGCGCCTCGAGCACCGCGAACTCGCGCGCCGAGAGCTCGACCGCCTGGCCGCGGAACAGCACCCGCCGGCGCACCGGGTCGAGGGTCAGCGAGCCGTAGCTGATCTCGGGCGACGTGCGCCCGAGGCGCCGGCGCACGATGGCGCGCGAGCGCGCGAGCAGCTCGTCGAGGTCGAACGGCTTGACCAGATAGTCGTCGGCCCCCAGGTCGAGGCCGGTCACGCGGTCGGCGAGGCCGTCGCGCGCGGTGACGATCAGCACCGGCACGTCGTTGCCGCCGCGGCGCAGGCCGCGCAAGAGCTCCAGCCCGTCCTTGCGCGGCAGGCCGAGGTCGAGCACGACGAGGTCGTACACCGTGGTCGACAGGGCGAGCTCGGCGGCGGCGCCGTCGCGCACCCAGTCCACCGCGTAGCCGCCTTCGCGCAGGCCGTTCACTACCGCACGGCCGATGAGGGGATCGTCTTCGACGACGAGCAGGCGCATGGCAATTAAGCGCCTCTTAAGTCTATACCGCTCATGCTCGGCGCCAGGCGGTGGCACCCATGAACGTATCGCGGCTCCTCCTCGCCGCGGCCGCGGCGGTGCTCGCGCTCGCGCACCGGCCGGGCGCGCTGGCCGCACCGGACGAGCAGTTCGTTCCGGTCAACTTCACCTCGGACGGTCCGTCCGCGCGCGTGTCGGCAGCGACCGCCGCGGGCCTGATCGACTACCTGCGGATGCTGAACGAGCGCGACGGCGGCGTGCACGGCGTGAGATTCACCTGGGACCGGTGCGATAACCGGTACGACAGCTCGCGCAGCATAGAGTGCTACGAGCGCGCGAAGGCGCGCACGCCGGCCGCGGCGCTCGTCCATCCCCTGTCGACCGCCGCCACCTACTCGCTCGTCGAGCGGGCGAGCGCCGACCGGGTGCCGCTCGTCTCGGTGGGCTACGGGCGGGCCGATGCGGCGGCCGGCCGGCTCTTCCCGTACGTCTTCCCGCTCGTCACCACGCAGTGGGACCAGGCCGCCGCCCTGGTGCGCTATCTCGGCCTGCGCGCCGGCGGCATGGACAAGCTGCGCGGCCGGCGCGTCGTGCTCCTCTATTCCGACACCGCCGACGGCAAGGACGTGATCCCGGTGCTGAGCGAGCTGGCGGCGAAATACGGCTATGCGCTCGCCACGCTCGCCGTGGCGCCTCCCGGCACCGTGCAGGACGAGCCGTGGCTGAAGATGCGCCAGCTCCGCCCCGACTGGCTGATCGTCTGGGGCTCCCAGGCGATGAGCGCCACGGCTTTCGAGAACGCGCAGCGCGCCGGCTTTCCGCGCGAGCGCATGCTGGGCGGCGGCGCCGCCGGCGCGGCGGCCGAGGCCGGTGGCGCCGCGACGCAAGGGTTCGTGGCGGCCCTCTACACCATGCCCGGCGACGATCCCGAAGCCATCCGCGACATCCGCCGCCTCGTCTATGGGCGCGGTTACGGCGAGCTCGCCGACCCGGCCGAGCTCGGCTCGCTCGCCTACAACCGCGGCGTGGTGCTCGGCATCGTCACGGCCGAGGCGATACGCGTCGCGCAGGAGCATTTCCATACCGGCAAGCCGGTGAACGGGCAGCAGGCGCAATGGGGACTCGAGCACCTCAACCTCGGCGCGGCACGCCTGGAGGCGCTCGGCGCGTCGCGGCTCATGCCGCCGGTCGAGACGAGCTGCGCCGACCACGAAGGGTCGGGCTACGTGCGCTTCATGCGCTGGGATGGCGGCGGCTGGCGCGCGCTGACCGACTGGATGGCGCCGCTCGCGGAAGATCGCTCGGTCGTGCAGCGCATGTACGCCGAATCGGCGGGCGCGTACGCCAAGGGAAAAGGCATCGAGCAGAGGAATTGCCCGGCGGGCTGAGCGGTGCTTCAGGCTCGCCGAGCGCAAGCGCCGGTGCGTTTCGCGCCGCTTTGCTGCTCGCCCAACTCAGAGTCCCAACCACCACGTAGGAGACCTGCTGCAGCGCGGACGCACCGGCGTTGCACTAGGGAGAGGTGCATAGCCTCGACTGCAGGATGAACCCTCGACACTTAAGTGGCGCTTAACAGCCGCCGGCAAGCGCTAAGTAAAGGAACCGAAGGAGGAATCTGGTGGAGTGGAGGAGGATCGAACTCCCGACCTTCGCATTGCGAACGCGACGCTCTCCCAGCTGAGCTACCACCCCGTGGGAAGGCGCGGATTCTACCGCAAGCGCCGGGGGCCCGGGCTATGATCGCGCCCTATGCAAATCGCCCCGCCCTACGGCTACCGCGAAGTCGTGCCGTTCCTCAAGAACCAGAAGGTGCGGCTGCTCGCGCCGGGCGAGGTCCCGGAGTTCGCCCGGGCGGCGAACGCGGTGCCGATCAGCCACAGCGAGTTCCAGGCGGCGTGCCGCGACTATCCGATCGTGTTCACCTCGGCCGACGGCAAGACCGGCTTCGCCGCGGTCGCGGTGACGGGTCTCGCGGGCGGCGAGAACCTGTTTTTCGCCGAAGGCCGCTGGGCGCCGGGGATCTACGTGCCGGCCTACGTGCGGCGCTATCCGTTCTGCATGGCGAAGGTGAACCTGAACAAGGTGGAGCAGAAGGACCGGCTGATCTGCGTCGAGAAGTCCTACCTGGCCGACGACGGGGAGGCGCTCTTCGAGGCGGGCGGCGCGCCGACGCAGAAGTGGAAGGACCTGGAGCGGCTGCTCGGCGAGTACGAAGCGGACTTGGAGCGCACGCGCGAGATGGGCGCGATCCTCGCCGACTACGGGCTGCTCGAGCCTTTCACCATGCAGGCCACGCCCAAGGCCGCCGGCGCGAAGCCGATGCAGATGACCGGCATGCACCGCGTCGCCGAGCCGCGCATCGAGAACCTGAACAGCGCGCAGCTCAAGAACCTCGCGCGCAAGGGCATCCTCGCGCGCCTCTACCTGCACCTCTACTCGCTCGAGAACTTCGGCCGCCTGCTCGATCGCAAGGCGGCGCGGCGCTAGCTCAGCGGCCGCGCCGCACCGCCGCGAGAATTCCCTTCAGCAGCTCGAGCGGCGTCGGCGGGCATCCCGGCACCACCACGTCGACCGGGATGACGTTCGCGACGCGCCCGCAGCTCGCGTAGCTCTCGCCGAAGATGCCGCCGTCGCAGGCGCACTGGCCGGCGGCCACAACCAGCTTCGGCTCGGGCGCCGCATCGTAGGTGCGGCGCAGCGCCTGCGCCATGTTGCGCGATACCGGCCCGGTGACCAGCAGCAGATCGGCATGGCGCGGGCTCGCGACGAAGCGGATGCCCGCCCCCTCGACGTTGTAGTAAGGGTTGCCGAGCGCGTGGATCTCGAGCTCGCAGCCGTTGCACGAGCCGGCATCGACCTGGCGGATCGCCAGCGCGCGGCCGAGGATCGCGCGGATCTCGTCCTGCAGGCGCTCCACCGGGGCGTCCGGCACGGCCGGCAGCGGCTCGGTGCGGATGCCGCTGCGCGCGATCAGCTTGATCGTGCGCCACATCAGAGGTCGTGCCCCGAGTAGGCCAGGTTGAACGATTTGTTGATCAGCGGAAAGTCCGGGACGATGTTGCCGATCACCGCGTGCTCGATCACCGGCCAGTTCTGCCAGGACGGATCGTGCACGTGGCAGCGCCGCACCCGTCCGGCGTCGAGCTCGAGCGCGACCAGCGTCTCGCCGCGCCAGCCCTCGATCCAGCCGGCGCCGAAAGCCTCGCCGCCCGGCACGGAGAGGGCGGCGCGGATCTCGCCCGCCGGAATCCCTTCACACAGGAGGCGGATGAGCCGCAGCGATTCGGCCGTCTCCTCGAAGCGCACCAGCACGCGCGCCGCGACGTCGCCGTTGCGCTTCACGACCTTGCGCACGGCCAGCGAGTCGTAGGGCGGCAGCGGATGGTCGCAGCGCAGGTCGAGCGCCTGGTCGCTCGCCCGCCCGGCGAGGCCGGAGAGCCCGAGGCGCGCCGCGAGCTCGGGCGTCGCGCGTCCCGTGGTGACGAAGCGGTCCTGCAGCCCCGCGTGCTCGTCGTAGAGGCTGCGCAGCTCCGCGAGCTCGCTCTCCAGCCGTGCGCAGTCCTTCTCGAGCTTCGTCAGGAAGGCAGCGGAAACGTCCGCGGCGACCCCGCCGGGACACAGGGCGTCCATCATCAGCCGGTGGCCGAACACCTCGTGCGAGGCGCGCAGCCAGTCCTCGCGCAGGCGCGAAAACTGCGCCAGGCCGAGTGCGAAGCCGCCGTCGTTGCCGAGCGCGCCCAGGTCGCCCAGGTGGTTCGCCACGCGCTCGCGCTCGAGCAGCAGCGCGCGCAGCCACGCCGCCCTTTCCGGCACCTTCATCGAAGCGGCGGCTTCCAGCGCCGCGCAATACGCCCAAGCGAACGCCACGGTGGAATCGCCGCAGACGCGCCCGGCCAGGCGGTGCGCCTCGAGCGGCGCGAGCTCCGTGAAGCGCCGCTCGATGCCCTTGTGCGTGTAGCCGAGGCGCTCCTCGAGGCGCAGCACCTTCTCGCCGACCACCGAGAAGCGGAAGTGGCCGGGCTCGATGATGCCCGCGTGCACCGGCCCGACGGGAATTTCGTGCACGCCATCGCCCGCCACGCGCACGAACGGGTAGTCGGAGGGCTCCCTTTCCGGGAGTCGAATGGAAGCTTCTCGAAGGGGCCAGCGCAGCGTCCAGGCGCCGTGGTCGAGCCATGGCCGAGCGTCTTGCGCGCCTTCCGCGGTGATGCCGACGAGGTCGGCCGCCGCACGCTGCATGCGTGCCGCGAACGGGAAGTGGCGCGAAAGGTCCGGATACGAGGTCGCCGAGCCGAGCGGCAGCTCGAGCCACTCGAGCCCGCCGGCGGCGGCATAGGCCGCGGAGACGGCGAAGCCGCGCGCGCCGCGGTCGGTGGCCCAGAGCGACACCAGGCGGCCGGTTCGCGCAGCGGCGAGCCAGCCGTCGCGGTCGACGACGCGGCGCGCCATCTACCCCCCCACCATGCGCGCCGCGGCGCGGTACCAGCCGTCGAGGTAGGGCGGGATGTACAGGCCGAGCAGCAGCGCGAGCGAAAGGTGCACGAAGGTCGGCACCAACGCGGGCGGGTGCGGCAGGCGGCGCACCGAGGGCTCGCCGAACACCATCGGCAGGACTCGGCTGAACATCGAGGCGAAGGCCACGCCGAGCGCGGCGAGCAGGATCGGCGTCGCCCACGGCTGCTCGCGCATCGCCGTGGTGAGGATCAGGAACTCGCTCGCGAACACGCCGAACGGCGGCATGCCGAGGATCGCCAGCGCGCCAAGCATCAGCCCCCAGCCGATGGTCGGGTTGACGTGCACCAGGCCGCGGATCTCGTCCATGATCTGCGTGCCCGCCTTCTGCGAGGCGTGGCCGACGGCGAAAAAGATCGCCGACTTGGTAAGCGAGTGCACCGTCATGTGGAGCAGCGCGGCGAACGTCGCCACCGGGCCGCCGACGCCGAAGGCGAAGGTCGTGAGCCCCATGTGCTCGATCGACGAATAGGCGAACATGCGCTTCACGTCCTTCTGCCGCGAGATGAAGAAGGCGCCGGCGACGACCGACAGCAGGCCGAACGCCATCATCAGCCGCCCGGCGAGGGGCGTGCCGAGCGCGCCGTCGGTCAGCACCTTGCAGCGCAATACCGCGTACAGCGCGACGTTGAGCAGCAGCCCCGAGAGCACCGCCGAGACCGGCGTCGGCCCCTCGGCGTGGGCGTCGGGCAGCCAGTTGTGCAGCGGCACGAGGCCGATCTTGGTGCCGTAGCCGACGAACAGGAACGCGAACGCCAGCGTGATGATCTGCGGATCGAGGTCGGAGCGGACGTCCGCGAGGTGCGTCCAGAGCAGCGCCCCGCCTTCCGCGCCGATGATCTTCTCCGCGGCCATGTACAGCAGCACCGTGCCGAACAGCGCCTGCGCGATGCCGACGCCGCACAGGATGAAGTACTTCCACGCCGCCTCGAGGCTGGCCGGCGTGCGGTAGACGCTGACCAGCAGCACCGTGGTGAGCGTCGCCGCCTCCATCGCCACCCAGAGGATGCCGACGTTGTTGGTGGTCAGCGCGAGCAGCATGGTGAAGCCGAACAGCTGGTACATGCTGTGGTAGAGGCGCAGGCGGCGCGGCGTCATCTTGCCGTGCTCCTCCTCCACCCGCATGTAGGGCCGCGAGAAGATCGACGTGGTGAGCGCGACGAACGCGGTGAGCGCGACCAGGAACACGTTCAGCGGGTCGAGGAACAGCTCCCCTTCCCAGGCGAGGAACGGACCCTCGGAGATGACGCGCGCCGTGAGCGCGCAGGCGCCGGCGAAGCTGCCCAGGCTGAAGGCGACGTTCAGATCTCGCGCATAGCCGCGGTGGCCGACCAGGGCGAGCACGGCGGCGCCGCAGAGCGGCGCGCCGAGCAGGAGCAGCAGGGCATCCATCTTCAGTCGTCCTTCAGCCGCTCGAGGTGGCGGATGTCCAGGCTGTCGAACTGCTCGCGGATCTGGAACAGGAACACGCCGAGGATGAGGATGCCGACCAGCACGTCGAGGGCGATGCCCAGCTCGACCACCATCGGCATGCCGTAGGTCGCCGCCACCGCGGCGAAGAACAGGCCGTTCTCCATCGCGAGGAAGCCGATCACCTGCGGCACCGCCTTGGAGCGCGTGATCATCATCATGAACGAGAGCAGCACGCAGGCGAGCGCGATGCCGAGCGTGCCGCGCGCGATCGACACGGAGAGCTGCGCGATCGGCGCCGCGATGTTGAAGGCGAAGACCACCAGCACGATGCCGATCAGCAGCGTGGTCGGGATGTTGATCAGCGTCTCCACGTCCCAGCGCACGCTCAGGCGGTCGATCACCCGGTGCAGCAGCCAGGGGATGAGGAACACCTTCAGCGCGAGGGTGAGCCCGGCCGAGATGTAGAGGTGCGGCTGGTGCGTGAGGTAGCCGACGATCGCCGTCGAGGCGACGAGCGTCGCGCCCTGCAACGCGAACAGGTGGATCAGGGTGAGCACCCGGCGCTGCGCGATCATCGCGAAGGCGATGAGCAGCATCAGCGTCGCGAAGAGGTCGATGAGCTGGCCGCCCAGGCTGTCGGCGGGGGTCATGCGCTGAGCAGGATGCGCACCAGGATGGCGATCACCGCCAGGACGAAGGCGATGCCGAGGAACTCGGGCACGCGGAAGATGCGCATCTTGGCGCTCATCGTCTCGAGGAAGGCGAGCGCCGCGCCGCCGAGCGCGAGCTTCACCACCAGGATCGGCAGCGCGAGCAGCACCTCGAGCGGCGCCTGCGCCTGCGCCACGCCCCACGGGAAGAACAGCGCGAGGCCGATGCAGGAGTAGGCGAACAGCTTGAGCGACGCCGCCCACTCGATGAGCGCCAGGTGGCGGCCCGAATACTCGAGGATCAGCGCCTCGTGGATCATGGTCAGCTCGAGGTGCGTCGCCGGGTTGTCGACCGGCACGCGCGCGTTCTCCGCGAGCGAGACGATGGTGAAGGCGACGCCGGCGAGCGCGAGGCTCGGGTAGATCGCGAGCTCGCGATGGGCCAGCGCGTCGACGATCGTGGTGAGCGAGGTCGAGTGCGAGATCAGCGACGCGGTGAACAGCACCATGAGCAGCGCCGGCTCGGCAAGGAAGCCGACCAGCATCTCGCGGCGGGCGCCGAGCGTGCCGAAGGCGGTGCCGATGTCCATCGCCGCGAGCGAGATGAAGACGCGCGCCAGGGCGAACAGCCCGACCAGGGCGATCGCGTCGGCCGCGGGCGAGAGCGGCAGCTCGGTGGACAGCGTCGGCACGATGGCGCAGGCGAGCGTCATGCAGCCGAACACCAGGTAGG
>Ga0310810_10010260_pt1 | contig 10897 bp, 4 predicted proteins | sample NCmetagenome_FD_207641 | JGI IMG/M metagenome (GOLD analysis project Ga0310810, IMG submission 207641) | Soil microbial communities from experimental microcosm in Duke University, North Carolina, United States - NC | ecosystem: Engineered > Artificial ecosystem > Soil microcosm > Unclassified ... | reverse complement strand
CGACGTGAAGAAATTGACCCCCGCGAGCACGGCGGCGCTGGTCCCCACCCGCGCCACATGCATGCGAAACGCGCGGATTCGAAACTCCACCGGTACTTCGTGTTCCGGCGCGACCCCTGGCGGCACGAGCCCCCGCGCGAGTGCGCGTCGCTGCTCGCGCGCCTGTTCGCGCATGAGCCGCCGTTGATCCTTGGTGTACCTGCGCCAATCCCTTCGGGCCTCGCGCCACGAGCTCGGCATCCAGGGAGGGATCGCCGGCTGCGACCCGTCGACCGGCTGCGCGGTCGGAGCGAGCCACGGCGGAATCTGGCGCGGCGGCGGCACTGGTGGGGCGACCTGGCTGGGCGGCACCGCATCGCGGACCGCCCGGTGAAAAGCCGGCGGCTGCGCGGGCCACGCCTGGGCGTTAGGCACCGCCGCGGATTCGACCGGCCGCGGAGCAACGGCGCTTGGCGCCGGCGCCCGCGGGCGGTCATCAGAAAGCGCATCGCGGAATGCGGCGGCATCCGGCCACCGGTCTGCAGGCTTTTTCGCCAGCGCTCGCTCGATGCCGTGCGCGAGTCCGGGGGGTAAGTCGCCGCGGAGCTCGCGCGGTGGCCGGGGCACGTCGTTCATGTGCTTGAGGAGCATCGACGGCGTGTTCGTCGCCGAGAACGGCAACTCCCCGGTGACCATCTGATACCCGACGACACCTAACGAGTACAGGTCGCTGCGCCCGTCAATCTCCCGCTCGCCCATCGCCTGCTCCGGACTCATGTACGCCGGCGTGCCCACGGCGATTCCGGTCACGGTGAGTCGCGAGTCACCCTCGGCGGCGCGCGCGATGCCGAAATCCGACACCAGCGTCCGGCCGGTTACCCGGTCCATCAGGATGTTGTCGGGCTTGATGTCGCGATGCACGATCGAGCGTGCGTGTGCGTACGCCAGCGCGTCGGCGACGTCGCGGAGTACACGGCGGGCGAACTCCAACGGCGCGCGTCCCTCGCGCTTGAGGTAGGCGCCGAGACTCTCCCCATCCACGAGCGCCATCACGAAGAACACGAGTCCGTTGATTTCGTCGACGCTGTAGATCGGCACGACGTTCGGATGGCTCAGCTGCGCCGCCGTCTGTGCCTCGCGGAGAAATCGCGTTCTCACTTCCTCGCGAAACGCGAGCTCTGGTGGCAGCAGCTTGATCGCCACCGCCCGACGCAGACGGATGTCGCGGCCGCGGAACACCACGCCCATCCCGCCGCGTCCGATCTCCTCCGAAATCTCGTAGCGGTCTCCGACCGCGGCCGAGAGCCGTGACAGCAGCTCATCAGGCATGTCGCCGGCTCCGCGCGCTACTCGTTCGGTGTCGCGCCCGCCTCACGACGTCCGCCGATTGGTAACCCCTGTGTCGCGCAGACCGAGCTTCCGCATTTCCTCCGCGACGTACACGGCGTTGTCGACTTCCTGCGCGAGTGACATCGCACGCTCGGCAAGCTGCGTGACCTGTTGGAAACTCTGCCCGCCCGTTTTGAGCTTCAGCACGTCGTAGCGCATATTCTCCAGCGCGAGCACGCAGTTCTCGAACCGCGCGCCCTGGCTCTCGCGCTTCTTTCGGAGATCGCGCAACGAGCCGCGTTTCCGCTTCAGAATCGCGAGTCGTCGAACACGCTCTTCACTTCGTGGATCCATCGGATTCGCGGCTGCTTCGAGTTGCTCGATCTCCTGCTCGACCTTGTCTCCGTCGCCAGCCGTGAATCCACGATCCAGCTCCGTGAGATCGACGGCGAGCAGCTCGATGCGGCGATAGAGCGCGTCGGCAGTCGCCGGGACTTCGTCCACCTGCTCGCGCTCCCGCTTCGGCAGCGTCTCGATCAATCGGAGAATGTCATCACGGTGTCGCGCCGCATCGCGAACCTTTGCGGCATACCCGGGCGCTACTCGCGCGAGGCTCGCTGCCGGCATCTCGGACGTCCCCGTCGAGCGGCCTGTGGATTCGCCAAACAGGCGCCGATTCGTTTTTCGCGCGCGCAGTCGGTCACGCTCGAGCACTTCCGTCCGCTTCTTCTTGTCGAACAGCGCGCGGAAGTCATCGATGGACTCTGCGACCACGTCGAAGAACAGACGATCCTTCGGTTGCTTGAACACATCGCGCCAGTCGTAGCCGTCGGTCCAGAGCTTCGCGTACTGATAAGCCAGGTACACGCTCCAGATGCCGACCAGGCCCATCATGTTCAGAACGCCGAAGATTGCCAGCACCGTGACCACGGCGCTCACGGCGAAGAACGGCGCAAGCTTCTTTCGAAACGCGCGCACCTTCTCGTCGTTCCAGCGGACGATCTCTTCGGCCGTGATGGAGTCGTCCTCGGGCTCCGCCGTGCGAGACATGCCGCGCGAATCTCTCCCGGTAGCCGGCAGACCCGCGAACCGATTCGGTTCGTACGTGAGGCTCGACTGTGGAAGCTCAGGGACATCGCCCGTATCGAGCGCGGTCACGAGCGCATCCGCCGTCGGGAAGCGATTCGCCGGCTCCTTTTCGAGGAGCATCATCACGGCGCGTGCGAGGTCCGGCGGCGCGTCGGGGCGATGCACGTCGACGGGGGTGGGACGCTCGCTGATTTGTTTGACGAGCAGGGCCGGAGTGCTCGGCGCGTTGAACGGCAGCTCACCAGACAGCATCTGGTAGCCGACAACTCCGAGCGCATACAGGTCGCTCCGGCCGTCGATCTCTCGCTCGCCCATGGACTGCTCGGGTGACATGTACGCCGGCGTGCCGATGGCCATCCCCGTTGCCGTCAGCCGCGAATCCGACCCTTCCGTCACCGCGCGCGCGATGCCGAAGTCGGTGACCATCACGCGCCCATCGTCATCGCTGCAGAGCAGGATGTTGTCGGGTTTGATGTCACGGTGAACGACGCCGCGCTCGTGGGCGTAGGCGAGAGCTTCCGCGACTTCCTTGAGAATGCGTCGCGTTTCATCGGGGTCGAGCCGATTCTCGCGATGCAGGCGCATGCCGAGATTCTCGCCATCGACGAACGCCATCACGAAGAAGACGAGCCCGTCTCGCTCGTCGACGCTGTAGATCGGAACGATGTTCGGATGACTCAGCGATGCCGCGGTCTCGGCTTCCTTGAGAAAGCGGGACCGGATCTCGGAGCGAAACGCGAGCTCGGGCGGTAATAGCTTGACCGCCACTGGTCGCTTGAGGCGACGGTCCTTCGCCTTGTACACGATGCCCATCCCACCGCGCCCGATCTCGCGGTCGAGCTCATAATTGGCGCTGAGCACGCGCTCGACGTGCGTGCGTAGCTCAGCGTCCGAGGACGAGACGACGGGATCCGGCACCGGGATTATCCGTTGGTGGGAGGGGCGAGGTGAGTAGTGTAGCACCGCGACGGACATCTGAAAAGACGAGGAGGGCGTTGTCGTGACGCGCGATACGTAAACACCACATTGGCTTACGCGTCGTCGCTGAAAACGCCGAAGCCGTCAGCCCGGAGCGCGGCGGAGCGATGTCAGCTCGACTCCGCGCGTGAGATCTCCCGTGCCTGGCGGCCATTGGCGCTCTTCTGCCGTTTGCGCCCACCCTACGACATAGCGGCCGTCGAAAGTTGCAATACCCGCCAGCTTGGCGTAACTCACGTGCCCGATCCATGCACTAGCCCCGACCAATGCGACCGCGTGATCGAAGCGGTCGATTCCAGACGCACCCGCTGGTTCACAGCGTGCCTATGGAATGGAGTGTGCGACGCACACCCGGCCCGCCGGATGCGGGATGTTCTTCAAACTAGGTAAGTAGAATGGCTCAACGCCAAACACTTCCGGTCCTTCCGCTTCGCGGGACGGTGATCTTTCCGGGGCTGACCGCTCCGATCGCTGCCGGCCGACCGGGAACACTGCGCGCCATTGAGGCAGCACTGAAAAGTGACCGCCTCGTGTTCGCCGTAGCGCAGCGTGACAATACCGACGAGCCGACGCCGGACATCCTGTACTCGATGGGGGTCATCGCCCGCATCGGGCAGATCCAGCGTGGGTTGGGCGGTGTGCAGCTCCTGCTCCAGGGCGAGCAGCGCGCTACCGCCCTCCAGTTCTCGACGTCCGAGGGATATCTCAACGCAGTCGTGATGCCGGTGGACGAAATGACGCCACTCAACGACCACGATCCTGCGTTCGAAGCCCTTCACAAAGAGATCCGCGAACGTGCCGCCGAGCTTGGCGAACGTCGCGGGCTACCCGAAGAGGTCGTTCACCAGGTCCTCGATTCTGTAACCGAGCCGGGTCGCTTCGCCGACCTCGTCGCCGGCTACATCGAGCTGCCCGTCGCCGAGAAACAGGGCCTTCTCGAGACGCTCAGTGTCGAGGAGCGACTGCGTCGCGTCCTCGTCCACGTGCAACGCCAGATCGGTCTCCTGGAAGCTCAGGAGGAGATCAAGTCGCAGGTACAGGAAGAGCTGGGAGAACGCCAGCGCGAGATGTACCTGCGTGAGCAGCTGAAAGCGATTCAGAAAGAGCTCGGCGACGACGACCAGGCGAAGGAAGTCAGCGAGCTTCGCGAGAAGCTCATGAAGCTCGCGTTGCCGAAGGAGGCGCGGGCCGAGGTCGAGCGTGAACTGGGTCGGCTCGAGCGCTCGGGCCGTGAATCGATGGAGGCGCAGGTCATCCGCACGTACCTCGAGTGGATTGCCGAGCTTCCGTGGAACACGCGTTCCGACGATCAACTCGATCTTCCACGCGCGACGCAGGTCCTCGACGAAGACCACTACGGCCTCCAGGACGTGAAGGATCGCGTCCTCGAGTTCCTTGCCGTGCGTCAGCTTCGCGCGCAACAGCTCGCGGAGGAGGTGGAAAAGACCGGCGAACTTCCGGCCTCCAAGGTCAAGGCGGCCAAGGAAGACGCAACGCCCGCGCTCAACGTCGGGGACGATGAGGAGCGCACCATCACCGATGCCAAGGAAGCGAAAGCGCGCGCGATGGCGAAGGGCCCGATTCTTCTGTTCGTCGGCCCGCCGGGCGTTGGCAAGACGTCGATCGCGAAATCGATCGCTCGCGCCCTCGGCCGTGAGTACGTGCGCGTGGCCCTCGGTGGCGCGCGTGACGAGGCGGACATTCGAGGCCACCGTCGTACGTACGTCGGCGCGATGCCCGGGCGCATCATTCAGGGCATGAAGCAGGCAGGCACGAAGAACCCGGTGTTCCTGCTCGACGAGGTCGACAAGCTCGGCGTGTCGTTCCAGGGTGACCCGTCGAGTGCACTGCTCGAGGTGCTCGACCCCGCGCAGAACGACAGCTTCACCGATCACTACCTCGGCGTACCGTTCGACCTCAGCGAGGCGCTATTCATCGCGACGGCGAACTTCATCCAGAACATTCCTGGTCCGCTGCTGGACCGCATGGAGACGGTGGATTTCGCCGGCTACACGGAGCGCGAGAAGGCGGAGATCGCGAAGAAGTATCTGATCCCGCGGCAGCTCGAGGACGCCGGTCTCGCGGACAAGAACGTCAGCTTCACTGATGACGCCGTGATGGCGGTCGTGTCCAAGTACACCCGCGAGAGCGGGGTACGACAGCTCGAGCGCCAGATCGGAGCCGTCGCGCGCAAGGTGGCACGTCGAATCGCCGGTGGTGACACGGGCGTGATCGATGACGGGAAGATCGATGCCGACGAGGTGCGTCAGCTCCTTGGTCGTCCGAAGGTTCATCCCGAGCACGCCGCGGAAACGAACGAAGTGGGCATCGCCACGGGAATGTTCTATACCCCGATGGGCGGCGACATCATGTTCGTCGAAGCGTCGATCCGTCGCTACTACGGCGGCACGCCTAACGTCGATTCGGCCACGCAGGTCGGGCCGGGCGGCGCGGTATCCCTCATTCTCACCGGACAGCTTGGCGATGTGATGAAGGAGTCGGCACGCGCGGCATTCACTTTCGCGACGAACAACGCCGCGAGGCTCGGAATTCCGAAGGACCGACTCGGCGCGATCGAAGCGCACATCCACGTCCCTGCCGGCGCCATTCCAAAGGATGGGCCGTCGGCCGGTATCGCCATTGCGACGGCGCTCGTATCGGAGATGTCGGATCGGCCGGTCCGACGAGACGTCTCGATGACGGGCGAGATCACGCTGCGTGGGCGCGTGCTTCCCATCGGCGGCCTCAAGGAAAAGGTCCTTGGCGCTCACCGAGCCGGAATCAAGGCGATCATCCTGCCGAAGGACAACGAAGCCGATATCGAGGACATCCCCGAGGAAGTTCGGGGACAGCTCACCTTCCACCCGGTGGAGACGCTGGAGGAAGTGCTCAAGATCGCGCTCGTTCCCGAGAAGGACGTCGAAGTCGCGGAGGAGAAGAGCGAGGCCATGGCTGCGGCATAGGAAGACGCCGGGCACTCCTCGCACGAAGGAGACGCAACACGGCACCGCGCCGGCTCGTAGGTTGAGCCGGCGCGGTTGCTTTTGTACCATACCGCGCCGTGCATCGGGTTTGCGCCGCTCTCTTCAACCACAGCCGCCGAATGCAGTTTCCCATCGTCGCCGCCGCCCGGGTCGGGATCGAAGCGCTCCAGGTCAATCCACTCCGCACCGCCCTGTCTACGCTCGGCGTCATTATCGGCGTCGCGTCCCTTGTTGCCGTGTTGTCACTCGGCGACGGGATGGAACGCATGGCGCGCTCGGAGGTCGAACGGACGACCGATGTTCAGACGGTCAGCGTCACGTCGAAGACCACGGAGACCGTCGATGGGCAAACCATGGCGGTGCGCGACTACCCGGTGTTCACGCTCGACGACGCCGATGCCGCGCGCGCACAGATCGACGGAGTGAACGGAGTCTCGCTGTCGTTAGGCGGACGCACCAGGGTGGATTCGCCGCAGACGGGAAAACGCCGATCCAGCGGTGTCACCGCAACGCTCGCCGACGCGGATAGATTCATGCGCCTCGAATTCTCCGACGGCCGTTACTTCTCGCCGATCGAGGCCGCCCGAAATAGTCCCGTCGTCGTACTGTCGAACAGACTCGCCGGGGAACTGGCTGCTGGGCGAGCCCCATCATCGATGATGGGCAGAACGGTGCGCGTAAACGGAAACCCGCGTGAGGTGATCGGCGTTCTCGCGCCATACAAGGGCGAGCGCGAGCTCAACCTCTACGTGCCGTTCGCCGCGGCAAGCACCGTGCTGCCCCCCACCATCGCTCCGCGCACGCCTGTGTTGTTGGTGAAAGCGCGCCGGATAGAAGACGTGGAGCTCGCCAAAGGGCTGGTCGAGGACTGGGTGGCCCAACGGTTCGGTCGATGGGAAGGACGCATCGAAGTACAGACATCCACGCAGCGCCTCGCACAGGCGACACAAGGGATCTTCATCTTCAAGCTGTTCATGGGGGCCATTACCGGCATTTCATTGCTCGTCGGCGGCATCGGGATCATGAACGTGCTGCTGGCGTCCGTTACCGAGCGCACGCGCGAGATCGGCGTCCGGAAAGCCATGGGCGCGCGTCGCCGCGACATCCTGCTGCAATTCCTGGCCGAGTCCGTGGCCATCTCCGGCGCCGGAAGCGTGCTCGGTATTGCGCTGGGGCTCTCGGGCGCGTTCGCTATCGTCGCGGCGATTCGTGCCCAGGCGCAGGCCGTGTACCTCGACGCCACATTCTCATGGTCCACCGTCATCTCGGCCGCACTTTCGGCGGTCGTGGTCGGCCTAACGTTTGGGACCTACCCGGCACGTCGCGCTGCGCGACTGAGCCCGATCGACGCCATTCGCCACGAATAGACCGGGCGCGGGCTGTTGGTCAGAAGATGATCGGCCCGTTCTTGAACATCTGCCAGCCGTTGACACGGAGCGGCAGCGGCTCGGTGCCCGCAAGAAAGTATTCCGTGTACCGCCGATCGGGCGGCGTGAGCGAGTCCGCGAGCTGGCCCGTCACGCGATCGAGCGCGGCCGCGATCAGACCCTGCGGTGGGAGCCACTCGGCCGCGCCGCGCGAGGCGTAGTACTCCGCCATCATCTTGCCGAAGATCGGGGCAGCGAGCGTTCCGCCCGCGGCACCAGGAGTGATCGTCTTCGGCTTGTCGAAGCCTAACCAGACGCCAGCGACGATCTCTGGCGTCATCCCGACGAACCAGACGTCCGTGTTGTCGTTCGTCGTTCCCGTTTTTCCGGCGACGGGGATCGTTGGCGGCAGATAGCGACGCACCGACGTTGCGGTCCCGCGGTCCACGACTTCCCGCATCATATCGCGGACAATGAACGCCACTTTGGGGTCAATGACTGGCCGCGGCGCCGCTGCCGGGTTCGTGAACACGGCAGCGCCGGCGCGGTCCTCGATCCTGTAGATGAATCGCGGATCGACGTGCGAACCGAGATTCGCGAAGACGGTGTAGGCGCCGACGAGATCGAGCGGTTGCAGCGCAGACGCACCGATGGCGCTCGCCGGATATGGAGCGACCGGTGCGTCGATCCCGAATCGACGCGCCCAGTGCACGATCGTATCCATGCCGACATGCTCGGCCAGTTGCACCGCGACGGGGTTACGGGACTTGGCCAACGCCTCGCGCATCGTGATCGGTCCGAGGAACTGATTGTCGGAGTTCTCGGGCCGGTACATGCGGCCTCGGTCGAGCGGTATCGCAATGGCCGTGTCACCCACGATGGAGTTCGCCGTTAGGCTATCGGCGATCGCCGCCGCGTACACGATCGGCTTGAACGCGGATCCAGGCTGCCGAAGTCCGTCGATCACCCGATCGAAAGATGACTCACGGTAGTCACGACCGCCCGCGAGCGCGCGAACATCCCCAGTGGTTGGATCGAGTGCGACCAGCGCGCCCTGCAGATAGTCCGAACTTCCCTTGGCGCGCGCGGCGAACTTGGTGTGACGATAGCCCGGCATCGCCTCGACGGCATCGATGCCCTCCACGAGCGCCTGATTCGCCGCGCGCTGAAGCACCGGATCGAGACTCGTGTACACGCGATAGCCGCCGGTAGTCACGGCCACTCCAGCACGCTCTGCCTGGATACGAACGACGTCGAGAAAGTACGAGGCATCGACCGCCAAGCCACCTGCAGGAACGGTCTGGAGCCGAGTGCGTTTCGCCGCCTCCGCCTGGGCCGCGGTGATGTACTTCTGCTGGGCCATCAGCGTCAGCACGAGATTTCGGCGCTCGGTCACACGCTGTGGCGCCTTGATCGGATCGTACAGCGCTGGCCCCTTGGGTACAGCAGCCAACGTCGCCGCTTCCGCGAGCGTCAGTTGCGCTGCGCCTTTGCCGAAGTAGTGACGTGCGGCGACCTCGATGCCGTACCAGCCGTGGCCGTAGCTGATCTGGTTGAGGTACGCCTCGAGGATCTGCTCCTTGGAGTAATGCTTTTCCATCTCGCGGGCCGCCGATTGCTCTCGCAGCTTCCGCGAGATGCTCTTGTCGCCGCGATTGATCAGGTCGGGGTGCATGTTCCCGACGAGTTGCTGCGTGATCGTGCTGGCACCACGGGGGTCACCGCGCACAGCGTCCTTCAAGGCGCCGGCGATACCGACCATGTCGACGCCGTCGTGTTGATAGAACCGCTGGTCCTCGACCGCGACGAACGCCTGGCCGACGTACCGGGGCAGAGTCCGGAGAGACACGAGCGTGCGCTTCTGCGAGCCAAGCTCGCCAATCAGAGACCCATCGCGCGCGAACACGAGCGACGACTGCGGCGGCGTTATGATGCGCCAGGGGTCGTTGGGCTCTCGCTGCTGTGCGGCCGCGGGTGCGGCAATGCCGACCGCCAGAATGAGCACGAGGCGAATTGCCGCTCGCCTCGAGAGCCGTTCCCTTCCTGCTTGTACGAAACACGCAGAGGCACGTGCGTGCCTCGCGATCAGTGTCATCATGTTCGGATACGGACTCGTCGGCCAAGGGTCGCCGTGACGGCGCCCTCCCCTCGCCAGTTGGTATAACATACACCTGACCATCTCGAACGGACCGTCCCGGTATCGCCACCACCGACGTGTGATGCTCGTCACACGATTGGCATTCCGGTGCGCCACTGCGGATGGCACCTTTCCATCGTATGGCACCCACGCTCGACCTCGCGATCGTTCAGCTCCGTCCCCGGAAGGGCAATTACGCCGCCAACGTCGCTCGCATCGGTGACGTGCTCGCTCGCGTCGATGCCCTCGAGCCGCGGCCCAGCATCGTTCAGTTCCCGGAGACGGCCGTCACGGGCTATTTCGTCGAGGGGGCTGTTCGCGATCTGGCGGTAACTGCCGGGACGCTCGCGCTGGACATTGATGCGGCATATCGCCGCGCGTCACCCGAGGCGCGTCCAGTAGACGTCGTGATCGGGTTCTACGAAAAGTGGCGCGACACGCTGTACAACAGTGCAGCGTACATCCGTGTCGGCGGCGAGGCGGCGACCATCGTCCACGTCCACCGCAAGAACTTCCTTCCGACATACGGACTGTTCGATGAGGAGCGGTTCGTCGAGCGCGGACACGAGATGCGCGCGTTCGACACTCCGTGGGGGCGCGCCGCCATTCTGGTGTGTGAGGATGCGTGGCACAGCCTGTCCGGAACGGTCGCCGCACTCGACGACGCGCAGATCATCTTCCTGTCTTCGGCGGCGCCGGCTCGTGGCGTCTGGCCACGCGATGACGCCATCCCCGGACCGGCCTCTGTGGCGCGCTGGGAACGTCTCGTCCGCGACATCGCCGAGGAGCACGGCGTGTTCGTGACGTTCGCGAATCTCGTCGGCAGCGAAGGCGGAAAGATATTTCCGGGTGCGTCGATGGTCATGGGCCCGCGCGGTGATGCGCGCGTCCGTGCGCCAGTGTGGGAAGAGGCTATCCTCACGGCGAGCGTCGATCTCGGCGACCTCGCCCGCGCGCGTTCCGACGCACCGCTCCTGGCCGACCTGCGAACCGCGCTGCCGCATCTGCGCACGCTGCTCGACGAGGTCGACCGC
>Ga0310810_10010259_pt1 | contig 10897 bp, 8 predicted proteins | sample NCmetagenome_FD_207641 | JGI IMG/M metagenome (GOLD analysis project Ga0310810, IMG submission 207641) | Soil microbial communities from experimental microcosm in Duke University, North Carolina, United States - NC | ecosystem: Engineered > Artificial ecosystem > Soil microcosm > Unclassified ... | reverse complement strand
CCGCGGGCGGGGCCGTCGTCCTCGACGAAACGGTCGACGCGCGCGACCTGATCGAGCGAGCCGACCCGGAGGACGGCCTGCTCTGCGGGGGTGCCGAAGATCTCAGCCAACCGGACCGAGCTCCACGTTGCCGGGACCGAAGTGCTTGAGGATGACGATGTCGTCGGTCGCACTGCGGTTGGTGATGGTGACACCGGCCTTCGCCGCCGCCGCGGAGACGAAGAACTCGTCCTGGCTGAGCTGGCCGTACCGGATCAGCGTCGCCGCCTGCGCGTCGTGGCCGCCGAAGGTGCCGCCGCCCTGCACGAACAGGGCGCCGTACGCGTCTTCGTCGACGATGGTCACGGTCTGCCCCGGCTTCACCGTCAGCTCTTTGGCGCTGAACGAGTTCGACCGGAACACGATCCACTTCTCCTGGTACGCGGTGCCGCCGTCGGCCGCCGAGGTCGCCGTCTCGTACGGCACCATGAAGCGGTTGCCGACGAAGTGCGGGTCGACGTTCTTGTCCCAATCGAGCAGGTCGATGATGAAGTCGTAGTCGCCGTGGTGCTCGGCGGGGACGTCCTTCCAGAGCAGGTCCTGCGGGACCTCTTTGTTGTTGCTCCAGGACTCGCACATGGCGAAGACATCCGAGGCGGACTGCGGCTCGTAGGTGCAGATGCTCGCCGGGGCGTGGAGGACGCCGGCCGGGATGTCCCACCCGGTGCCGAGCTGCGTGCGGTAGCCGAGCGCCAGGTCGGTGATGCGGTTGTCGCCGCCCTGCTCGAAACGCCGCAGCCGCTCCTTCACCTGCTCTTTGGTGACGTCCGGCTGGAAGCCGAAGAACGAGATCGGCTGCATGCCGAGGTTGTCGTTCATGTGGGGCGAGTAGTAGTACGCCTCGGGCTTGCCGACCTTGTCGACCAGCGCCGCCTTCTCGTCGGAGTGGTGCACGTGGAACGGCAGCGGCATGAGGTTGTCGTAGAACTTCGAGTACATCGTCCAGCCGCCGAAGGCGTCCCACAGCCGGGCGCCGAGCAGGTCGGCCTTGTGGTGCGCGACGAAGTCGTCGAACGGCAGCAGGCCGCCGTCGGGGTCGAGCACCAGGCTCATGCCTTCGTGATCGCCGGTCTCGGGGCCGTTGTCGGCGCGGATGCTGGAGGCGAGCCAGCGCTCGTCGATACCGCCGCGGCCGTAGCCGAGCGGGAAGTAGTCGTCCGGGTGCAGCCGGATCCGCTTGCCCGGCGTGCAGAACGCACGGGGAACCCAGGCCGGGGCGAAGCGCACGATGCCGTTCCCCGCCTCGAGGGCGCGGTCGTTGCCGCTGGCCGAGGGAGCGATGTTGTCGTAGGCATCAGAGGTCATCGGTGACGCTCGTCTTTCGTGTCTCAGCGCCGCCGAGGGGCGCCTGTGCCAATGGGGCCGGTTCAATGAACCAGTCCGGGGACAGTAACACCCCATCCGACGTGCGTCAAACGTCGTGATGTACACAGATTCGATCGCCCGAAAAATAAAGGGCAGAACCGCCTTGATGTTAGATATGCTGAAGAAGTTCACACCGATGTCACAGTGAGGCGGCACCGCGATGGCAACCACCGGCAGCGCAGAATCCGAAGAGCGGCGCAGGCAACTGCTGACCCAGCTCGAGCACGAGAACGTCATCCGGCTCACCGAGGCCGCCGAGCAGCTCGGGGTGTCGGCGATGACGATCCGCCGCGATCTAGCCGATCTCGAGGCTGAGGGCCTGCTGCGCCGGGTGCGGGGCGGGGCGATCTCGGTCATCGGGCCGCGTCCCTTCGAGGAGCGGCGATCGGTGCGGTCGCGGGCGAAAGAGATCATCGCCGACAAGGCGCTGGCCCTGGTGCCGCGCTTCGGGTCGATCGCACTCGACGCCTCGACCACGGTCGGCACGATGGCCGGCAAGCTCGGGGCGCGCTCGGGCCTGATCGTCAGCACCAACTCCTACCCGACCTACGCGACCCTGAAAGGCACCGTGGGCGTGACCCCGATCCTGATCGGCGGCGAGACCGAGGAATCGACCGACACCTTCGTCGGCCCGCTGGCGGTGCAGGCGGCGCAGTCGCTGCGCTACATCCGGTTCTTCTCCTCGGCGAGCGCGGTCGACGCCACCTTCGGCACCACCGAGGTGTCGCTGGCCGAGGCGCAGATGAAGCAGGCCTTCGCCCAGGTGTCGAAAGAGATCGTGTTGTGCGTCGACTCGTCCAAGCTCGCGCAGGAGGCGACGGCGGCCGCACTCGACCTCTCGAAGGTGGCGGTGCTGATCACCGAGCTGGCACCGACCGACAGCCGGCTGGCCGACTACCGCGACCGCGTGGAGCTGCGCTGACCCCCCTGTTACTTTTGGTGTGATTTCCTGTTACATTTCACATCTGCGCACATCAGGCCTATAGTGCCAGCCAGGCCTCACAGAGCCGCACCGCAGACCTTCACCGACGCAGGAGCACCCACCGATGACGAACCGGACCGCCGCTGAGCTGATCGAGCGCAGCAACCGGCTGGGCAGCGAGCCCCACATCACCAACTACGGCGGCGGCAACACGTCGGCGAAGGGCACCGACACCGACCCGGTGACCGGGGAGCCCGTCGAACTGCTGTGGGTGAAGGGCTCGGGCGGCGACCTCGGCACGCTCACCGAGGCCGGCCTCGCGGTGCTGCGGCTCGACCGGTTCCGTGCCCTCCAGGGCGTCTACCCCGGCGTCGACCGCGAAGACGAGATGGTCGCCGCGGCCGACTACACGCTGCACGGCAAAGGCGGCGCCGCCCCGTCGATCGACACCTCCATGCACGCGCTGGTCGATGCCGCGCACGTCGACCACCTGCACCCCGACGCCGGCATCGCCATCGCGACGGCCGCCGACGGCGAGAAGCTGACCCGCAAGATCTTCGGCGGCAAGGTGGTCTGGGTGCCGTGGCGGCGCCCCGGCTTCCAGCTCGGCCTCGACATCGCGGCGATCAAGGCCGGCAACCCGGATGCGATCGGCTGCATCCTGGGCGGGCACGGCATCACCGCGTGGGGCGACACCTCCGCCGAGTGCGAGAAGAACAGCCGGTGGATCATCGACACCGCACAGGCCTACATCGACAGCAAGACCTCGGCGAAGCCGTTCGGGCGCGTGATCGCGAAGAACCAGGCGCTGCCCGAGGCCGAGCGCCGGGCGAAGGCTGCCGCGCTCGCCGCCACCATCCGCGGGATCGCCTCGCAGGACAAGCCGATGGTCGGCCACTTCACCGACACTCCCGCGGTGCTCGAGTTCCTCGCCGGCGCCGACGCGCCGAAGCTCGCCGCCCTCGGCACCAGCTGCCCCGACCACTTCCTGCGCACCAAGGTCACGCCGTTGCTGCTCGACCTGCCGGCAAACGCCTCCGTCGAGGACTCGATCGCCCGCCTGAAGCAGCTGCACGAGCAGTACCGCGCCGGCTACACGGCGTACTACGAGCGGCACGCCGGCGCCGACACCCCGCCGATGCGCGGCGCCGACCCGGCCATCGTGCTGGTGCCGGGCGTCGGCATGTTCAGCTACGGCGCCAACAAGCAGACCGCGCGCGTGGCCGGCGAGTACTACCTCAACTCGATCAACATCATGCGCGGCGCCCAGGCGATCTCGACCTACGCCCCGATCCCCGAGTCCGAGAAGTTCCGCATCGAGTACTGGGCTCTGGAAGAGGCGAAGCTGCAGCGGATGCCGAAGCCGAAGAGCCACCAGGGCCGCATCGCGCTGGTGACCGGCGCCGCATCCGGAATCGGCAAGGCGATCGCCACCCGCCTCGCCGCGGAGGGCGCCTGCGTCGTCATCGCCGACCTCGACCTGGCCAAGGCGCAGGCGGCAGCAGCCGAGCTGGGGTCGGCGGATGTGGCGATCGGCGTCGCTGCGGACGTCTCGAACGCGGGTGCCGTCCGCGCCGCCGTCGACGCCGCGCTGCTGGCCTTCGGCGGAATCGACCTCGTCGTGAACAACGCCGGCCTGTCTCTGGCGCGGTCGCTGCTCGACACCACCGAGGCCGAGTGGAACCTCATGCACGACGTCATGTCGAAGGGGTCGTTCCTGGTGTCGCAGGCCGCCGCGAAACCGCTCATCGAGCAGGGCATGGGCGGCGACATCGTCTACATCTCGTCCAAGAACTCGATCTTCGCCGGGCCCGACAACCTCGCCTACTCCGCGACGAAGGCCGACCAGGCCCACCAGGTGCGCCTGCTCGCCGCCGAGCTCGGCGGCCACGGCATCCGGGTGAACGGCATCAACCCCGACGGCGTCGTGCGCGGGTCGGGGATCTTCTCCTCCGGCTGGGGCGCCAACCGTGCCGCGACCTACGGGGTCAAGGAGGAGGAGCTGGGCCAGTTCTACGCCAACCGCACCATCCTCAAGCGCGAGGTCGTGCCCGAGAACGTCGCCGACGCGGTGTACGTGCTGACCGGGCCCGAGCTCAGCCGCACCACCGGCCTGCACATCCCCGTCGACTCCGGCGTCGCCGCCGCGTTCCTGCGATAGCCCGATGGCGAGCGGAGCGGTCGGAGCGGTCGATCTCGGGGCGACCAGTGGTCGTGTCGTGGTCGGCCACGTCGGCAGCGACGGCGTGCGGCTCGACGTGGTCGAGCGGTTTCCGAACAACCCGGTGCGGGTGTGGGAGGGCGACACCGAGGGCCTGCACTGGAACGTGCTGGAGCTGTTCCGGTCGATCCTGCTCGGGCTGACCGCCGCGGCGCGCCACGACCTGATCAGCGTCGGCGTCGACTCCTGGGGGCTCGACTACGGCCTGCTGCGCGGCGGCGCCCTGCTCGGTGCGCCGTACTCGTACCGGGACGCGCGCACCGCGGAGGGCGTTCGCGCCACGCACGAGCTGATGAGCCACGAAGAGCTGTATGCCATCAGTGGCATGCAGTTCATGCCGATCAACTCGGTGTACCAGTTCACCGCCGACCGCCTCGCCGGGCGGGTGCGGCCGGGCGACACGGCCCTGCTCATCCCCGACCTCATCGGCTACTGGCTCACCGGGGTCGCGGTCGCCGAGCGCACCAACGCCTCCACCACCGGACTCTTCGACGTGCGCCGCCGCGAGTGGTCGGCCGAGATCGCGCAGCGGCTCTCGTTCGAGCCGTCGCTGTTCCCGCGGCTGGTCGATCCGGGCACCGAACTGGGCGGCCTGCTGCCGGGTGTCGCGAGCGAGATCGGGGCGCAGGTGCCGGTCGTCTCCGTCGGATCGCACGACACCGCATCCGCCGTCGTCGGCGTGCCCGCCCAGGACGACGACATCGCCTACGTCTCCTGCGGCACCTGGGGCCTGGTCGGCGTCGAACTCGACGCGCCCGTGCTCACCGACGCAGCCCGCGTCGCCAACTTCACCAACGAGGGCGGGCTCGACGGCACCACCCGGTTCCTGCAGAACGTCACGGGGCTCTGGCTGCAGTCCGAGAGCATCCGCACCTGGGAACGCGAGGGGCGCAGCCTCGATCTGCCGACCCTGATCGATGCGGCTGCCGCGCTGCCGACCGGGTCGGTCTTCGACGCCAACGACCCGCGGCTGCTGCCGCCCGGCGACATGCCGGCACGCATCGCCCAGTGCTGCACCGAGGCCGGGCAGCCGGTGCCGCAGAGCCCCGCGGAGTTCGTGCGAGCCATCAACGAGAGCCTCGCCGAGGCGTTCGCCCGTGCCGTGCGACAGGCCGCCGAGCTGTCGGGCAAGACCGTGAAGGTCATCCACATCGTCGGCGGCGGGTCGCAAAACGCGCTGCTGTGCCAGCTCACCGCCGACCGCAGCGGGCTTCCGGTGATCGCCGGACCCGTCGAGGCCACGGCGCTCGGCAACGTGCTGGTGCAGGCCCGCGCGGCCGGCCTGCTGTCGGGAGGTCTCGGGTCGCTGCGCGCCGTGATCGGCCGCTCCGTCTCGCTGCAGCGCTACGAACCAAGGAGGATGCCGTGACCGGCTTCGACACCATCGCCCCCCGCCTCGCCGAGCAGGCGATCGAGCTGCCCTCGTGGGCGTTCGGCAACTCGGGCACCCGCTTCAAGGTGTTCAGCCAGCCGGGGGTGCCGCGCGACCCGTTCGAGAAGATCTCCGACGCCGCACAGGTGCACAAGCACACCGGGCTCGCCCCGTCGGTGGCGCTCCACATCCCATGGGATGCGGTGGCGTCGTACGCCGACCTCAAGAAGCACGCCGAGGACGAGGGCGTCGCGCTCGGCACCATCAACTCCAACACCTTCCAGGACGACGACTACAAGCTCGGCTCGGTGACGCATTCCGATCCGCGCATCCGTCAGAAGGCGATCGACCACCACTACGCGTGCATCGACGTGATGAACGAGACCGGGTCGCGCGACCTGAAGATCTGGCTCGCCGACGGCACCAACTACCCCGGCCAGGACGACATGCGCGGCCGCCAGGACCGGCTCGCCGACTCGCTGCAGAAGATCTACGACCGGATCGGGCGCGAGCAGCGCCTCGTGCTGGAGTACAAGTTCTTCGAGCCGGCGTTCTACCACACCGACGTTCCCGACTGGGGCACCTCGTACGCCCAGGTCGCCGCCCTCGGCGACCGCGCGATGGTCTGCCTCGACACCGGTCACCACGCACCGGGCACCAACATCGAGTTCATCGTCATGCAGCTGCTGCGGCTGGGGAAGCTGGGGTCGTTCGACTTCAACTCGCGCTTCTACGCGGATGACGACCTGATCGTCGGCGCGGCCGACCCGTTCCAGCTCTTCCGCATCCTCGTCGAGGTGGTGCGCGGCGGCGGCTACGGCACCGGGTCGGAGGTGGCGTTCATGCTCGACCAGTGCCACAACATCGAGGACAAGATCCCCGGTCAGATCCGCAGCGTGCTGAACGTGCAGGAGATGACCGCGCGGGCACTGCTGGTCGACACCGAGGCCCTCGCCGCCGCCCAGCTGGCCGGTGACGTGCTCGGCGCCAACGGCATCCTGATGGACGCGTTCTACACCGACGTGCGCGCCGACCTGGCCGCGTGGCGCGAGTCGCGCGGACTGCCGGCCGACCCGATGGCGGCGTACGCGGCGTCCGGGTACGGGGCGACCATCGCATCCGGTCGCGTCGGCGGGAACCAGGCCGGCTGGGGCGCCTGATGGCCCGGCCGCCGAAGCAGCCGACGATCGGGCGGCAGGTCCCGCGTCCGGTCGAGATCCTCGACCTGATGAAGTTCAAGAAACCCGACCTGAACGCGCGGCGTCGGCGACTGTCGGCGGCGCTGACGATCGCGGACCTGCGGGCGATCGCGAAGCGGCGCACCCCCACGGCCGCGTTCGACTACACCGATGGCGCGGCCGAGGCCGAGCTGTCGCTGTCGCGGGCGCGGCAGGCGTTCGAAGACATCGAGTTCCACCCGCGGGTGCTGCGGGACGTGTCGCAGGTCGACACCACCGCGCAGGTGTTCGGCGGCACCTCGGCGTTGCCGTTCGGCATCGCACCGACCGGCTTCACCCGGCTGATGCAGACCCAGGGCGAGATCGCGGGCGCCGCCTCGGCGGGTGCCCACGGCATCCCGTTCACGCTCTCGACGCTCGGCACCTCGAGCATCGAGGACGTGAAGGCGGCGAACCCGGATGGGCGCAACTGGTTCCAGCTCTACGTGATGCGCGACCGTGAGATCTCCTACGAACTGACCCGCCGGGCCGCAGCCGCCGGGTTCGACACCCTGTTCTTCACCGTCGACACCCCGGTCGCCGGCGCACGGCTGCGCGACAAGCGCAACGGGTTCTCGATCCCGCCGCAGCTGACCCCGGGCACCATCGTCAACGCGCTGCCGCGGCCCTGGTGGTGGTGGGACTTCCTGACCACGCCGAAGCTGCAGTTCGCGTCGCTGTCGTCCACGGGCGGCACCGTCGGCGAGTTGCTGGATGCGGCGATGGATCCGACGATCTCGTTCCGCGACCTCGAGGTGATCCGCGACCTGTGGCCGGGCAAGCTGGTCATCAAGGGCGTGCAGTCGGTCGAGGATGCCCGCGAACTGGTCGACGCCGGCGTCGACGGCATCGTGCTGTCGAACCACGGCGGGCGCCAGCTCGACCGCGCGCCGATCCCCTTCCAGCTGCTTCCGGATGTGGTGAAAGCCGTAGGCGCGAAGACGGAGGTCGCGCTCGACACGGGCATCATGAACGGCGCCGACATCGTCGCGTCGATCGCCCTCGGGGCGAGGTTCACGTTGATCGGGCGGGCGTACCTCTACGGGCTCATGGCCGGGGGGCGTGCCGGGGTCGATCGCGCGATCGAGATCCTCGCGGGCGAGGTGGTGCGCACCATGAAACTGCTCGGGGCGCACACCCTCGCCGAACTCGAGCCGGGCCACGTGACCCAGCTACAGCGCCTCACCCCGCGCGCCTGACCCCCCTCGCTCCGGCACCGCCGGTTGAGTAGCCGCGCAGCGGCGTATCGAAACCCTTCCGGCGTATCGAAACCCTTCCTCGTCGAAACCCCCTCCCCCTCCGCGCCCGGATGAGGACTCCGGGGCAACACGCCGTGACCGTGCCGCGGAGAGACGGCGTGTCGCCGGAATCTCCTCATCCGCGCGGGTGGACGGGTGTCGATACGCGACCGGCGGATGCGGTGGACGGGTTTCGATACGCGGCCTGCGGCCGCTACTCAACCGGCGGCGGGGGCGGAGGGGGCGGGGGCGTAGATCGCGCGGGCGAGCGCGTCGAGCACCTCGGCGGTGCGCGGGCCGAAGCTCAGCACCACGCCATCCGCCATGTCGACGAACCGGCGGTGCTGCCCCGCCGCGGTCAGCGCGATCGCGGGCTTCGACGCCAGCAGCCCGTCGACACCGCCCGCCGACGCGAGCCCGTCCGACATCACCAGGATGAGGTCGGGGTTCGCCGCGATCAGCGCCTCGTCGGTCATCGGTTTCATGCCGTCCCAGCCGATCTCGGCCGCCACATCCACCGCCGATAGGCCGCGGATCAGCTCGTCGGCGCCGGACTCCTCGCCGAACAGGTAGAAGATGCCCGACCCGCCGCGCAGGTAGAGGAACAGGATGCGCACCCGGTCCTCCGGCGCGGGGGCGATCGCCGCGATCTCGGCGACCTTCGCGGTGACATCCGCGGTGATCGCGGCGGCCAAACGCTCGCCGGCCCCATCCGCGCCGAGGGTCGCCGCGACATCCCGGGCCAGCTGCGCGGCCCCGGCGAACGACGGCGCATTGTCGACGAAGACAACCGTCACGCCCGCCTCGCGCAGTTGCTCGAGCACGTCGCGCGGGCCGATCGTTCCGTCGGTGATCACCAGCGTCGGGCGCAGCGCCAGCACCGCCTCCGCGCTGACGGTGTGAGCGCCCGAGGTCACGACGGGCAGGCCTTCGCTGCCCGGGAACGTGGTCGACATGTCCCGCCCGACGAGCAGGTCGCCGAGCCCCAGACCGGCGAGGGTCGCCGCGATCGAGCCGGCCAGGTCGAGCCCCAGCACGCGTGAGGCGTCACTCACCGTCACCGTCAGGTCGCCTCCGGCGTCGTGCGACACGACGGTCGCCGGCAGCTCGGGCCGGGCCGGCGGGTCGATCGGGTCGATCGCCTGCGACGGCAGCACCGCCGTGCTCGGCCCCTCGACGGCGCGGGGGTCGGCGGCGAGATCGAGCGAGGCGAGCGGCCCCTGGCTCGGCATCGGGGCGGATGTCGGGGTCGCCGCCGGTGCGGAGCATCCGGCCAGCAGAGTGATCGCTGCGAGCGCCGCGAGCGCTCGGAGCGGGAACGCCCGGCTACGCACGGCGTCGGCGGGTGAGGAACACGACCGCGACGATGATCGCGGCGGCGGCAAGACCTCCCGCGGCGATCAGCCCGATGAGCAGCGGCGACCCGGCGTCCGAGGTGTCGGTGTCACCGACGGGGGTGGAGACCGGGCAGTCGGTGCCCACGGTCATCGACACGGCGACCGGATCGAACGCGGTACCGGTCTCGTAGTTCGGGAACGCGGCATTGCCGTCTTCGGTGAGCACCGTATCCGCCTCGACCGTGCGCACCGTTTCGCCCCCCGCGACCGCCACTGCCGGCAGGTCGACGAACGGCACGTCCTGCACGTCGACCGGGGTGCCGTCCATGGTGGGGCCCGAGACATCGAGCAGCAGCACGCCGGTGGTGCCCCCGAGCCGCACCACCGGGTCGGCGATCGTCGTGTCGAGCACGCCCTCGTGGCCGGTGAAGCGCACCGATCCGGTGAACGTGATCACGGCGTCGCCGGTGATGGGCGTGTAGGTTCCGGTGCCGCCGGTCCAGGTGAATGCGGGGGTGTCGTAGGTCACAGCGCCGTCGGTCGTCCACTCGCCGTTGGCGATGTCGCTGTCGATGTAGGCGCGGAACGACTCTTTGAAGCCCCAGGTCAGCGTGGCATCCGTGATGTCGCACTCGACCGCGGCGATCGCCGGGACGGGCGCGGGGGCCGGCGCGGCCGCGGGCACCGCGAGCGCCGAGGCGAGCGCGACGACGACGGGGAGCGGGGCGACGGGCACACTCCATCTTAGGGTGACCTAACTTGTGCGTCTCCCCACTAGCCTGAGCGCGTGGACTCCGGCACGCTGATCACGACGATCACGCTGATCCTCAGCATCGCAAGCGTCGTCGTGAGCGGGCTGTTCTCGATCCGCACCCAGCGGCTCAGCCATCAGCTCGAGCAGGAGCGCGAGGCCCGCGCCGAAGAGCAGTCGGCCATCAAGGCGGCCGAGCGCGTCTACGAGCCGCTGGCCCAGTCGGCCGCAGAACTGCAGTCGCGCATCTTCAACATCGTCGAGACCGGATGGCTGGGCGTGCAGCAGCGCTACGCCAGCCACGGCGAGTACGCCGCCGCCTCGACCGCCTACCTCTTCGCCCAGTACTTCGGCTGGATCGAGGCGCGCCGCCAGGCGGTGCTCACCTCCAGCGGCGAGGGCGGGCGCGACCTCAGCGTGCAGCGGGTCATCGAT
>Ga0310810_10010258_pt1 | contig 10898 bp, 9 predicted proteins | sample NCmetagenome_FD_207641 | JGI IMG/M metagenome (GOLD analysis project Ga0310810, IMG submission 207641) | Soil microbial communities from experimental microcosm in Duke University, North Carolina, United States - NC | ecosystem: Engineered > Artificial ecosystem > Soil microcosm > Unclassified ... | reverse complement strand
TCGACGGATTCAGTTCACGCCGGATCTGGTACCGAGCGACATCACCGGCACGGAGCTGCTCGAGGAAAATGCAGCGACCGGCGCTCGCAGCTTTCGCTTCGTGCGCGGACCGGTCTTCGCCAACATCGTGCTCGCTGACGAGATCAACCGTGCCCCGCCGCGAACGCAAGCGGCTTTGCTCGAGGCCATGCAAGAGCATCGGGTGACGGCCGCGGGCGAAACGATGCGGCTGCCGGAGCCCTTCTTCGTCCTCGCCACGCAGAACCCCATCGAACAAGAAGGCACGTACCCGCTTCCCGAAGCGCAGCTCGACCGGTTTCTGTTCGATATTCGCATCGGGTACCCTAACGAGGAGGAAGAGGTCGGCATCCTGCGGTCGACGACGGGGGGGAGCGAGGTTTCGCTCGAGCCCGTATTGAACTCGGTGCAAACCGTGGCGCTGCAACGCCTGACGCGGGAGCTTCCCGCGGCCGACCCGATTCTGCGGTACGCCGCCGCGCTGGCCCGCGCGACGCGTCCGGCGCCGGACAACGGGTCAACGAATGGTCCGGCGCCGTCGGCACCGGACCTCGTAACGCGGTACGTCCGGTGGGGTGCCGGTCCGCGTGCGGGGCAAGCGCTCGTTTTGGGCGCCAAGGCGCACGCGCTGCTCTCCGGACGCGCGGCGGTCGCGCCCGACGACGTCCGTCGCGTCGCGCAGCCGGTGCTGCGACATCGCGTCTTGCCCAATTTCGCGGCTGACGCCGACGGCATCAGCGCCGAACAGATCGTCGCCGCGGTGGTTCGTCACGTGCCAGCTCCGGAGAGCGGAATCCGCGTCTAGCGGCGGCAACATGCGCGAACCACGCACGGCCCGCGAAGACGAGCGCCAACGGCGAGCGGCGGGTGAGACATCGAGGCCCGAGACGCGCAGCTCGCTTCTCGACGCGATTCGGGGCGTGAAGTGGCCTGTGCTTCGGCCGGTTGGTGGCGCTCTCCCGGGCGCACATCACTCGCGCCTTCGTGGCGCCGCCCCTGAGCTCAGCGAGTACCGCGTGTATCGTCAGGGCGATGATCCCAGGCGCATCGATTGGAGGCTCCTCGCTCGAAGCGATCGCGCGTACATCCGGCTCGCCGAGGATCGCTCGACCGTGTCCACGATGCTCGTCGTGGATGCGACGGCGTCGATGGCCTATCCCGAGGCCTCGCTCGGGAAATGGAAAGCGGCGTGCGATGTCGCCGTGGGACTTGCCGCGGTAGCGCACACGAGCCGTGACCCGGTCGGCCTGGTCATCGTGAGCGGAGACGGAATGCGGCAGCTGCCGCCGCGGGCTCGACGCGGCATCGTCGGAGAGCTCGCTCGCGCACTCGACGACATCACGCCGCATGGCAGGCGGCCGCTCGCACCGGCGATGAGCGGGATACGATCGCGCATTCGGCTCGCGATCGTCAGCGATTTTCTCGGCGATGCGGACGATGTGCGGCGTCGTGCGGGCGAAGTCGCGGCGGCCGGGGGCGAGGTACACGCCATTCACATTGTCGCCAGTGAGGAGCTCGATCCGCCCGCGCGCTCCTTCCTTGCCGTGGACCCTGAAGACGCGACTCTGGCGCGTCCGCTGGTGGCGGAGTCGCGCGGGGTGTACCTCGAGCGGTTCGCCGCGTGGCGCGCCGAGGTGGCCGCATCGTGGCGTGCGGAGGGTTTGTCGTATACCGTCGCGCTCGTGTCGGAGCCGGTATCGCGCGTCGTGCGGCGCGTCGCCGGCGCGGCGTTAGGTACGGGCCGGGCCGCCGCATCCGACGCGCGGCGTGAGACGCGATGAGCTTCACCGCTCCGCTGTTCGCCTGGGTCGGGGGTGGACTCGCGCTCGGAGTCGTTGCCTTGCACCTGTTGGCGTGGCAGAGGCCTCCGGCATCGCTGCTGCCGACCGCGCGGTTTGTCCCCGATGCTCCGCTGCGCGCCGTATCTCCGGCCGTGAGACCCACTGACCTCGTGCTCCTCGCGGTCCGCGTTCTGGCCATCATCCTCGTGAGTGCGGCGCTTGCGGGTCCGAGGTTTGCGCCTCGTGTTCAAGGGCTCGGCCGGGTCATCGTCGTCGACCGGTCGCGTGGCCGCGACGCCTGGGCGGCGATCGATGGGGTGGCGCGATCGGTGTATCGGTCTGGCGATGCGCTCGTCCTGTTCGACTCGGCGGCGCGTGAGGTCAGGAGTCCGACCATCGATTCGATCGAGGCGGCGTTGCCCACGACGCAGTCGGCGGGAGTGTCCGCCGCACTGGTCGCGGCAATCCGAGCAGCGAACCGGCTGCAGCGCGTGCGCGATTCGGTGGAGATCGTCGTGGTGTCGCCGTTCGCGAGCGACGCTCTCGACGCCGCGACGGCGTCGATCCGTCGACTCTGGCCAGGTACAGTGCGGGCGATGCGGGCAGGTACTGCACCTAACGACACGACACGTGCCCGGCCGCTCGAGATTCGTGCGGGATCGGGCGATCCGGTCTCGGCGGCGCTGGCGCTCGCGGGCGTCGCGCCCGCAGGTGCGGTCCGGGTGGTGCGCGACTGGACGACCGCGCGCGATACGGCGTGGGCACGACAGGGGGGCGCAGTCGTTGTCTGGCCCAGCGGGCCCGCGCACGAGGGCTGGCGAGCGCGTGCGGTGCCGGACACGGTGTTCGGCGTCACGGTGAGCTCCCTGGTCTCGGGGTTGTCCACACCGCCCGCACCCCCGGCAACGGTCGTCGCTCCGTTCGTTCGCCGCGCGGCGCCTCCGCCGGGGCGAGTCGTGGCGCGCTGGGACGACGGTGAGCCCGCGGCGACCGAGGTCCCGTTAGGCGCCGGGTGCATGCGTTCGGTCGCCGTCGTCGTCCCATCCACCGGCGATCTCGCCCTCACTCCGGCCTTCCGCCGCTTGGCGACTCAGCTGGCTGGGCCGTGTCTGGGCGGCCACGCCTGGGTCGCGGCGCCAGACAGCGTTGTGTCGACGGTGCTGCCCGCCGCCGGAGCGCGAGACGCTGCACAGACTGTTTCCGCGGTGGACTTTGCCCGGTCGGATGTTTCGATCGCGCCGTGGCTCCTGGGCGCGGCACTGGTGGCACTCGCGGCGGAACTACTTATCCGGCGGCGCGCAGCGAATGCGACCGCTTGACCGCGTGATTCGGACTCGCCGCGCACTCGCGGCGACGATCGCCACGCGCGCTGCGCTGGGCGGCGTCGCGACCATCCTGCTCACGGCCGCGCTCCTGACGGCGACGCTCCCCCGGACTGGTGTCGGCCCTGCGTCCGTCGTGTGGCTCGTCGCGAGCCTGGTGGGAGCGGTCGCGCTCGTGATACTCAGCCGGCCGTGGTCGCGCCTCACGGTGCCACGAGTTGCACTCTGGATCGAGGAACGTGTGCCGGCCCTTCAGTATGCGCTTGTCACCGCGGTGGATCCGGTGGGGGCGGGGCCCGGGGCAGCGTTCCTCGAGCGAGAGATCGATCGCGTGTCGTGGGATCGCGAGGCGAGTCGCGCGATGCTGCGCGGGCTGCGCTGGCCAGCGCTTGCCGCTCTCGGAGGGGTGACGGCGTTTCTGCTCTCGTCGCGCGTCGGCGTGGGCGGCGCGGCGGACCGCGATCGCGCGACTGCGAGCGTCAGCACCGCGCCCGCGCGCGACATGCCTGCCCCTTTCGCACGCCTCGTGGCTACCGTTCGTTCCCCCGCGTACGCCGGGGCGCGAGTGGTTCGGGTCGAGTCTCCCGCGTCGATCGGCGCATTGGTCGGGAGCACGGTGGTGCTCGAGGGATCCGGCAGCGGCGAGGGCGTCACAGCCGACGCGGAGGGCCGATCGGTTCCCGTGCAGAGCGCCGGCACCGCATGGCGCACGACTGTCACCGTCGGCGCTCGGCCGGCAGTCATCAGACTCCGTCACGGCTCGGTCGAGCGCCTCGTCGCGCTCGAGCCACGGCCGGACTCGGCCCCGGTCGTTCGCCTGCTGATCCCAACGCGCGACACGGTTGTGCGTACGGCACGGGGCGAGCTCCGACTCTCGGCCGCGGCACATGACGATATCGGTCTGGCGACGGTGGGCTTCGAGTACATCGTGAGCTCCGGGGAAGGGGAGAGCTTCCAGTTCAGGTCGGGGACGTTAGGCGCGCGCCGCCTCGCCTCGGGCCGAGACGCGACGATCGGCGCCGCGCTGAGCCTCGAGCAGCTGGCCCTCGAGCCGGGGGACATGGTTCACCTGCGAGCGGTCGCACGCGATGGCAACAACGTGTCGGGTCCGGGCGCGGGTGCGTCGGAGACACGCGTGTTACGCGTCGCGCGCGCCGGCGAGTACGACTCGATCGCGGTGGACGGCGCACCGCCATCCGAAGGGGACAAGTCCGTGATCAGCCAACGCATGCTGATCATGCTCACCGAGGCTCTCGAAAAGCGGCGTCCGACGCTGACGCACGAAAGGCTGCTGTCGGAGTCTCGCCAGATCGCGCGCGACGAGACGCGGCTCCGAAAGCGAGTCGGAGACATCATCTTCCAGCGCCTCGGGGACAACCCGACTGGAGAAGAAGGTCGCGATCCAGACGAAGCGCTGCGGTCAGATTCGACGGTCCCGGCCACCGACTCGGCGAGGGCGGCGCTTCTTCGGGCCGCGAGCGCTGCCACGGGCGCCGGGGACGAGATACTCGACTTCGAGGGCGACGAGACGCCGGTCATCGCGATCAATCGGCCGCTGCTCGAGGCCTACAACGCGATGTGGGAGGCGGGCCGGGCGCTCGACCAGGGAGAGACCGGGCGTGCGCTGCCGCCGATGCGGCGGGCGCTCGCGGCGATCCAGCGAGCGCGCCAGGCGGAGCGCATCTACCTTCGCGGCAAGCCACCGGCGGTCGTCGTCGACCTCGCGCGGGTGCGCCTAACGGGAAAGGAGCGCGGGGCGGCGAGCACGCGGCTCCCGCGCGCGGCGACGGACCCCGGGGCGGCGCGTCGAGCGGAGCGCCTCGCGGCCGCGATCGAGCTGGCGTCGCGCAGCCCGGCCGCCGCAATCGATTCGATCGTGCTGTTGCGGGTCGAGTCGCTCGACGCGGCGCCGCCGCTCGCCGACGCGCTCGCCGATGCGCTCGCCGCGATGCGGAGCGGTCGCGATGCGACGACGTCACTGGCACGCGCGCGGCGCATCGCGGACGGCGGCGTGCGCGACGCGGGAGGCATCGGCGTCTGGAGCGGCGTGTGGTGAACTCCCCGCACCTCTCCCTTCCCCGATCGCGCTTCCCGCTCCCGGGCGAATTCGTCTTCGCGACCGCGCAGTACGAGTCGGGCGACTGGGACAGCGCTCCCCTGGTGCCCGCGAATCTCATCGACTCGCTCGCCAGGTACACGAGCCTCCCGGTCGCGCCAACCGGCGCGATCGTGGCGCTCGCGAGCGACGACCTCTTTCGGTTCCCGCTCGTGTTCCTGACTGGGCATCTCCCCGTTCGCTTCACCGACGTGGAGCGCACGAACCTCCGGCGGTTCGCCGACCGCGGCGGCATGCTGTTTGTGGACGACCACAATCACGATATCGACGGTGCCTTCCACAAGACGGCCGTGGAAGAGCTGACTCGTGCCGTCGGCCCGTTGTCGCAATTGCCGAATACGCACCCGATCTACTCCGCGTTCTTCAAGTTTCCGGACGGCCCGCCTAACACGTCGCACGAGCTGAACGGGTGGGGCGACAACCTCGTGCACTCACACCTGCTCGCCGCGATGCGCGGGAATCGCATCGCCGTGCTGTACAGCAACAAGGACTACAGCTCGGAATGGGGCTATCACCCGGACAACAAACGGTTCCTGGCCATCGACAACACGAAATTCGGCGTCAACATCATTGTGTATGCTCTCACGCGCTGAGCGAGTACGCCGGACCGGCGAGCAGGCCCTCCGTCTGATCGCGTTCGCGGCGATCGCGGCGCTGCTGTGGCGCGCGATCCGGCCGCCAATCGCGACTGGCGTGGACGTCGCTGGTGGTGATCTGCGGCGTGCGCTTGCCCGGTGGACACTGTCGGCTACGCCGGCGATGCGAGTCGTTTTCGACGCGGCGCCCGATCCGGGCACGCGCGATTGGCTTCGCGCCCTCGCACGCGCCGGCGGGTCGGTGCGCTGGTCGGCCTCGCGTCCCATCAGCGCCGCGGCGGTCGTCGCGGAGCCGGCGGCGGAGCCTAACGGCGTGACGCGCGTTCGGCTTGCCTCGGCGAACGGTGAGGCGGTGTCGCTCGCCGACGGTGCCGGCGCGATCGATACGCTCCCACGCGGCGGCGCGAGAGAGCTGGAGCTCGGCACCGTTGCCGGCGCTGTTCGCGCAGCCGGAGCCACGTTCACTGCCACCTCCTACGCGCGCGAGTCGGTGGTGCTCCGCCCGGTGCTCGTGCTTGGTGCTGCCGGTTGGGAGTCGAAGTTCACGATCGCGGCGCTCGAGGAACGTGGCTGGCGCGTGGCATCTCGCGTTCGCGTCGCTCCCAACATCGACGTTACGCAGGGCCCCCTGGGCTCGATCGACACGGCTCGATACGCAGCGGTCGTCGTGCTCGATAGCACGGTGGCCGCGTCGTCGAGCGAGATCGCTCGTTATGCACGAGCAGGCGGGGGCGTGATCCTCGGTGGCAGCGCGCCGCGGGGCGGTGCTCTCACCGGGATCGCGCCAGGCCGAGTCGGCCCGCGCGTTGCGGGGGTGGCCGGGGCCGTCGCGAGTGGAGCCCCGCGCACCGGACTCGGCGGGTATCCGGTGTCGTCACCCGGCGCGGACGCGGTGGTGTTGGAGTCTCGCGACGGCGTCGCCATGATCGCCGCACGACGGCTCGATGCCGGCCGCGTTATGCAGGTCGGCTACGATGAGACATGGCGCTGGCGCATGGCGGGAGGCGATGAGTCGGCCGCGGCGCACCGGGCATGGTGGTCGCGTCTTGTCGCCGCGGTGGCGTACGCGCCACTGGTCCCGCGCGAGTCCGGTCTGACGCCCATCGATGAAGCGCCGCTCGCGTCGCTGGTCGACGCGCTCGGTCCGTCCGCGCCGATCGACGGCCGACCCACGGCACCCACCGACGGCGCGCGGATCACCCGGATGCTTTTCATTCTCACGGTCGCGTCCCTCCTCGGCGAATGGACGTCGCGCCGACTCCGAGGTGCACGGTGACGGTCGCGTACATCTCGCACTCCGACTGTGGGCGCCACGACACCGGCTGGGGGCATCCGGAGCACGTCGGCCGCCTGCGGGCCATCCCGCGCGCCCTCCGCGAGGATCCGGACCTGTTTCACGCGCTCCTGCACCTCGAAGGCAGGCACGCCACGCCGGACGAGTTGGCGCTCGCGCACGAGCGTGGCTACATCACGCGAGTGCGCGAGTTCGCGACTGCGGGTGGGGGCAGGCTCGATCCCGACACCGTCATCAGTGAAGGGAGCTGGGATGCGGCGACGGCTGCGGCGGGTTGCGTCCTCGACGCGGTGGACATGGCGTTCGACGATCGCGCGGTGCGAAGCTTCAGTGCGGTTCGGCCGCCAGGCCACCACGCGCTGGCGTCACGCGGCATGGGGTTTTGTCTCTTCGGAAACGTGGCGTTAGCGGCGCACTATGCACGACGGCGTCATGGCATCGCTCGCGTACTGATTGTCGACTGGGACGTGCACCACGGGAACGGCACGCAGGCGTTGGTCGAGCGCGAGGCGGACATCCGGTTCGTGTCGATGCACCAGTGGCCTTGGTATCCCGGTACGGGTGCGGCTGAGGACCGTGGTCCTCACCGCACCGTGTGGAACGTCCCGCTGCCGGCGGCACAGCCGCGAGCGCGCTACGTGGACGCCTGGACGCGCGCGATCGACGCCGCGACGGACGGATGGAATCCGGAGATCGTTCTAATTTCGGCCGGCTTCGACTCACTTGCCGGAGATCCCCTCGGCGGGTTCACGCTGGAGATCGAGGACTTCGTGGCGATGACCCGTGACGTCGTCGCCCGGGCGGAGGCATGGTGTGCCGGCCGGGTCGTGAGCGCACTTGAAGGTGGGTACGCTCCCGAGCGGATGGCCTCGGCGGCGGTGGCGCATATGCGGGCATTGCTTTAACGAATCAGCGGGAACAGGGACCCGGACTCAGTCCCGCTTCCCCGCTTCCCCGCTTCCCGCGTCCCACTTCCGGCTCGTATACTTTCCCCGCCATGTCAGCCCCGCCGCGCGTGCCGCCGGTCCCTGCCGTACTGCGGCTCGTCCAGACGATGGTTCTTGGGCGATGGCGCGCTACGGGCGAAGAGCTCTATCGCGAGGTGGCTGAACTCGTCGAGGCGCAGCCGGGCAAAGAGATCATCGTGTCCGGTGCCGGCGAAGGCGAAACGAGCGAATGGCTGGCCGCCAAGACGGGCGCCTCGATTACCGGCGTAGATCCCAGCGAAGAGCGCATCGAGCGGGCGGAGGCGCGCGCTCGCGAGCTCAAGTCACCGCTGCCGCTCTCGTACCAGCACGCTGTGCTCGATGACCTGCCGCACGAGAGCAACGTGTTCGACGCGGCGCTGGCCGAGCCCCTGCTGTCGTCGGCCGCCGACGCGGCTCGCGCGGTCGCGGAGCTGGCTCGTGTGACCAAGCCAATGTGCCCAGTCGTCTTGTTGCAGTTGACGTGGAGCTCGGACATGAGCGAATCCGCGCGCGAGATGCTCATCGAGCGGTTGGGGCTTCGCCCCCACCTGCTGATCGAGTGGAAGCAGATGATGCGTGAGGCGGGTCTGGTGGAGATACAGGTACAGGACTGGACCGAGGCGGGCGCGAAGGCAGCCGCCGAGTCGGACGACGAACCGGGGCTGACGTGGCAGCAGAAGGTGCAGATCGCTGGACGCGCGTGGCGCCAGCTCGGGTGGAAGGCGGCGCGCGGCGCAGTCGCGCGCGAACGCGCGTTGCTCAAGGAGCTCACGCGCGAGCGCGTGCTCGGGTTCCAGCTACTGAAGGGAGTGAAGTGGCCTCACGCCAGACAGGAGGGCTGACGTGCCGTCGGCGCCACAGCGCGCGCTCGAGTTGTACGGAATCATTTCGCTCGATGTCTCGGGTGCGACGTCGCCGGTGCGCGGCGTGAACGTGGTGGCGTTCCGTGACGTTGGCGCACTGGTGGCCGATGCGACGTACGCTGCCCCCGCTGCCACGCCGCAGCACATCGCCGAGTACCGGCGCGTCGTCGAAGGGGCGTTTGCACGCCAGACGATCGTGCCCGCGCCGTTCGGGTCCGTCTTCCGCTCGCGCGATTCGCTGATGCGATGGCTGGAGCTGCACTACTTCACGCTGCTGGAGGCCGTGACGTTCGTGGCCGATCGGGCGATGGCACGCGTCGTGGTGTCGTACGGCGATGAGCCGGAGAACACGACCGCCATGTCGATCGACGCCGACCTCCTCGATAACGCCGCGGACGAGAGCTTTCGGCTGCTGCGGCGTCACGCGGTAGCGTCGGTCGTGATCAGCAACCACGCCGCCGAAGCCGGGCCGGCGGCACGGGCGTCGTTCCTGGTCGAGCGTGAGCGGTGGGACGTGTTCAACGACATCGTGCGGGAGGAGCAGAAGCGGCTCCGTGAGATGCACGTCGAATGTACGGGGCCGTGGCCGCCGTACGACTTCGTGCGGATGCAGTTCGGAGCGTGACCCGTGTTCTGTCCTGACTGCGGTACCTGGAATCGCGCGCGCGCCGTCCGGTGCATGCGCTGCAACGCGGAGCTTCCGGAGCTCAGCGATGCCCCGCGCGAGCGCCCCGACGAAGAGCTGTCCGCGCTCCGGCGCCTAACGGGCAGCCGGTATCGCGTGATTCGCCGGCTGGGCAGCGGCGGCATGGCGAACGTCTATTACGCCGAGCACCAACTGCTCGAGCGACCGCTCGTGATCAAGGTCCTGCACGCCCACCTCGCGCGCGACGCAGAAATGCGCGAGCGATTCCGCCGCGAGGCCGAGGCGGCGAGCCAGCTCGTTCACCCGCACATCTGTACGATCATCGACTACGCCGAGGCGGCGGAAGCGGTGTTCATCGTGATGCCGTATCTCGCGGGCGGGTCGCTCGCCGATGTCCTCGTGAAGGAGCGTACCGTCGCGGCCGGCCCGGCGGCCGCCGTGTGTGCCCAGATCGCGACCGCGCTCGACTACGCGCATCGCCGGGGCGTCGTGCATCGCGATGTGAAGCCGGACAACGTGCTGTTCGACGAGGACGGGCACGCGCTGATTACGGACTTCGGCATCGCGACGGCGCGGTTCCACGGCCGCCTAACGGGCACGGGGCGCGCCATGGGGACGCCGCATTACATGTCGCCGGAGCAGGCCATGGGAAAGATGGTGGATGGGCGGAGCGACATCTACGCAGTCGGCGTCATGCTCTACGAGATGCTCCTCGGGTTTCCGCCGTTCGATGGGGCCGACTCGTACTCGGTGGGGTACAAGCACGTGCACGAGACGGCGGCGGCTCCGGATGCCGTGGACTCGCGGGTGCCGGCCGATCTGTCGGCGCTCGTCATGCGGTGTCTCGCGAAGTCGGCTGACGCGAGGTACCAGACCGGCGTGGCGCTGGCCGACGCGCTGCTCGGATACCTCATCTCGATCGGCCCGTCCGACGGGCTGCGCTCGGCCTGGTTCGCGCGGCGGGGCGGCGGAGCAGCGACACCCGCGTGAGTGGCGCAACAGGAACGACATGAAGCTCGAGCACGAGATCGTCGCGGTGCACACGCGGACGCCGTTCGTGATCGCGCGCGGCGGCGCGAGCGAGTGGCGTCGCGTCTGGGTTCGCGTCATCGATCACGACGGCGCCGAAGGGTGGGGAGAAGCCGCGCCCAGCCGATTCTACGGGGAAACGACCGACTCCGTGATCGCGGCGCTGGACGTGCTGACCGGTGTCGTCGAGCGCGCGAATGGGTGGTCGCTCGAGGCCGTGGAGCGGGAGATGAACACGACCATCCGCTTCAACGCGTCCGCGAAA
>Ga0310810_10010257_pt1 | contig 10898 bp, 4 predicted proteins | sample NCmetagenome_FD_207641 | JGI IMG/M metagenome (GOLD analysis project Ga0310810, IMG submission 207641) | Soil microbial communities from experimental microcosm in Duke University, North Carolina, United States - NC | ecosystem: Engineered > Artificial ecosystem > Soil microcosm > Unclassified ... | reverse complement strand
AAGGCTGCTTTGTCGGCTCTTCCCGATGTGCTCCAAGCCTTGCCCTTAGATCAGGTAGCCTTGAAGCCTTTTAATCTGGTCGGCGTGGATGCGCTCCGGCACCTCCTCACGGAAAACATTTCGCGTGAAGTCATCCACGAAGACCAGCAGCAGGTCAGCGCCGATACACCCAGCCTCTCTGCCCTCGTTGACATTATCGCTGCGGATCAGCATGGCTTGGTGATGTTGATGGGCAAAGGTGGCGTTGGAAAAACAACTCTAGCTGCGTCCGTTGCCGTGGAACTAGCGCATCGTGGTCTGCCGGTGCATCTGACGACTTCAGATCCGGCTGCTCATCTCTCTGAAACGCTGAATGGTTCGTTGGACAACCTGACGGTCAGCCGAATCGATCCGCGTGCGGAAATAGAGATCTACAAGCAGCATGTTCTGGATACGAAGGGCGCAACTCTCGACGCCCAGGGCCGGGCGCTGTTGGAAGAAGACTTGCGTTCGCCTTGCACGGAGGAGATCGCCGTGTTTCAGGCCTTTTCAAGGATTATCCGAGAGGCTGGCACGACGTTTGTTGTGATGGACACCGCGCCTACCGGCCACACCCTGTTGCTGCTGGATGCAGCGGGTGCCTATCACCGCGAGATCACGCGCCAGTTAGCAGACAAGAAGTTACACGTCACCACACCCATGATGCGGCTTCAGGATGAGAAACAGACCAAAATACTGTTGGTGACCTTGGCGGAAACCACCCCGGTACTGGAGGCTGCCAGCCTGCAAGCGGACTTGCGACGTGCGGGCATTGAGCCGTGGGCATGGATTATCAATAACAGCGTTGCCGCCGCCCATCCGCTCTCGCCCCTGCTGCGTCAACGGGCGCACAACGAACTGAAAGAGATCGAGGCTGTGGTGAAATACCACGCTCACCGCTACGCGGTCGTTCCGCTACTGCACGTCGAGCCGGTTGGCGTTGCCCACCTGTTGGAACTTTCGGGCCACGCTGAGACACTTGCGGGGAGCTCGAAAGGTTGAAACCGACATGGATGCAGCAGACGAGCCCCCGGCTGTCTTTGTCTTGACCGTTTTAGCATCGGCACGACATCTATCCGATCGCCATCGGCCCGATCCTGATGATGTATCCGCCGCTGGCGAAGGTGAAGTACGAAGAGATGGGGCGGCTGTTCCAGCGCGATAAACCTACTCCCAAAACACGCGCTTCCTGGCCCTTGTGGCAGCAGTCGCCCGATCCGTTGATTTAGAACTTGTTTACCGCTTTCTCTGTCAGGCAGGCTCTGACCCGAGTAATCAGTTAGGATAGGAACTTGCATCTCGATAGGAGATTGAAGGATGGGACGTACGCGGCGCGTCACGCGAGAGAGGACGCGCGTCTGATCGAATGAGCCTTGAAGATGTCGCCCAACGGGCGCGTGTGTCGCCTGCCACGGTCTCGCGCGTCCTGAACAATATCGGCGTGGTCAAGAGCAGCACGCGCACCCGCGTGCTGAAGGCCATCGAGGAGCTGAAGTATTACCCCAACGTGCATGCGCGCGCCCTGGCCGGTGGCGTCAGCCGAACGCTGGGACTGATCGTCTCCAACCTGGAAAACCCGTTTTTTCTGGACATCTTCCGCGTGCTTGAACAGGAAGCTCACGCCAACGGGTACGAGGTTCTGGTGGCCAACACCGATTACGATTCGCAGTGGCTCCATTCGAGCGTGCGGATCATGCTCGGCCGCCGGGTGGCCGGGCTGGCGCTGGTGGTGTCGGAAATCGATCCGGCAATTCTGGATGAGCTCGAGGACCGTAAGATCCGGACCGTGGTGTACGACGTCGGCGCGCCGCGCCGCGGCATCCTCAGTATCAAGTCGAATTACCGGAGAGGCATCGAGCGCGTTTCCGAATACCTTCGCAGCCTGGGGCACAAACGGATGGCGTTCGTGGGACACCATACGGGCCTGGGTCCCCTGAGTGATCGTAAGCGCACTTTTGTCGACGTGATGGAGCGGTATGCGTCCGATCTTCAATTCACCACCGTGGCGGATTCGGACGATTACGCCGGCGGCCGCCGCGCCGTGCAGCAACTGTTTGCCTCCAAGTTCCGCCCCACGGCCATTCTCTGCGTGAACGATTTCATGGCCGTGGGCGTGCTCCGGCAGTTGCGGGACATGGGCATCGACGTTCCGGGTCAGATCTCCGTGACCGGGTTCGATAACATCACGCTTTCCGAAGTAGTGTATCCCGCGCTCACTACGCTGCACATCCCCCGGGATCAGATTGGCCGGCAGATCTTCGCCAGCCTCACCTCGCAAAAGCAGCCTTCGAAAACGCCGCAGGAGATCATCTTCACTCCGGAATTAGTGGTGCGCGAATCCACCGGCCGGGCTCCCGCCGACACCTGATTTCCGGCTGCCCTACTGCGTGGGCCCGGTCATCAGGTCCAGGATGCCGTTGACGATGACGGACTCCGCACAACCCGGCTGTAGGCGCGAGGACAAAACCTCGAACGTATACATCCCGAAACCAGCATCGTGCGGGATGTAGCCGGAGCGCGACGCTCCGTTGGTGAGTGTCGCCATCATGGTCCGCGCGTAGGGCGATTCCTTCTTGAGGCGTTGCGCGATCGGATTGAACACCTCGGCATTCACCGCGCCAATCATGATGTCGCCCAGTTGCATCAGCCCAAGCCGGATCTCCACCGAAGCGGCCTCTTTATATTCGCCCGGAAAACCCGCGCGGCCCGCGTTCAGGCGCTCGCGCCCCGGACAACTGACGGTCTTGTAGCGGCCCTCGACGCGCACGTTCGCTTCCATCCGGTCCATGCCTCGCATCACATGCATCACTTCTTCGCCCAGGAACTGCCCCATGGAAAGGATCATCTGCTTCTGCTGGTTCATTAGCTTGATCACCGCCGGGTCCTTCCGGTCCAAACCCTGGCCGCCGGGGGGCATCGAGTTGCTGATGTCGATGCCGCGCTTGGCGTAGTCTTTGATGCGGATCTCGCGCAGGTCATAGGTCTGCTGAAAATAGATCGGGTTCTGGTCGCCGGCCGCACCACTGGACCACAGGGCAACGATCTTGTCGTCGAAGGAATCCTCGATGTACTTGGAGGTGGTTCCGGGAGCGTCTCCGCTGACCAGGTCGAGTTGGCCCGCTGCGACCCCGTGCATGGCGTAATTGTAATAGACTGCGATCGGTTCCCCGGTCAGGGTTTCGAACTTGATCACCGCCACCGTCTTGTCCGACGGCCCCTCATAGTTAGGGCCTTCCCACCAACGTCTCGTCGTGGGATCGATGATATTGCGATTGACGTTGATGTAGGAGACGCCCGTGCCATAACCCAGGCGAGCCGGTGTGAGCCGCTGCTTGGCCAGCCGGACGGACTCCACGATCTTCTGGACGTAGGGACCGGCTTGCTGGCCCGGCACGCTGTGCGAGTGGGTCGCGGTCAGGAGAACATTCTTGGTGGGAATTCCAAGCTCGCTTTCGAGTTGCTTGGACACGCCCTGCCAAATAGGATCGGGGACACCCCCGGCATCCACGGTGATGAGAGCCGCCGTCGAGATCCCGTTATCGATCACAATCGCGCGCGAATGGATGTGATCGAGGATCCCTTCGTAGTTCTGTGGAAGCGCGTCCGCGGCGGGAGTGACGTCTACCTTGGCCGCGCCCACTCGAAGGGTGGAATTCTGGGCATACGCTACGCTAGACAATCCCAGGGCGATGGTCACCCCAGCGGTTGCAAGAGATGTATTCATGGTTTCAATCCTCACTAAGGGGCTTTACTGGTGGGAAGGAGACTTCCTGCGGCCTCCGGGCCGCCTGATCCATTGTACTGAGCATGCGCGGGAAGGCACACAACGGCCGGCAAAGCCTCGTCCGACCCTGTGTTCACGCCGCTTACGCCAGGTCCAGCCCGTTGAGATGACCGGTGGAATCGCCGAACTGGTCCATGTGCAAACCCATGCGGTCCATCATGGTGAGGAACAGGTTGCACATGGGGGTTTCCTTGCGATACACGATGCGGCGGCCTGGCTTAATGTAGCCTCCGGCGCGCCCGACCACCAGCGTCGGAAGATCGGAATGGATGTGCGAGTTCCCGTCGGCCAGCCCGGCTCCATAGACCAGCATCGAATTATCCACCAGCGAACCGTCCACATCCGGCGTATTCTTCAGCCGCCCCACCCACTGCGCAAACTGCTGTACGTGGTAGAGATTGATGCGCGCAACCTTGTCCATCAACTCGATCTGATTGCGATGATGCGTCAGCGGATGGTGGCCGTCGGCGATGCCGATTTCCCGGTATGCCCGCGAAGTTCCCTCATGGGTGACCAGGAAGGTGACGACGCGTGTTAAATCCGCCTGGAACGCCACCGTGATCATATCCGTCATGAGCCGGAAATGCTCGGCGAAGTCGCTGGGTACGCCATAGGGTTTATCCATACCCGGATCGATCTGCGCGTTATCCTTTTCCGCTTTCTCGATCTGCGTTTCGATTTCGCGGACCGAGTTGAGGTATTCATCAAGCTTGCGCTTGTCGACAGGACCGAGCCCGGACTGCAGAGACTTGGTATCTTCAGAAACAAAATCCAGGATGCTCCGGCGATTATGATTCCGCCGCGCGCGCTGCTCCGGAGTCAGGCCCGCATCGTCGCCAAACAGGCGCTCAAACAGCGCTTTCGGATCGAGCACCGGCGGCAGTGGCTGGGTTTCGCTGCGCCATGCCAGGTTGTTGGTGTAGGCGCAGGAGTAACCCGAATCGCAGTCGCCTGCCTGCCGTGCATCCTCCAAACCTACTTCCAAGGACGGGAAGCGCGTCATGTGCCCGATCTGATTGGCGACCAGCTGATCGCAGGAAACGCTGGCCTTGATGTCCGTCAGCGTCTTTTTCACCTGTACGCCGGTGAGATAGGAACCGCAGCAGCGGCCGTGATCGCCCGGCCCATCGAGCAATGCGCGTCCGGTGTTGTGTGTCAGATTACTCAGGATCGTGAGGTCGCTCTTGTAGGGAGCCAGCGGCTGCAAGGTGGGGGTGAGGGCGCCCAAGGGGCCTTCATAGCTGAGCGTCCAGTTGCGCATGTCGATGCCGTTCGGCACGTACACAAAAGCCATGCGCGTGGGACGTTTCGTGGATTGCGCGCGAGCCAGCGCCGGGACCATCGCGTCCAGAAACGGCAGGGCCACCGCCGTTCCCAAGCCTCGAAGAAAAGTTCGTCTCGGTAGCGCTTTACGTGTCAGGATCATGGAAGTTCTCCGCGTTTGAATTGAAAAGGCAAGCTGTTGACGATTTGGTGGACCAATGACTGGAATCGGTATCCGTCCCGTCCCCAAGCCTGATTCATGCTATCCACAGTCCGGCTGTCGTAGGATTTCAACCCGCGGCCGAGCGCGTAGGTAAGCATCTTCTCCGCCAGGGCTCGCCCGAAATCCGGCAGCCGCGACACCAGAATCGCCTCCATCTCATTGGGAGTGCTGAACGATTTCCCATCCGGCAAGGTGCCGCTGGCGTCGATCGGGAAATTACCATCTTTTTCGCGCCATTTGCCAATGGCATTGAAGTTCTCCAACCCGAACCCCAAAGGATCCATCTTGCTGTGGCAGGCGGCGCAGGTGGCATCGGCGCGATGCTTCTCCAACTGCTGGCGCATGGACATGGTTGCGCCGATCACCGATTCATCTAAAACCGGAACGTCCGGAGGCGGTGGTGGCGGCGGCGCCCCCAGGATGTTTTGCAGCACATACTTGCCGCGGATCACCGGAGAGGTGCGGCTGGGGTAACTGGAAACGGTCAGGACGGAGGCGTGGGTCAAAATTCCGCCTCGCGGGGTGCCTGCCGGTAACTCTACCTTGCGGAACTCGCTTCCACTGACGCCCGCAATGCCGTAATACCGTGCCAGCCGCTCGTTCAAGAACGTATAGTCGGCCTTCAGGAAATCCGAGATGGGACGATTCTCCCGCAGCACGTACTCAAAAAACATCGACGTTTCCTGCTTCATGGCGTCACGCAACTCGGGGTTCCATTCCGGGAACTTCTCCGGATCGGGTTTGACGACGTCCAGATTGCGCGTCTCCAGCCACTGGCCCGCGAAGTTTTGCGCGAACGCCGCCGAGCGCGGGTCGGCGAGCATGCGGTCCACCTGGCGGTCGAGCGACGCACGCAGACGGCCGGCTTCGGCCAGGCTGAGCAACTCATCGTCCGGCATCGAGCTCCACAGGAAATAGCTCAGCCGGGACGCCAGCTCGATTTCGGAAACCTGCCGCGCTTGAGGCCCGCTGCTTTCGCGCTCCAGGTGGAACAGGAAATTCGGCGAAACCAGGGCCGCCTGAATCGCCAGTTGCAGTCCTTGCTCGACCGTCTGCCCGTCCTTTTGCGCCATGTCGACGAAGCGCATCAGTCCCGCCACTTCGCTCCGCGAGACCGGACGACGATAGGCCCGCCGCGCGAATGTAGAAAGGATTCGCTCCACGCATGCGCGGCCGCTGGCCGGGTCGCAGACCAGAAGTTTCTTGCGGCTTTCCTTTTCGGTTTGAGACTGGAAGGGACCAATGAGAAGTATCGAATCCAGAAATTTGTTCACCTTGCGGTTGTACGCGTCTTTGTCCGAAAGAGTCTTCACGAATTCATCGTCGATGAACCCGGCGCGAAACACGTGATCACCTTCCGGAAGATAGAGCCGCATCTCTTCCTCGGAGTAGGGATCAAAGTACACCAGTCCGGACGGCTTGGTCTCGACCGACTTGGATTGGAGGAGCTTGCCGTCCATCCAAAAGCCGAGCTTGACCGGGGGCGCGGTCTTGCCGCGCTCGCCCGGCAGGCCGATACGAATGGTGTAGTCACCGGCGAAATCAACGCGATGTTCGGCTTCAATCGTGCTGCGATCGATGCGTCGGACCTTCTGTTCGCGGAAGTGATAGAGAGACTCGATGGGCTTGGCAGGGATCTCCGTGGAGAGCGCCCAGGTGGCGATCCTCTCGGCGGCCCCCAAGTATCGCTCCATCAGGACGGGCGACACCGTGAGCACGTCGCCGATGTTGTCGAAGCCGTCGCCGGAATCATCCGTGGGGAAGTATTTCTCGGCGCGGAACGACACCCCCAGAAGATCGCGAATGGTATTGCTGTACTCGCTGCGATTGAGCCGGTGCGCCGTGATCCGTCCAGGATCGGAAGGCACGGCGCTGTCGGTTTTTTCGAACGCGCTCTGGACGAACGTTGTAAATGCCGCAATGCGCTCGGCCGGGACCTTTACACCCTGGGGCGGCATCTCGCCGGCGCGAACGCGACGGAGCATCCGCTCCCACGTCGGCCGCGCGCTCGTGAGGGACTCAGGAGAGTTTAGTGCCGTGACGTCGAGTCCGCCGGACGAGAGCCGTGCGTTATGGCATGCCGCGCAAGTTTGCGTGAGTAGCGGCCGCACCGATGTATCGAAGCCCGCCGCCTGGCCCGAGGCCCGGAAAGGCAGGGTTGCCAGTAATCCGGCCAACCCGGCGATGACCAGGACCTTGGCAGCTTCCTTGGCCGCTGCCTTGGCCGCTGCCGCCGGTGGCCCTCGCCGCTGGGGAGGTGGAGGCGGCTGTGCACTGGAATCCGTCACATACGTTTCAGTCACACGCTGCTTCTGTTGAGGATCCATGATGAGGTAGCGATGCTTGCCGCTCGCCGAAGGGGCAAATTGCGTTCTGCCGTCGTCGAGCACGGTAACGATTCCGGGATCGGAAAGGCGAAAGAACCCTTGATCGGGCGCCGCCGTGTACAGCACCGCTGCCATGGCCCTGGTCGGAGCATCGTAGGGCATGGATTTGTAAGCCCGGTAGGCGTCCGCCACGGGATGATGGGCCGCCCAGGCGAAATTGGTGTCGATGCTCGCGCCTGGAAACAGCACGTCTCCCAATTCCGCTCCCGCAAATACGATCTGCCCTGGCCAGTCCGCAAGTAGTTTGCGGAACCCTTTGACGTCGCCTTTCAACACGGGGTCGGGCTGCGAGCCATCGAAACGACCGGCGGCGATGGTCAGGACGCGCGCCTTCTTCTCCACCCAGCGCCGGCCGTCGGCCAGTGCGATCAGATTCAGCAGATTCACAGGAGAACCCGCCAGAACAATAGCGGCCTTCCCATCGGGGTAAGCGCTGAGCCCGTTGCGGATCAGGGCCACGGGGTCGGCGGTGTCACTCGGACTCGCGATTTCGCGCCGGTAGGCCGGCTTGCCTAGCGCGCCCTGAAGTAGGGGATTTACATCGCCGCTGGCCGGGCCATCGGCAAACATGCCCACCGGGAGCACGTTCCTGCCCGGGACGAAATCGTTCGCCGATTCCCCGTGATAAAACCGGCACACCACATCCAGAAAGGCCGCGGTATTCAGATTATTGCGGCTGACGCTCACTGCGGCCACGCGAATCTGCCGCTTGCCTTCCAAACCGAAAAGCAGCGCCAGCGCGAGCACCTGATCGATGCCGCCGTCAAGCGACGAATCGAACACGATTCCGGGAGCGTTGTTCTGCTGGAACTGAAGTGGAAAAAAAGGAAATCGCTTCACGTCTGTTTCCTGGGCCGTTAGAACGGCGATCCTGTTCCTCGATAAAAAGAAAGCGCTTTCAATTCATAATAGCGCTCTTTTCCGTCGTGTGCCACCGGTCGTGCTTTGAACGAAAGAGCGGGCTATGCTTGTACAGTGACAAACACCACCCGGCGAACACTACTACTGGTGCCGGCTCTTATGCTTTGCTCTTTCGGGCTGCGCGCGGAGAGTGGCTACCAGGCTTGGCTGCGATACGCGCCGCTGCCGGAAACGGCCGCGCAGACCTATCTTCAGACGACCGGCGCGTCCGTAACCCTGCTCGGCCGCTCCCCGGTACTTCTGTCCGCCCGCGCCGAACTTCTGCGCGGCGTTCGGGGAATGCTGGGCCGGACCCTGCGGCAGGAATCCGCCCTCCCGTCCTCCGGAGGCGTGGTGATCGGTACCTTGCGGGATATCGAGATGGCGATCCCCCGGGCGCTGCCCGGAAGTTTGCCGGAAGAGGGCTTTCGCATCAAAACGGTTCAGAGGGGCGCGGCCCGTTACCTGGTGGTTGCCGGTGGAGCCGAACGCGGCGCGCTCTACGGAGTCTTTGCGCTTCTTCGGAAAATCGCTCTGCGCGAGCCTCTGAGCGCGATCGACGAGCAGCAAGCTCCCTATGCTCCGGTTCGCTGGGTAAATCATTGGGACAACCTGAACGGCTCGATCGAGCGCGGATACGGAGGCGCCTCCATCTTCTGGGAAAACGGCCATGCGCGCGGTGACCTGACGCGTGTTTCCGATTACGGGCGCCTGCTGGCGTCGCTCGGCATCCACGCTTGCTCCATCAATAATGTCAATGCCGATCCACGGATGCTCTCAACGGAGCTATTACCCGACATTGCGCGCATCGCCGACGCATTTCGGCCCTGGGGCGTTCGCGTCGCGATCTCGATCGACTTCGGCAGCCCGAAATCGGTAGGCGGGCTCGACACCTTCGACCCGCTTGATGCGCGCGTCATTGCCTGGTGGAAAAACAAGATAGACGAGATCTACCGGACTGTGCCGGATCTCGCCGGCATTATCATCAAGGCGGATTCCGAGGGAAGAGTCGGTCCGTCCGCCTATGGGCGAACGCACGCGGACGCCGCCAATGTGGTGGCGCGGGCGCTGAAGCCGCATGGAGGCCTGCTGTTTTATCGGGGCTTTGTCTACGACCATCACATGGACTGGCAAAATCCCAAGAACGACCGGGCCCGCGCCGCTGTCGACAACTTCCGGGCTCTCGACGGACGGTTCGAGGACAACGCCGTCGTGCAGATTAAGAACGGCCCCATCGATTTTCAGGTGCGGGAACCCGCGTCGCCCCTGTTTGCGACGCTCGAGAAAACCAATCAGGCGATCGAGCTGCAAATCACACAGGAGTATTTTGGCCAGGCGCGCCACGCGGTATTCCTTGCTCCCATGTGGAAGGAAGTTCTGGACTTCGACCTGCGCGCCAAAGGCGCCAGCACAACGGTCAAGGCACTGGCAGCCGGAAAGGTGTTCGGCCGCACCTCGGGAGGCTTCGTGGGCGTTTCCAATGTTGGGCTGAGCGAAAACTGGCTGTGCAACCACCTTTCGCAAGCCAATCTCTACGGGTTCGGGCGCCTGGCCTGGAATCCGGATCTGACCGCGCGCGCGATTTCCGAAGAGTGGACCGGGCAGACGTTCGGGCTCGATCCCGTGGTCACCGCCGCGGTCAATGATATTCAGCTCAGTTCGTGGAAGACGTTTGAGGATTACACCGGCCCCCTCGGATTGCAAACCTTGACCGACATTACAGGCAATCATTACGGAGTGGCGGTCGAAGCTTCCGAACGCAACGGCTGGGGACAATGGCATAACGCCGATGCGCAGGGCGTCGGAATGGATCGGACTGTGAGCACCGGGACGGGTTTCGCCGGTCAATATCCCACCGAGGTCGCGCAGATGTACGAGTCGGCCTCGCGCATGCCCGATGAGCTGTTGACGTTCTTTCATCACGTGCCTTACACCCACAAGCTGCATTCGGGCAAGACCGTGATTCAGCATCTCTACGATTCGCATTACCAAGGCGCGGACGCGGTTGCGAACTACGTACAGCGCTGGCGAACGCTTCAGGGCCTGGTCGATGATCGCCGCTATCGCGAGGTGCTGGCGCAACTGGAATATCAGGCGGGACAGGCCGAAGTGTGGCGAGATGCCGTCGTGAACTGGTTCCTCAAAACATCGGGCGTTCCCGACGAGAAGGGGCGGGCGGGCAACCATCCCGGCCGCACAGAGGCGGAAGCGATGCCGCTCGAGGGCTACCGGCCGACTCCCGTAACTCCCTGGGAAACTGCTTCGGGAAGCACGGCGGTTTCCTGCCCCTCAGCGCGCTGCGCCGCGAGCCTGGTCTATCAAG
>Ga0310810_10010256_pt1 | contig 10899 bp, 7 predicted proteins | sample NCmetagenome_FD_207641 | JGI IMG/M metagenome (GOLD analysis project Ga0310810, IMG submission 207641) | Soil microbial communities from experimental microcosm in Duke University, North Carolina, United States - NC | ecosystem: Engineered > Artificial ecosystem > Soil microcosm > Unclassified ... | reverse complement strand
GCGGTGTCGCGAGCGGTTCGGCTGCCGACACGACTCGACACCGACTTGCGGCTCGTCGATCCGGTCACCAGGCGCGTCACGTTGACCGGTTCCGAGGATTTCGAGTCGGAGGAAGTTGTCGCTTACGAAGCGGGCTACCGTATCAGGCCGGTGCCGAGGCTGTCGTTCAATGTTGCGACGTTCGTGAATCAGTACGATCGCCTCCGGAGTACGGAGGCAAAGATTGCGATCCTGCCGTTCTTCGTTCTGGAGAATCAGTTGAATGCCAACACCAGCGGGATCGAATTCGCGGGAACCGTGCAGGCGCTTCCCGCCTGGCGGCTACACGGATCATATTCGTACCTTCGGAAAGAACTTTCCTTCGATCCGGGCAGTAATGATGTGTATGGCGGCACTGTCGAAGGCAATGATCCCGCCTACCTCTTCTCGCTGCAATCGTGGCTCGATCTCCCGGGACACACGGCCGTCGATGCGTTGTTCAGGAGCGTAGGTACGCGGCCTGATCCAGTGGTGTCAGCGTATAGCGAGCTCGACGTGCGTTTTGGCTGGACGCTCCGATCGGGATGGGACCTCTCGGTCGTGGGACAAAACCTGCTGCACGCGCATCATTCCGAGCTGCTGTCGCCCAATGCTCCGCACTATGACTTTCGCCGCGGAGTGTTCGTGCGCTCGCGATGGTATTTCTAAAGCCGGCGACCCGTTGGTGCGTGCTCGCGGCGGTGCTCTCCGTCGCACCGTCCAACGTGGGTGCACAGTCGGGACAGCCGACGCTCGAAAACGACGTCAAGGCCGCCTTCCTCTATAACTTCACAAAGTTCGTGGAATGGCCCGCACCGTCTCGGCCCGACGAGCCATTTCGCGTGTGCGCGCTGGCCGACACGGCGTTTGTTGCTGCACTCGACCGGACGATTTCCGACGAATCGGTTGGTGGACGGCGGCTGGTGCGCGCGGAGATACATTCGCTGGACGACGTGCGGCAGTGCGCCATCCTTTACATCGGCACGGCCTACGCCGATGAGCGCGGTCCGATGCTGGCGACGGCGCGGGATCTGCCCGTGCTCACCGTCGGTGAAGGATCGGAATTCGTCAAGCACGGCGGCGGGATTGGTTTTGTACTCGACAACAATCGTGTTCGATTCGATATCAGTCTCCGTGCCCTCCAGCGTTCCGGATTGAAGGCCAGTTCAAAGCTGTTACGCGTGGCCCGCACCGTCGAAGGCGGTGCGGTATGAAGGGATTCGTTCGTCGCCTGCCGATCAAGCAGAAGCTCGTCTTCATGATCATGTCGACGACCATCCCGGTGCTGGTGCTGGGCAGTGTTGGCTACATCAGCCTCGATTACTTCAGCACGCGACAGGCCATCCGCCGCGATCTCACCGCCCAGGCGGACTTGATCCTGAAAAGCAGCACTGCGGCGCTTCAATTTCTCGACCCGCCGACCGCCCAGGAGATTCTGCGTACCTTCGCGCCCAATGAGCACGTTCGTCGTGCCTGCCTGTACGACGCAGCCGGCCGTGTGTTTGCCGATTACATCGCCCCTCGCACTGCGATCGAGTGCCCTGCGAGCCCTGGTCCGGATGGCGAGCAGTTCTCCTCGGACACGCTCGTGATCGTGAAGTCGCTGGCCGATGACCGGCGGCGCCGCACCGGTTCGCTGTTTGTCCTGAGCGATCTCGACGTTCTGAAAACGAGGCTCAATGCCCAGCTCGCGATCGTGGCGGTCGTGCTGTTGCTGACCACCGCTGTCGCATTGCTGATCGCGTCGCGTGTGCACTCGATCGTGTCGTATCCGATCACCGATCTTGCCGGCACCGCGACCGCGGTGTCCTCGGGCGGCGACTACTCTCTCCGTGCGAAGCGCGCGACCGAGGACGAGCTGGGGATGCTCGTCGATGCCTTCAACCGGATGCTGGAGCAGATTCAGCTGCGCGAACGCGAGCTGTCGGCGGCCAACCAGGATCTGCGAAACGAGGTGGCTGAGCGTCGCCGCGCCGAGCACGAGCGCGCTGATCTCCTCGTTCGCGAGCGTGAAGCGAATCGCTTGAAGGACGAGTTTCTCGCGACCTTGTCGCACGAGCTCCGCACGCCGCTCAATGCCATCCTCGGCTGGACGCGGCTGTTGCGGAGCAAGGCGGTTCAGCCCGGCGATGTCGATCGCGCGCTGGAGAAAGTGGAACGCAACGCGCACGCCCAGACCAGGCTGGTCGAGGATCTGCTCGAGGTGTCGCGGATTACAACCGGGAAGCTTCGTCTGGAAGTCAGGCCGCTCGATCTCGCTGTGCTGGCGACGACAGCGGTGGAATCGATTCGGCCAACGGCGGAAGCACGAGGCGTCGCGGTCGATCGTCGCTTTGCACCAGTGGTCCTCCCGACGGCCGGGGATCCCGATCGTCTTCAGCAGGTGATCTGGAATCTCCTCTCGAATGCCGTGAAGTTCACACCGGCAGGAGGAATGGTCGTCGTCAGCCTCACTCGCAAGGATCAGATCGATGAACTGGTTGTGTCCGACACCGGTCTGGGCATCGACCCAGCGTTTCTTCCGAACGTGTTCGACACGTTTCGACAGGCCGATGGCACCAGTACGCGCGCGCATGGCGGACTCGGCCTCGGCTTGTCGATCGTCCGGCACATTGTCGAACTGCATGGTGGGGAAGTGCGAGCCGAGAGCGAGGGTCTCGATAAAGGAGCGCGATTCATCGTGCGGCTGCCAGTACGCGCCGCTGAGCGCCAGCGTGATCTTCGCCCGGCTGCTGCTCCGGCCCCGCGGGTCCAGCTGACGGGGCTGCTTGCCGACACCACTGTCGTGGTCGTCGACGACGATCGTGATACGCGTGAGCTGCTCGAATCGCTGCTCACGACCGCCGGCGCGACGGTTCATCTCGCGGAAACGGCGGACGAAGGGTTCCGGCTGTGCCTCGACGAATCACCGGATGCGCTGATCAGCGACATCGCCATGCCGGTGCGGGATGGATACAGCTTGATACGCCAGCTGCAGAAGGCGCTTGGAAAGGATATGCCGCGCGCCACGATCGCGTTGACGGCATTTGCCGGCGCGCGCGATCAGCACCTCGCAGCAGAAGCGGGTTTCGACCGTCATATGTCGAAGCCGTTCGATGGCCAGGCCCTGGTGCAAACGCTTCGGGATCTACTGTCGACCGACGATGTTCCAACCGTTGATAGATAAGCTATCCCTTTTCCCTTTTCCCTTTTCCCTTTTCCCTTTCCTCTTTCGCCGCCGCAGGCGGCGTCAACCCCGCGGCGGCCGTCGTGGCGGGTTCAATCAGTGACAACGCCGCGAGCATCACGGCCGCAAGGGACACAAAGATCGCGGCGATCGCATCGTGATCGTGCGCGCTGAGCGCGAGGGCGCCGGCGAGCAACGATCCGGCGAGCAGGATATCGAGAACGGCAATTCCAGGAAAGACGCGCGACCGATGCTCGATGAGCGTTTCCGGGTGAACCCGTGACGCGAAGAAGAGATTCAGGCGCAGCGCGACCGAGATCGTCGCCAGCGCCAATGAGGCGAGAAACAACCTCGGTCCAAGCGGACGTCCGGCCCAGTTACGGAACCCCCACATCAGTGCAGGTGCCGCCGCGTTGAGCAGGGACACGATGATTTGGTGGCCCTGCCACCACCAGAAACTGTCGTGCTGCGCGGGAACCGGTCTCGAAATGCGCGAGCCTTCGAGTGCGCGCAGATCGGCCAGTAGCGCCTGAGCCGAGGGGTAGCGCTCGGCGGGACTTCTTCGCATGCAGCGCCGCGCGATACGATCGAGCCCCGGCAGCGGCAACGAGCGTGAGAGGCCTGGAGTTTTTCCTTCCATCATCTCGGCCATTTTGGATAGCACCGACGCGGCATCGGTTCCGAACGGATGGTCGCCCGTTGCCAGCTCCCAGGCGATGACCCCGAATGCGAAGATGTCGGCGCGTCCGTCAATCTCGGCGCCCGGCGTCAGTTGCTCGGGTGCCATGTAGCCAGGTGTTCCGAGCACCGATCCTTCCTGAGTGAGCAGTGTCGTTTGCGAGCCGGTCGTCGGACGTGCCAGGCCGAAGTCCAGAACCTTGATCTGTCTGTCGTCGCGACGAAGGATATTCTCCGGTTTCAGGTCCCGATGCACGATGCCCCGTTCATGTGCGGCGACCAGCGCCTCGGCAATTGAAATCAATGCGGGAAGCAGTTGTGATGGCGGCAGCGGGCCATCACGGAGTTCTTCACGAAGCGTTCGGCCTCGCACCAGTTCCGAGATGATGTACAGCTCGCCGTCGATTTCTTCGAGATAGAAGATCGTGGCAATGGCAGGATGTGACAATGCCGCCGCGGCGCGTGCTTCGCGTGTGAGCCGTTCGCGGCGCACCGGATCGCTCGTGTATTCCGGCGGGAGCGCTTTGAACGCGACCGTGCGCCGCAGCCGCTCGTCTTGCGCCGCATACACGACCCCCATGCCGCCGCGGCCGATTTCCTCGAGGATCCGATAGTTCCCAATTTGTTTGCCGACCAGCGAGCCATCGTCGCCCATAGCCAGTTCGGGATCGACGGCCCAGGCAGGCTTGTCGAGGAATGCGGGAGATTTCTGGTGACTCGTTAGGAGTGTTTGGACTTCACGCAGCAGTTCAGGGTCACCTGCTGTGGCGGTTTGCAGATACGCTTCTCGCGCCCAGGTGTCCTGTTCGAGTGCGGTGTGGAAGATCTCGTTGACGTGTCGCCACCGCTCTTTGTTCACGCGTGCGAGTTGCCCTCCAGCTCGCGCGCCAGCCACGCGGAGGCCACTGTCCAGTGCCGCTTGACGGTCGCGGGCGAAATCTCCATCGCCTCGGCGGTCTCTTCGACGGTCAATCCGCCGAAGAATCGCAGTTCAACCAGCCGCGCCTGATCGGGATCGATCGCGGCGAGTCGTTCGAGCGCTTCGTCGAGGGCGAGAAGATCGATCGATTGTTCGCCCCCGGGCACCAGCCGCTCGTCGAGCGTGACGCGCTGACGTGCGCCACCGCGTTTCTGGGCGCCGCGCGCGCGAGCGCGCTCGATCAGGATCTGTCGCATGGAGTGTGCGGCGATGGCGCAGAAGTGCGCGCGATTCTGCCAGCGTCCGGGCTTGTCCTTCATCAGACGCATATAGGCTTCGTGGACCAGCGCGGTGGGCTGGAGCGTCTGACCCGGACGCTCGCGGCGCAAGTAGTTGGCCGCGAGCCGCCGCAGTTCCTGATACACGACCGGCAGCAGCGAATTCACCGACTGCCGGTCATCTGTCATCAGGCAATCCTTTTGATGGTGACGTGATTCATCACGACCGGCTTCACCGGCCGGTCCTGCCGGCCCGTCGGCACCGCACCAATCTTCTTCACGATGTCGAGCCCTTCGACGACCTCGCCAAAGACCGAGTGTCGGTTGTCGAGGTGCGGCGTCGGGCCAAGCGTGATGAAGAACTGGCTGCCGTTGGTGTTCGGTCCGGCGTTGGCCATCGAGAGTATACCTGCGCGACTGTGCCGCAGGCTGGGATGAAACTCGTCGGCAAAGTTATAGCCCGGGCCGCCAGTGCCGGTGCCGAGACGATCGCCGCCCTGAATCATGAAGCCGTTGATAACCCGATGAAAGGTCACGCCGTCATAGTAGGCACCGGTTTGTTTCTTGCCCGTTGCCGGATCCTGCCACTCCTTCGTCCCTTCCGCGAGGCCGACGAAGTTGGCGACCGTCTTGGGCGCTTCTTGGTCGAACAGGCGAATGGTAAAGGAACCTTCTGTCGTATCGAACACCGCGTATGTCCCAGGCTGCACGCGATCTCCTTTCGCCCGCGTCCGGGCGCAAAACAGCGATTATAGGCTGAGGACGCCAACAAAAATCGAGGACACCCCGTCTAAACACGAGTGCGCCTCATCGTCGCGACGCTTCCTACGAAGGTTTTCGTTGACATATACGAACATGTTCGTACATAGTCGCGCCCTATGAGCAAGCCCCCTCGTCCTACCGACGCCGAACTCGCGATTCTTCGAGTCCTCTGGCAGCACGGTACCTGCACGGTTCGTCAGGTGCACGATGAACTGTCGCGCGAGCGGCCGTCGGCATATACCACGGCGCTGAAAATGCTCCAGATCATGACCGAGAAAGGACTTGTCCGCCGCGACGAGAGCGAGCGCACGCACGTCTATCAGTCCCGGTTGAGCGAGGAGCAGACGCAGCGGCAGCTCGTCCGCGATCTCCTCGACCGTGCCTTTGGCGGCTCGGCGTCGAAGCTCGTCATGCAGGCGCTGTCGGCGCGCCGCGCGACGCAGGAAGAGCTTGGTGAAATCCGCAAACTGATCGAGGCGAGCCGGGACGGAAGGGAGATCCGCGATGAGCGCGATTGAGCAACTGCTGCGCGAGCCCGCCGCTCAGGCCGTTGGCTGGGCGCTGCTCCATTTTGTCTGGCAAGGGACGCTGGTCGGCGTGGTGACCGCTGTCGTCCTTGCCTGTCTCCGCCGCGGCGCTGCGGACATTCGATACATCGTGTCCGCGATTGGTCTGTCGTTGATGCTCACCTTTCCGACAGTGACCGCGGTGCAGTTGTGGACGGCGGGATCCAATGACTTCCGCCTCAAGGCGGAAGCTGCAAGAGTACCCGCCGACTTCCGCCTCAAGGCGGAAGCCACGAGTGTTCCCGTGGCTTCCGGGTTAAACCGCAAGGATGCGGCAACCAACTTGGCGTCGGTGCCGTCTAGCTCACGACTGTTCGACGCTTTGCGAATTGAGCCGTGGCTTCCGATGCTGGTGTTCGCGTGGATTTGCGGGGTCGTGATTCTGTCGCTGCGGCTCGCCAGTGGCTGGTGGTGGGTGCAGCGGATGAAGTCGCATGGCACGTTACCTGTCGCAGACGGCTGGGACGTCATCGCCGCACGGCTGTCGCGCCGTTTGCACATCGCCCGCACCGTGCGCCTCCTGCAATCGACGCTCGTTGAGGTGCCAACGGTCATCGGCTGGCTGAAACCCGTGATCCTTTTGCCGGCGAGTGCGCTCTCCGGGTTGAATCCGCATCAACTCGAAGCTATTCTCGCGCACGAATTGGCGCACATCCGGCGTCACGACTATCTTGTGAACCTGTTGCAGGCAGTCGTTGAAACCCTGCTCTTCTACCATCCAGCCGTGTGGTGGCTCTCGCGACGCATTCGCGCCGAACGCGAGAACTGCTGCGACGATCTTGCCGTCAGCCTGTGCGGCGATCCATTGACGTATGCGCAGGCGCTTGCCGACCTCGAAGGACTGCGCAGTCCCGCGCGGCGCTTTGTGATGGCGGCCGACGGGGGGTCGCTCGTGCAGCGGGTGCGCCGACTGCTCGGTGCGCCGAGTCATGCCGGCCGCGAGCCCGGCTGGCTTGCCGGCAGCGCATCCGTGCTCGTGTTGGTGGGAATGGTCGTCGGAGCGGCAGGAACCGACGCGTTCCAGGCTGTTCAGTCCACCGCGTCGACTCTACCCGCCAGTTCCCAGCAGCCAGTGACGCGCAACGATGCGACGACCCCACAACAGTTGAGGGATGAAGCGCGGGCGTTGACTGCTGCTGCACGTCAGACGGCGCGGGAGGCGGAGGTACTTCACAAAGCCGCTGCGGTTGCGAAAACCCTCCAGGACGCCACGTACCAGGCGACCACGCCAGTCCTGGCGGCTCAAACCCTGGAGGCTCGCGCCTCTGCGCTCAACAAAACCGCACGCAGAATGGCTGTAGAGGCGGAGTCGAAATCTGCCGCGGCGACAGCCCGGGAACAGGTTGTAACCACGCTTCCGGTTCTCGCCGACACCACTCGCGCGATCGCTGCTTTGGATGCCGCTCGTATCGCGACGACCCCGTTTTTTGAGCGCTCCCTCGCGAGAGTCAGTGCGCTCGCCATGGCCGCGTCACAGACACATGGAACGTTCACCTGGTCGAACAATGGACAGAAGCTCGAGGTTCGCTACGACGGCGAGGTTGAGTTCACCGACGACGATGCGGATGTCGCACGTCTGTCGCCAGGCGGATCGCTGCGGATCAGAGACGGTGGAATGATGACGTCCGTCTTTGGCGGACAGACCATCGAATTCACGGCGGACGGTTCGGGCAACATCAAGCGCCGGTTCTGGGTCGGATCGTCCGAACGGCCGTTCGATCCCGAGGGACGCAAGTGGCTGGCATCGGTGCTGCCGCGGTTCATCAGGCAAACGGGAATCGGGGCAAGTGCGCGCGTTGCGCGTATTCTGAAGACCAAGGGCGCGGCCGCAGTGCTCGCGGAGATCTCGCTGATCGAAGGCAGCTGGGGGAAACGGAAGTATTTCAGCGAGCTGGTCAAGACGGGTTCGCTCGACGCGGCAACCGTGCGCCAGGTGCTCACGCAGGCGGGTCGCGAGATCGATTCCGATTTCGAGTTGGCGTCGTTCCTCATCGAGCATTCCGACAGGCTGCTCGTCGACGAGTCGTCGCGGCAGGCCTACTTCGATGCGGCCCGATCGATCGATTCGGATTTCGAAATGCGTCGCGTATTCTCCACGGTCGTCAAACGCGGACCGCTTTCACCTTCCGTCGTGGCGACACTGCTCGCGACCAGTCGTAACATCGAGTCCGATTATGAAGAGGCGTCGCTCCTGATCGACGTCGCAAAACTGCAGCCGCTCGACAGCACCACACGTCAGGCGTTTTTCAGTGCGCTCGACACCGTGCAAAGCGACTTCGAACATCGTCGCGTGCTGAGCGCGCTCGCGACCCGCGCCGATCTGCCCCAGGAAACGGTCGCCGCGATGTTGACGTCGGGGGCCGCGGTCAGCTCGGACTTCGAGGCCGCATCCTTCCTGATCCAGGTCGCGAAACAGCAGCCGATTGAGGGCAGTATCCGGGCGCCGTTCTTCAAGGCGCTCGAATCGATCGACTCGGCATTCGAACGGGGAAGGGTCTTGAAGGCAGTCGCGGCGCGATCCGATGCGTCTCCGGAGACGATTCTCGCCGTGCTTCACGCCACCAAGGGTATGAGTTCGAATTTCGAGGCGTCGCAGATACTCCTTGCTGTCGCCTCCTCCCACCCCGTCTCCGGCTCCGCCCGCGACGCGTACATCGATGCCGCCGAGAAGCTCGGCGACTACGAACAAGGCCGCGTGCTGGCGGCGCTGGTGAAAAACGAGAGACGAAAATAACCTAGGCAGCTATGCTTCGCGATATTCGCCATGCCGCTCGAGTGCTGCTCCAGGCCAAGGGCTGGACGACCGTGGTCGTCATCTCACTCGCCCTTGGCATCGGTGCCAACACGGCGCTTTTCAGCGCCATCAACGGTCTGCTGCTGAAGAGAATCCCAGTGCAGGATCCGGACAGTCTCGTGCGACTGCGATGGAGCGGCAAGAACGACATGGTCACGAGTTCGAGTGATTATGGGTTCTCCGCGAAGGATGACGCGGGACGGGAGGTGCGCACGACCTTCTCCTATCCGATGTACAAGCAGTTCCTTGCCGATAACCGCACGATGACCGACCTCCTGGCCTGTGCGCCATTCGGGCGCGTCAGCGTGGTTGTCGACGGGCAGGCAGAAATCGCAGATGCCTTTCTGTCGACTGGCAACTATTACCGCGTTCTCGGCATCAATGCCTCGCTCGGACGGACCCTCGTTCCTGAGGACGACACACCATCGGCTCCGCCAGCCGCGGTCATCAGCGCGCGCTATTGGCGCTCGCGCTTTGGCAGCGATCCAGCAACGGTGGGGAAACTGATCCGCATCAACAATGTGCCCGTGACGATTGTCGGCGTGCTGCCGCCATCGTTCACCGGCATCCAACAAGCGGTCAGCAATGGACATGACGTCCTGATGCCCGTCTCGCTCGAAGGTCAACTGAGCACTGGGCCCGCTGCGCCGAGTCCGCGCGTGAGCCGTCCGACCGACTGGTGGCTGCAGGTGATGGGCCGTCTCAAACCTGGTGCGACCGCCGCTCAAGTGCGGGGAAATCTCGAGGGCGTGTTTCAGCAGACCGCGCGCGCGGGGTTGAACTCGTATCTTTCGTCGATTCCCGACAGCGAACGTTCGACGATGCGGAATCGGAACCGCAAGGAAGTTCCGAACTTGAAGGTCGACTCGGGGAGCCGCGGAATCTACGACGCGAACACGTCCGACAAACGCGCGGTCACAATCCTGAGCATTGTCGTCGCCCTCGTTCTCCTTATCGTCTGCGCCAACGTGGCGAATCTGCTGCTGTCGCGCGCAGCCGTCAGACGAAAAGAAATCTCAGTCCGACTGTCGCTCGGCGCGACGCGATGGCGGCTGGTACGGCAGCTCCTGACCGAGAGTCTGTTGCTGGCGTCAATCGGCGGTGCGCTTGGCATCGCCATTGGCCACTGGGGCAAGCGGCTGCTGCCCGGGTCTCCTGGTGATCCGACCCAGCTTGACTGGCGAGTGCTCGCGTTCGTTGCGGCGGTCACAGGTCTGACCGGTCTCGTCTTTGGTGTTGCCCCGGCGTTGCGAGCCACCGGGGTGAGCGTCAACACCGCCCTGAAAGAGACGGGTCGTAGTGTGATCGGGTCCCGCAGCTTGCTCAGCCGCATACTGTTGATCGTGCAGGTCGCGATCTCAATCGTCCTGCTGGTAGGCGCGGGACTCTTCCTGAGAACGCTTCAGAACCTCCGCCACGTCGATGTCGGGTTCAACGCGGAGAATCTCGTGTTGTTCCGCGTCAATCCGCAACTGAATCGCTACGACGATCAACGTACCCGCAGTCTCTACGACCAGCTGTTGGAGCGGTTGCGGGCCGTTCCCGGCGTGAAGGGCGCCGCTGGGTCCAATCCGGCGCTGCTATCGGGAAGCGTCAACAGCACCGGCATTTTCGTGCAGGGCAGGACGTACACACCCGAGTCGGTCACCAGCATCAATCGTCTGGTTGTGACACCTGGCTTCTTCGAGATGATGGAAATCCCGATCCTGATCGGTCGA
>Ga0310810_10010254_pt1 | contig 10900 bp, 9 predicted proteins | sample NCmetagenome_FD_207641 | JGI IMG/M metagenome (GOLD analysis project Ga0310810, IMG submission 207641) | Soil microbial communities from experimental microcosm in Duke University, North Carolina, United States - NC | ecosystem: Engineered > Artificial ecosystem > Soil microcosm > Unclassified ... | reverse complement strand
GGTCGGCGCGACTTCAATAGCCATGGTCATGAGACGGGAGAGCCGTCGATGCGGCCCGAGCGCAGCCGCACCACGCGGTCGCAGCGTTGCGCCAGCGAGGTGTCGTGTGTCACCAGGACCAGCGTCATGCCGCGCTCGGAATGCTTGGTGAAGAGCAGGTCGACGATCTGCTTGCCGGTTGCCTCGTCGAGATTTCCGGTCGGCTCGTCGGCGACGAGGATTGCAGGGTCCGGCGCCAGCGCGCGGGCGAGCGCGACGCGCTGCTGCTCGCCGCCGGAGAGTTGCGTCGGATAATGGTGCAGACGGTCGCCGAGCCCGACCGAGTTCAGCTCCTGAGCCGCGCGCGCCGTCGCATCGGGATTGCCGGCAAGCTCCAACGGCACCGCGACGTTTTCCAGCGCCGTCATGGTCGGGATCAGGTGGAACGACTGGAACACGATGCCGACCTGGCGGCCGCGGAAACGGGCGAGCGCATCCTCATCGAGGGCATTGAATGGCGTGCCGTTGACCACCACCTCTCCGCTGTCAGGACGCTCCAACCCCGCCATCACCATCAGCAAGGTCGACTTTCCCGAACCTGACGGCCCGATCAGGCCGATCGCTTCGCCCGGCGCCACACGAAGGCTGATATCTTTCAGGATATGAACGCGTGCCGCGCCAGTGCCGAGCGAGAGATTGACGTTGGAAATAGCGATGGTGTCCGGCTCGAGGCCGGTCAGTGAAGAGGATTCGATGAGACTGTCCATGGATCGGTCATATGGCACATCCGCCGCCGGGGTCGAGGGCCGGATGGGCATGTTGGTGCACATACTCGTGTTGATTATGGCCTTGATGACAGCCGGAACCGGTTTTGCGCAGGCACCGGCAAAGCCGCTCAAGATGGTCGTCCTCGGTGACTCCCTGAGCGCCGGCCTTGGACTGTCGGCGGCGGCGGCGTTTCCGGCCCGCCTGCAAAAGTCCTTGCAAGCCAAGGGGATACAGGTCGATATGATCAATGCCGGGGTGTCCGGCGACACCGCTTCGGGCGGCCGCGACCGGCTCGACTGGTCGGTGCCCGATGGCACCGAGGCCGTGATCCTCGAACTCGGCGCCAATGATGCCCTGCGCGGCACCGACCCCGCCGTCACCCGCGCGGCGTTGACCGATATCCTGACGCGGCTGAAGGCGCGCAAGATCGCCGTCCTCCTGTGCGGGATGCTGGCGCCGCCGAATTACGGCCAGGAATACGCGGCCCGCTTCAATGCGATCTATCCCGAGCTTTCGAAATCCTTTGGCGTGCCGCTCTATCCGTTTTTCCTGGAGGGCGTCGCCGCCGACACGAGGCTCAACCAGGCCGACGGATTGCATCCGACCGCCGAAGGGGTCGATGTCATCGTGAAGAATATTCTGCCCATGGTGGAAGCACTTCTCGGCACGTTATCTGCGCAACGCAGCTGAAAATCAGGCGGGGAATAACCTTATTTGGCATTTTTCCCCGTAGCTTTCCGGTCCTCTGGCGCTGGCTGCTTCGCAGGGTCACATAAGTCAGGTAGGAATTAGGGATCGGTGATTCGTTGCCGGGTTTCAGCATCGGGAGTCGAGCGATGCCGCGTTTGTTTACCGGACTGGAAATTCCGGCCGAGATCGGCCAGACCCTTTCCAATTTGCGTGGCGGCCTTCCGGGCGCACGCTGGATCGATCCCGAAAATTATCACGTCACCCTGCGCTTCATAGGCGACATCGACGGCATGTCGGCGAATGAAATCGCCTCGATGCTGTTTCGGGTCAACCGCAAGCCGTTCGAGGTCAAGCTGCAGGGCCTGCAAAGTTTCGGCGGCCGCAAGCCGCGGGCGGTGGTCGCCGCCGTCGAACCGAGCCGGCCGCTGATCGAGCTGCAGGCCGAGCTCGAACGAATGATGCAGCGGATCGGGCTCGATCCTGAAGGGCGCAAATTCACCCCCCATGTGACGTTGGCGCGGTTGCACGACGCGTCGAGCCAGGATGTCGCCGACTATCTCTCGGTGCGCGGCTATTTCCCGAGCCGCACCTTCATGGCCTCGCGCTTCGTGCTGTATTCCTCGCGCGCGTCGACTGGCGGCGGACCCTATGTGGTCGAGGATTCCTACGCGCTGTGTGCGTGAGGCGCAGCGGCGGCCGGGCTTGCATACCCCCACCACCAATTCACGGCTTGCAATTTCCGCGCGCTTGAGGCCGTAAGGTGGGCCATGCTGTCGACCCCACCCACCTCGTTCCGCGCCCATTACCAGGCTCTGGTCTCCTGCGGTGCGATCGAGGCCGATCCCGCGCAGGCCCGCGCTGCCAACGCGTTTGGCGCGCTCGAAGAACGGCTGTCGAGCTACAAGCCGCTGCGTAAACAAAGCCTGCTCGAGCGGCTATTCGGCGACAACGACGAACTGGCCGTGCGCGGGCTCTACGTCCATGGCGACGTCGGCCGCGGCAAGACCATGCTGATGGATCTGTTCTTTCAGCAGAGCCCGGTCGAGCACAAGCGCCGCGCCCATTTCCACGAATTCATGGCCGAGGTGCATGAGCGGATCTACGGCTACCGGCAGGGCATCGCGCGCGGCGAGATCGCCGATGGCGATGTGATCGCGCTGACCGCGAACGCGATCTTCGACCAGGCATGGCTGCTGTGCTTCGACGAATTCCACGTCACCGACATCGCCGACGCCATGATCCTGGGCCGGCTGTTCACAAAGTTGTTCGAACTCGGCACCGTCGTGGTGGCGACCTCCAACGTTGCGCCGGAAGACCTCTACAAGGGCGGCCTGAACCGGGCGCTGTTCCTGCCCTTCATCGCGCAGATATCGGATCACATGGACGTGCTGCGGCTCGATGCGCGCACCGATTTCCGGCTGGAAAAACTCGCCGGCGTGAAGATGTGGCTGGTGCCGGCGGATCGCGAGGCCAATACCGCGCTCGACAAGGCCTGGGCCAGGATGACCGGCAACGCGCCCTGCAAGGCGCGCGATATTGCGATCAAGGGCCGCACCCTGCACGTACCCTGTTCGTCGCATGGCGTCGCCCGGTTTTCGTTCGACGAACTTTGCGAGAAGCCGCTCGCGGCGTCGGACTATCTGCGGCTGGCGCACGACTATCATACCATCCTGGTCGATCGCATTCCGGTGATGGACTATCCCGAGCGCAATGCCGCCAAGCGTTTCATCTCGCTGATCGATACGCTCTATGACAACGCCGTGAAGCTGATGGCCTCGGCCGCCGCCGACCCGTTGTCGTTGTACCTGGCGACCGATGGCAACGAGGCCAACGAGTTCAAGCGGACCTCGTCGCGGCTGATTGAAATGAGTTCGGAATCCTATCTGGCGCTTCCGCACGGGCGGAAGGATTCGGCGGCAAGCGGGTCGAGCACCGGGCTGGTCGAGACCTAGTTCTCTCCGTCGTCGTTGCGAGCGAAGGGAAGCAATCCACCTTTCCGCGCCGAAATAGATGGATTGCTTCGTCGCTAGCGCTCCTCGCAATGACGGTGGGGCAACCCTGGCATACCTGATCGAAATGAAGGCGCGGCATTATAATTGGGCACGCCGCGACTTGAACCGATCATTCGAAAGGGATAACCAGCCAGCCAGTCGACTATCCACCCTCCATCTTCGTCACAGAAGGACAAATTTCCCATGGCGCGCGACAAGATTGCTTTGATTGGCTCCGGTCAGATCGGCGGAACGCTGGCTCACCTCATCGGCCTGAAGGAGCTCGGCGATGTCGTCATGTTCGATATCGCCGAGGGTATTCCGCAGGGCAAGGCGCTCGACATTGCGCAGTCCTCGCCGGTCGACGGCTTTGACGCGCATCTGACCGGCGCCAATTCCTATGAGGCGCTCGACAATGCCAAGGTCTGCATCGTCACCGCCGGCGTGCCGCGCAAGCCCGGCATGAGCCGCGACGATCTGCTCAGCATCAACCTCAAGGTCATGGAGCAGGTCGGCGCCGGCATCAGGAAATATGCCCCCGACGCCTTCGTCATCTGCATCACCAACCCGCTGGACGCGATGGTGTGGGCGCTGCAGAAGGCCTCCGGCATGCCGCACAAGAAGGTGGTCGGTATGGCGGGCGTGCTGGATTCCGCGCGCTTCCGCTATTTCCTCGCCGACGAATTCAACGTCTCCGTGGAGGACGTCAACGCCTTCGTGCTCGGCGGCCATGGCGACACCATGGTGCCGCTGACGCGCTACTCCACGGTCGCCGGCATTCCGCTGCCCGATCTGGTCAAGATGGGCTGGACCTCGCAGGCGCGGATCGACGAGATCGTCGACCGCACCCGCAACGGCGGCGCCGAGATCGTCAACCTCCTGAAGACCGGTTCGGCCTTCTACGCGCCGGCGGCGTCGGCGATTGCGATGGCCGAGAGCTATCTGAAGGACAAGAAGCGCGTGCTGCCCTGCGCGGCCTATCTCAACGGCGAATATGGCGTGAAGGACATGTATGTCGGTGTGCCCGTGGTGATCGGTTCCAAGGGCGTCGAGCGCATCGTCGAGATCGAACTGGCCGGCAAGGACCGCGAAGCCTTCGACAAGTCGGTCGGCGCGGTGCAGGGCCTGGTCGATGCCTGCAAGAAGATCGCGCCGGATCTGCTAGGCCGTTGATCAAATTCGGCTATTGGCCGGATTGGCGACAGATTTGCAGTTTTTCTGGTATATGGTATACCACCAAAAATCGCGGTGAGTTTCAAATTCACCGCTCCAGGGTTCGGGGAGCGTCTAGATGAATATCCATGAATACCAGGCCAAGGCGTTGCTGCATGAATTCGGCGTGCCGATTTCGCGCGGCGAGCCTGTCTTGAAGGCCTCGGATTCGGATGCGGCGGCCAAAAAACTCCCCGGCCCGGTCTGGGTGGTGAAGAGCCAGATCCACGCCGGCGGCCGCGGCAAGGGCAAGTTCAAGGAAGCCTCCGCCGGCGACAAGGGCGGCGTGCGCATCGCCAAATCGATCGCGGAGGTCAACGAGTTCGCCAAGCAGATGCTGGGCGCAACGCTCGTCACGATCCAGACCGGCGCGCACGGCAAGCAGGTCAACCGCCTCTACATCGAGGAAGGCTCCGACATCGACAAGGAGTTCTATCTCTCGATCCTGGTCAACCGCGAAACGAGCGAAGTCTCGTTCGTGGTCTCGACCGAAGGCGGCGTCAACATCGAGGACGTCGCCCACAAGACCCCTGAGAAGATCATCACCTTCTCGGTCGATCCGGCCACCGGCATCATGGCCCATCACGGCCGCACGGTGGCGAAGGCGCTCCATCTCAACGGCGATCTGGCCAAGCAGGCCGAAAAGCTGGTGACGCAGCTCTACACCGCCTTCACCGCCAAGGACATGGCGATGCTGGAGATCAATCCGCTCGTCGTCACCAGGCAAGGCGAACTGCGCGTGCTCGACGCCAAAGTGTCGTTCGACGACAACGCCATGTTCCGCCATCCGGAAGTGGCAGTGCTGCGCGACGAGACCGAGGAGGACGCCAAGGAAATCGAGGCGTCGAAATACGATCTCAACTACGTGACACTCGACGGCACCATCGGCTGCATGGTCAACGGCGCGGGTCTGGCGATGGCGACGATGGACATCATCAAGCTCTACGGCATGGAGCCCGCCAACTTCCTCGACGTCGGCGGCGGCGCCAGCAAGGAAAAGGTCGCGGCCGCGTTCAAGATCATCACCGCCGATCCCAACGTGAAGGGCATCCTCGTCAATATCTTCGGCGGCATCATGAAATGCGACATCATCGCCGAGGGCGTGGTCGCCGCCGTCAGGGAAGTCGGCCTGAAAGTGCCGCTGGTGGTCCGGCTCGAGGGCACCAATGTCGACGCCGGCAAGAAGATCATCCGCGAATCCGGGCTCAACGTGCTGCCCGCCGACAATCTCGACGATGCCGCACAGAAAATCGTGAAAGCCGTCAAGGGAGGCTAGCGATGGCTGACCGTCTCACCGCGCCGACTGCACTGGAGGAACACCGCAAGCTCGCCGTGTTTGCCGGCGAGTGGAGCGGCGACGAGATGGTGTTTCCCTCGCGCTGGACCGAGGGTGGCAAGGCCACCGCGCAGGTCAAGGCGCGGATCGACCTCAACGGTTTCTATCTGATCCAGGACACCGTGCAGACGCGCGACGGCAAGGAGAGCTTTGCCACCCACGGCGTGTTCACTTACGACCGCGAGGACCGGCTCTACAAATTGTTCTGGCACGATTCGCTCGGCTACTATTCGCCGGCGCCGGCCTCCGGCGGCTGGAGCGGCAAGGCGCTGATACTCGTTCGCGGCTCGCTGCGCGGCAACGCGCGCCACGTCTATGAAGTCGTCGACGACAACAACTACACCATGAAAATCCAGTTCTCGCCCGACGCGGAAGGATGGGCCGACGTGCTCACCGGCACGTATCGGCGCATCCACTGAAATCCATTTCCGATCATTTTAGGGAAGTAACATCCATCATGTCCGTTCTGATCGATAAGAACACCAAAGTCATGTGCCAGGGTTTTACCGGCAAGAACGGCACCTTCCATTCCGAAGCCGCGATCGCCTACGGCACCAAGATGGTCGGCGGCACTTCCCCGGGCAAAGGCGGCGCGACGCATCTGGGTCTGCCGGTGTTCGACACCGTTGCCGAAGCGCGCGAAAAAACCGGCGCCGACGCGTCCGTGATCTATGTGCCGCCGCCGGGAGCGGCGGATGCGATCTGCGAGGCGATCGATGCGGAAATCCCGCTGATCGTCTGCATCACCGAAGGCATTCCGGTGCTCGACATGGTGCGCGTCAAGAGATCGTTGTCCGGATCGAAGTCGCGGCTGATTGGGCCGAATTGCCCGGGCGTCATGACCGCCGGCGAGTGCAAGATCGGCATCATGCCGGCCAACATCTTCAAGCCCGGCAATGTCGGCATCGTGTCGCGCTCGGGCACGCTGACCTATGAAGCCGTGTTCCAGACCACCCAGGAAGGCCTCGGCCAGACCACGGCCGTCGGCATTGGCGGCGACCCGGTCAAGGGCACCGAGTTCATCGACGTGCTGGAGATGTTCCTCGCCGACCCCAAGACCACCTCGATCATCATGATCGGCGAAATCGGCGGCTCCGCCGAGGAAGACGCCGCCCAGTTCATCAAGGATGAGGCCAAGCGGGGCCGCAGGAAGCCGATGGTCGGCTTCATCGCCGGCGTCACCGCCCCTCCCGGCCGCCGCATGGGCCATGCCGGCGCCATCATCTCCGGCGGCAAGGGCGACGCCGGTTCCAAGACCGCGGCGATGGAATCGGCCGGAATTACGGTCTCGCCGTCGCCGGCGAGGCTCGGACACACGCTTGCCGAAAAATTGAAATCCTAATTCAATTCTTGTCGCTTTTGGGCGGGAAATTCCGTCCTAGATAGGGTAAAGCTTCATAACCCTGCCGGTCCGTGCATTTGGGCCGGCCAAAGCGCCGTTTTCCATGCGCGAAGCAAAAATCACCAGGACTCCGCCATGTCTCGCCAAGACGCGAATGCTGCATTTGCTCTCTCTTCCTTTTTGCAGGGCACAAACGCCACCTACATCGACGATCTCTACGCCCGCTACGAGCAGGACCCCGCCTCCGTCGATCCCGACTGGCAGGAATTCTTCAAAAGCCTGAAAGACACCCCTTCCGACGTCCAGAAGAACGCCGACGGTCCGTCCTGGGGCCGCGACAACTGGCCGTTGGCGCCGCGCGACGATCTGACCTCGGCGATGGACGGCAACTGGGCCACCGTCGAGAAGGCGGTCGGCGCCAAGATTGCGGCCAAGGCGCAGGCGCAGGCCAAAGGCACTGAGGTCTCCGCCGCCGACATCCATCAGGCGACGCGGGATTCGGTTCGCGCGCTGATGCTGATCCGCGCCTACCGGATGCGAGGTCATTTCCACGCCAAGCTCGATCCGCTCGGCATCGAGGCGCCGCGCGACCGCGAGGAACTCGACCCGCGCTCCTATGGCTTTGCCGAGGCTGATTTCGACCGCAAGATCTTCCTCGACCACGTGCTCGGCCTCGAATACGGAACGCTGAAGGAAATCGTCGCGATCTGCGAGCGCACCTACTGCCAGACGCTCGGCGTCGAGTTCATGCACATCTCCAACGCCGCGCAGAAGGCCTGGATCCAGGAGCGCATCGAAGGCCCCGACAAGGAAATCAGCTTCACGCCCGAGGGCCGGCGCGCCATCCTGCGCAAGCTGATCGAAGCCGAAGGTTTTGAAAAATTCTGCGATCTCAAGTTTACGGGGACAAAACGCTTCGGCCTCGACGGCGGCGAGTCGCTGATCCCGGCGCTGGAGCAGATCATCAAGCGCGGCGGCAATCTCGGGGTCAAGGAGATCGTCGTCGGCATGCCGCATCGCGGCCGCCTCAACGTGCTGACCCAGGTTATGGGCAAGCCGCACCGCGCGCTGTTCCACGAGTTCAAGGGCGGCTCGGCCAATCCCGACGCGGTCGAAGGCTCCGGCGACGTCAAATATCACCTCGGCGCCTCGTCGGACCGCGAGTTCGACAACAACAAGATCCACCTGTCGCTGACCGCCAACCCCTCGCATCTGGAAATCGTCGATCCGGTCGTGCTCGGCAAGGTGCGCGCCAAGCAGGATCAACACGGCGATCCGCCGGACATGCGCATTTCCGTGCTGCCGCTGTTGATGCATGGCGATGCCGCCTTTGCCGGCCAGGGCGTGGTGGCGGAATGCTTCAGTCTCTCCGACCTGAAGGGCTACCGCACCGGCGGTTCGCTGCACTTCATCGTCAACAACCAGATCGGCTTCACCACCTATCCGCGTTATTCGCGCTCATCGCCCTATCCGTCCGACGTGGCGAAGATGATCGACGCGCCGATCTTCCACGTCAACGGCGACGATCCGGAAGCGGTGGTGTTCGCGGCCAAGGTCGCGATCGAATTCCGGCAGAAATTCCACAAGCCCGTCGTCATCGACATGTTCTGCTATCGCCGCCATGGCCATAACGAGGGCGACGAGCCCGCGTTCACGCAGCCCGTGATGTACAAGAAGATCGCCGCACACCCCGGCACGGTCGAGATCTATTCCAAGCGGCTGATCGCCGACGGCGTCATGACCGAGGGCGAGGTCGAAAAGGCCAAGGCCGACTGGCGCGCGCGGCTCGATGCCGAACTCGAAGCCGGCTCCGGCTACAAGCCGAACAAGGCCGACTGGCTCGACGGCAAATGGTCCGGCTTCAAATCCGCCGATCAGGAAGAGGATCCCCGCCGCGGCGTCACCGGCGTCGATACCGCTGTCCTGAAGGATATCGGGCGCAAGATCACCAAGGTGCCGGACGGTTTCCGCGTTCACCGCACCGTCCAGCGCTACCTCGAAAACCGCGCCAAAGCGATCGACAACGGCGTCGGCATCGACTGGGCGACCGGCGAGGCGCTGGCGTTCTGCACGCTGCTGCAGGAAGGCCATCACGTCCGCCTGTCCGGACAGGACTCCGAGCGCGGCACGTTTTCGCAGCGTCATTCGGTACTGATCGACCAGGAGGACGAGAGCCGCTACACGCCCTTCAACCATCTGGGCCCCGACCAGGGCCATTACGAAGTCATCAACTCGCTCTTGTCCGAAGAAGCGGTGCTCGGCTTCGAGTACGGCTATTCGCTGGCCGAGCCGAACGCGCTGGCGATGTGGGAAGCCCAGTTCGGCGACTTCGCCAACGGCGCGCAGGTGCTGTTCGACCAGTTTATCTCCTCGGGCGAGCGCAAATGGCTGCGCATGTCCGGCCTCGTCTGCCTGCTGCCGCACGGTTATGAGGGGCAGGGCCCGGAGCATTCCTCGGCAAGGCTCGAGCGCTTCCTGCAGATGTGCGCCGAAGACAACATGCAGGTGGTCTATCCGACCACGCCGGCGAATTACTTCCACTCGCTGCGGCGACAGCTGCACCGCGAAATCCGCAAGCCCCTGATCATGATGACGCCGAAGTCGTTGCTGCGCCACAAGCGCGCGGTGTCGCGCCTCGACGAGCTCGGCAAGGACACCACGTTCCACCGCATCCTGTACGATGACGCCCAGATGCTGCCGGACGAGAAGATCAAGCTGGTGGCCGACGACAAGATCCGCCGCGTCGTGCTGTGCTCGGGCAAGGTCTATTACGATCTCTACGAGGAGCGCGAGAAGCGCGGCACCGACGACATCTATTTGATGCGCGTCGAGCAGCTTTATCCGGTGCCGCTGAAGGCGCTGGTGCAGGAACTCGGCCGTTTCAAGGGCGCCGAACTGGTGTGGTGCCAGGAAGAGCCGCGCAACATGGGCGCGTGGCACTTCATCGAGCCCTATCTGGAATGGGTGCTGAACCAGATCCATGCGCCGAACAAGCGTCCGCGTTATGCGGGGCGCGCGGCGTCGGCGGCAACGGCCACCGGTTTGATGTCGAAGCATCTGGCGCAGCTCAGGGCGCTGCTGGATGACGCGCTGAATTAGCATTACCAAAGTCGTCATGCCCGGGCCTGTCCCGGGCATCCACGTCTTACTTTTGATGACAGACAAGGGCGTGGATGGCCGGGTGCAGACAAGTCCACGCAGTCTGCAAAAACGCAGACTACTATGCCCGGCCATGACGCAAAGAGGAAAGCACACCATGACTGACATTCGGGTTCCGACGCTCGGTGAGTCCGTGACCGAGGCCACCATCGGCCGCTGGTTCAAGAAGGCCGGCGACGCCGTGGCGGTGGACGAGCCGTTGGTCGAGCTCGAGACCGACAAGGTCACCATCGAAGTCCCGGCGCCGTCCGCCGGCGTGCTCGGCGAGATCGCGGCCAAGGACGGTGAAACCGTTGCCGTCGGCGCGCTGCTCGGCCAGATCAATGACGGCGCGGCCGCCGCCGCGGCAAAACCCGCTGCGGCCCCCGCCGCCAAGGCTGCGGCCCCGGCTGCTGCTGCTCCCGCCGCGAAGGCTGCACCCTC
>Ga0310810_10010253_pt1 | contig 10900 bp, 8 predicted proteins | sample NCmetagenome_FD_207641 | JGI IMG/M metagenome (GOLD analysis project Ga0310810, IMG submission 207641) | Soil microbial communities from experimental microcosm in Duke University, North Carolina, United States - NC | ecosystem: Engineered > Artificial ecosystem > Soil microcosm > Unclassified ... | reverse complement strand
GCGGGCTCCCGAAGTTCGGATAAAACTGCCGGACCACCTTGTCATTGACGTGGCCCGAATACTGCGATTCCCGCGGCGGCTGCCTCTGATCGAAGTTGTAAACCTTCTCGAAATGCGGCGCCGAGGCGTCGAGACGATGTCCATTAATCACGAGGTGGCGATCGTCCCCCACCTGCACCTTCTCGTTTCCCATAGCCACCATACGCTTGATATAAAATTGGTCCTGGCGCAGACCACTGATGCCGGCGGTCGCAAACACGATGATCTCGCCGCGCTGCGGCGGACGGAAGTTATACGTCACCCGATCGACGAACAAATGGTCCCCAGCCGAAACCCGCATCTTTACAATATCTTCGCCGCCATGGAAGAACTGACCCGGACGCAACCCCGCACGTGACTCGAGCGTTTGTTCGCCGTAATCGGGCGGGAACCAAATCGTGTACCGCTCGCCACCGACGACGATTGTTTGCCGGATGTTGAAGATCAGAATTCGAAACGGGGCACTGACGGCTTCCAGGCGGCCATCATTTTTGGCCACGACGTGCAAGTACGAAACACCCTCAAACCATTCGCGCACGCGTTTCCAGCCAGTCGGGATCTCGAGCGTTGCCGGCATCGGCTGCATCCACGGCTGCTGCTCACGATACTTATCCGGCACGGACGTCACGCCATATAAGGTCGGTTGCATGGAACCAGTCGGGATCTTGAACGGTTGCAGAAAAAAGGTGCGAATGCCCATCGCCACCGTCAGGGCTACCAGCAGCACCTCGATATTCTCGCGCCACGCCGCGTTCGGGTAGGGCTTCAGCCACTTGTTCGCCGTTTGTTCGAGGCTTTCCATCTGCTTTTCGAGCGTTGCGCGATCCTCGTTGCGCGCGATGGCCTCGCGTAAATTGCGCACGCTGGCTTGAATCGCTTCGATCGCCTGTGGCGAAAGAATATCCCGCTGGTGATTGAGCAGCTTCTCGACATGCTTGCTCATCGCGGTGGCGTGGCGGATCATCGGGGAAAGCAACCAGAGCATTAACCCGGAAGTTCTCGACGGCGCCATCCCTGCCGGCGAGCGATTGCTTGAGGCAAACCCTGCACTAGCTGACGCCGCTTTCGCGGGCTGCTTGTCCGTTTCTCGGTTTTTGGTTTTTGGCATAGCGAGAATTCCGCTTAGGCTTTCAGGACCTCAATAAAGGCTTCTTGTGGGATGTTGACCGAACCGAAGGTTTTCATGCGCTTTTTGCCCTCTTTTTGTTTCTCCAGCAGTTTGCGTTTGCGCGTGATGTCGCCCCCGTAACACTTCGCGGTCACATCTTTGCGCAACGCGCCGACGGTTTCGCGGGCGACAATCTTTCCGCCGATAGCACCTTGAATCGCTACGGCGTACTGCTGGCGGGGAATAACCTCTTTGAGCTTCGCGGCCAGGGCCTGTCCCCTGCCCTCCGCTTTGTCACGGTGCACGATGCACGAAAAAGCGTCAACCGCCTCCCCATTGACGAGCATGTCGAGTTTGACCATGTTGGATTCCTTATAGCCGGCATATTCGTAATCCATTGAGCCGTAGCCGCGGGTAATGCTTTTGATACGGTCATGAAAATCGATCAAAATCTCATTAAGCGGCAGCAGGCTGGTCAGCATGACACGACGCGTATCGAGTGTCTCGGTGTGGTCGACTCCGCCGCGTTTTTCCGAAATCAACGCCATCATATCGCCGATGTACTCGTTTGGACAGATGACGAAGGCTTTGACCATCGGCTCCTCTATCTTTTCGATGTACGTTACTTCCGGCAAATACGCAGGGTTATCGACTTCCTTGAGCGTACCATCGGTGAGTTTCACCCGATAGATGACACTGGGATAGGTGGCAATAATATCCATCCCGTACTCGCGGCGGAGGCGTTCTTGCACGATTTCCAGATGCAACAGGCCCAGGAAACCGCACCGGAACCCAAACCCAAGCGCGACGGAAGTTTCCGCCTGATATACAAAGGCCGAATCGTTTAACTGGAGCTTGGCCAGGTTTGCTTTGAGATGCTCGTAATCGGCGGTGTTGATTGGATATATCCCGCTGAAGACCATCGGATGTATCTCCTTGAATCCGGGCAGCGCCGGGGCGGAATGCCGGGCGCCGGTGATCGTGTCGCCCATCTTTACCTCAAGCGGGCTCTTTATGTTCGCGGTAATGTAGCCTGTTTCCCCTACCTCCAGTTTCTCTCGCACGTAAGGTTTGGGATTAAAACTCCCCACCTCTTTCACTTCGACGCTTTTGCCCGAGTGCAGCAGTTTAACCGTCAGGCCGGGCTTGAGTTCGCCATTAAACACACGCACATGGCTGACTACCCCTTTGTAAGTATCGAAATAGGAATCAAAGACCAGCGCTTGCAAAGAGGCTTCACCGGTCGGTTTTGGTGCGGGTATTCGCGCGACAATCGCCTCGAGAATATCATCAATCCCCAGGCCTTCTTTGGCGCTGGCCAGGATGGCAGAATCACCCGGGATGGCCAAAATGTCTTCGAGCTGTTGCTTCGTCGCCGGAATATTGGCGTGGGGCAGATCGATCTTGTTAATGACCGGGATAATCGCGAGGTTCTGCTTCATCGCGAGGTGCACATTGGCGACGGTTTGGGCTTCGACGCCTTGGGCGGCGTCGATAATCAGCAACGCCCCTTCGCACGCGCTGAGACTCCGCGACACTTCATACGAAAAATCCACGTGGCCCGGCGTGTCGATAAGGTTAAGCTCATAAACTTCACCACCTTTGGACTGGTATTGCATGGTAACAGGATGGGCCTTTATCGTAATCCCCCGCTCCTTTTCCAGATCCATTGAATCAAGCAATTGATCTTCCATTTCCCGAGTCGAGATCGTCCCGGTCCGGTGCAACAACCGGTCGGAAAGCGTCGTCTTCCCATGGTCGATATGGGCGATAATGCTGAAATTTCTAATGTGCGCTGCGTCCATCAATACGCCGTCAGCGTCCGGAACCTTGGGCGACTCAAAAGGCTGCCGGGCAATGCAAAGCAGCACTCCGCGAGAGTTGGGGTCGCCACATCTCCGCGCAGAGCAGGAGCTCCGCGCTCCATTCCCATTGCCCAGGTCACCTGATTTCCGTGACGTTAGCGTCGAGAGAACATACGGCCTTTCGGCCCGAAGAAAAGGAAATTTGGGTTGGCCTTGACGGCAGGTATATCCGCAGGTCCCTTCCAAGATTTGTATTGGGGCTTCGCGGCTCGGCCTTCCGAATGTGAACACCTGGCCGTTAAAGGCAAACCAGCGGCGTTCCGCGGGGTAGCTTGAGGACGACGGTCCCGGCGATTTTATCGTGCCATCCCTGTTTTTCCTTGTCCCAAGCAATCCACAAGAAGCCCAGGAACAGGACGAAAATGGAAAAGCCTGCCGCCAGGGAGCGAACCAGGGCGACGGCAAAGGTGACCGGCCGGTTATCCAGCCGCGCGACCTTCAGCCCCAACACAATACCGCCAATCGTCGTCTGTTTCCAGGTCCACATCCCGGCGAAATACGCCAAAGCCACCAGCGGGGCAAACGGCCCAACGACAGCCCCCAGAATGCAAATCAGCACCACATCCAAAAAGCCTGCCCCCATTCGTTCCCAGAACCCAGCGTGCGGATACGCGAACGCCTCGGGGACGGCCGCAGCTGTTAAAGGTGCTGCCGGGGATTGAACCGCAATTGGCGGTGGTGCTGTCTCGGTTGCGGTGGCCGGCCCACCTGCCGGATTCCCCTCCAGGCCGGATGCCGCAGGTCCCGGGTTTGGCCCAAAACCGGGGTTCGCGGGTTGTTCCACAGGATAGCTCGGCGGCGGAGAAATCGGTGGAATTGGAGAAAGGCCAACGGGCGCTTCGGGTCCCGCCGGCTTTTCCGGCATCTCGCGGCGCAACCCGCCAAAAGCGGCCATGACAGCTCCGCCCAGCCCCCAGACCCGAGTGACTGCGAATGTTACCAGGCCCACGACAGGTACCAGGTAAAGCAGCGTGATAATGCCGGCCCCGATCAAAAGAGCCAGCAAAGGTTTGTCGAGCGGTTTGCCGCCGAATTGATGTCCTACCTTGAAGCCGAGCCATTCCAGGAGACCGACTTTGCCGACGATCGTTCCCAAAAAAACCGCTGCGAGAACGAAAGGAACGACAATGAGCCCAACCCCGGTCACTGCCAGGAGCAAGATCAGGAACGGTAACAGGAGGATCGATAAAATCCCTACCAGGAAGCTGGTGGCAGGCCGGCGGGTCAGCTCATTGGCACAGGCTTCGACCGGTTTAGGAAAGATCACCGCGATAAGCATGTAGAAGAGGAGGAATACGCCCGCTATGACCCACACCCATCCGACTTGCAGCGACAAGGGCCGCATCAGAAGGACACAATGCCGGAACCAACTTCGCAGCCAACGTAGCTCAGGCACTTCGACGTTTTGCTGCATGCCGCTGACTTTCGCTCCGGGAGCGACATCGACCCTGCCTCCCACGGCAACAGCCTCGCCGTGGATCTTTGCCCCGGCGTGGGCATTGACGTTGCCCAGAATAGCAACTGCGGCGTCCCCTACTTCTCCGTCGACGTCGATGTCGCCACCAATCACGACGACGGCCTCTTGAACGTGACCGTGGATTTTGGCTGATCCACCAATGACGACAACCGCTTCAGCGGAATCCCCAGCCCTGAGCTCGGCGTCCTTGCCGATGACGATGATTGGAGAGTGATTGACGGAGTGGCTTTCCTGCTGGACGGTATCCTCCGCGTTCGTGCCGGCGGGATTGGTATCCTCAGCGGGCTGCTGGGCCCAGATGGGGCTTGCCCACAGGAAAGAAGACAACAGCAATAGAAACGGTGTTCTAAGTGTGTCGTGGATGGTGGTTTTCATAATGGGGTTCCTTATCTTCGTGAATAGGCCAGGCGAACGCAGGCGGTGCCCAAGCCAACGCAAATCGCGTAGCCAAACGCAAACGCTGCGCAGCAGCCAATAATGAAAGCGGTTCCGAAGTGTTTCAGCACCAGGACCAGAGCCGTCAACAGCACGTTCACCGTGTTCCATATGGCCGTGATGCCTGAGAAGGTCTGGGCAATTTCCTGGGTTGCGGCGGCGAACCCTGCGGCGCGGGTCAATTGCCAGCAAGCGATGCAGAGCCCACCGCAGGAAGCCAGCAGAAACGCCAACGTCGTTGCGCGCAGCGCCACCGGCCACGCTTGCCACGGCTGCTGGTACCACGGCAGGGAGTTTAGTCGCGCGATCTTTTGCATCACTTGCGGCAGCAGATGCCGGGGCGCCGGCAGGTCAGGCAATGCTTTTAGAGCGCGGTCTATGCGCGCTTCGAGATTCTTTTGGTATTCAGAATTCATGTAACAACGTCTTCAGCGAGCCGGGCTCGCAACTTCTTGCGCAACGCTTCGCGCGCGCGAAAAATATCGGTTTTAACTTTTCCCAGAGAGACATTCAGCTTGGCGGCAATTTCTTCGTAGCGCAACCCTTCCAGGTGGTAGAGGACCAGAGAGACGCGCTGAGCCGTGGGAAGCTTTTGCAGGGCATGTTCGACCACCTCATGACGATCAGCAATTTCTAGCTTTTCGGAGAGATCATCGGGTGCGGCAAATTCGATTGGTTCGGAGTCCGCTTCGTGTTGGCTGCCCAATAAGTCAGAAAAGAAACTCCAGCGAGCGCGGTAACGGGAAAGGTGATTAAGGCAAAGATTGGTTGCGACGCGTTTGAGCCAGCCGCCGGCGGTAGGGCTTTGTCGAATTTCGTCGAAATGTTCGTAGGCCCGCAGGAAAGTTTCCTGGGCGATATCCTCGGCATCGGTTTGGTTGGCGAGCAAACGCATAGCGGTGCTAAATACCATGTTTTGGTACTGTTGCATGAACGCCTCGAACTGTTGTGGCTCTGCCATCGGTCCGCCGCGCTGGCTTAGGGACTATCCTACTCTGCAAAGGAAACTGAAGGCAAAACTCTTGCATAACGCATAGTTGAAAAAGCACGCATCTGAATTACTGGATTAACTGCCCCACTCCCGCATTGAACACCGCCCAATGCTGAACCAGGTCGATGAAGCAGGAAAAACCGTAGCCGATCGCAACCACTCCCGCCCCGGCCAGGAGGAACATGAGGACTCGCTCAAGACGAAACTCGATCGCACAGGCGACGCGAAAGTTCTGAGGGCTTTTGCTGGCGAAACCGCTGGCGGGCATGGTTCGCTGAATCGGCCTGGCGATAGCGGGAGCCGGAAGCCAGGTCGGCAGCGGTCGCGAACGGGGTGTGGCATAAGCGGTCGCGTCGGCCAACAATTCGGAATACCTTGGGCAACTGACTCTGGCTGGGGTCGGTAATGTCATCGTATTCATATGTTCGTCTGCATTGAATACCCACCAGAAGCGCGGTTTGTTTCAGGAAATCAGGGTGGAATGGGCTAAAAACGAGGCGAAGCGACCCGACGCAAAGCCGGGTCGCCCAGCGCAAGATGATCCGCCACGGAGCTACCGTGCGGCTTAAGTCATTCCGTAACCAAGCTCAACAACAACGGCTCCAAAGTGAAGCGGCCTGTCTCACGCCTGTACCAAGATACGGCGGCGCAGCGCAATTTCAACCCAGGCAGATAAGGGCAACGGCTGCGTCTAAGGGGTGTTGCCCAATTCGCTTGTCGAAAGGCCGAGCTCCGCGAAGCCCAAAATATCCTATTGTAGGCGACGACGTAAGGAGACCTTGACCAAATTCAGCAGCTCGTACCAATTAATCAGAGTCTCCTTACGTCGTCGCCTACATAAGAGCAGATGTTTGGGGATCGCGGAGCTGGGCCTTCCGAAGTTCTGTCCGGTTATTATGCTTGACCAAGCGTGTCTTCCCGCGTAAACCACCCTCGTCGTTGCTGCAACAGTCTAACGAAAGACTCCTATGCCAGACTTAAGAGAACTTCATAGTGCGATTCTTCGCGGAGACGCAAAAGCGGCCCACACGGTCACCGAGCAAGCCCTTGCCGAGGGGATCGATCCGCTGCAATTGGTTAATGAGTATATGATTCCGGCTATGGACGAGGTCGGCCGCCGGTTCGAGTGCAGCGAGTATTTCGTTCCGGAGTTGCTCATTTCGGCCCGAGCGATGAAATCGGCCCTGGAATTGATACGGCCGCTGCTGACGGCCCGTGGGGATAAACCCGCCGGGCGCGTCGCGATTGGAACCGTGCGCGGCGATTTACATGACATCGGCAAAAATCTGGTGGCCTCACTGCTTGAAGGCGGCGGTTTCGAGGTGATTGACCTTGGCGTCAATGTCTCGCCCGAAACCTTCATCTCCACCATCAAGGAGAAAAACGCCAACATCATCGCGATGTCAGCGTTGCTCACCACGACGATGCCGGCGATGAAAACTACTATCGAAGCACTCAAGCAGGCCGGCGTACGAGATAAGGTTAAGGTTCTGATTGGCGGGGCGCCGATCACGCAGAAGTATGCTGATGAAATCGGCGCTGACGGTTACAGCGAGAACGCCGTCGGTGCGGTAGCTCTGGCGAAAAAGGCCTGCTCCCTGGCGGCATAGCAAAGGACAGCCGAATCAGGACAAGTGCGAGCCTTAACCGCGCGATGCATCCACTCATCCAAAGCCTGGTGGAAGCTGGCCCGGTGACCACCGACGGCGCGTGGGGCACTCAATTGCAGGCGCGTGGGCTGGCCTTAGGCGAATTCCCTGATACCTGGAATCTCTCTCATCCGGACTGCGTGCGCGAGGTCGCCGCGGCGTACGTTGCCGCCGGCAGCGGGGTGATTCTTACCAACACTTTTGGGGCGAATCGGATCCGACTTGCGGAAGTGGGTCAACCCGGGGCAGTGACCGAAATAAACCGTCGAGGTGTTGAACTGTCCAGCGACGCCGCCAACGGACGCGCACGCGTTTTTGCGTCCATTGGACCGAGCGGCAAACTCCTGCTCGATGGACAAATTACCGCAGAGGAACTTCACGCCGCTTTCGCTGAACAAGCGCACGCGCTGGCTGGGGCTGGTGCGGACGCGCTCGTGATAGAGACCATGACGGATCTTGAAGAGGCGAAACTGGTGGTAGCCGCTGCCCGTGAGACTGGTTTGCCGGTAGTCGCTTGCATGGTGTTCGACAGCGGGAAAGCCAAGGACAGAACCATGATGGGCCAGACTCCCGAGCAGGCTGCCGAAGCCCTCACGCAGAGTGGGGCTGACGTAATCGGAGCTAACTGCGGTCAGGGAATCGCGGGCTTTATTTCAATTTGCAAGCGCCTCCGCGCCGCGACCGATCGTCCAATTTGGATTAAGCCCAATGCCGGGTTGCCGACCGTCGTCGCGGGGCAGGCGCAATACTCGGCTACGGCCAATGAGTTTGCGGCGTTCGTGCCGAGTTTGGTTGAGGCCGGTGCCCAATTTATTGGCGGGTGCTGTGGCACCAATCCTGAGTTCGTGGCCGAAATCCGCCGCGTTGTTGGCCGAAAAGCAACATAGACTTGGCGCGGGTCGGATCTGGGCGGCGCAACTCGTGAACTCAGGCGTGGAGTTTTTGAGTATTGATTAAGTCACGAGTTGGATACGGAAGTAACGGCAACAGCTAATGAAGAGTTGCCCTCCTATGAATAGTCGCGAGAGAGTGCTTGCTCACCTGGCCGGCCAGCCGGTCGATCATCTGCCACTGATGCCCATCACCATGATGTTCGCTTGCGACCAGATCGGTGGCCGTTATCGCGACTATTGCACGGACTATCGAGTGCTGGTTGAGGGGCAGGTCCGGACGGCTGAGAAATTTGGCTTCGATTATGTCAATACGATGTCTGATCCGGCGCGGGAAGCCGCTGATTGCGGCGCGCCGGTTCAATATTTTGAGAATCAGCCGGTGGCGCTAGTTGAGGACAAGGCCCTACTGGCCGATAAAGCCAGGTTGGTTTCACTTAAAATCCCGGACCCTTTGGCGGGAGGCCGGATGCATAATGCGATCCAGGCGATCGCGTTGCTCAAAGAACGGGTTGGGAAAGAGAAGATCATTGAAGGCTGGATTGAAGGTCCCATCGCGGAAGCCGCTGACCTTCGCGGCATCAATACCGTCATGCTGGATTTTTTCGACGACCCACAATTCATTCGGGACCTGTTCGCCTTCGTCGTTGAGATGGAACTTCGGTTCGCGCGCGAACAGATTCGAGCTGGCGTGGACCTCATTGGTATTGGCGACGCCGCTGCTTCCTTGGTCGGACCGCAAATCTATTCTGAATTTGTATGGCCCTACGAAAAGGCCCTGATTGACGGAATTCGTAGTCTCGGCGGCAAGACTCGGTTGCACATTTGCGGCAATACTCGTCCGCATCTTGGGAAGATGGGGGCTTTGGGGTGTGAGATTGTTGATTTGGATTACTTATCCCCCATAGACCGGGGCCGGCGGGAGATGGGGCCGAACCAGGTCCTTTTGGGAAATATCAATCCGGTGGCGGTGTTGCGAAACGGCACGCCGGAAACCGTCAAAACTTGCGTCGAACAGTGTCATCGAGAAGCCGGGGCCCGATTCGTCGTCGGCGCCGGTTGTGAGGTTCCGCGCGATACTCCAGCTGAAAACCTTCGGGCGCTTTGCGATTACGCTCTTGGCCATAAGCCCTAGGCGTATGAAAACAGAAGGCCTGAAAAGTTTAGCGCAAAAGCGGCTGGCCAGCCGGTTGATTGTATTTGGCCTATGTCTCCGTTGTGCCGATGGCGGTTTCTGCGCCATTCAACGCGATCAAGAAGGTAGTCCGGCGGAACCGACGCTCTCATCCAACCTCGAGTTTTTTTCGCCGGCAGCCGTCGTCTGCACGCAGGATTCAAATACAGTTTTTATCGCCTGCGCGACGACAAAACAGGTAATCCGTTACGATCTGACTCACGGGCTGATTGAGCGATCGATGTCAGTGCCGACTTCTCCTTCCGGCCTGACCTTATCAGCTGATGCAAGACGTCTCTATGTTAGCTGTGCTGCCCCGGAGAGCAGCCTCTGTGTATTGGACGCGAGTTCGGGCAAAATCGTCGCCTCGGTGCCGGCGGGCCATACCGCGATGTCACCGGTCCTTTCGAAAGACGAAAAGATTGTTTTCCTATGCGAACGATTCAATGACGCGATTGATTTTGTCGACATCAAATCAAAGAAACGGACTGCGCGAGTTCAGGTCGAGCGTGAACCGGTCGCGGCCGCACTGACGCCTGATGGCAGATACTTGTTTGTGGCGAACCTAATTCACGCCGGACGTTCAGATAAAGGGGTAGTCGCGGCATCGGTTACGGTCATCGACGTGGCTGAGCGCAAGGTGGTGAAACAAATCCCGTTAACCAACGGCAGCACGCTCTTGCATGGTCTCTGCATTTCGCCGGACGGACGCTACGTGGCTGTGGCGCATACGTTGGCTCGCTTTCACTTGCCAACGACACACGTGACCCTTGGCTGGATGAATGACAACGTGATCAGTTTGATTGATGTAGGCGAGCTGAAGCTGCTCAACACTGTGCTGCTTGATGATCTTGAGCAAGGCGCCGCCAATCCTTGGGGCATTGGCTGGACCAGCGACGGCAAACTGATTTGTGTTACCCACGCAGGCACTCACGAACTGAGTGTCGTTGATGCTGACGCATTGCTCGAGAAATTGGCGCGCCTGCCGCTTCGGTTGGAGGGCGCGCGCGATACACGCTTTCTTGCCGCCGCCCAGACCAAGGCGGATGTCCCAAACGATTTGCGTTTCTTGCAGGGCCTGCGTCGGCGGATCAAGCTTCCGGGTAACGGCCCGCGGGCGCTCGCCCTCACCGGACACACAGCGATAGTCGGCTGCTTCTTTTCCGACTCGCTCGTGATTGTTGATGCTGACCGAACGAATTCGCCGGCTGTGGTGATGCCCCTTCATGCGACTGGCGATTTGCCGGGGACGCGGCGGGGTGAAATGTACTT
>Ga0310810_10010251_pt1 | contig 10901 bp, 9 predicted proteins | sample NCmetagenome_FD_207641 | JGI IMG/M metagenome (GOLD analysis project Ga0310810, IMG submission 207641) | Soil microbial communities from experimental microcosm in Duke University, North Carolina, United States - NC | ecosystem: Engineered > Artificial ecosystem > Soil microcosm > Unclassified ... | reverse complement strand
GGCGCCGCCCTGCGAGTGGCCTGAGGCAAGCTGTGACGACTCCTGACCCAATCGTGTTCGTGGTGGACGATGACGCCTCGGTCCGCGAGTCGCTCGACCTCCTGATCCGCGTGGCGGGCTGGCAGCCCGAGACGTACGCGTCCGCGGAGGCGTTCCTCGGCCGCCCCCGGGCCCTCGTGCCGAGTTGCCTGGTGCTCGACGTGGCGCTTCCCGATCTCAACGGGCTCGATCTACAGCAGCGCCTCTGGGCCGATCGCGGCGACATGCCGATCATCTTCATCTCCGGGTACGGGGACGTGCCCATGACCGTGCGGGCGATGAAGGCGGGGGCCGTCGAGTTCCTCACCAAGCCCTTCCGGGATGATGTGCTGCTGGGCGCCATCGCGAGCGCCCTCGAGCGCAGTCGCGGCGCCCTGGAGCGCCAGGCGGAGATGCAGGGCCTGCGCGATCGCTACGCCACACTCAGCCGCCGAGAGCGGGAGGTGACCGCACTGGTCGTCTCGGGACTGTTGAACAAACAGATCGCCGGCCAGCTCCGCATCAGCGAGATCACGGTGAAGGCCCACCGCGGCAAGGCGATGCGCAAGATGGGCGCCGCCTCGCTGGCCGACCTGGTGAAGATGACCGAGCGACTCGGCATCGGTGTGCCGGCCGCGGACGTGGGGGGTGGCGCCATGGCCGCAGTGTACCTGTAGTCAGAACCGCCACGTGACCCGCCGCTCGCCTTCCGCGTCGGCGGGTGAGCGGGCTCCGCGCCAGCGGTGCGGGACCGACTCGCGGGGATTGGTAGACCGGCCCGCGTCACGCCCCCAGGGACAGACCGCCATGTTGAGCTCGGCATCGGCCGCCGGAGCTTCCGGCTGCCCGACCCCACTGGTGGTAATGCTCCTTCTTAGCCCGGCAGCGCTCATGAGACAGAAGGTTGCCGTGGCGCGGAGGGTCACCGCCGTGACGGCGGGGATCGGAAACGCGATGGGGTGGCTGGAGCAGCAAGGCGAGCGGTACTTTGCCAGGAGCACCCTGGCTCATTCTTCAGCCGGTACCCGGCTCAGAACACGCGAAGTTTGGGGTATGGCTGGGCGATGCTTGGCCACGGCGTGAAAATGGTTTCATTTTGCTTGCCCTGGGCCATGACAATTCCCCAAGCATAGCTGTTGAGTCTACCCGGGGGGTACCGGGGTTTACGAGAACTGGCGCACCGACTGCTCGCCGGGAGCGCCGTCCACCGATTCCGTCCTCACCACGATCGCCGTGATGTTGTCCAGCCCGCCCCGGCGGTTCGCCTCCGTGATCATTCGGTCCACCCAGTGCTGCGGCTCGCCCGCCGAGGTCAGGATCCGGATGAGCTCCTCGTCCTCCAGCATCCCCGTCAGTCCGTCCGACGCCAGTAGAAGGATATCCCCTTGCTCCAACGGACCGACGTAGATGTCCGGCACCACCTCCTCGCTCTCGCCGACGCAGCGGGTGATGATGCTGCGGTGCGGATGGCGTCGGGCCTGGTCTGGCGTGAGCAGCCCGGCGTCTACCTGCTCCTGAACGTAGGAATGGTCCTTGGTGAGTTGGAGAAACCGCCCGTCGCGGAAGAGATACGCTCGACTGTCACCCACCTGCCCGATGAGATAACGGCCCTCGAGCAGGACGAGCACCGTGGCCGTCGTTCCCATTCCCTGCTGGTCGTGCTCCGACAGGGTGCGCTCGAAGATCGCGTCGTTGGCGGTCCGGATCGCCGTTCGCATCCGATCGCTCGCCTCCTCGTCCGACATCCCGCGGAGCGAGCCAATGGCACGGGACGTGATCCGCACCGCCATCTCGCTGGCGACTTCCCCGGCCGCATGCCCACCCATTCCGTCCGCGACGATGAAGATCCCGCGCTCGGAGTGCATGAGGTAGCTGTCTTCGTTGCCCGACCTGACGATGCCGACGTCGGTGCGGGCGGCGCAGGTGAATTGCACGGTGCCCGTTAGCCTCACAGGGTACGACGAGGGTCGCAGGGTGCCGGGCACCCTGCGACCACGGTTCACTGGATCTCGTGCGGCTCGCCGTACCGATAATCGTCCATCACGACGAGAGCGAGGTGGCCGACGTCACTGAGGTCCTGGTGGTCAGCACCAAGCGGCGACCACGACGTCAACGCACGGTTAGGCCTGCCGCAACTAGCGTCGGCTCGCGCTCATCGGACGATGATCCTTCCCGACATCATCGTGCCGTGAACGGCGCAATCGTACTGATAGGTGCCGGGCGCGGAGAACTGGACCTGATAGGTGCTGCCGTCGCCGGTCTTGATCGCGCTGCTCGTAAAGCTCGGTGAGCCCAGCGACTGGATAGAATGGGGGACGCTGCCCGCATTCGCCCAAGTCCACGTGACGGTGCCACCCACGGCCACGGTGTCGACGGCAGGGTTCGCCGACCCGTTGTGCCCACTCCTGAAGAAGATGTTGCCGACGCTGACGGCCGCCGTGAGCGGGGCGGGCGTGGGTGCCGGCGCGGGAGCAGGCGCCGGCGCGGGGGCGGGCGCCGGCGCGGGTGCGGGCGCAGGGCCCGGGTTAGACGGGTCCGTAGGTGTGTCGCTGCCCCCCGAGCATCCGGCGAGCACCGTCAAGGCGACCGCGGTCAAGAAATGCCGAATCATGAGTTCCCCCTCGACATGAATGTGATCTTGCAACCGAGCGGAGCATCGGCTGCGCTACGTGGACTCATTTCTGCACCTCAGCTCACGGAAGCGATCGAGGCACCGTCATGGGACCGAATTGCAGGGGTGAATATTGGATCGCGGCGGGTGACCAACCATCCGGCGTACGGCCGGATTTCGATCCGGCAATCGGGGGTCGTGCATCAGACGGTGGACGGGGAATGGACCTGACCAAAGTCAGGGATGCGCCGCGACGGGTTCCCCGCCGCGGCCGCGTAGTGTCTTGCGCTCTCTAACCCAGAGTCGGCGGAACGCATGCCGGAGGCTGCCGGCGGCCTTGAGCGCTCCGGCGGGTGCCTTGGAAGCACTTCTGACCTCCTCTTGGAGGGCCCAAAAGGCAAGTGCAGCCGACAAGCGCGGGTTGGCCGAAGCATCTCGATTCGGCTCCTTGCCGTGCATGCACATACTCCCGCCATTCCACCTATAGACGTCCCGACAGACGTCCCGACGCCTCGAGATACGGTGCCCACCACCAAGGAGCCGCAGAATCCCGGCGCCGGATGCGTCGGAGAACCCTCGCCACCCGGTGTAGGAGTAGGAGTACACCTGCCACATCGATCGCCTCCGACGGACGCAGACTCACATCCTTCACCGAGAGCGCTGCCGACAGGCGCTTGCTAGCAATTAGACCCAGCGTGCCACACATTCCAGTCGTCTCCAACCGACAGTCCTGTGACCGCACCACCTCCACAGCTTGTCGATGCCCTGCGTGACCGCTATGTGCTCGAGCGCGAGCTCGGTCGGGGCGGCATGGCCACGGTCTACCTCGCGCGCGACCTGCGGCACAAGCGGCGAGTCGCCCTCAAGGTGCTCCAACCCGACCTCTCGTATTCGTTGGGTGCCGACCGTTTCCTCCGCGAGATCGAGACGGTCGCCAGCCTGACGCATCCCCACGTCCTGCCGCTCCACGACTCGGGTGAGGCCGCGGGACTGCTGTACTACGTCATGCCCTATGTCGATGGCGAGAGCCTTCGGGGCCGGCTCGCGCGCGAGAGACAGCTGCCCGTCGAGGACGCGCTCCGGATCGCACGCGAGGTGGCCGATGGACTCCACTACGCTCACCAGCACGGCGTGATCCATCGCGACGTGAAGCCCGAGAACATCCTCCTGAACGATGGCCATGCGTTGGTGGCCGACTTCGGGATCAGCCGCGGGATCGCCGCGGACGAGCCCGGCAAGGCGCTCACCGAGACGGGCATGTCGGTTGGAACCCCTGCCTACATGAGCCCGGAGCAGGCCACCGGCCAGCCGGTGGACGCGCGGACCGACGTCTACGCGCTCGGCGCGGTGCTCTACGAGATGCTGGCCGGCGAGCCGCCGTTCACCGGGCCCACGCCGCAGGCGATCATCGCCAAGCGCTTCCACACCGACGCCGTGCCCCTCCGCCTGGTGCGACCCGCGCTGCCCCAGCACGTGGAGCACGCCGTGGCCCGCGCGCTCGCCCGGGTGCCGGCCGATCGGTTCGCCTCTGCCGCCGAGCTGACGCGCGCGCTCGATGGCGACGCGACGACGGCCGCGCCGGTGAGCGCACCGGCCGGCCCGCGCTACGCGGGCCGAGCTGCCGTGCGGCGCCTGGCGCTCGGCGTGCTGCTCGGCCTCGGCGTGCTGTTCGTCTGGAGCCGGACCCACCGCGCCGCGCCCGCCGGCGACCCCGGGCTCCAGCGCGTGGCGGTGCTGCCATTCGACAACCTGGCCGCCGCGGACAAGGTGTACTTCGCGGAGGGGATCACCGACGAGATCCGCGGCAAGCTCGCCACCGTGGCCGGCCTCCAGGTGACCGCGCGGACCAGCTCGGCGCAGTACGCCGGCAGCACCAAGCGGCCGGAGCAGATCGGCCGGGAGCTCGGCGTCACGTACCTGCTGAGCGGGACCGTGCGCTGGGACCAGGAGGGCGGGCAGAGTCGAGTCCGGGTGAGCCCCGAGCTGATCGACGCGGCGACGGGCGCCACGCGCTGGCAGCAGTCGTTCGACGCGCCGATGACGGACGTCTTCCTCGTCCAGGCCGACGTGGCCGAGCGGGTGGCGCGCGAGCTGGGCGTGGCGCTCGCCGCCGCGGACCGGCGGCACCTCGAGGCCCGCCCGACCGGCGACCTCGGCGCTTACGATCTTTACCTCCGCGGTCGGTACGCGTGGCATCAGCGGACGGCGGCGGGGCTCGACCAGGCGCGCCGCCTGCTGGAGCAGGCCATCGCCGCCGATCCTGCCTTCGCGCCGGCGCACGCCGCGCTGGCGGACGTGTTCGCGGTGCTGCCGCTCTGGAGCGACCTCCCGCCCGACCAGACCTATCCTCGAGCGCGCGCGGCGGCCCTCGAGGCGCTGCGGCTGGACAGCACGCTGGCATCACCCTGGGCGGTGCTTGGCGACTTCGATGCGATGTACGCGTGGAACTGGGCCGAGGCGGAGCGGAACTACCGCCGCTCGCTGGCGCTGGATCCCAACAACGCCAACACCCATCACTGGTACAACGGTGATTACCTCAAGCCAGTGGGCCGGTTGGACGAGGCCGTTCGGGAGGCGCGGCGCGCCCGCGAGCTGGACCCGCTCAGCCTGACGATTAACGGCGCGGCCGGAAGAGCGCTGTACAGCGCGGGACACGCAGAGGAAGCCGTCATGGAGCTGCGGAAGGTGGTGGCGATGGACACCACGTTCGACCTGACCAATGAGTACCTAGCTACCGCCTACCTGGCGCTGGGGCGGTACGCCGAGGCGGTGCCGGTCCTCCGTCGGGCCGTCGATCCGGCTGTGCGGCTATCGATGCCGCTCGCCATCCTCGGCTACGCGCTCGCGAAGAGCGGCCGGCGCGGCGAGGCGGAGCAGATCCTGCGAGAGCTGATCGAGCGGCAGCGGCGGGGGTACGTCGCCCCGACGAGCCTGGCGGTGCTCCACGCCGGGCTCGGCGACACGACCGAGACGTTCGCGTGGCTCCAGCGAGCGCTCGACGGGCACGACCCTTTCCTCATCTACAACTTCGTGAACGACCCGGTCATGGCGCCGTTCGGACGCGATCCGCGCGGACAGACGATCCTGCTGGCGATGGGGCTCGGCGATCGCGATCGGTAAGGGCCGGACTGACAGATCGCCCGCCTTCTCAGATATCAGTTCAACGATGACAGAGAAGCGCCAGGCGGGCTGCGTGGCGCGGAGCCGGTCATTCCCGCAGCCGGTACCCCGCCTTGGCCACCGTCACGAGGTAGCCGGACTCCTGCGGCGCGTGGCCGAGCTTGCGGAGCCGGACGGCCGAGGCGCGCATCGGTGTTAGAGATTTGCAAGGCACAGTTTGACAATCCACCGCGGTGAGCGCAGAGTCCCGGCATGAGGATCGCCACCGGAGCCAATCGCGTCAGCGCTTCACGGTCGGTCCGAATCGCGCTGTGGTGCATGGGGTGCGCCATCGTGCCGGGCATGGCACCTGCCGCCGATGCGCAGACACCGACCCGGGCGCAGCAGCTTGCGGCGGCGGTCCTGCCCCTTCCGCCCGCGCTCCGCGCCGGCGCCGGTGTCGTGCGGCTCGATGCCCACGGCCACCCCGAGGAATGGCGCGCCGCCCGGAACGGCATGGTGTGCCTGGCCGACGAGCCGGGCGATTCGCTGTTCGACGTGCGCTGCTATCACGCGTCCTTCATTCCCTTGCTCTACCGCGCGCGACAGCTCGCGGCGGCCGGCATACCGGACTCGTCGCTCGACGCCACCCTGGACCGGGAGATTCACAGCGGGCAGCTCCGCCTGCCGGACGGACCCACCGCGGGCTACCGGATGCTCGGCCCGGTTTCAGGGTTCGACTGGGCCACTCTCACCGCCGGCGATGCCATCGATGCCTGGCAGTCCATTCACATGCCCTACCGCACCGCCGAACAGCTGGGCCTCCCGCCCGCCGAGAACGGGATCCACCCCTACGTCATGTCGTCGGGAACCTGGTGGTCCCACGTCATGATCATGGAGCGCGCCCTCCGGTACTGAGCCGCTGGCGTAGCGGCGTTTTACGCCGCACATTTTCACGGTTCTTCCTCCACTGCGATATCCTCAGCCCGACCGGCGGCAAGCCGGGACCGGGCCCTCCGTCATCCCAGCGCGGTACCGGCCCGCCCGGCCGGCGGCTCGATCTATACCCAAGGAGACACCATGCGGAACAGCTACACGCGGATGGGCGCCTACGTGCGGGCCGGCGCTTGGGTTCTCGTCATGCTCGGCGTCGCCTCGCCCGCGGCGGCGCAGTTCGGGGGACTCAAGAAGAAGCTCAAGGCCGCCGCGGGTCAGGAGGCGGCGGGGGAGGGTCAGAAGGCCGGCGGGTCGAACGCGCCGGCCGCGAACCAGGCGGCGGGCGCCGACAACGCAGCAGGCGGGTCGGTGGTGCTGACGCCGCAGGTGGTGGACCAGTTGCTCGCGGGCCTCACGGCCACGAAAGCGTATCGCGAGAACGCCCGCACGGGGGACACGCCCATCGGCCGCTACAACAGAGCCGCGGAGGCCTATAAGGCGGCCCAGGTCAAGTGCGAGAATTCCCACCAGAGCTTCATCAATCGCATGGTCAGCGACCAGAAGCTGGCGAACCAGTACAGCGAGCTCATGGACAAGATGTCGGCGGCCCTCGGGAAAGGTGACCGTGAGGGGGGGATGCGGTATCAGGAACAGGCGCTGGCCATGCAGGACCCCAGCTGTGTCGTCAAGGAGCCGCAGCGGCCAGACGACTACAACGAGCAGCAGCGCGACATCGACGCCAAGGCCGAGCAGGAGGGCGTGCAGAAGTCCGGCCTGTCGGAGAGCGAGTACGCCATGGCGCTGGAGCGCGGCCAGGGCATTCTGCTCGACGCCGCGCGGCCCGACGTGTCCCAGTCAGAAAAGAACGCGGTGAAGGCCAAGTCCAAGGAGCTCAAGTCACTGCTGGGGATGACCGAGCCGGAGGCTGAGCGCGCCAAGAAGCCGGCGCCCGCTCCGGAGCCTGCGCCTGCGCCCGCGCCCGTGACGACCCAGCCCGGTCTGAACCAGGCGCAGAGCGACATGGCCAGCTGCATGGCCGCCAACGCGCAGAAGCACGAGAAGGAGATCGAGGCCCTCGGCGAACGCGCCCAGGCCGCCCAGCAGGCCGGCGACATGCCGAAGACCATGGCTATCGCCGACTCCGTCAACCAGCTCCAGATGGCCGGCTGCAACAAGGGGCAGTAGGCATGAGAGCCCTGCTCCGCGCCGCGCTGGTCCTCGGTACAGCCACGGCCGTCGCCGGCGCGCTCGCGGCCGCCCGGCCGGGAGCGGTGGCGGATGCCGCGGGCGGGCTCGCCGTCCAAGCCGGTGGGCGGTGGGTCACCTTCTGGCGGCCCGAGACCGCACCGGTCCGGTGGACCGGCGCGAGCCCGTTGGCGGACCGGATGACGTGGCGGCCAGGCGAGGGTGGACTCGAGTGGAGCGAGGTCGTGCTCCGTGGCGCCGAGGAGGCGTGGCGCACGCGGATCGTGGTTGCGCGGCTCGACCCCGGACGCATCCAGCTGTCGCTCGCGCCCGCCTTCGTCGAGGACCGCCGTTGGACCGTCGGCGAGGCGGGCGGCGACGCGGCGCTCGCCCTCGACGCCGGCCAGTTCCGCGGCTCGCTGCCATGGGGCTGGGTGGTCACTGACGGACACGAAATTCTGCGGCCCCAGTACGCGCCACTCGCCGGTGCAGTCGTGATCGACTCGTCCGGCGCGGTGCGGATCGTCCCTCCGGGCGGAGTTGCCACCGCGCAGGCTCGGGGAGGCACACGCGAGGCATTCCAGAGCTATCCCATGCTGCTCGAGAACGGCGTAGTGCCGGCGCCGCTCTCGCAGCCCGGGCTCGGTGTGAACGTGCAGCACCGCGACGCTCGCCTCGCGCTGGGCACGCTGGACGATGGGCGCGTCGTCGTCGCACTCACCCGCTTCGACGCGCTCGGCGAGACACTCGGACGCATCCCGTTCGGACTCACCTCCCAGGAGATGGGCGCCGTCATGGGTGCCCTCGGCTGCCGGCAGGCACTGTTGCTCGACGGCGGGATCTCGGGGCAACTCATGGTCCGCGACGCGGAGGGCGCCGAGCGGTCGTGGCCAGGGACGCGGAGCGTGCCGCTGGGATTGATCGGCCGGGTACGGCGCTAGCGGGAGGGAAGCGATAGGCGCCTACCTTCATCCCGAGCGAAGCGAGGGACCCGCTCCGCCGGACTCGAACACCGGCGGAGCAGGTCCCTCGCTTCGCTCGGGATGAAGCCCCGGGTCGTTAAGGTTTCGGGTCGGTGCCGAGCCTATTCCTTCGCCGAAGCCGGAACGGGTGTGGCCTGGGCGGAGACCACCTGCCACCGACCATCGCGCCAGATCCAGGTGTCGATGTAGCGCGATACCCCCCGCGAGCCGTCCGTGAGCTCCCAAGGCACCTCGGCGTCCACCTGAATCACGGAACCAAGGGCCCGCACGGTGACATCGCGGGCGGCGAGGGACCGAAAGCGTCGCGGCTCCTCGCGCAGCACCCGCAGATAGTCGGGCTTGTGGAACCGGCGGCCGTCGCCCAGCACGAGCACGGCGTCCTCGGCGAGATGGGCCCCGAACCAGGTCTCGTCGCCCGCCCGCGCGGCGGCGAGGTACTGCCGGTTGAGCTCGAGGACCTGATCCTGGGGTTCGGCAGTGGCGACGGGCTCCGGGTTGCGCGGCGACGAGCGATCGCGGGGAAACAGACTAGTGATGGACATCAGGACCTCGTTGTCTCAGGTGGGGCGGAACACGATGTCGAATACCGGCGTCCAAATCTGCCGCCGTCCGTGGATCGCTCGGCCTTTTCATGGACGTCGAGACCTTCGCTCCACCACACACCCCGCAGCCGCGACGAGGTGCCGCGTCAGGGCTGTGGTGCTGCGCATCGGTGGCATCCCTGGTTCGTGGGGCCGCGGCCCGAAGCATACGGCCCCGCTGGCGGTGGCGCTGGCCGGATTCGGACGTGGAATCCGGCCACCACAGCCGGTCATCGCGACGCCGGCCGAGCGAGTCGCGATGTGCACCGGGACATCGGATCGTACGTCCTGACCGGAGAGGACCCAGCCACTGATCGTCGTGCGTTACCCCCACGAGGAGCGACCGGGTCCGGGTTGGGCCGGTTCGGAGTCCGGATCCGGCCGGTCGCACCCCGATCCGGACTGGTACATTGACGCCATGGTCGCCGCCCCCGCCTTCCCGACCGCCCTGTCCCCGAGCCTCAATCCAGCCGTCTGCTCCCGCGCGCTCGACGCCCGCGACGCGCGGTTCGACGGGCTCTTCTTCGTCGGGATCACCACCACGCGGATCTATTGCCGGCCGGTGTGTCCGGCCCGGGTGTCGTACCACGAACGCCGCCGCTTCTTCGACTCGGCCGCTTCCGCCGAGCGCGCCGGCTTCCGCCCCTGTCTCCGCTGCCGCCCGGAGTTGGCGCCGGGGCGGGCCGTCATAGACGCGGTGCCCAATCTGGCGCGGGTAGCGGCGCATCGGATCGCGGCGGGCGCACTCAACGGCCGCGATGTCGCCCACCTCGCCAGCGAGCTGGGGGTGAGCGACCGCCACCTGCGCCGGGTGCTCGAGCGCGAGCTGGGCGTGTCGCCGCTCGAGCTGGCGCAGACCCACCGCCTGCTCCTGGCCAAGCGTCTCCTGGCCGACACCTCGCTGCCGGTCACCCGGATCGCCTACGCCAGCGGGTTCCAGAGCCTCCGCCGGTTCAACTCGGTGTTCCGCGAGCGCTACCGCCTGCGCCCGAGCGCGCTGCGGCGCCAGCTCGCCGCGTCGGCGCCGGTGGCGGGCGATCTGGTCCGCCTCACGCTGGCCTATCGCGCGCCGTTCGCCTGGGAGGTGCTGGTGGGCCAACTCGCACGCACCGCGGTGCCGGGGGTGGAGGCGGTGGACGGCGGGCGCTGGGCTCGCACCGTGCGGCTGGAGGGACGGACCGGCATCGTGCTGGTCGAGCGCCCCCCGGCGGACCCGCGGACCCATCTCCTGGCGCACGTGTCAGCGTCGCTGCTGCCGGTGCTGATGCCCTTGCTCGCGCGGCTTCGGCAGTTGCTCGACCTCGACGCCGAGCCGGCCGCGGTGGATGCCCACCTCGCGCGGGGCGGACTGGGGCGGTACATCGCACGGCGGCCGGGTCTTCGGATGCCGGGCGCGTTCGACGGGTTCGAAGCGGCGCTCCGCGTGCTGCTCGGCGGGGGTCCGGGCGCCGCTGCCAGGGTGGCACGGGTGGCCTTCGGGTACGGTGA
>Ga0310810_10010250_pt1 | contig 10901 bp, 11 predicted proteins | sample NCmetagenome_FD_207641 | JGI IMG/M metagenome (GOLD analysis project Ga0310810, IMG submission 207641) | Soil microbial communities from experimental microcosm in Duke University, North Carolina, United States - NC | ecosystem: Engineered > Artificial ecosystem > Soil microcosm > Unclassified ... | reverse complement strand
GGCGCCGAGTATTGGGATGGGCGCGGCAAGGTTGCGAGCTATTTGAGCATGGCCATGGCCGCCGCGACCGGCAGCCGCCCCGATCTGGGCGAAAAGCGAAAGGTGTCGCTGGGTTAGCGGGCCATAAGGAGCCGTGATGGCTGGCCCATAACACAACTTGTGCTTGCGCAGGTTGTGCCGTCGCCGCAAGCTTCTCCCGCTGGGGGAGGGCTTCGTGCCGCGTGCGTTCACCGCGCTCCTTTGTCTTGTTGCGCTGACGGCCTGCGCACCGGTTTCGCGCCTGCCCGATCTCGACGCGAAGGCGATCGCGACGGAGCAGCGGCGCGAGGAGATCGCGCAGATGCGCAGCTACTTCGCGGCCGTTCACCGGGTCGACAACGTCGCCTTCCGCCTCCGCGTCGCCAATCGCAATTTCTGCAAGGACCGCGTCTCGCCGCAGATCGGCCTCTACGCGGCGACGCCGCGGAGCCTGCCGAAGCATTTCCGCTCTTTTGCGGCCGAGGCGCTGAATCTCACCTGGGCGCGGCCGACCGTCATCTCCGTGTCGGAGGGGTCGCCTGCCGCGCAAGCCGGCATCCGCGACCACGACGAGGTCATTGCGCTCAACGGTGAACTGATCTCGGTGACGAATCCCGCCAACTGGATGGGTGGCTGGCTCAAGAGGAATGGAGACAAACCTATTCGCGTCGATCTGCGCCGCGACGGCGCCGACCAGACCGTCACCGTGACGCCAGCGATCGCCTGCTCCGTCCCCATCGATTACGTCGTCAGCGACGAGGCCAACGCGTCGTCGGGCGACAAGGGCATCACCATCAATTCCGGCATCGTGGCGCTGGCGAAAACCGATGCGCAGCTCGCGACCATCATCGGCCATGAAATGGCGCACGCCAATCTCGGCCATCTCGACAAGCGGCGCATCAATGCCGTGATCGGCTTCGCCGGCGGGCTCGCCATCGATGTCGGCATCGTGGCCGGCGGACTGCCGACAAACGGCGTATTCACGCGCGAATTCATGCGCGGCGGCGCGCGCGCCTTCAGCGTACAGTTCGAGCGCGAGGCGGACTATGTCGGCGCCTATTATGCCGCGCGCGCCGGATACGATCTCGCCGGCACGGAAGATCTGTGGTGGACGATGGGGCAGCAATCCGATCCGAACAGTCTTCGCTTCGCCAAGACGCACCCCCTCGCCCCGGTGCGCTTCCTGCAAATGCGTGCGGTCGCTGCCGAGATTGCCGACAAGCAGCGCCGGCATTTGCCGCTCGTCCCCGAGCTCAAGACCGCGCAGGCGTCGGGCGACTAGGTCTCAGGTGCATTTCTTGGCGAGGCAGAACTTTTCCAGCTCCGGCCACGGCCTGTAGGGGGCGGCCGCGCACTGGCCCGCCTCGGCCTTCACGAGCTGGTTGATATGGCCTGCGTAGAAATAGGCGATGCGTTCCTCGAGGCCGACGTACCGTCCGTTAATGTCGCGGGAATCGAAGCGCATGCACACGACGTAACGCTGCTCCGTTCCGGCCGCCTTGAGCACCGGATTGGTGACCGAGGCCTGACGAATGGCATTCGGATCGTCGAGTGTGGAACTCAGCGTGTTGATGATCTCGTTTTGCCAGTCCGACGGGAAGATATTGGGGTCGGGGCCTTGCGCCGTTCCGGACATGCCCGAGCACGCGGCGAGTGCGGCAGTCACGGCGACCGTCAGCGTCAACAGCGCGAGCTTGCGCATGACATTCCCCCCTGTGCGCGGCGTGTTCAGCCGCGCTTTAGCGTGTTTCGCCGCTGCCCGAGCGTGCGCAGGCGCAACGCATTGAGCCTGATGAAACCCTCGGCGTCCTTCTGGTCGTAGGCACCCTTGTCATCCTCGAAAGTGACCAGAGTCGAAGAGTAGAGCGAGGCGGGGCTGGACCGGCCGGTGACGATCACGTTGCCCTTGTAGAGCTTGAGCTTGACCTCGCCCTCGACCAGCTCCTGAGACTTGTCGATCAGGGCCTGGAGCATCTCGCGTTCCGGCGCGAACCAGAAGCCGTTGTAGATCAGCTCCGCATAGCGCGGCATCAATTCGTCCTTGAGGTGGCCGGCGCCGCGGTCGAGCGTGATGGATTCGATCGCGCGATGCGCCTGCAACAGGATGGTGCCGCCGGGCGTCTCATAGACGCCGCGCGACTTCATGCCGACGAAGCGATTCTCGACGAGATCGATGCGGCCGACGCCGTTGTCGTGGCCGAGCTTGTTGAGGCGCGCGAGCAGCGTCGCCGGCGACAGCTTCTCGCCGTCGATCGACACCGCGTCGCCTTTTTCGAAGCCGATGCGGATCTCGGTCGCCTTGTCGGGCGCGTCCATCGGCGAAATGGTACGCTGATAGACGATGCCGGGGGCTTCGACGCCGGGATCTTCCAGCACTTTGCCCTCGGAGGAGGAGTGCAGGAGGTTAGCGTCGACGGAGAACGGCGCCTCGCCTTCCTTGTCCTTGGTGATGGTGATCTGGTGGTCGCGCGCGAACTTCAAAAGCTCCTCGCGTCCCTTGAAGGTCCATTCGCGCCACGGCGCGATGATCTTGATGCTCGGTTCGAGCGCGTAATAGGAAAGTTCGAAGCGGACCTGGTCGTTGCCCTTGCCGGTGGCGCCATGACAGACAGCGTCGGCGCCGACCTTGCGGGCGATCTCAATCTGCTTCTTGGCGATCAGCGGTCGCGCGATCGACGTGCCGAGCAGGTACTGCCCTTCATAGACCGTGTTGGCGCGGAACATCGGGTTGACGAAGTCGCGGACGAATTCCTCGCGCAGGTCCTCGATGAAGATGTTCTCCGGCTTGATGCCGGCGCGGAGCGCCTTTTCGCGCGCGGGTCCGAGCTCCTCGCCCTGGCCGAGGTCGGCGGTGAACGTCACCACCTCGGCGCCATAGGTGGTCTGCAACCACTTGAGGATGATCGATGTGTCGAGGCCGCCGGAGTAGGCAAGCACGACCTTCTTGATGGATTTCTTGTCACCGCTGGGCATCGGGGCTCTTTCTCGCGCCGGGCCGGGGCCCGGGAATGGGTGTTCTGGGCCTGTTGAACTTTAGGCGGCGCGGCAGGTCAAGGCTGCGGTTATGCCGCCCCGGCAAGCGTGGGCGGGATAAGAGCTACCCCGACACGTCCTCGTAAACGTCCATATCGGCGCTGCCGGCCAGCATTTGCTTCCAGCCGGTGAGGAAGTTACGCAGCATCGGATCGGAGGCGACTTTCTGCCGGTTCAGCTCCAGCGCGGTGTCGGCCTCGTATTCGATTTCGATCAGGAGTTGGGCCGGGTCATCGACGTTCTGGAGAATGCGGAAGCCGGCCGCGCCGAAGGCCCGGTAAAAGGGGGTCGCCGACCGCATTAGCGCCAGCATCTGGCTCGGCTCGCCGAGAGCCCGCATCTTGACGTGGAGGACACGCTTCACTTTGCCCGGGGCGTCGGCCATGAAAACCTCGTTGCGCGAACCGTTTCGCGTCCAGCATGGCGCGATTGCCACCTCGCGTCCATGCGTCGCGGACGCGGCCTCAGCGGGCGGTCAGCCAACGCACGATGGAGATGCGTTCGAGCCCGCGCTCGAATTTCTGGTCGTCGAGGCGCGTACGCCAACGGAAGATCAGCGCATAGGCGAGCCAGACGATGAGGAAGGTGAACACGCCGGCGAAGATGGTGTCAGACGGAAAGTGCCCGCCGGCCATGATCCGGATCGCGGCCATGAGCACCGTGAGCGCCAGTGCCGCGCCATAGGCGAACGCGCGATACTGCGGCGGCGCCAGCGCCGCCGGTGCGAAGGCCCAGGCGGTGGTCGATACGTCGCCGGAGACGAAAGAGCAGTTGCCCGGACAGTCGCCGCGCGGGTCCCACCACCGCACGAAATGCTGGTCGCCACCGAACTGCGTCACGTCGATCGGACGCGGCCGGCCCCAGTGGTCCTTGAGAATCACGTTCGTGAGCAGGCCCGGCGCGAGCAGCATGGTCGAGACGAGAAAAACGATTGCGCGGCCGGAGATGAGCATCCGCGTGCGCGGCAGCAACAGCTTCACCAGGAGCGCGATCAGTGCCGGCGCCACCAGCACGAAGCCGGCGTTCAGCGCGATGTCGTGGATGATCAGCAGCGCCGGCGAAATGCGCCAGGCGAACATGTTTCCGGCGCTGTCCTTCACCGGATAGAAGAGCGCCGAAACGTCGAGGTCGAGCGACGGAAACACTCCGAACGCCAGGCCGGCAATGGCGGCAATCGAGAGCGCGACGATTAACCCGGTGCGGTGCATTGAGGCGTCCTTCGCCCGGCGATCTAGCCGAGCCGCGCGCAAATGGGAAGGCGGCCGCTGCTGCGCTATAGTCGGGGCCATGCCCGGCCCGCCCACCCTCGATTTCTGGTTCGAGTTCGCGTCGACCTACTCCTATCCGGCCGCGCTCCGGATAGGCGCTCTGGCGCGGGACCGCGGTGTTTCGCTGCGCTGGCGGCCGTTCCTGCTCGGGCCGGTGTTCAAGGCGCAAGGATGGGACAATTCGCCCTTCAACATCTATCCGGCCAAGGGCCGCTACATGTGGCGCGATCTCGAGCGTGTCTGCGAAGCCCTCGGGATTCGGTTCGTCCGGCCCGCGGTGTTTCCGCAGAATACGATTTTGGCGTCGCGCGTCGCGCTGGTGGCGCTGGCCGAGGGCTGGGGCGAGGATTTTTGCCGTGCTGTCTATGCGGCAGAATTCGGCGAGGGACGTGACTTAGGGCTGTCGGAGACCGTCGCTGCCGTGCTTGCGGCTTTGGGGAAGGACGCCACGCGTGTCATCGCACAGGCTCAGGCGGATGAGAGCAAGGCCGCGCTGCGCCGGAGTACCGAGGAGGCGCAGGCGCGAGGCATCTTCGGCGCGCCGAGTTTTGTCACGGGCGATGGCGAATTGTTCTGGGGCAATGACCGTCTGGAAGCGGCGCTGGAGTGGGCGCGGCGTTAAGTGCTCAAGCGGCTGCGGTCGCGCCACCGGCCCGCATTGCGACCGGCAATGAACCAGTAGACGAAGCCGCCGATCGCGCCGGCCGCGGCCGCGAGTTGCACCTGCTGCGGGATCGGCGGCGGCGGACGGTCGATCGATTCCTCGTAAGACGGTTGGGCGATGCCGCTGCTGTAATAGCCGGCGACGAGCAGCGCAGCTCCGGCGGCGGTGTTGACGAGGATCGAGCGGACACGGAAGGCTTCGGCCAGCGCGATGACGATGATGAGCGGCAACAGCCCGACCGCGCCGGTCAGTACCGAGCCGACGAGAGCGACGCCCCAGAACGTGACGCGCTCACTGGCGTCGCCAGAAAACACATGCCATTGCGGGCCGAGCAGGCCGACCGCGATCGCCATGCCGACGGCGATGCTGGACACGATCAGCGCGAAGATGATGACGACGATGCGACCGAGGAGGCTCATTCGTCCGTCATTGCCATGGCGCGCAGCGCCAGGCGCTCGCGCGCCGACAGCTTCTCCGACGCGCTCTTCAACTGGCCGCAGGCGGCGAGGATATCGCGGCCGCGCGGCGTGCGAACCGGCGAAGCGTAACCGGCGTCGAACACGACCTGCGAGAACTTTTCGATCTGCTCCCAGTCGGAGCATTCATATCTGGAGCCCGGCCACGGATTGAACGGGATGAGATTGATCTTGGCGTGAATGCCCTTCAACAGGCGCACCAGCGCCTTCGCGTCCTCGATCGAATCGTTGACGTCCTTGAGCATCACGTATTCGAAGGTGATGCGCTTGGCATTCGACGCGCCGGGATAGTTGCGGCAGGCTTCGAGCAATTCCCTGATCGGATATTTGCGGTTCAGCGGCACCAGTTCGTTGCGCAGGTCGTCGCGCACTGCGTGCAGCGAGATCGCCAGCATGGTGCCGATCTCGGCGCCGGCGCGCTCAATCATCGGCACGACGCCGGACGTCGACAGCGTGATGCGGCGCTTGGAAATGCCGATGCCGTCGCCATCCGAGACGATGAGCAGCGCGTCGCGCACCGCCTCGAAATTGTAGAGCGGCTCGCCCATGCCCATCATGACGATGTTGGTCACGCAACGTTCGCCTGTCGGCACGACGCCATCGGTCGGTCGCGTGCCACCCGGCCAGTCGCCGAGCCGGTCGCGCGCGGCGAGCACCTGGCCAACGATCTCGCCGGCGGTGAGGTTGCGCACGAGGCGCTGCGTGCCGGTATGGCAGAACGAGCAGTTGAGCGTGCAACCGACCTGGCTCGATACACACAAGGTGCCGCGCTCGGTGTCGGGGATGTAGACGGTCTCGATCTCGTGAGGCAGCTTGCTGTCGGGATCGCCCGGAAGTCGCATCAGCCACTTGCGCGTGCCGTCGACTGACACCTGTTCTGCGACAACTTCGGGCCGGTCGAGCGTGTAGTGGTCGGCGAGCAGCGCGCGCAAATCCTTCGACACGCTGGTCATGGCGTCGAACGCGGTGAAGCCGCGGAAATAGATCCAGTGCCAGAGTTGCTGCACGCGCATCTTGCGCTGGTTCTCGGGCACGCCGAGCCGGCCGAGCGCGTCGCCAAGTTCCGCGCGCGTCATGCCGACGAGCGACGGCTTCTTCGGTGCGACGTAGCGCTCGAGCGGCGTTTTCTCGACGAAGGCGGTCGCTGGCTCGTTGGCAAGTGCGGTCGTCATACCACGATCATATAGGGGGTTGCTGGATAGCGCAGCAGGCCGTGTCATGAGTAAATTCTGTCGTCTCCGCGAAGGCGGGGACCCATACGCCGCAGCCTATCGAGAGTCCGGTGGTTATGGGTCCCCGCCTTCGCGGGGACGACACCCGGCTACTTGCACTCCTCCGCCACCTTGTCGAGGGCCTCGGAGATGCCCTTGAGCGAATAGGTGTCGGTCGTCTTGGTGCCGGAGCTCGACTCGCTCTTGATGATGAGGTCGTGCCCTTTGCGCATGGCGTCGACCATCTTCGGCTCCTCGGCGGCGTTCTTGACCCAGGCGCCGTCATTCTGGGTGTAGAGCACGTAGCTGGCCGTACCGATGGCGGCCGACGCGTCGTGGCCCGACTTCTGCGGATAGCCGACGATCACCGAAATCTCGTTCTTCACCTTCTCGGACGGCCGCGTCGACACGAAAGCGTAGGAAGCGTCGCGCTTCTTGTTGGCTGGCTCCGTCGCGGCGGAGGTCGGCTTCGAGAGCGCGAAGCACACCTTCTTGCCGCCCGGGGAGGCCTTGTAGGCGCCCCAGTCGCCGAACTGGCCGAGCAGCACGGCCTGTTCGGCGGGGTTTTTCTTCCCCTGTGCCAGGGCCGGCGCGGCAACGGCAATGGCCGCCATCAGGACGAATGTGCTGCGAGTTAAATTGGTCATGTCCGTCGGGCCCTACCGGTTGGCGGCTCAAAACCGCCCTTCTTGGTTCGCGTGGATACAAGCCCGATTATGGGCGAATATCGGCATTGTGAAGGCGACGAAGGGTCGCTGCCCGAAGAATGGGCGAGGGAAAGTTAACATCGACTGACGTGCGGCCGTACCATCCCGTGCTAGAAACCCGCCCCCGGGCCTCGCGCCATCCACAGACCATTGTACCCATGAAAGCTCTGCTCTGCACCCATTACGGCACCCCGGACGATCTCGTCGTCAGTGACGTACCGGACCCGGTCGCCGGCGAAGGCGAGGCGGTGGTCCGTATCCACGCCGCCGCGCTCAATTTCTTTGACACGCTCATCATCGCCAATAAATACCAGACCAAGCCGGCCCTGCCGTTCTCGCCGGCTGCCGAGTTCGCGGGCGTCGTGGAGAGCGTCGGCAAGGGAGCCACTTCGGTCAGGCCGGGTGATCGCGTCATCGCCTGCTCCGGCTACGGCGCCGCGCGCGAGAAGATCGCCATCGCCGCCGACAAACTGATCAAGATGCCGGACGGCCTCGATTTCGACCGCGCCGCCGGCCTTTGCGTGACCTATGGCACAACGCTGCATGCGCTGAAGGATCGCGCGCACATGAAGTCCGGCGAAACGCTGGCCGTTCTGGGTGCCTCGGGCGGCGTCGGACTCGCGGCGGTCGAGATCGGCAAGGCGATGGGAGCGCGGGTCATTGCCTGCGCCTCGTCGGCGGACAAGCTTGCGTTTGCCAAAGAGCGCGGCGCCGACGATGGCATCGATTACGCGACCGAGGATTTGAAAGACGCGTTGCGGCGCGTCACCGGGGGCAAGGGCGTCGACGTCATCTACGATCCGGTCGGCGGCCGCTTCTCGGAGCCGGCCTTGCGCTCGATCGCCTGGCAGGGGCGCTTCCTCGTGGTCGGTTTTGCCGCCGGCGATATCCCGAAGCTGCCGCTCAACCTGGTGCTGCTGAAGGGTTGCGACGTGCTCGGCGTGTTCTGGGGTTCGTTCATCGAGCGCGATCTTGCCGGACATCGCGCCAACACCGAGCAGATCATGCGCTGGTGCCTGGACGGCAAGGTGTCGTCGCACATCCACGCGGCCTATCCCCTCGCGGAATCCGCGGCAGCGCTGAAGGCGATTGCCGCGCGCTCTGTGATGGGCAAGGTGATTTTGAAGATGTGACTAGGAACGCGGCGCTGACGTCGTCATCGCTCTGAGCTTTTCCTGCGCCAGCGTGCGGTGCTCCGGCGTCACGTGGCTCGCGACCAGGCGCAGGGCCGCGGTCAAAACCGCGGCGTCGTCCGTGAAGCCGAGGATCGGCATCACGTCAGGAATGGCGTCGACCGGCAGCACGAAATAGGCGATGGCGCCGACCAAAGTCGCCTTCACGGCCAGCGGCGTCGTGCGGTCGAATGCGCAGTAATAGGCGGCCAGCAGGTCCTCCGCGAACGGGATGCGCGCTGCCACGGCCGCGAGCTTGCGCCAGAACCGGCGGCGCAACGTCTCGTCATCGTTCGTGTCCTGGCGCCAGAAAGCTGAACGTGCGAAGGCCATGCCCGTCATGTGGTTGGCACCGGGCCGCGGCGCAAGCATCGGCCAAGGAAGCCCCGGAGCGCGCCCGAAGCCCTGCCGGACGCGCATTAACCGCCCTCAAAGTGGCCGATTTCGGCGGTTGCTATTCGGCCTCTCGTGACTATATTGCGCCGCAATAGCGCATGCGTCGCGGGCCTCCCGAGGGGGCCCGCGCTTTGATTTCTGGAACAGCCCTTATGGACCTTCGCAACGTCGCCATCATCGCGCACGTCGACCACGGCAAAACCACGCTGGTCGACCGGCTCCTGCAGCAGTCGGGGGTTTATCGCGAGAACGAGCGCCAGGTCGAGCGCGCGATGGATTCCAACGACCTCGAGCGCGAGCGCGGCATCACCATCCTCGCCAAGGCCGCCTCGGTCGAGTGGCAGGGCACGCGTATCAACATCGTCGACACGCCCGGCCACGCCGACTTCGGCGGCGAGGTCGAGCGCATCCTCAACATGGTGGACGGCGCGCTGGTGCTGGTCGATGCCGCCGAAGGTCCGCTGCCGCAGACGAAGTTTGTCGTGTCCAAGGCGCTGAAGATGGGTCTCAAGCCCATCGTCGTGATCAACAAGGTCGACCGGCCGGATGCGCGCGCCACCGAAGTCGTCAACGAAGTGTTCGACCTCTTCGCCGCGCTCGATGCCACCGACGAGCAACTCGACTTTCCAATTCTCTACGGCTCGGCAAAGCAGGGCTGGATGTCGACGAGCCTCGAAGGCTCGCACGACGACGGCATGAAGCCGCTGTTCGACCTCGTGCTACGCCATGTGCCGGCGCCGAAAGTCGAAGAGGGTGCGTTCCGCCTGCTCGGCACTATCATCGAAGCCAACAACTTCCTCGGCCGCATCATTACCGGACGCATCACTTCGGGGACGATCAAGCCGAACCAGGCCGTGAAAGTGCTCGACCGCGACGGCAAGCTGATCGAGAACAGCCGCGTCACCAAGGTGCTGGCTTTCCGCGGGCTTGAGCGCATGCCGATCGACGAAGGCGTCGCGGGCGACATCGTCGCGCTCGCCGGCATGCCAAACGTCACCGTCGCCATGACCGTTTGCGATCCGTCGGTCGACACGCCGCTTCCGGCCCAGCCGATCGATCCGCCGACGCTCGCCATGACCTTCCGCGTCAACGACTCGCCGCTTGCGGGCACCGAGGGCTCCAAGGTCACCGGCCGCATGATCCGCGACCGCCTGCTGCGCGAAGCCGAGGGCAATGTGGCGCTGCGCGTGCGCGAGTCCGACGACAAGGACGCGATGGAAGTGGCCGGCCGCGGCGAATTGCAGCTCGGCGTGCTCATCGAGACCATGCGCCGCGAAGGCTTCGAACTTTCTGTTTCGCGCCCGAAAGTGCTGCTGCGCAAGAACGACGCCGGCGAGATGGAAGAGCCCATCGAAGAGGTCGTCATCGACGTCGACGAGGGACACTCGGGCGTCGTCGTGCAGAAGATGGCCGAGCGCAAGGCCGAGATGACCGAGCTCAAGCCGTCGAGCGGCGGCCGCGTGCGCCTCGTGTTCCATGCGCCGACGCGCGGGCTCATCGGCTATCAGGGCGAGCTGCTCACCGATACGCGCGGCACCGCCATCATGAACCGCATCTTCCACGGCTACGCGCTTTACAAAGGCGCGATCCAGGGCCGTCGTAACGGCGTACTCATTTCCAACGACAAGGGCGAAGCGGTCGCCTACGCGCTTTGGAATCTGGAAGACCGCGGCCCGATGATGATCGAGCCGGGCTGGAAGGTCTACACCGGTATGATCGTCGGCGAGCACACGCGCGACAATGACCTCATCGTCAATGTGCTCAAGGGCAAGCAGCTCACCAACATCCGCACCACGTCGAAGGACGAGGCGGTGCGGCTGACGCCGCCGATCCGGATGACTCTCGAAAAGGCGCTCGCCTATATCGAGGAAGATGAGCTGGTCGAGGTGACGCCGAAGTCGATCCGCCTGCGCAAGAAGCTCCTCGACGAGAACGACCGCAAGAAGGCCGAGCGGC
>Ga0310810_10010249_pt1 | contig 10901 bp, 9 predicted proteins | sample NCmetagenome_FD_207641 | JGI IMG/M metagenome (GOLD analysis project Ga0310810, IMG submission 207641) | Soil microbial communities from experimental microcosm in Duke University, North Carolina, United States - NC | ecosystem: Engineered > Artificial ecosystem > Soil microcosm > Unclassified ... | reverse complement strand
CCGAACTAAAGAGTCTAAAGTTGCCCGGCGTTTTCTTTCGGGAGAATTACTTTCAGCCAACCTTCCAGAAATTTGCAGGTCAACTCTGCGGCGGCGCGCAAATTCATGTGATTGATCGGGATGAATTTCGTCCGTTTCAAACAGGTGTAGAAATCATTCGCGAAATCGGGAGATTGCATCCAGATCAATTCGCGTGGAAACAGCCGCCATACGAATACGAGAGGGAGAAATTGCCGATCGAAATATTGTTGGGCGGCCCAGTGAATCAATTTTTCGATAAGTAATTCGAATCGCCCTTTTATTATCACCTCGCTTCAGCGACGTGATTAAGCGATGCTCATATCCAACCGGTTCAGTGGTTTCCAAGAGCGAATAAAAACCGCTAAAGCGGTTAAGCAGCTTCGGAGCAGGATGCACCTGCTAAATCACGGTGTTAATGAGAATGTAGGTGTCGCTCGCTACAGGTTGTGGATCGAGTTACAATCGTTCAAACACCTGACAAGTACTGTCCTGTTGACGCAAAGCGAAACATCTCAGTTTTTATTTTAGCGAGGATTGAGCCAGAATTGAATCAGGCATTCTTCGCTTCGCTCAGAATGACAAATATGAGATGACTTCTTTTGTAATGGGTTCGCTTACACGCCGACTGACGCCAGTCGCAATATTTGTCGCGCAGCTTTTACCCTCGCTTGCGCCACAAGCTGACGCCGACATCCCATGGCCCGAAGTGGTGCAGCGGCTCGCGTATGAAAACGACAAGCTTGCGCGCCGTCCGCAGGGACACAACGGTCAATACTTCGTGGTGTGCACGCTCTATTACACGCCGAAAGAATCCGGTTTTACCTTCGAGCGCGGGTTTGATGCGACGCCCGTTACAAAGTCTGGTTTGCACGGCCGAAAATATCCACGCGATTTTCTACGGTCCGTAAAAAAGGAAGGCTTTGGCCGAATTAGTGTGCCGGTCGACGGGAAATGCTACATACGCTACAACGACGGCGGGTCGTACTCGTTTGCTTCACATGCGATGAGTGCAGGCGGTGTTCTTGTCCCACGATATTCAGCCGCAATGGTGGGAGGGCACGGTGGTTTGCGTCGCGGCGCGATTATCGAGACAACATCCTCCGAGCTCCAGGAAATCTTCGGGAGTAACCGCTGGAAAATCATGGATACCGGGGGCGGCCTGCGGCGATGGCAAATCGATTGTTATTTCGGGGAAGATGAACCGCTCGGACCCGGCAAGCTTCAGGGTCGTCCGCGCGCGACGACCTTTGAATACGCATACGCTAACGCGCGAATCATAAATTGACGTGAAGCCGTTCAAGGTCCGGCTTCTGTTTCACGGCGACCTCAATATCTTCCTTCGGTCAAAATCCCATGGCGCGGTAATCGAACGGCGGCTCGCAGAAAAGACGTCGATAAAAGACGTCATTGAATCGTGTGGCCTTCCGCACCCGGAGGTTGATTTAATTTTGATAGATGGCCAACCGGTCGGGTTTGCTCATACGTTAGCGGAAGACACGAACGCGCAGGTTTTTCCTGTTGCGAACCGTGGCACGAATTACAAGGAGAAACGATTACAAACAGTTGGTATAAACAAGTTTGTTGCTGATGGACATCTCGGAAGTCTCACACGCAATCTTCGACTATTTGGATTTGATGTCGCCTACTCCAAAGACGCGGATGATCGCCAACTGCTCGAGATTATGGCCGCCGAAAATCGAGCGCTCTTGACGCGTGACCGGCGTCTACTGATGCACGGGATCGTTCGGCATGGATACTACCCACGCTCCCAAAATGCCGACGAACAGACGATCGAAGTTCTCCGCCGTTTTGGTCTTTCCGATCTGATCGCCCCGTTCACGCGGTGCCTGCGATGCAACGCACCGTTGGAACAGGCCGCCAAGGCTGAAGTCATCGACAAACTCGAGCCGCTCACGAAAATTTATTATGATGAGTTCCGTCGCTGTCCTGATTGCAAACAGATCTATTGGTCAGGCTCGCATTTTCCTAAGTTGCAAAAGCGAATCGAAAAAATTGGCTCACGCATTCGAGGCGAAGCGTAGGCTTGTCACCGGCGCAGCGTAACTGGCAGACTGCGCTGCCGTATGCAGCTTGCATTTTCCCCGAGTGCGAAATTTGTGGCGTTAACAGTCGCCAACGCGATTGGGGTTGGATTCATCTGCGCTCAAGGACCAGCACCGTCGCCTATAATATCAGCACCTTCCGCGCTGCCGGCGGGAACTCCTGTGGCTGCACCGAACACGAGTGCCGCGCCTGATGTGACTGAAGCCGATTTCGAAACTTTTTTAGATGCGTTGATTCCGTCGCAATTGCGAAATCGAAACATCGCAGGCGCGGTCGTGTCAGTAGTGAAAGACGGCCGGGTGCTGTTTCAAAAAGGCTATGGCTACGCGGACATCGAAGAAAAGAAACCGGTGCGCCCTGATCAAACGTTATTTCGTCCCGGTTCGATTTCGAAATTATTCACTGCCACAGCCGTGATGCAGTTGGTGGAACAAGGAAAGCTCGATCTTGAGCGCGACGTCAATGATTACCTCGATTTTCCTATTCCTAAAACTTATCCGCAGCCTGTCACGCTGAGGCAATTACTTACCCACACAGCCGGATTCGAGGAAACATTGAAAAATCTTTTCGTCGCAAACCAAACCGACCTCAAACTGTTGAGTGCATATCTAGTCAACGAAATGCCCGCTCGCATTTTCCCGCCGGGTAAAATTCCGTCTTATTCCAATTACGGATTCACACTTGCCGGATACATCGTTGAGCGCGTAAGCGGCGAAAAATTCGAGCGGTACATCGACAATCACATTTTGAAGCCGCTGGCGATGAACAATTCGACGTTCGATCAGCCGTTGCCGCCGCAGCTCGCGTCACAAATGTCGAAGGCTTATCTGAGCGCGTCCAAAAAGCCGCGAGATTTCGAATTTGTGCAAGCGACGCCAGCTGGAGCGCTGACGACAACAGCTGCTGACATGACGCGGTTCATGCTCGCCTTTTTGCAGGATGGCGCCGTCGACGGTGTGGCGATTTTAAAACCAGAGACTGTCCGGAAAATGGAAACTCGGCAATTTGGATTTCACTCGATGCTTCCCGGGGTCGGTATCACGTTTATGGAATATCTTCTGAATCCTGTTCGCATCATCGGCCACGGCGGCGACACAGTTTACTTCCATAGCGACATGATTCTCGTTCCCGAAGCGCACCTCGGTTATTTCCTCTCCTACAATACTCTCGGTAAGCCCGTTGGTGGCGGCCGGGGCGAAGTGTGGCAGGCGCTTGTGAATCGCTATTTCCCCGCCACAGGCCAATCAAAGCCCGACCTTGACGAAAGCTCCGCGAAATCAGACGCACGTGCAGTCAGCGGGTTTTATGAGGGAACCCGACGTGGAGAAACAACGTTGCTGAAAATTGTCGCGTTGGCCGGTCAGTTTAGCGTCACGAGCGACAAGGAAGGTGTTCTTCAAATTGAAGGAATGAAAAACCAGAGTGGAGAACTGCAACGATGGCGCGAGATCGCTCCGCTTGTTTATCGCGAGATAGACGGCTTGGAAACAATTGGTTTTCGACGCGATGCGTCTGGCGCTGTCGCCGAAATGCTCCCCTTCCCTGCGATCTACGAAGGACAGCGAGTTCCGTGGTGGGCTAGCAAAACTTTTATCGGCTTGGTGATTGGTGGGAGTTTGCTGCTGGCGTTCCTCACCGCGTTGCTGTGGCCTGTCGCCGTTATAATTCGCAAACGATATCAGCGCCCGCTCTTCAGTAGTAAAAGTGATCGCGTTCTGTATTTCGTCTCACGAATTGTTTGCCTCTCCGAAGTCGTTTTCATCCTCGCTCCAGTCGTTGTACTCAGCCAGGGGTTGGAGCACATCGTAATTCTTGGCGACGCCATCAATCCCTGGTTGCAAACATTCCATGTAATCGGCTGGGTGTTACTGGCAGGTGTCGTTGTCTTGATTATCGCCGCGGTTCGTTTCGTCCGACTGCCGGGACACGGGCTTTGGTTTCGCGGTCATGCTGTTCTTTTGGCGATTGGCGGAATCGCGTTCGGTGTTTTTGCATGGCGATACCATTTTCTCGATCCGTCGCTGAAGTTCTGATCGTCGCAGCACGTTGATGAATTTCACCCGCGACCGACTTTTAGTTGCTTTCACTGTCGTTGCCTTTCCCGCTTCGCTTCTCGCTTACGCGCCACTCGGGCATCAGATCGTCGGCGCGATCGCAGACGAGCGCGTGGCGAATACGCCGACAGCCGCAAAGGTCCATGCCTTACTCGATGGACTAACGTTGGAAAAAGCCGCCGTGATTCCTGACGAAATCAAAGGCTGGGACAAAAAAGGGGTCGACGATCCACGATCATTTCATTATTCCGCTCACCGCAATATTGATAGACAGTTGCGCGATTTCTGGCGCGCGAACCAGCCAACGCACGATGTCAATTCGCCCGCTCCTTCGCATCACTGGTTTCATTACACTGATGTCCCAGTGATGCCGGCGCAACGATACCGCGACGGACGCTCAGGTCGGAGCAAATGGGACATCGTCCACATGATTCCGTTCTGCATCGACGTGTTGCGGGGGCGGATTCCCGAACAGAACGAGCGGAAGATCACGAAACCTGTTGCTGTCATTCTCCTGGCGCATTACGTCGCCGACATTCATCAGCCGCTGCACGTGGGTGCGGCCTACTTCGAGGCACAAGGACACATCACGGATCCGGACAAGGACAATGGAGCCTTGGCCGACGAAGGCGGAAACACATTTACGCTTGAACTCAGCGACGAGCCGCCGCGTCGGCGAGGTATTCGGAAGAAAAAATTCCACGGGTTCTGGGATTACGATACCGTTAACGCGCTGTTTCCTCAGGCGTCCCCTGCCTCGCCGAAAGCAGAACTCGACGCGCAAGTCGGCGCTCTCAAACAACAACTGGTCCACGAGATGGCGACGCAAGAACCTCGCACTTGGGAAATGCCGTCGAACGTCTCGATCGACAACTACGCCGAAATTTGGGTCGACCAAATCCTGCCGATTGCCTGCGAGGCACATGCGCGTCTTGAGTTTAGGAATGTGAAGCCATTTCTCGACGGCGACCGAGTCGTTGCGACCGGTGAGGCGATCGAAAAACCAATGTCTGGTCAAATGTTGTATCGCGCGTGGGCAACTGGCATCGTACGCGATGAGCTGCATAAAGCGGGTTGGCGTCTGGCCGATTTGCTGGAGAAAATTCTGTAGTTAACGCATGCGAGCCGTTGTCCAGCGTGTAAGCCGCGCGCGTGTAACCGTGGATGGCAATGTCAAAGGAGAAATCACGACTGGGCTTTTGATTCTGCTTGGCGTGGGGCACCACGACACGTCTGCCGTCGCCGCAGCTTTGGCGGGGAAAATCGCAAATCTAAGAATCTTTGAGGACGACCAACAAAAAATGAACCGCTCATTGCTCGACGTAAAAGGCAGCGCACTTGTAGTTTCGCAATTTACGCTTTATGGCGACGCGCGCGGTCAACGCAGGCCGAGCTTTGTTGCCGCTGCGCCGCCTGAACAAGCGAAGAACCTTTACCAAGAATTTGTCAAAGCGCTGCGCAATTTTGGCGTCACCGTCGCGACAGGAGTTTTCGGCGCAATGATGTCAGTGGAATTGGTCAACGAAGGTCCAGTCACCATTTTGTTGGACTCTGACAAAACATTCTAGATGAGTCAGTGTTCCACCCGCGTCTGGCACGGTCCGGATTCGCACGTCGAGACAATGTTTCGCGCTGCTATTTGTGAGAGTCCGACTGCGCCTGTGCGCGGCGCAGATTGTCGGCGGCGCCGGTTAGTTCGGGGTTAAGGCGCAGCGCCGTTTGAAATTCCAGAACGCTTTGTTCCGGTTTCCCGGAGGCGAGCAGGGCCAAGCCGAGATTGGCATGAGCCTCTGCGTTGTTAGGGTTCATCCGGAGCGCTTCGTGAAATTGCTCAATAGCCTCTGGTATTCTGCCAGCCAACTGCAATGCGAGTGCAAAGTCAGCCCGAATGTCCGCGTCTTTGGGCGCAAGCTGCGCGGCCCGGCCGATTTCCTCAAGGGCCACTTGATCGTTGTTCTGCTTCCATAGCACGTGTCCCAATTGCACGTGCGCCGTTGGCATCTCTGGCTTCGAACGGATTGCGGCTTCGAAGTAATCGATCGCTTCGGGTAGTCGGCCCTGGAATTCACGAGTAACGCCAAGGCCGACGAGACCGTCATAAAAATTCGGATCGATCTGTAGTGCTTTCGCAAAATGCGCCGCGGCCTCATCGTATCTACCGCTAGCGCCCATGGCCAGGGCCAGATTGTGTTCTATATGCAGATTCGGTGGAGTGACGGCCAGCGTGTGCTCAAACAATGTGAAGCTGTCGCGCCAGCGCTGAACCTGCCCATTTGTAACAGTTCCAAGGATCAGTAAGACTCCGCCAGCTATTCCTGCGCTCAGCAACGGCGCAACACGCCAGCTTCTGGCCAGATCAGTTAATCCGAACACGAGTGCGATGAACAAACCAATGGACGGAATATAGAAGTACCGATCCGCCATGGTTTGTCCTCCGACCTGAATGAATCCTATAACCGGAACCATTGTTCCGAGAAACCAAAGCCAACCCACGATGAGATACGGCCGGCCTCTGCGTTGCCAAAGACACAGCGCCGTAATTCCAATCACCAGCAACGCTGCGCCAATCGCTTGCCATGCGAGTATACCCGCCGACGGAAGCGGATAATAAACTGCTAAATTATTCGGCCAGAACATGAGCCACATGTAATTCGCGTATGACACAACTGCGTTCGAGACTCGAAATGCAACAGGCGCAGCGGCGAACGTGCGCACAGCCCCTCCATGAGATTGTGCGATGAATGTGATAATGGCGGACGCGATTACGAGCGCAAATAGCGGTGATTTTTCCAGTATAAGCTTCTTTGTGGTCATCCCGAGCGAAGTCCAGGGACTTCGTGGGGTTAGCTTTGGCCTTTCTCCGCGGGGTTCCTCGGGCTTGCTCGGAATGACAGCGGCAAATCGTCGCAGCGGCCAGTAATCGAGCAGCAACATGACAAACGGCCATGTCACAAGCATCGGTTTGGAGAGCAGTCCGAGTGCGAGCATAACGGCGACGCGCGCGTATCGGCTAATCGAAGGCGCTTCCGCATAACGCACGTAAGCGATCAGCGACAGCAATCCGAAAAACGTGCAAAGCGTATCTTTACGTTCAGAAGCCCAAGCTACCGATTCCACGTGCAGGGGATGTAGCGCAAAAAGCGCCGCGACTAGCGCGCTCGGCCAGCGCGCTCGCGTTGTTCGTAATAGAAAGTAGAAAACAAGTAACGTGTTTGCCGCATGAATCAGCGTGTTCACCAGCAAATGGCGCCCTGCATTCGTGCCAAAGAGCTGGCAATCGATCATGTGTGAAATCCAGGTGAGCGGATGCCAATTTGCCGCGTGGAATGTAGTGAATGCCCAGGCGAGTCCGGCCAGCGTGACACCGCGATTCACCATGGGATTTTCCCGAACGTATGTGGGGTCGTCGAGAGTGATGAACTGATGGCCGATTACTTGCGCATAGATCGCAAATGTCATTAGCGCTAGACCGAGCAAAATGACAACGTCCGTTCGCTCGAGCCTTATATGTTGGTGAACCGCGACGGCGTTTTGTCGTTTCGCCGCGGCAACAAGAGCAGTTTTCTTTTTTCGTGCTGTTCGTTTGGCCATCTGTCGCGAGCCTACCAGAGACTGACAACCGAGATAGCTACGGTGTCGAAAACCTTCAAAGTTTTTGTGCCGCCAGGATTTGTGCGGTCTTGGAGGATTGCAGGCATCATCGCAGTCTCTACAGTGAATCAATGATTCTCGAACCGGTTCGCCCGATTGAACTGCCAGAAATTCAGGCCGCGCGCGAGCGCATTGCAAACACGATTGCCCGGACGCCACTGGTCCGGCTCGAACTCGGACCAGAGTTTCCGGACATTCGGCTCAAGCTGGAGAATCTGCAGCCAATCAACGCTTACAAATTACGAGGCGCAGCGAACGCAGTTGCGTTGCTTTCCGAGGAAGAACGCAGGCGCGGAGTGTGGACGATAAGCGCCGGTAACGCAGGTCAGGGCGTTGCTTATGCGGCGAGAGCGGCGGGCGTGCCGTGCACGGTTGTAGTCGTTGAGACAGCGCCGAAATCAAAATTCGAGCGAATGAAAGCGCTCGGTGCAACACTCATTCCAGTTTCCTACGAGATTGCCTGGAAAGCGCTAGAGCAAAGATCTTTTGCTGGAGTTCATGGAACATTCATCCATCCGTTCGATGACGACGATTTCATTGCTGGTCATGGCACAATGGGATTGGAAATTCTCGAAGACGCGCCAGACGTAACAGCTGTCATCGCCAGCATTGGCGGCGGCGGGTTAATCGCAGGCGTGGGCAGTGCAATCAAAGCGCTACGACCGGAGGTAAAAATATTCGGCGTTGAACCGGAGACCGCAGCGCCGGCAGCGCTTTCGTTCGAGAAAGGTTCACCGCAGGAATTTCCAAACTGGAAAGCGTCATTCGTGGATGGCGCTGGGGGTCAAAGCATGTTCCCTCGCATGTGGGAACGCATGAAACCAATTGTGGACGGCTACCTGGTTGTCACTCTAGAGGAGACAAAAAACGCGATGCGAATGCTAGCTGAAAAAGCACGTGTCATTGCTGAGGGTGCTGGCGCTCTGCCAGTCGCGGCGGCGTTGAGCGGAAAGGCTGGCAAAGGGCCGATCGTCGCTATCGTGTCCGGCGGCAACATCGATCTACAAAAGTTCTGCGACTTGATCTCGCACAGCGACTATTGACTTTCGCGCCTGGGTTTGAATAACCTCGCAAAGAAACAAGGAGGTAGAACAATGAAAATTGGCGAGACAGCACCGGACTTTGAAGCACAAACCACTGAAGGCCGAATTCGTTTCCACGATTGGATCGGCGATTCATGGGCCGTTCTATTTTCGCACCCAAAGGACTTCACACCGGTGTGCACCACGGAGCTCGGATACATGGCGAAAATAAAGCCACAGTTCGACAAGAGAAATGTAAAGATCATCGGACTATCGGTCGATTCGACGGGTGATCACGAAGGATGGGCAAAAGACATCGAGGAAACTCAGGGTCATGCGCCGAATTATCCAATCATCGGTGATGCCGATTTCAACGTAGCAAAACTCTACGGGATGCTGCCTGCCGACACGCAAGGCGACGCGAAATCGCGCAAACCGGCCGACAACGCGACTGTGCGCAATGTTTACGTCATCGGACCAGACAAGAAGATCAAGCTGGTACTCGTGTACCCAATGACAACTGGCAGGAATTTCGATGAAGTGCTTCGAGTGATCGACTCACTGCAACTGAGCGCGAAGCACCAGGTCGCGACGCCGGTGAACTGGTTGCCAGGCGAGGACGTTATCATTGCCGGCTCTGTCTCGGATGAAGAGGCGAAGCGGCGTTATCCCCAAGGGTGGAAAGCGCCGAAGCCATATCTTCGAATCGTCCCGCAACCACAATAGGTTCGCCGTCATTCCAGACGAAAGTCGGGGAATTCCGCAGCATTATTTCACAGCGCCACGGGATCACTGCGACTTCGCTGCGCTCCGCTCAGGACGACCATGACCGATCGTCAGTGAAATTCTCAGCGAAAAATTCCACTGGATCCTGCTGGAAATACGTTCGTAACTCAGCATACAGCTTTGGATGATAGGCCCGCAGCGCGTGCGGTTGCTCAAAGAAGGCTTCTACTGATACCGCGAAGAACTCAGCAGGATCAGTAGCTCCGTACGTGTTAAGGAGTGTGGGAACACCGCTCTCGTCGGCTGCACGCAGCGATGCAAACTCGGATCTCATAACAGCGGTCCATGCTGACTGCTGTTCGCGCGTCGCCAACTGCGGCACGCCGTCGACTGCGTCATTTTCGAAGTCGAGCTGATGAGCAAATTCGTGCAGAACAACGTTCTTACCATCGGAGGGGTCAGCTGCGCCATGTTTGACTGCGCCCCAGGACAGAACCAACGAGCCCATTCTACGGCCGGTCTCGCCAAGGCGACTGACGGTCCCCTCTTCCCAAACATGCTCTCCAACCTGTCGTCTTTCTTCCACGGCGTACGACGATGGATAAACGAGGATCGTGAGCAACTGGGGGAAATAATCGGTTTTGCGATGCAACAACAGAAGACAAGCTTGCGCCGCGATCGTGACGCGGACTTCATCGGTGATTGCAAAACCGCCGCATCCCTCGAAGCGTTTTTCGGCAAGAAACACTTGAATGTGACCAAGTAATTCCGCGCGATCGCCTGCTGACAATCTGCGAAAAATTACAACGTTACGTTGGATCAGCGTCAGCCATTTTTCGGGAAACGGCCGAGCTCGCAGGCGATGTCGCCTACGCTGTCTCCATATCGTAAGGATCACCGTTCAATTTTAATCGCTGCACTGGCGTAGCCAAAGCAATTCAGTCTGGCTTTAACGGCGAAAATCCGTATGGATGACTCTCATGAATACGATCTCCATTTCCCGCCGCGATTTTGCACGCCTGCTCGGTGCAGGCGCGGCTGCCGCAGTCGTTAGGCCGCCGCTTTCCTTTGCAAAGCAGACTCAGTCGGTTGCTACGCCTTTGGCGGAAGGAGGCATCGTGCGTTTGAGCGCGAACGAAAATCCGTACGGCCCATGCCCGAAAGCTTTCCAGGCGATAACGGATTCATTCGCGCTTGCCTGCCGTTATCCAGACGAACACAACAATGTACTAATTGACAAGGTGGCGAAGCTGCACGGCGTTAATCATGATCAAGTTTTGCTCGGTGATGGGTCGGGCGAAATTCTGAAACTCTGTGCAGAAACATTCACTGGACCTCAGAACGGGAAGCTTGTCGCAGCGGA
>Ga0310810_10010248_pt1 | contig 10902 bp, 5 predicted proteins | sample NCmetagenome_FD_207641 | JGI IMG/M metagenome (GOLD analysis project Ga0310810, IMG submission 207641) | Soil microbial communities from experimental microcosm in Duke University, North Carolina, United States - NC | ecosystem: Engineered > Artificial ecosystem > Soil microcosm > Unclassified ... | reverse complement strand
TGAGCAAAACATAGCCGACTTGAAAGCACAAATTGCCGCCAACGAGAAGGGAGTGCAAGAGTTGCAGCGGATGGTGCAGCATTACTCGTTGGAAACTGTACAAGCGTACATGGGTTATGTACAGGATAATGCAGAGGAATCCGTGCGTCGTGCGATCGCAGTTCTCAAGGATGGCAGTTTCACCAGTAATCTGGATGATGGCAGTCAAATTCAAGTAACCATTACCATTGATCGCCACAACCTTAGCGCCAAGATTGATTTTACTGGCACCTCTCCCCAGCTACAAAGCAATTTCAACGCACCCTCTGCCGTGTGCAAAGCAGCAGTACTCTATGTTTTCCGCACCTTGGTAGATGACGATATTCCTCTGAATGCGGGTTGCCTCAAACCGTTGGAAATCATCATTCCTGAAGGATGCATGTTGAACCCGCGTTATCCTGCTGCCGTAGTGGCGGGAAATGTGGAGACTTCCCAAGCCATTACTGATGCGTTGTATGGTGCGCTGGGAGTTTTAGCAGCATCTCAAGGAACGATGAATAACTTTACCTTTGGGAATGGGCGCTATCAATACTATGAAACCATCTGCGGGGGTTCGGGTGCAGGTGCTGAGTTTGATGGCACGGATGCGGTTCACACTCACATGACTAATTCTCGCCTGACTGACCCTGAAGTGTTGGAATGGCGGTTTCCCGTTCTTTTAGAAAATTTCTGCATTCGTCCTAATAGTGGCGGGAAGGGACTGCATCACGGTGGGAATGGCGTCATCCGTCGAGTTCGTTTTCAAGAACCGATGACGGCGGCAATTCTCTCCAGTCATCGCGTTGTTCCTTCCTTTGGATTGCAAGGGGGTGAAGCAGGTGCTCTGGGTAAGAATTATATAGAACGGAGTGATGGAACAGTAGAGGAATTGGGGAGTACTGCGGTTGCTCAGATGAAGGCTGGGGATGTGTTTGTCATTGAGACTCCCGGAGGTGGGGGATTCGGTGTTTGTGAATAATAGGAATAAATTGAGTTAGTTGGAAGGGGGCTAATTTCAAAGCCTCTCTCCTACAAGGAGAGAGGCTAAATAGGTTTGAGTCGGAAATTTATTTCAAAGGTCTTATGTCAGCGACATTCTACTTAAGGTTGAATGTACTTAGAGATTATTGCGTGTCTGTGCTGCATCATCCTTTAATGCACTGGCGCTTCTCTTAGCTGTGTCTGGATAAAGTGACCCGAATTCTTTTACAGCTTTTGCTGATTCTTCCGCAATATTCTGAAGTCGTTCGCCAGGAGCGTCCTCGGTTTCACGAGCTTCGTCATACCACTCATTGGTTGTTTTAGGTCTTACAGAATCAAGCTGATTCGACGGTTGACGCAATTGCTCACCCACAGCTCTCGTATTGCGTCCAGAATCAACACTTGTGGTCAGCAATAGAAAACCAACTAAGACCACAGCAAAAAAACGCTGGATCTGAAGTGAATTCAGCAGGGAACTGATGTGACTAGTTGCTCTAGCAATCAAATTTTTCATTATATACTCCATGATTTCATGTTTGGTATTGTTTGCGGTTCCAGTTATAATTGGCTCACTCTAAGGGAGTGACAACTAGAGAAACCGAATTCAGCTTTTACCTGCAATTAACTTGATAAATAGGGCTATAAATTTCCAGGTAATCTGTTTTGAAAACCCTATTTTCAATCCAATTTGCTAGTTTTCAGCCTAAGTTCAAGACTAACAGCAGAAAAATAAGCGTCCCTCTAGCCAAAGTCATAGATTAAGTTATGTAAAAGAAAGGCTTCTATAAACCCTAATGTATAGTGGGAAACTATAAATTCTTTCGGGTGGCAATGAAATCTCTATCCTAAGTGCGATCGCATGAACGTTTAACCGGACAATACAACAGACTAAAGAGCGAAGTTCATGCAGCAATGGACAGAATATAAATGAAACAACCGGACTTGATATCAATAAATTAATTAGCAAAAGCTTTGTCACAGAAGGACTTCTTTTGCTCTTCAATAAGCCATGATGAATTTCCAGCAGATATTTGGTGCATCACCTGAAATAGAAGCTAGCGCTCCGGGACGGGTGAATCTACTCGGTGAGCATACTGATTACAACGATGGATTTGTACTGCCAACGGCTATTCCTCAACGCACTACGGTGCAACTGGGTTTGAGCAAGGATGGACAGCACCACTTTTACTCGGTGGAACTTGACGAACGAGTGACTATTTCAGAAGGGCATCATACACCCTCTGGATTTGCCAGTTATATCTTCGGGTGTGTTCGGCTTTTAGAACGGGAAGGCAACACTGTACCGCCTGTTAATCTGCATGTAACTTCCTCGGTTCCGATCGGTTCTGGTTTGTCTAGCAGCGCGGCTTTGGAGGTGGCGACTCTCAGGGGGTTGCGATCGCTCTTAGATTTAGACATCGATGATGTCCAGATTGCTCAGCTAGCACAGCAGGCAGAAATCCAATATTCGGGTGTGCAATGCGGCATTATGGATCAGATGGCGTCGAGTCTAGCGGATACGGAACATCTGCTATTTCTCGATACGCGATCGCTTGAGCGCCAAGTGATACCTTTTCCATCTGGGGCAGAAGTTGTAGTAATAGATAGCGGTGTGCCTCGCACTCTGGCAGGGAGTGGCTACAACCAGCGACGAGCGGAGTGTGAAGAGGCGGCGCACTTGCTAGGGGTGAAGGCGCTCAGAGATATTACCGATCCGCAAGCTGTGGAAGAATTACCCGAACCACATCGCCGTCGCGCTCGTCATGTCATCACTGAGGATAACCGAGTACTGGAGGCTCTACAGGGAGTATCGGCTGAGCGTTTTGGTGAGTTGATGAACGCTTCCCATGCTAGCTTACGCGATGATTACGAAGTTTCCGTACCTGCTCTGGATACGCTGGTGGCCATGCTACAGGAAACCCCTGGAGTATTTGGGGCACGTCTTACGGGTGCTGGGTTCGGGGGGGCTTGCGTGGCTTTGGTTGCTGCGGGTAAGGGGGAGGCGATTAGTCGAGATGTGATTGAAAAGTATGGGCGATCGGGTTATACCGGACGTATTCTGGTTCCGGAGGTTAGTTAGCCTGTTGTGCAGTATTAGGACTTACGCACTGAGTACGAAATCACGTCATTGTGAGTGATAGCGAAGAATCTTAAACTTTTGTACTAGCGTTACACTGTGTTAGTCTCGAATATTCTGTCTTCCTTTAAGGATTGAGAAAAAAATGTGACGAAAAAATAAGTTTGTCCTCCTGACTTTGAACCTCAGGTTGAGCTAGCTTAGTAGAGTTACTAGAGCAGGAATCCTCATCTACCCAATGGATTTGAGCAAAATCCTCAAACCTTTGTAAAAGTTATCAAAAAGAGCCAAAAACAACGAAAGAATTTGCCAAGCTCAGCTTAAAAACCTCAGAGGCTTACTAATTTTTGAGTTTTTCTTCGCCAGGCAATCTCGCGAAGAGCTTTTCTTTTGTCCAAAGTTCAATTGGACAGCTAACCGGAAGCGGGGAGAAAATCACCCAACACAAACTGGCGCTTGAAGCTAATATCACCCAAGGGAGATTGAGTCAGATTGCGGCTGAGTTTGGGGGTTGGGGAGTTCTCAAGAAAATATTAGCAGCATTATTAGATGGCTTTAATAGCGGGGCTAATAATTTTTCAGGTCTGTCTGAGGAACAAAGATGGCTAGTCCAAACTTACTTACCATTAGTTGTTAATGAGACGCACTCGGAGGCACTGTCTCAAATTGGGATTGCCGTGAAAGCCTACGGGATTAAAGGCTTTTTGAGAATTCTTCAGTCCTGTTCCCTTCCTATTCAAGTTCGACTGTTGAGCCAGATATTTGAGGTGATGCCAGAGGCAGTGCGACAGGAATTGCGATCGCCGTTTTAGATGGTTTAGCAATAAAGCGTTACATCTTCACCACATTGGTCTGCCAAATAGGTTAAAGATTTGAAGCGAATACAAACGATTTGCTCGTAGAAAGGATTCAGTTTGCACAAGGGGGGAATGCGAACGATCGTGCGGTCAAGAAATTTAATTTCTCGCTCAAAGGGACAGCGAGCTGGAATGAGTTTGCACAGCGATCGCGCCATTTGAGGATTCCGAATTTCTAAAGATTCCAGCCATTGGCGAATGGGGCGGAGTAGAATACCAAAGCGACTTACAGTTAGGTTATTCACAAATAGAGACTCGATAAGGGAGAGGTTGTAGGAATATCAGCCTAGGGGTGGATGCGGAAATAACGGGTTTACCCTTAATCCGGGTTAGTCTCTAAGTTAGACCTGAAAAATGCAGAACTTGTGTAGACCACAAATCCAACCTAAAAAATCGGGTTACTCATCCCAGCCCAGAGTTTTGGCAATCTGACCGGGAAGTTTCATTGCCTTGAATGGCTTGGGAATGATTCCTGCTACGCCGAGTTCAGCGAACCGTCGCTGCTCCGCTGCTTGCACTTTGGCTGTCATTAAAATTACAGGAATAGGTTGAGTGGCTGGATTCGCCTGCAACGCCTGAAACGTCTCTATGCCATCCATATCCGGCATCATCACGTCTAACAAAATGACATCGGGTTGCTCATCGGCTGCCTGACGCAGTCCTTCTGCGCCCGATGCAGCAACCAATACATCCCAGCCAGCGACTGTTTTGAGGGTGAGTTGAGCTACTGCCCGAATATCGTATTCGTCATCAATAATCAGAATGCGCTTGGTGGTCATTAGGGCTGTCTCCCGTCTTGCCTCGAATCATGCGGTTGAGCAGGTCGATCGCTCGCTGTTCAAATTCTTGTGAACTAATGCGTCCTTTTGTAAAGAAAAGCGTCTGTCCGAGTTTTAACCGTTCGCGATCGCTCTCATCTAAATCCTGAGCCGTATAAACAACGAGTGGCACCTGACACAACCGATTATGCTGCCGCAGCCAATCCACTACGGCAAAACCATTGTATTCTGGCAGTGCCAAGTCGAGTACTAGGAGATCGGGAAGAATGCGCTGGCTCACCTGAATGGCTTCCCGTCCAGTTTGGGCATGAAAGGTTTCTATCCCGTGGCGAGAAAACATGGTTGCGAGTACCTGTGCTAGTTCTAAGTCATCTTCGACAATCAGAACTTTAATGGTTTGATTGCGATCGGCTAATACTCGCTCTAGAGCTTGGCGTAATATCCTTGGTTCTGGAGGTTTCACAATCCAATCGCTAACGCCCGGATGGGGCGTTTCTCTGGCATCTGGTAATAGCCCACTGAGAATAATTACTGGAATCGCTTGCGTTTCTGTCTGATTCTTCAGAATTGCCAGAGTTTCCCACCCATCCATACCGGGCATCATTAGGTTGAGAAGAATTACATCAGGCGGCTGGGCAACTGATTGTTCTACCGCCTCATACCCCGATGCGGCAGTCAGCACTCGGTAGCCTTGTCGTTTGAGCATGGCTTGCAGTACCGTCCGAACCGAGGAGTCATCATCGCAGATTAAAACAAGAGGGGAACTTTGAGTGGAATCTCCAAACTCCGAACTCAACACTGTTAGCGAAGCGGGCTCGCCATTAGGCGGGACGAACTCAGGACGTTGGACAGGGCTAAGGATGGGGAGGGTAAAGCAGAACGTACTGCCTTCCCCTAACGTGCTTTCTGCCCAAATTTGTCCTTCATGCTGCTGTAAGATACTGCGGCAGATGGCTAAACCCAAACCCGTTCCTCCCTTTTGGCGCGAATCTGAGGCATCAACCTGCTGAAAGCGTTCAAAAATGGATTCGAGCTTGTCAGACGGAATTCCGCGTCCTTGGTCTCTAACTTTAATAAGGAGAGTGTCGCAAGGGGATGAAGGATGAACGCTCTCTGACCCCTGACCCCTAATTAACTCTGCGCTCAACCAGACTGTACTACCCTCAGAAGAGAACTTAATGGCATTACTGAGTAAGTTGGTGAGGACTTGGATGATGCGATCGGGGTCTGCCCAGAGGCGAACTGACACAGGAGAAACCGATAGAGTGACTCCATCCCTTTCGGCTATTTCCTGGATTGCCTCTACAGACTGATTCATTAAGTCACCCGCATCGCAGGCTTGTTTCGTCATAACGATTTTGCCTGACTCAATGCGTTCGATGTCTAGGATGTCATTGATCAGACGAACTAAGCGATCGCTGTTATTTGCCGCAATGTTCAACATCTGTTGAGCATCTTCTGGTTGGTTTTGCAAGACGCCACCGGCTAGTAAGTCCAAAGCAGCGGAAATGGAGGTGAGTGGTGTCCGCAGTTCATGGCTGACGACTGAGATGAATTCGTCTTTCAAGCGTTCGCTAATATCCTTCATGAAACAGTAGTTCCCCATAAACTGCTGTTGTTGGTCGTAGGCTTTAACGATCACCACTTGCTTATCGAAGACGGTTCCATCTTTGCGTAATGCTCTAGCTTCAAACTCTGCCTTACCGTCAACCAGCATACGTTGGTAGGCAGTCTCTATGCTCTCTAGTTCCTCTGGATAAATCGTTCGTTTCCAATTCATCCCAACCAATTCTTCGGGTTGGTAACCCAACATGCGGGCATAAGCTGGATTAGTTTTGAAGTAACGCCCTTGACTATCGACTTGAGCGATGCCCTCAACAGCACTTTCCAGTGCCTTGCTCAAATTGCGAAGTTCCTCAAGAGCCTGTTTGCGCTCGGTAATGTCTTCAATTTGGGTAACGATGTACAACGGCTGGTTTTGCCCATCACGAACCATTGAACTACTCAACATTCCCCAAACCGTATGTCCGAGCTTATGCGAGTATCGCTTTTCAAACTGACAGGAGGGAATCTCGCCGGATAGCATTTGCTGGAAATAGTTGAGTCCTATCTCCAAATCATCGGGATGGGTAACTGCCTGAAAGGTGAGCGCTAGCAATTCCTGCTCTGAGTAACCCAGCATTTCACACAGAGAACGATTGACTTGCAGCCAACGACCATCCAGCGATACCAATGCCATTCCAATCGCAGCATTTTCAAACGCCTGGTGAAAGCGTTCTTCGCTTTCTCGTAATGCTTCTTCTGCCCGTTTGCGAGCGCTAATATTTCGGAAATAGACGGATAGACCCTCTCTAGCAGGATAGGCGTGTACCTCAAACCAGGTATTCAGCGGTGGATAGAACGATTCAAACTCAACGCTCACCTGCTGTGACACTGCCCGGTGATACTCCAAATCAAAGGTTGAGCCGACCGATTCAGGAAACTCATCCCACATCACTTGACCGAGCAACTCCTCCCGCTTTCGCTGCAAGAGCAGTTCTGCTTGTCGATTCAAGTAGGTATATCGCCAATCTTTATCCGCTGCAAAGAACGCATCCGTAATGCTTTCCAGAATATTAAGGCTCTGGTTACGAGCTGACTCTGCTTCAGCCCTTGCCTGTTGCTCTTGAGCGAGAAGCTGAAGGCGTTCTGCTTCTGCCTGCTTGCGCTCGGTAACATCACGGGCGATCGCATAAATTAAGTTTTCTTCAACCCTAGGAAAGGCTTTCCAAGCAAACCACCTGTACGAGCCATCTTTACAACGGTAGCGATTCTCAAAATCAAGGGTTAGATTACCCTGTGCGAGTTTTGCAACTTCAGCAAGGGTTGCAGCCCGGTCATCGGGATGGACTAAGTTGAGAAAGGGTTGTGCTAGCAGTTCTTCGTTAGTGTAGCCAAGTACTGTCTCAAAAGCTGGATTCAAACGCTTGAAATAAGCATCGGTACCCGCAATGGCTAGCATATCCAGAGAAAGATTGAAGAAGCGATCGCGCTCCTCCTCTGCCCGTTTGCGTTGCGTAGCTTGCCGATAGGCATCGGTAATATCCCGCGTCACTTTTGAAAAGCCACGCAGGTTTCCCGCCTCATCTCGCAAAGCGGTAATCACAATATCTGCCCAAAATCGCGAGCCATCTTTGCGAACGCGCCACCCTTCATCTTCCACTTGACCCTCGGCGGCGGCTATTTCTAGTAACCGTTGAGGACGACCGCGCTGAATCTCCTCGTCGGGATAAAAGCGGGAGAACGACTGACCGATAATCTCGTCTGCCCGATATCCTTTAATCCGCTCTGCTCCACTATTCCAGCTCACAACCCGTCCACTAGGGTCGAGCATAAAAATTGCGTAGTCTTTGACCTTCTCAACCAGCAGGCGGAATCGCTCCTCACTCTGGGAGAGTGCCTCCTCTTTCCGCTGACGTTCCTGGATTTCCTGTTCTAGTCGTGTATTTTGTGCTTGAAGCTGCTGGGTCAGATATCTGAGATTCACATGGGTTTTAACCCTAGCTAACACCTCTTCTTGTTGAAATGGCTTCGTAATATAGTCCACCGCACCCAGGCTGAAGCCTTTTACTTTATCTACAGTTTCACTCAGTGCGGTCATAAAAATGACGGGAATTTCTGCGGTTGCTTCATCCGCTTTCAGACGACGGCATGTTTCAAACCCGTCTACACCTGGCATTAGGATGTCGAGCAGGATTAAATCAGGTAAAGCATACTTCGCGTTCTCGATCGCACTCATCCCATCTTCCGCTACTAAGATTCTGAAGCCAGCATCGGTTAAACAGCCGAACAGGACTTCTAAATTGGTCAGTGTGTCATCCACGATTAAGATGACGCCCGTTTCAGTCATAGTAGTTATTCTGACCTCTGAAATTGTTCGATAAATTCCCGAATTTGCCGTACTCTGAAGCCTTTAGCGAGTTGGCGAAGATGAGCTGCAAAGGGAGCCAACTGTGGATCGAGCGTTTCTAATTTAGTAGCTCGTTCAGCGATCGCCTTGAGATCGCCCATCATGGCCAGGTGGAGTAAAGCCGCAATTTCTTCAGCAACGGGAGCTATGAATGGAGAAACATCTTGAGTGTTAGGTGCTGGAGGGCTTTGCCCTGCCAGTAGAGTAGGTTGAGCTGAGTCCTTTCGCTCAGCGCTTGATTCTTCATAAATCCACTCTAGCTTCAGATGAAGGGATAATCGCTCCCATAGCTCTACTTCATGGATCGGCTTCGGTAGAAAATCATGGCAGCCGACGTTTCGACTCTGCTGTCGATCCATATCAAATGCACTAGCCGAGGTCGCAATAATAACCGTCTGCTGTAAGTCTGGAGACATTCTGATCTGCCGGGTTGCCTCGAACCCATCCATAATAGGCATCACCAAATCCATCAAAATTGCATCAGGTCGAAACTGGTGTGCCTTGTGTAGAGCATCTTGACCATCGATCGCCTCTACCACTTCAAATCCTAGCGGCTGTAGCATATTGGTCAGAACTAGACGATTTTCCTCCCTGTCGTCCACTACCAGGATTTTTCGCTTGCCGCCTTTGAATCCACGAACACAGCGGCGATCGGGAGAGGCAATATCAGACGGGTAGTCAACTTCAGCCAGGTCTAAATCAACCCAGAAAATGCTTCCTTTTCCAGGCGTACTCTGCACGTTGATGTCACTTCCCATCAGTTGAACGAGTTGGCGACTGATGCCTAATCCCAATCCAGTTCCTTCAATCTGACGATGGCGATCGCTCACTTGTCGGAATGGTACAAAGATTTCCTGGAGATGCTCTTGTGTTATTCCAATGCCCGTATCTTCGACCTGAAACCGAAGTTTAGATGAGGTTTGAGTTAAGGCTGAGCCTTCAAAATGATCGACATATCCAACTTTAAAGGTTACCTCACCGTTTTCGGTAAATTTAACCGCATTGCTCAGGAGATTAATCAGAACTTGCCGCAACCGTTTTTCATCCGCCCGAATTAATCTAGGAAGTGGCGAAAGCACTTTATAAGTAAACAAAATTCCTTTTTGCTCTGCTCGGATTCGACAGATTGCAACAATCTCTTCCAAAAACGTTCCAAATTGGAAATCGTTCAGGTAGAGTTCCATTTTTCGAGCTTCGATTTTGGATAAGTCCAAAACATCGTTAATCAACATCAGCAGATGTTCGCCACAGCGATGGATGGTATTAACGCCACTCTTTTGTGGATCTGTTAGCATTTTGTCCTTATTCAGGATTTGGGTATAACCTAAAATGCCATTCAGAGGAGTTCGGAGTTCGTGGCTCATGTTTGCCAAAAATTCACTCTTGGCTCGGTTGGCAGCCTCAGCCACTTGTTCTGCGCGTTTGCGATCGCTGATTTCTTGTTGCAACTCCAGCGTGCGCTGTTCTACTTTGCTTTCTAAGCTTTTATTTGCTGCTTCTAAATCTTTATAAAGACGCGCATTTTCTATCGAAATAGCGGCTTGAGATGATAAGAGCTTCAGTACTTCTATGTGATTGGGAGTAAAGGCTCCAGCCGTTAAATTATTTTCTAGATAGAGAATACCTACCAGCTTGCCTTGGTGAATCAGTGGCGTACATAGCACCGATTTTGTGTCTTTGTTAATGATATAGTTGTCAGTTGTAAAAATGCCTGTAGACGATGCATCATTTAAAATAACATCTTCATGAGTTCTCTCTACATACTTAACGATAGAGACAGGTAATTGCTCACTACTATCTAATGGCAGCGATTGTAGTACCATAACCTCTGCTTTTGCGATATTTCCTTGAGCCTCTATGAGCAATTCGCCTGATTTATCTAAAATTAGAACACCAGTTTCAGCACCAGCGTTCTCAATGACAATCTTCATTAACTTAACCAGTAATTCATCGAGAACAATCTCGCCCGAAAGTGCTTGTGATGCCTTGAAAACTGTAGCTAAATCTAGAGATGCAGTATTATCAGTTGTTGATGCTGTTCTTCGTACTTCTTCCTTACTAGAAGGTTCTTGGTTAGCTCTCCGCGTCAAAAATTGTGTATATTTTTCTTCTAACTGTTTGAGTTTCGCTGTTGCTCCCCACCGAGCATATCCATAATAGGATTCAGTCAGATAAATCTGAGCAAACTTCTCCTTACCAAGCGAGAAATAAAATTCTGCGGCTAGTTCATTGGCTAGAGCT
>Ga0310810_10010247_pt1 | contig 10902 bp, 9 predicted proteins | sample NCmetagenome_FD_207641 | JGI IMG/M metagenome (GOLD analysis project Ga0310810, IMG submission 207641) | Soil microbial communities from experimental microcosm in Duke University, North Carolina, United States - NC | ecosystem: Engineered > Artificial ecosystem > Soil microcosm > Unclassified ... | reverse complement strand
AGATGCGTTCAATGTCGCGTGCGGTCTGCCCGAAGCGTTTCGCGTCAACTGCCCTGAAGGGAAGGGCCCCGACCACGATTTCGGGTCGTCGCCCATCCTCGTTGATCTGCCGAATGGTCGTCGCGCGTTGATCGCGGGTCAGAAGTCGGGCGTGGTGCACGCGGTTGATCCGGATCGCGGCGGCGAGATTCTCTGGCAGACGCGCGTCGGAAGAGGCTCCGCGCTCGGCGGCGTGCAGTGGGGCTCGTCGTATGACGGCCGGCGTGTGTATGTGGCCCTGTCGGATGTGATTCCGGAAACGGCCGGTACCGCCGCCGGACCGTCTGCGACGATCGGGCAAACCCCACCATCGAATAACACGGGTGGTGGACTCTTCGCGCTCGATCCCGCTTCGGGTCAGGTCGTGTGGACCACGCCACATCCCGGGTGCGGTGATAAACCGGGATGCAGCCCGGCACAATCGGCGGCAGTCACGGCGATTCCAGGCATCGTGTTTTCGGGCGGGATCGACGGGCACTTGCGTGCGTATGCGAGCGATAAAGGCGCGATCGTCTGGGATATCGACACCGCACAGCCGTACAAGACCGTCAACGGTGTCACAGGCAACGGCGGCGCGATCGATGGGCCCGGTCCGGTCGTCGTCGGCGGCATGGTGTTCGTGAATTCCGGATATGCATTCGTCGCAGGGAAACCGGGCAACGTGCTGCTCGCGTTCTCTGTCGACGGGAAGTAACAACGCGCTATGCTGTGCCGGAGTTAACGGAGAGGACGGAGGAAGCGGATCAACACGGAGGAACGGAGTAACGGAGAAGATTCTTCAAAAGAGACCCTCCGTTTCTCCGTTCCTCCGTGTTAATCCGTTCGCTCCGTCGTTCTCCGTTACGTCCAGGAGCGCAGCATTGGATCACATCTCACGTCGCGACATTCTGAAGCGCGTTGGCGTCGCTGGCGCCGCGGCCGCCGTGCCGATCGACGCGATTGCGCAAGCCGCACGCGAGCCGTTCGAAACGCTCACCGCAGCCGAAGGCGCCACGCTCGAGGCGATGGTTGCGCGGTTGATTCCGACCGATTCGAATGGTCCGGGCGCGACGGACGCTCGCGCCGCGCGCTATATCGATCGCGCGCTCGGCGGATTCCTCACCGCCTTTCTCGTCGCCTATCGAACAGGACTCGCTGGCGTCGAGACCTACGCTCGCACAGCCAAGGGCGCGTCGTTCACTCAGCTCTCCGCACAGGATCAAGATGCGGTGCTGACCGACATGGAGAACAACGCCGCGAAAGGATTCCCCGCCGCAGCGCTGTTCTTCAACGTCGTCCTCTCACACACGATACAAGGCACGTTCTGCGATCCGTTCTATGGCGGCAACGCGAACTTCGTCGGCTGGGATCTCCTTGGTTATCCCGGCATCCGACTGACCGCCAGTGCCAACGATCAGCGAATGGACGTGTCACCCGCGCCCACGCACATGTCGGCCTACGACTTCTCGATGTTCGCGAGGAAGAAGCCCAATGCCCGTTAACCTCAAGCCCACTGATGTCGTGGTCGTCGGGCTTGGCGCCGCGGGCGGCGTGGCCGTACTGCCTCTCACTCAGGCCGGACTCGAAGTCATCGGACTCGAAGCCGGCACGTGGCTGCGACCGGACGACTTCGCACCCGACGAACTGCGCAACAACTTCCGTGGTTGGCCGCAAGCGGTGCAGAAAGCCAATCGCGAGATCCCGACGCACCGGGCAAATCGAAACGCGCCCATGTCGCCGCGACTCGCGATTCACCCGATGATGAACGCCGTCGGCGGCACCACGCTGCACTACTGGGCGCAAAGCTGGCGTCTCAATCCGTGGGACTTCAAGGTCGTCAGCGAGACAACGCGACGATACGGCGCATCGCGCGTTCCGAAAGGCTCGACGGTTGAAGACTGGCCGTTCGGCCTCGATGAGCTCGAGCCGTACTACGACAAGGTCGAGTACGAGATCGGCGTCTCGGGGCAGGCCGGTAACATCAAGGGCAAGATCGACCCGCGCGGCAACACGTTCGAGGGTGTGCGAGCCCGCGAGTATCCGATGGCGCCTATCAAGGCCGCACGGGGTGCGCCTATCACGGCTACTGCGCACGGGGCGGTTGTCACATCAACGCCAAGGGCTCGACCGCGGTCACCACGATCCCGAAGGCGCAGACGACGAAGCATCTCTCGATCGTCAGCGAAGCACACGTCACGACGATCGAGGTTGGCACCAATGGCCGCGTGAGCGGCGTCAACTACATCAAGGGCGGCACTGAGTATTTCCAACCGGCCAAGGTCGTGCTCGTCGCCAGCTACGTCTACGAGAACGTCCGCCTGCTGCTGTTGTCGAAGTCGAAGGCGTTTCCGAATGGGTTGTCGAACAACCACGGACAGGTAGGGCGCCACTACTTCAGCCACAACCAGATCGGCGGCGTCACGGCGCTCTTCCCGAAACGCTTGAACAACTGGTATGGCCTGCCGGCGCAGGGTGTCGCCGTGGACGAATGGGCCGACGACAACTTCGATCACTCCGCGCTCGACTTCATCGGGGGCGGGAATCTCTGGGTCTACTCCGATCGCCGACCGATCTCCGCGGCAAGCATGAGCACCTATGGACGCGCACCGCGCTGGGGTTCGGCGTGGAAAGCGTTTATCAAACAGAACGCCGACTCGTGGAACGTCTCGTATCTGCAGAAGACGACGTTGCCGTACGAGGTCAACTATCTCGATCTCGATCCCACGGTGAAGGATCCGCTCGGCTTCCCGGTGTGCCGCATCACCGCCGATTACCAGGACAACGAGCGCCGCGTCTCCGCATTCATCCAGGACAAGATGGTCGAGTGGTACAAAGCCGCCGGCGCCACCGCGACTGAGAAGACGGGCATGGGCACGATGGGCCCGACGACGCACGCCTATGGCGGGACGCGGATGGGAGACAACGCCGAAACGAACGTGGTGGATCGCTGGGGCTTCTCACACGAGGTGCCGAATCTTGGCATCCTCGGCGCGTCGGTGATGGGCACCAGCGGTGCGCGCAATCCCACGCTGACTGCGCAGGCGCTCGCGTGGCGCACCGCCGATCGATTAGCAAAGAACTGGAAGAACGTCGCCACGTAAGCCAGGTAGAGGCGGGTCTGTAGACTCGCCTTACCGCGACGCCCACAGCGTCACCGCCAACACTGCTGACGACCACAACGCACCGTAGATCAGGCTGACGCCAAGCGCCTTCGCGCTCGTCGCCAGCCATGAGCCTCCGTACACACGTCGTAATGCGATGACGACGTAGACGACGATGATCAGCGCACCGACGAGCTGCGCAACGGCAATCGCCGGCACGGACTGTGTGTAGGCGGCGACGCTCTCGATCGCCAGCACGACGAAGACGAACGCACCGAAGTAGGTCGCGAAGTACAGATGCTCGGGATAGTGGCGACCTCGATAGAAGAGCCGCAAGACCAGGGCGAGCACTGGAACGAGGACGAAGAGTACGCGCGGCATTGCGTCCGACGCTCGCCGCATCAGCCCGTTGTAGTCGTTCGCGATTGCGCGGAGCATCGGCCGAAACGGCCGGGGCTGGGCGTCAATCTCACGATCCATGTCAGCGTGTTCGGTGGGCGTCAGACTGGCGATCCCGCTTTGGATCGCCTTGCCAAGCGCACGTTCACCCGGCGTCTCCGCGCCGGCCTCGCTCACGCCAAACCCAAATCCAATATCGAACTCAGCGTCAATATCGGGAAAGGGCACGTTGGCCTGAATCAGGAAGAACAGCACGCTGCACGACAGATATAACTTCACCGGCCGCACATAACGCGTGCGCTGACCTTCGACGGCCGCACGCGTCAACTCGCCCGGCCGGGTTAACAGCAGACGGATCGTCCTGGCGAACTTGCCGTCCCATCCCACCAGCTCGTCGTACACGTCGCCGACCAATTCCTTCGTCGTTGGATGCGGTGGAACGAGGCGCTGACCGCACTGCGAACAGAAAGGCCCGGACAGTGCCGCACTGCAGTTGAGACACGCACTGTGGACGGTCTGGGTCACGCGCCGCGTATTGTCCGCGATCGCCCGGCGTTCGCATAGACTGATCGTGATGATCAACTCGGTCGCCGTGCTGGGCGCAGGTGTGATGGGCGCTCAAATCGCCGCGCACTTCGCCAACGCCGGCGTCCCTGCGTTGCTGCTCGATGTCACCGCCGAAGCGGCCGAGCAGGGCCTCAAGCGGGCGCGCGCGCTGAAGCCCGATCCGTTCTTCACGCCAGACACCTACAAGCTCATCTCGACCGCGAGCTTTGACGAGGGGCTCACCAGGCTGAAAGACGCGGACTGGATCCTCGAGGCCGTCGTCGAAAAGCTCGACGTGAAGCGCGAGCTGATCGCACGAGTGGACGCCGCGCGACGTCCGGGCAGCATCGTCAGCTCGAACACCTCGGGCATTTCGATCGCCGCGATCGCCGAAGGTCGCAGCGACGACTTCCGTCGACACTGGCTCGGCACGCACTTCTTCAATCCGCCTCGATACCTTCACCTGCTCGAGGTAATCCCAACGCCGGAGACAGACAACGGGGTGCTCGAGAAAGTGATCGCGTTTGCCGATCGATCGCTCGGCAAGGGCGTCGTCGTCGCGAAGGATTCACCGGGGTTCATCGGCAATCACCTGGGGCTGTACGGCGTCGCACGAACGCTCGCCGCCCTCGAGAGCGGCGCGTACACGATCGAAGAGATCGACGAGATCACCGGGCCGGCGATCGGCAGGCCGAAGAGTGCGACGTTCCGGACGATCGATCTCGCCGGTCTCGACATCCTCGCGCATGTCATTCGCGATCTGAGCCAGCGCCTGCCCGACACCGATGCGCGCGCCACATTTGCGGTGCCCGCGTTCGTCGAGCAGATGCTCGACAAAGGACTCGTCGGCGAGAAGGCCGGCCAGGGCTTCTACAAGCGTGTGAAGGGCTCGGGCGGCGAATCCGAGATCCTCACGCTCGATCGATCCACGCTCGAATACGTGCCGAGACAGGCGCCGCGACTCCCCTCGCTCGAGTCGGCGCGCTCGATCACCGACGCCGGCGAACGAATCAAGACGCTGTTCAATGGCAAGGACAAGGTCGGTCAGTTTCTGCGGGACACGCTCGCGCCGACGTTGGAATACGCCGCGCAGGTCACGCCGTCGATCGCCCATTCTTCTGAAGACGTCGACCGCGTCATGCGCTGGGGGTTCGGGTGGGACCTGGGTCCATTCGAAATCGCCGACGCGATTGGCCTCGATCTCGGAACGCCACGAACGAAGGCGCCGACATCAGAGCTGCAGATTCTCAAGAACGCGAAAGACCAATCGCGCATCGTCAAGAAGAACGCCGGCGCCAGCCTGGTGGACATCGGCGATGGCGTACTGGCCGTCGAGTTCCACACGAAGATGAACGCGATCGGCGCCGACACGCTGCAGATGCTCCAGGCCGGCGTGCGCGAAGCGGAACGCAATTTCGTCGCGCTCGTCGTCGGCAACGACGCCCCGCACTTCTCCGCCGGCGCGAATCTCATGCTGCTGCTCCTCGAAGCGCAGGAGGAGAACTGGGATGACATCGACCTCATCATCCGGCAGTTCCAGCAGTCCACCATGGGACTGCGGTACTCGAAGGTCCCGGTCATCGTCGCGCCCGCGGGTCTCGCGCTCGGCGGTGGCTGCGAGATCTGTCTTCATGGTGATCGCGTGCAGGCGGCCGGCGAGACCTATATGGGTCTGGTCGAAGTTGGCGTCGGCCTCATTCCTGCAGGTGCGGGCACGAAGGAAATGGTCGCACGCGCTGCTGAACAGATGCCTCCGGGTAGTACGGACTTCCTCCCGACGATTCAACGCGCCTTCGAACTGATCGGCTTCGGCAAGACGTCGGCAAGCGGTCCTGATGCGCAGCGTCTCGGCTACCTGCGTCCGGTGGATGCGATCACAATGAATCGCGATCGGCTCATGGCCGACGCAAAGGCGCGGGCGTTGCAACGTGTGAGCGAAGGGTATCAACCACCTCCACCGCGGATGGCGATCCCGGTCGGCGGCAGTACGGTCGCCGCGGCGCTGAAGCTGGGCGTGCACCTCGCGTGGCGCGGCGGGCGCATCAGCGATCACGATGCGCTCATCGGCCGCAAGCTGGCGACGATCATGGCGGGAGGCGATGTGCCGCATCCAACGACGGTGACCGAGCAGCGACTGCTCGATCTGGAGCGCGAGGCGTTTCTCAGTCTCGTCGCGGAGCGCAAGACGCAGGAGCGGATTCAGTACACTCTTAAGACCGGAAAGCCCCTTCGCAATTAGATTCTCGGCGGGTCTAAAGAACAAGACCCGCCCTACGGCTGTCAATGAACATCGTCGATCAAGGTACTGGCACTCCCGTTGTTCTGATTCCAGGCATACAAGGCCGATGGGAATGGATGCGGCCGGCGGTGGACGCATTGGCGAAGCACTGCCGAGTCATCACCTTCTCGCTCGCTGACGAGCCCACGTGCGGCGCACGCTTCGATGCGTCAGCTGGTGTCTGGAGCTACGTCCAGCAGGTTGCCGACGCCCTCGACGCGGCAGGCGTTCGCGCCGCAACGATCTGCGGCGTCTCGTATGGCGGTCTGATCGCCGCTGCATTCGCGGCGCGCCATCCCGACAGGGTGTCAGCGCTGGTGCTGGCGTCGGCGATTCCACCGTCGTGGAGGCCCGATGCCCGGGCCGAGTTCTTCATGCGCGCCCCGCTGCTGCTGTCGCCGCTCTTCTGCGTGGCCTCGCTGCGCATGTGTCCGGAAATCTTCGCGGCGAGAGGCGGGCCGTTGGCGGGTATCGGCTTCACCGCAGCACACGTCGGCAATGTGATCTCGCATTGGTTCTCACCGAGGCTGATGGCGCGACGCGCGCGGTTGGTGGCGTCACTCGACGTGGAGCGACAGCTCGCACGCGTCAAATGCCCGACGCTCGTGGTGACTGGCGAGGCGACGCTCGATCGCGTCGTGCCAGTCGCGTTGACACGGGAGTATCACCGCATCTGGCCACATGCCATCCAGGCGGTCCTGGAGCGAACAGGTCACCTCGGCCTGATCACCAGGGCCGAGGAGTTCGCGCGCATGGTGGCGTCGTTCGCCGATCAGGCTGAGCAGCGCGATCGGACTGATCAGAACGCGAATCGCACTTCAACCTGGCGCAGTGCGAGCGGCGGGATGGGGGCCGGCTGAATCAACGGACAGCCGTTCACGATGCACTCCGTCCAGGGCGGAATGCGGTCGGTCTCGTAGAAGCGTTCCACGTAGCGCCAATCTGTCCCAACGAAATCGCTGTACCACTGGTCGAGCCCGGCGACACCGCACTCGCGCATCAACTGCATACCAAAGCGGGCGGCCTCGAACTCGTAGTCGTGTAACACGCGCATGAAGCGCGAGCGGTCGCTCGTGTTCTTCAGCTCGCCCACTTTCTCCGCGAGCGACGGCGCAACCCACTGCACCGAGTGTCCGAAGAGATGCAGCAACAGAAAGCACTGCATCTCGAATCTCACGTCGGGGTCGATGGTGATTCGCAGCCCATCGAAGATGCCGGTCCGTGGCGGTTCCAGGTCGCGATATTCGATGACGAATCCGTACTTGACGATGGCTGACGAGATACGGACCCAGAGGTCAACCATGTCTGCACTCGGCAGTTCGCCGACGTGCCGGGCACCGACAAGTTCATGACTGGGAATGGGTTTCATGACGCCTCAGCGGCAAGGAACTTCCCGGCACACTTTACGTCGATCTGGTTACTAACAGGCGCTGGTCAACGGCTCCGTTAGTAACCTTGAGCGACTTACACAGCAACGATACACTCCGAGACCTGACCTTCACGATTCGGCAATTCGCCGCCGGGCTTTCGATAGCGGTCCTGGCGTTGAGCCTAGCGGCCTGCGACGGTTCCCGTCGCAACCGGCCCCCACGTAACGACAACGAGTCCACCGCACCATATCAGGCCGAGGTCGAAGAAGGCTTTGGCGCCGCGGTCGCCATCCTGATCGACACGTCCGGATCGATGAAAGAAGCCGTCCCTGGTGATTCGCGACCAAAGGCGGTTGTTGCCCGCGAGGCGCTCGAGGCGATGTTCGACGCGACCGAGTCCCTCATCGCGAAGCGTCCCGACTTTGCCGTCAAGGTTGGCATCTACAACTTTTCGAGCGACGCCTCCACCGTGCTCCCGATGCAATCGTTCAATCGCGGCGCGATCCGCGACGCCCTCGCGCGCCTGCCACGGCCCGGCGGCGGCACGGCGATCGGGGAAGCGATGCTCACCGCGCGGCCCGACCTGTATCGCGCCGGCGTCTTCCGAAAGTATCTGCTCGTCGTCACCGACGGCGAGAACACCGCGGGCCCCAGCCCGGACCAGGTGGCCCGTGAAATTTTTCAAAAGAGTGAACAGGGTGTCGCAATATATTTCGTAGCGTTCGACACCAGTGCCGACCGATTCGCATTCCTGAAACAGGTGCGGGGCGATGTCATCGGGGCCGGCAACGGTGTAGAGCTCAAACGAGCGCTGGACGAAATCTATCAGGGTCGAATCCTCGCCGAAGCGACCACGATCGGCGAGCGCGAACCGGAGTCAAAGTAAGGTCCGGCGGAACGTCGGACACGACACAAGAGACGAACGCTCTCGAAGGAGATTCGCGTGATTATTGGGAAATTCTGGTCGGCGTTCATGGCGCAGATAAACAAGATCGCCAACATCTTCTGGGAGGCCGATCCGATCGCCCAGATGCAATACGAGTACGACCGCGCGGTGGACGAGCTCAAGGAAGGACGCACGGGTCTCGAGCAGTATCGCGGCCTCGTCGAGCGAGTGAACCGCCAGGTCGCCGCGAATCGCTCGCACGCGCAGAAGCTCGAGGCCGAGACGAAGGCGTATCTGAAAGCCGGCGACCGCACGACGGCGGCGAAGTTCGCGCTGGAGCTGCAAAAGGCGAAGGGAGAGCTCGCGAGCAACGAGCAGCAGCTGCAGATGCACGAGACGGCGTACGGCAACAACCTGCGCAAGATCCAGCACGCCAACAGCAAGCTGATCGAGTTGCGCCAGAAGATTCAGAAGTACGACGCCGAGCTCAAGATGAGTGCGGCCGAAGCCGAGATCGCCAAGCTTGCCGAGAGCTTCGATCTGAACCTGACCACCGACTTCGGACAGATTGAAGCGGTCATCCAGGAAAAGATCGACAAGAACCGCGGCAAGGTGCGCGTCGCCGCAGACCTCTCGTCGAAGGGGATCGCCGAGATCGACGCCGAAGAGAAGATGCAGGCGGTGATGGCAGAAGAAGCGCTCACCAATTTCGAGGTGGAGCTCGGACTGAAATCGCCGGAAACAACGCGTATCGCGCCGGCGGCAAAAGACCTGGGACCGGCCGCGATTGACAAGGCCGTCGAGAAGGAAACGAACTGACAGTCGCCCGTCCAAAAGGACGGGCCCTATGCGAGCAGGAGGGCCGCTTGAGCGCGGCCTATAGGAGAGGAGCAGATGGCGAACGGACAGCCACGTCCAGCGTTTTATGTCGCAGTGTTTGCGGTCGTCCTTGGCCTCGTCGGCCTGGCGATCTGGCGCTACGGCGGCGGAAGCGGCGCCGGCACGGGCATCTTCTCGAAAGACGAGCTGAGCCAGGTCGCCGGGAAGGCGGAGAGCCCTGACAGCTCGGGGATCACCACCGTCAAGGAATACAACTTCGTCCCGAGCGCCAAGCTGCCCGAGGTGAAGGGCATCTCCAGCTACACGCCGATGAACAACCGCACAGTGCGGTTCGCCATCAACGTGTGGGCCGGCTGGGGTCCGATCATCTTCGCGAACAACGGGTTCAAACCGGGCAAAGCGTGGAAGACGCCTTCCGGGAAGGACTTCAACGTCGAGCTCGTGCTGATCGATGACCCGGTCGCGATGCGCGATGCGTTCGCGGCGGGCAACCTCCACGTCGGCTGGGCGACGCTCGACATGGTGCCGCTCTTCCTCGAGGGGCTGCGCAAGGACACCCGTGTGATGCCTCGCATCTACCAGCAGGTGGACTGGTCGAACGGCGGCGATGGCATCGTCGTCCGCGATGCGGTGAAGACGATGTCCGACCTGCGCGGGAAGACGGTGGTGCTTGCGCAGAACTCGCCGTCGCATTTCTTCCTGCTGAACGCGCTGATCAACGCGGGCGTGCAGCCCGCGGAAGTGCAGTTCAAGTTCACGCAGGACGCCTTCCAGGCGGCTGCGGCATTCAACGGCGACAAGAGCCTCGCGGGCGTCGTCAGCTGGGCGCCCGACATCTATAACCTCGAGAAGGTTCGCGGTAACCGGATGATGGTCACGACCGCGACCGCGAACAAGTTGATTGCCGACGTCTGGTTCTCTCGGGCGGATTTCGCCAAGGACAACCCCGACATCATGGAGGGTCTGGTCCGCGGCATCTTCGACGCGATGCAGGACCTGAAGGTGCAGGAGAACAAGCAGAAGGTCGCGAAGCTGATGGCGGCCGGCTATTCGATTCCCGAGAGCGACGCGCTCGGCATGCTTGGCGATGCGCACTCGACGAACTACGCCGAGAACCGCGAGTTCTTCCTGAATCAGAACAACCCGACGAACTTCGAGCGGACGTGGAACACCGCCTACTTCCTCTACAAGAAGATCGGTGTGGTCACGCAGCAGACGCCATTCGATCAGATCATGGACTTCTCAGTCATTCAAAAGCTGGGGAGTGAAGCGAAGTACGCGAGCCAGAAGAATGAATACGACGTGCGCTTCGCACCGACCAGTGCCGGCGCTGTCCAGGGTGAGAGCGACGAGATTCTCACCAAGACCGTCGTGATTCACTTCTTCCCGAACTCATGGGACGTGACCAAGAAGATCACGCGGTCGGTGGACGGGAAGGACGTCGAGGAGCTCTACGATCCGAAC
>Ga0310810_10010246_pt1 | contig 10902 bp, 8 predicted proteins | sample NCmetagenome_FD_207641 | JGI IMG/M metagenome (GOLD analysis project Ga0310810, IMG submission 207641) | Soil microbial communities from experimental microcosm in Duke University, North Carolina, United States - NC | ecosystem: Engineered > Artificial ecosystem > Soil microcosm > Unclassified ... | reverse complement strand
CGGGACGTGGCGCACGTCCGGGACGGGTACGCCGTCCAGCAGAACATCGTCCACATCGACGGGAAACGCGCGAGCTACATCGTCGTCCTGAAGCACTCCAACGCCGGCACCCTAGCGGTCGTGGACGGGGTGAAGAGCCTGCTCCCCTCCATCCAGGCGGCCGCCCCGGAAGGAATCACCCTCAAGCTCGACTTCGACCAGTCCATCTTCGTCCGCGCCGCGCTGAAGAACGTGCTCCACGAGGCGGTCATCAGCTCGCTCCTGGTCTCGCTGATGATCCTCTTCTTCCTGGGGAGCTTCCGGAGCGTCGCCATCGTCTCCAGCTCCATCCCCCTGGCCATCCTCGTCGGCATCGCCGGCCTGTTCCTCACCGGAAACACCCTCAACCTCATGACCCTGGGTGGACTGGCCCTCGCCATCGGCATGCTGGTCGACGACGCGACGGTGGAAGTGGAGAACATCCATCGCAATCTCAGCGAGGGGAAAACGTTGACCGTCGCCATCCTCGACGGCGCGTACCTGGTGGCCAGGCCCGCGCTGGCGGCGACCCTGACGATCTGCATCGTCTTCTTCCCGGTGGTGCTGCTGCAGGGCCCGGCCCGCTTTCTCTTCACCCCGCTGGCGGCGGCCGTCGTCTTCTCGATGCTCGCCTCGTACGTTCTGAGCCGGACGCTGGTGCCGACGATGATGCGCCTTCTGGAAGGGACGGCCCATCACGCTCCCGAGCACGGCAATGGGCTCTTTGCCCGTTTCAATCGCTGGCGTGATGACCGGTTCGCCCGCTTCCAGAACGGCTACGGGCGGATGCTGAGCGTGGCGCTCCACCATCGGCCGTGGATGCTCGCCACATTCGGTCTGGTGGTCCTGGTCTCGGCGACCCTCCCGGTCTTCGTGGTCGGGCTCGACTTCTTTCCGGACGTCGACGCGGGGCTGATGCGCCTCCACTTCCGGGCCCCGGTCGGAACCCGCATCACCGACACCGAGCGGCTGGTCCTCGAGGCGGAGCGGAAGATCCGCGAGATCATCCCGGCCAACGAGCTGGAAGGCCTCAACGACAACATCGGCATCCCGCTCTCGTACAACCTGGCCTTCGTCTCCACCGACAACATCGGCCCGCAGGATGCGGAGATCCTCATCTCGCTGAAGCCCGGCCACAAGCCCACGCGGGGCTACATGAAGCGCATCCGCGACGAGCTCCCGAAGTCGTTTCCCGGCAGCACCGTGTACTTCCAGCCCGCGGACATCGTGACCCAGGTGCTGAACTTCGGCCTCCCCGCGCCGATCGACGTCGTCATCGAGTCGAACAATCTGGACGCGGGCTTCACCGTGGGACGGCAGCTCGCTGCTCGGCTGCGGCGCATCCCCGGCGTCGTCGACGTGCGCATCCCTCAGGTCCTCGACTACCCGACGCTGAACCTCGACGTGGACCGGCTCCGGGCCGCGCAGGTGGGGCTGTCCCAGCGCGACGTGGCCAACAACCTCCTCACCTCGCTGGCCAGCAGCTCGCTGGTCAGCCCCAACTTCTGGCTGAGCCCCCAGAACAACGTGAACTACATCGTCGCGGTCCAGACGCCGCTGCCGGCGATGCGGAGCACGAACGACCTCCTCGCCACCCCGCTCACCTCCGGCGCCCAGCCGCTCCGCCAGTCGCCGACCCGGACCCTGACCGATTCCGCGGCGTCCCCGGGCAGCCTCTACCTCGGCACCTTCTCGCAGCTCACCCCGGGCAGGACGCTCGCCTCGGTGAACCACTCCACCATCCAGCGGGTGATCAACGTCCAGGCCGCTGCCGGCCTGCGGGATCTCGGCTCCGTCGCCCGGGACATCGACAAGGCGATCGCCTCGCTCCATGACGTCCCGAAGGGCATCAAGATCTCCGTCCGGGGCCAGATCGAGAGCATGCGGACCTCGTTCGGCGCGCTCGGGCTGGGGCTGATCCTCGCGGTGGTGCTGGTCTACTTGCTGATGGTCGTGCTCTTCCAGTCGTGGCTCGACCCGTTCATCATCCTCGCCGCGGTCCCGGGCGCACTGGTGGGCATCCTGTGGATGCTCGCGGTGACCGGGACCACGCTCAACGTCGAGTCGTTCATGGGCGCGATCATGTCGGTGGGCATCGCGGTCTCGAACAGCATCCTCCTCGTCTCGTACGCCAACGAGGTTCGGACGGACCGACAGGTCTCGCCGCTGGAGGCTGCTCTGGAGGCGGGCAAGGTGCGGCTCCGCCCGGTGCTGATGACCGCGCTGGCGATGATCCTCGGAATGCTGCCGATGGCGCTTGCCCTGGGGGAGGGCGGCGAGCAGAACGCTCCGCTCGGCCGCGCGGTCATCGGGGGCCTTCTCGTCGCCACCTTCGTCACGCTGTTCATCGTCCCGGTGGTCTACTCCGTGCTCCGGAGGAAGGAACCACAGGCGCACCAGCTGGACGAGCGTTTCCTGGCCGAGAGCCAGGGCGCACACCCCGGAGCGCTGTCATGAGCGAGATCCACGCCGTGAAGACCCCGCCCCCGACCGCCGAGGTGACGCCCCCGACCGAGCCGCCGGGGCCGCGTCCGCGCGCGCTGACCATCGGGACCATCGTCCTCATCCTGGTCGCCGTGATCGGCGTCGTCGCCCTCGCCCTGGGACGGCGAGGCGCCGAGGCCAGGGAGCGCCAGGCGCGAGCCGTCGTGCAGGACAGCGGCCCGGTGGTTCGCCTCGCCCCGGTGGAGCTCTCCGCCGCCGACCGCACCCTCGGCATCCCCGGCGAGGTGCGCGCCTGGAACCAGGCCACGCTCTACTCGAAGGTCGCCGGCTTCGTGCGCGAGGTGGTGGTCGACAAGGGGACCCGGGTGAAGAAGGGCGATCTCCTCGCCCGCCTCGAGTCGCCCGAGACCGATCAGCAGGTCCTCGGCGCTCGCGCGGACCTCCAGCTGAAGACCGTCCAGGCGGAGCGGGCGCGAAAGCTGCGTCCCCAGGGCTTCATCGCCCAGCAGGACCTGGACAACGCCGAGAGCGCGCTCCAGGTCTCGCGGGCCACGCTGCAGCAGCTCCTCGCGCTGCAATCCTACGAGCAGGTGCGCGCTCCGTTCGACGGGGTGGTCATCGCCCGGTACGTCGACCCGGGCGCCCTGGTCGCTGCCGGCACCGCGTCGAACCAGGCGGTGCAGCCGCTCTTCGACTTCGCGGACATGCGCACCGTGCGCGTCCAGGTCTACGTCGGACAGGACGACGCGGCCGACATCCAACCCGGCAGCATCGTGGCCATCGCCCTGCCCGACGATCCGGGCCACCCCATCGATGCGAAGGTCACGCGGACCGCCCAGGGCATCGACGCGCGCACCCGGACCATGCTGGTGGAGATCGACGTCCCGAACGAGCCGGTGAAGCTCTACCCGGGCAGCTACGTGAACGTGAAGATCCGCTTCCCCGGGCGCCGCACGCCGGTCGTCCCCGGGGATGCGCTCGCCTGGCGCGGCCCGGACCTCTTCGTCGCCAAGCTCGAGGCCGAGAACCGGATCCGCCTGGTCAAGGTCCAGCCCGGCGAGGACGACGGCCGCAACGTCCAGATCCTCTCCGGGCTGCAGGGCGGAGAGCAGGTGGTGCTCAACCCGAGCGCCGAGCTGACGGACGGGGACCGGGTCCAGCCGCTCGTCCCGAAGGGTGCCGGACCGGCGGCCGGTCGCTGACGGCCGCTCGATTCCTCGCTCTCCTGGCGCGCTTGCCGGCTGGCACGCTCCGTGCGCGACGCAACTTCGTTCCGCGCTGAACAGGAGCACTTCCGCGCGCGTACCGAGCAGCCCAGCTTGGGGAAGTTCAACTCCAGCAGGGGGTCACACTGATGCTGTACTGGGCTGCTGTCTTCTTCGTGATCGCGATCATCGCCGCGGTCTTCGGCTTCGGCGGCATCGCGGCCGGCGCCGCGGGCATCGCAAAGGTGCTGTTCTTCCTCTTCCTCATCCTGGCGGTCCTGTCGCTCATCTTCGGGCGAGGACGCACGGTCTAGGGAAGCGGAGAACCCCGGGCGGCGGGCGACGCGGCCCCCTCACGGCTCACGGCCGGCGGGGGGGCGGCGCTCGTCCGTGCGCCATTGCGGGGTCGCCAGCGTGGCGCGGCCGCTCCGGAGCAGCACCCAGGCCAGCACCAGCGGGAGCAGCGCCAGCGGTGAGCTCCGCTGTCCGCTGGCATCGAAGCACCCGAAGCTGGGCGGAGTGGCCGAGCCTCCCCCTGCGACGTTCGGGTCGGACCCGGCCTTCAGCTCGTCGATGTCTGCGACGCCGTCGTGGTCACTGTCGGTGTGCTCCGCGGCGAGCGCGTCGAGGGCGGTGTCGAGGCTCCCGAGGTTCTGCGCCACCAGGCCGCGGGCCATCATCGACTTGCCGAAGGGCTTGGTGACGGTCCCGAACCCTCCGCTCTCCGTCTCGTGACAGAGCGTGCAGGCGGGGGTGTACGAGAGCGACAGGTGAGCCCGGACCTCCGGCGGGTAGATGGAGGAGCCGTGCGCCAGGCCGCCGGCGAGCACCGCGATCGCGAGGACGAGGCGTCTCAAGTTCGCCACAGGGTAGCGCACTCCGGCCGGCGGTCGCCCATTCCTCGACGGTTGCGCGGCACCCGAGGTTCCGTCCAGCGGTGCTCGCCGATGCAGGTGGATGTGGGGCCGGCCCCGGGCAGATGGCGGGCTTCAGCGGATCGTGCTCGGCGATGAGCTTGGTGACGCGCGCCTCGTCGATGCGCGCGGTGAGCCGCTCGGCGTCGTGAAGGTCGCGCACCGTCTTGGCGAGGCTCAGGGACGAGCCGACGGTGAAGCGGGGTCCATGGCGGGTTCCTCGTCGCGCTCTCCCTCGTCCCCGACGTGCTTCCCTTCTCTGGTCGCGCCGTTCCTCGAGTCGCTCGGGTCACGGTGGACGCGCTGCGGGCGGGCAGCTTCGGCGGCGTGCTCCGGGTGGGCGCGTCCGCGCTCCTCGTCCAGGAGCTGCTCCCCGGCTGGCTCCGCGCGCTCCACCGGCGTCACCCGGAGGTGGACGTCACGCTCACCGAGCTCCGGGCCCCCGACCTCGGGCTCCTCCGGTCCGGGGAGCTGGACCTGCTCGTGGATCACCTGCCGGAGGTTCCAGCCGACCTCGAGGCCCGTGAGATCGCCCGCCTCTGGGGCTTCCTGGTGCTCCCCGCCAGCCATCCCGCGGCGCGGCGGACGCGGGTCGATCCCCGCCGACTCACCGAGCTTCCCTTCCTCACCTTCGCCGCCGACCCGGCGAGCCGGTCGCTGCAGCGCAGAGCGGTGGAGGCCCTCGGGGCATCGGCCCGGGAGCGCTTCGCGGCCGATTCCACCGCCTCGCTCCTCGGCTTCGTCGCCGCGGGCCTCGGCTTCTCCGTCGTGCCGGCGCTGCACCCTCGGGGTCCACGCCGCGCCGAGATCCGCGCCATCCCGCTGCGGCTGCCGGGGGCCGAGCTGCCGGTGCACGCCGCATGGCGACGGGGCGTTCCGAACCCGATGCTCGCTGCCGCCCTCGACGTCGCGCCGGCGTCACGTCGGTGAACGTGCGGCTCGCCTTCCCGACGCGGGACGTGCTACTCGGGCGCGCATGTCAATCCAGGTCGGACAGCGCGTCCCGGACGGGACGCTGAGCGAGTTCATCGAGCAGGAGACGCCGGGCTGCGCGCTCGGCCCCAACGACTTCCAGGTGTCGAAGCTGACGGCCGGAAAGCGCATCGTGGTCTTCGGCCTCCCCGGGGCGTTCACCCCGACCTGCTCGGCCAAGCACGTTCCCAGCTACCTCACTCATGCCGCGGAGCTGAGCGCGCGCGGAGTGGACGAGATCTGGTGCGTCTCGGTGAACGATGCCTTCGTCATGGGCGCCTGGGGGCGGGACCAGAAGACGGCCGGGAAGATCCGGATGCTGGCCGACGGAAGCGCGACCTGGACGCGCGCGCTCGGGCTGGACCAGGACCTCAGCCCGAAGGGCCTCGGCGTTCGCTCCAAGCGCTACTCGATGCTCCTCGACGACGGGACGGTGAAGTCGCTCCACGTCGAGGCGCCGGGCAAGTTCGAGGTGAGCAACGCCGAGACGATGCTCCAGGACCTGCCGCGCAAATGACCGCGGCGGAGCGCATCGGGACCTTCGCCGAGTTCTGGCCGTACTACCTCCGCGAGCACCGGCAGCCCGGCACCCGCCTGCTCCACCTGATCGGGACGACGCTCGCCCTCGCGTTCCTGCTCGCGGCGGTGCTCACCGGCCGGCCGGCGCTCCTGCTCGGCGCGCTCCTCGCCGGCTACGCCTTCGCCTGGGTCGGCCACTTCGCGGTGGAGCACAACCGCCCGGCGACGTTCCGCTACCCGCTCTGGTCGCTCGCCGCGGACTGGAAGATGTGGGCGCTGGCGCTCTCGGGGCGTCTGCAGCCCGAGCTCCGTCGCGCCGGCGTCTGACCGCGAGGAGCGGCGACACCCCGCGCGACACCGTCGCACGGTGTGGACATCCCACGGCGAGCGTGGTCGCCACCCGGCACGGAGGTGGTGGAGGAGCGGAATTCTCCAGCCGGGGTCCGGCTTTCGCCCCGGCCTCCGACTTGCTCTGCTGCGCGCGCACGCATGCGCAGGCTCCTCTTGCTGTCGCTCTGGGTCTCGGTCCCGGTCGCGGCCCAGACGCTCACCGCCGGAGGACCGGCGAACAACTTCCAGGTGGCGAGCTACGTCTCCGGGCAGGGCCAGCTCACCGACTTCCGCTTCCTCCCCGACGGCCGCGTCGTCATGACCGAGAAGACCGGCGCGGTGAAGGTCCGCCGCACCGACGGGACCGTGGTGACCGCGGGCAGCTTCGCCGTGGACAGCAACAGCGAGAAGGGCCTCCTCGGCGTGGAGAGGGATCCGCAGTTCCAGAGCAACGGCTACCTCTACTTCTACGCCTCCGATGGACCGAGCACGGCCAACAAGCACCGCGTGCTCCGGGTCGTCCTCGGCTCCAACGACCAGCTGGCCTGCACCAACCAGCAGTGCAGCCCGGCGCAGGCCGGCGTGCTGGTGCTGCTCCAGAACCTCCAGGGGCCGGCGAACCACGACGGCGGCGGGCTGGCCATCGGTCCGGACGGGAAGCTCTACGTCGGCGTGGGCGACACGGGGTCCAATTCCGGCGTGCCTCCGGGCGGCACCATCACCAACTACATCGCGACCTGCCTCACCACCGCGAACGGGAAGGTGCTGCGGATCAACCTCGACGGCACCATCCCCTCCGACAATCCGCTCGCCGCGCCGGGGACGACGGTCCCGGCCTGCACCGGGAGCCCGGGCAGCGCGCCGAACCCGAACGACCTGACCGGCACGCCGCGCAGGGAGATCTGGTCCTGGGGATTTCGCAACCCCTTCCGCTTCTGGTTCGACGCACAGACCGGACGGCTGTGGGTCGGAGACGTGGGCGAGGTCAGCTACGAGGAGGTGAACCTCGTCACCAAGGGCCAGCACTACGGCTGGCCGTGGCGTGAAGGCGCGTTCGGATACCCGCCGAGCACCTGCGCCAACCTCGGCGCGAACGGGACGGGCAGCGCCTGCGTCGAGCCGTCGTACTTCTGCGAGCACGCCGGCGCCGCGGGGAACAACGACGGCAACTGCCAGAGCATCACCGGCGGCGTCTTCGTGGACAGCGCGAGCTTCCCGCTCCCGTACCGGGGCAGGTACTTCTTCGGGGACAACGCCAACGGCAACCTCTGGACGCTCACTCCCAACGACAACCGCGACGGCTTCGCATCGAGCCCACGCGCCGATTTCGGCACCGGCTTCGGCACCGTGACTCGCTTCCTCGTTGGACCGGATGCAAACCTCTACCTGAGCCGCATCGACGGCAGCGGCCAGGGCAGCATCCTCGTCATCTCGCCGAAGCCAGGCGTCGACGCGGGTGTTCCCGACGCCGGCCCTCCGGACGCGGGCCCTCCGGATGCGGGCTCACCCGACGCGGGCCGGCCCGACGCCGGTCCGCGGCCCGATGCCGGTCCCCCCCAGGACGCCGGCCCCATCAACTTCGGCGGCGGCACGCCTCCGGGAGGGCTCGCCGGCGGCGCGCCGTTCCAGGGGCCAGACACGTGCCGGCTGTGTCACTCCGCCGGGGCAATCGACGCCGGCACACCCTACATGCCGTGGGACAGCTGGGGGGCGACGATGATGGCCAGCGCCATCCGCGATCCGCTCTACCAGGCGGCGCTCACGGTGGCCAACCAGGACGTGCTCGGCATCGGCCAGTGGTGCCTGCGCTGCCACTCGCCCACGTCCTACGTGAAGGGGCACGGCCTGCCCACGGACGGGAGCGCGCTCGACGACGTGGATCGCGCCGGCGTGAGCTGCGAGGTCTGCCACCGAACCCGCACCGACGCGGGTCTCATCGGAAACGCGCAGCTCACCTTCGAGCCGAGCTTCACGGTGTACGGTCCCTACGCCAACGTGGCCAGCCCGGCGCACACCGGCGTGCAAGACCCCGCGGTCAGCCAGAGCAGCCTCTGCGGACAGTGTCACGAGGTGCGGAACCCGGTCCTGAAGCGCGCCGGCACGCAGCGCCCGTTCCCGCTGGACACGACCTACTCGGAGTGGCTGGCGTCCGCATACGCGTCCGGCGCCGGGGCGAAGACCTGCCAGGGCTGTCACATGGTGCGCGAGACGCAGGACCTCCCGGTGGCCAAGGACGGCCCGGTCCGGCCCACGCCCAGCCGGCACGCCTTCGTGGGAGGGAACGTCTGGGGGCTGGACGCGGTCCGGGCCGCCGCGGCGCCGGGTGAGCTGGACGGGCTCGACCTCGCCTTCGCCGCCAACCGGGCCGCCGCCCTGCAGAACCTCGCCGCCGCCGCCGACGTGCAGGTTCTCCTTCCCGAAGGCCCGCTGCCGGTCGACACCGACGTCGAGGTGAAGGTCCGGGTGTTCAACCGAACCGGACACAAGCTCCCCACCGGCTATGCCGACGGCCGCCGCGTCTTCCTCGAGCTCCGGGTGAACGACCTGGTGGTGAGCGGCGCATACGACGGCGACGCGGGCGTGCTCGTCACCGATCCGCAGCTCGCGGTCTTCGAGGCGGTCCACGGACGGAGCGACGGAGGGCTGGACCACCTCGCGCTGCACGACACCATCCTCAAGGACACCCGGATCGTGCCGCTGGGGTTCGTGCCCGACGAGGACACCGCCCCGGTGGGCATCGACTTCCTGCGCGAGCCGGACGGCGGCTCGCTCGGAGCGGTGGAGTGGACCTACCGGGTGCGCTTCCCCGGCGCCGCGCTGGGCGCGGGAACCGGCACGGTCGAGGCCCGCCTCTTCCACCAGGCCACGACGCGCGAGTACGTCGAGGCGCTCGGGGCCGCGAACCTCACCGACGGCACCGGCGACCTGCTGCGCTCCATCTGGGAGTCGACCGGACGGGCCGCGCCGGTTCTGATGACCAGCGCGAGCGTCTCTGCGCCGCTCACCCAGGCCTCGGGAGTGACGGGCAGCTGCGCCTGCCAGGCGACCGGAGGCGGTGCCGCGCTCGTCCCGGCGGTGCTCCTGCTGCTCGGCGTGGTCTCGCGCCGCCGCCGCGCATCGTCCGGCCGGTAGAGCCCCCGCCGGCGGCGTCGCGTTCAGCCTCTCGGCTCGAGCGGGCGCGGACGGGGCCACGCCTCGCGCATCACGACGGCGATGGCGCGGATCGCGGCGGCGCGGGCGCCTCCGGACCGGGAGGCGAGCACCAGCTGGCGCCCCGGCCGGTTCCCCCGGAACGGGCGGATGTCGAGCTGCTTGCCACGGTTCTCGGTGGCGACCGCGAGCATGGGAAGGAGCGTCACCCCCGCTCCGGCGCCCACCATCTGCGCCAGCGTGGAGAGGCTCGTCCCCCGGAAGCCCGCCTCGTGCGCGCCGCCCCGGGCACAGAGCGGAAGGACCTGGTCACGGAAGCAGTGACCGTCCTCGAGCAGGAAGACCTCGTGGCCGGCGAGCTCCTCCACGCCGACCGCGCGCCGCCGGGCGAGGGGATGGCCCCGGGGAGTGGCCAGCACGAAGGCGTCGTCGGCCACGCGCTCCTCGGCGAGTCCCGCCAGCTCGGCGCCATGGGCCAGCAGAGCCGCGTCGAGGGTCCCGGCATGAAGCTCGCGGATCAGCTCCGCGGTCCGCCCCTCGCGGATCAGGAGCTGCAGCCGGGGGTGCGTCCGCGCGACCGGGGGGACGACGGAGGGAAGGACGTAGGGCGCCACCGTGGGGATGACGCCGAGGCGCAGCGGCCCGGCGAGCGGATCTGCCAGCCGCACCGAGGCGTCCACCAGGTCTCGCGCGGTGGCGAGCACCCGGCGGGCCCGGACGAGCAGCTCCTCGCCGGCGCCGGTGAGCCGCACCCGGCGGCGGTCGCGCTCGAAGAGCCGGACTCCCAGCGCACGCTCGAGCTGGATGACCTGGGCGCTCAGCGACGGCTGCGAGACGTGGCACGCCTCCGCCGCCCGGCGGAACCCGAGGTGATCGGCGACCGCCACCACGTACTCGAGCTGGCGGAGCGAGAGGTCCAGGAGGGTGGGGCGGCGCACCGGCATGAATAGCCAAGAGCTATCACAGCCATCCAAACGATGTCTTGGACCGGTCACGGCTCCAGGGGCTACGAGGCGTCAACCGCGAGCCGAGGAGTCCATCGATGCCCCACCGTGCCGCCCTCACGCCCGAAGCCGCCGCCGACTCCCCGTCCTCCGATGCAACGGCGCCGGTCGTGGTCGAGGACGCCTCGCGACGGGCGCAGTCCGCGGCCCGTGAGGGCGACCTCACGGCGCTGGAGAGCCTGCTGGTCGCAGGCGTGCCGGTGAACCTCAGGAACGAGGAGGGCAACACGCTCCTGATGCTGGCCGTCTACCACGGCCGTCACGCGGTGGCGGCGATGCTCCTCGAGCGCGGCGCGGACCCGGAGCGCGCCAACGAACGCGGGCAGACCCCGCTGGCGGCCGCGG
>Ga0310810_10010245_pt1 | contig 10902 bp, 7 predicted proteins | sample NCmetagenome_FD_207641 | JGI IMG/M metagenome (GOLD analysis project Ga0310810, IMG submission 207641) | Soil microbial communities from experimental microcosm in Duke University, North Carolina, United States - NC | ecosystem: Engineered > Artificial ecosystem > Soil microcosm > Unclassified ... | reverse complement strand
CCTACCGCCGCCGCCACGTGATGCGGGTTCAGCCTCAATGCTGCGGCGAAAGCCTCGCGCGCCCCGGCGCGATCGCCAGACGATAGCAGCCAGTCTCCCAGAACCGTTCGGGCCTCCACTGAATTCGGGTACTTGGCAGCTACCTCGCGGAGCTTGGGCAACACCCCGGCCCGTTGCTTTTGCACGCGATAGCTCGTTACCAGCAACTCCAACGCACGCATGTCCCGCGGGTTCTGAGCCAGCGCTTCTTCAATCGAGGCTCTGCCGCCGGCGGCATCGCGTTTTTGAAACTTCACTATGGCGTCCTGGAGCAGCACATCCGGCGTTCGTCCGAGAGCCAGCGCCTCATTGACCCCTTTGCGGAAATTGGCGACGTCACCCAGTTCAAGCTCCGCCCAATTGCGGAGAGTGACGACGGGTAAGCTCCCTGCCTGGTCGGCAGGTAAGATGTCTGCCCTACCGGACGAAGTTTGTGGGCGCGCTAATAGCTCCAGCGCAGCCTTGGAGGCATTGCCGGCAAGCAGCAATCGCGCCAAATCGACCCTTGCCGCCAGGAACGCCGGGTTGAGCTGGAGAGCTTGCGCGAACTCTTGCCGGGCGGACAAAGCCGCCCCCTTCATCTGGTGCACTTTCGCCATCAGGTAATGTGCCTGCGGGGAATTGCTCTGCAGCTGCAATACCTGCGCCAGGTCTCTCTGTGCTGATTCGACGCTGCCGGCCAGCAGGTAAACCCGGCTCCTCTGCAGCAGTGCGTCGGTATCCTTTCGATTCTTGCGAACCGCATCGGTCAGCAGTTTTTCCGCGTCGGAAATCCGGTTTACCGCGAAATAGGCTTCGATCAAACGGGTGCGGGCATCGCGGTCCGAGGGATCATCTTTTGCCAGGCGCTCGAATTCCGCAATCGCCTGGTCGCGTTTGCCGGATGAAAACAGAAAAATGGCATGCCGCGGTCTGAGCGTACGGTCAGGAAGAGCGGAGATCTGCCTGTATATCTGCTCTGCCTCCGCGTTTCGCTTTGTGAGGGCGTAGAGGTCGGCCATTCGGAGAAGGGCCGGCGGATTCTTCGGATCGATCCGCAAGGCATGGCGATATTGCTGCTCGGCCGCATCGGTTTTTTTCGTGTCCCAATAAAAGTCCCCGAGCATCACCAAAGGCGCCGCCAGGTTGGGGTTGCTGGCGATCGCGTTCTGGAGCACTTGCTCGGCTCCCGCCAGGTCATTGTCGGCGCGCTTGACCAGCGCTAAGTTTTTGGCCGCCTGCAGGTTCTGCGGAGCCTGTTCGATCGCTCGTGCGAGCGACTGCGTGGCGTCCGCCTGTTTTCCCCGGTCCCACTCGGTTAACGCTTGCGCGTTGAGAGCGTCGGAGTTGCCCGGCGAAAGCGCCAGTACATGGTTAATGTGTGTCTCCGCTTCGTCCAGGTCTTGCGCATTGCCCGTCGCCCTTAGCATCTCGGCCAGTTTGATCTGCGCATCGAGGTGCTTCGGGTTCAGCTGTATTGCTTTGTTCAGCGCCTTGGCGGCCTGGGAATAGTCCTGCGTCCCGATATACACCAGCCCCAGCTGATAATACGGTTCGGCATCGTTTTTCTTGATCAGCGCGGCATTCCGGAACTGGATGAGCGCGCGTGCATAATCTTTCTTCGCCAGGTCCTTCTTGCCGGCGTCAAGGAAAACCGCTTCTTTTGCCTCGGGGGATCGAACACAGCCCGAAAACATCAGCATTGCGAGTAAGAGACCGGCGGCACATCCCTCCCTCGCGTAATGGTTCTTGTTCATATTCGTTATCATTCCTCCGAACCCTCCGGCGCCGTGCACTGTTATTGTCCGCCGCGGCCTGTAAATACGATGCGAATTGTCTTCAAAACAATCGCGCAATCGAAAAAGATAGACATGTTTTTCAAATAGAACAGATCGTATTCGAGCTTGCGGAAGGCGTCTTCCACTGTCGAACCATACGTATACTCGACCTGCGCCCACCCGGTCAGTCCCGGGCGCACCGAATGGCGCTCGTCGTAATAAGAGATCTCCTTGCGGAGCTGTTCAACGAACACCGGCCGCTCCGGCCGCGGACCCACGAAGCTCATTTCGCCGTGAATCACGTTTACGAATTGAGGAAGTTCATCCAGCCGGAATTTGCGGATGAACTTTCCCACCCGGGTGGCGCGCGGGTCGTCCTTGGATGCCCACTGCGCCCCGTTGGCTCCCTCAGCATCCGCACGCATGGAGCGGAATTTCAAAACCTCGAACGGCCGTCCGCCCAATCCGACACGTTTCTGGCGGTAAATAACCGGACCTTTGGAATCGAGCCGCACGGCAATCGCCACCAGCGCCATTACTGGGAGGCAAACCACCAGGCCGATGATCGAAAGCGCCAGATCGAGCGAACGTTTGATGGCCAGCGTCGCCGTGGAGCGCCGAAACCCGTCGGTGAAAACGAACCAGCTCGGCTGAATGCTCTCCAGCCACACGCGTCCGGTGAGTGACGACAGCGTGGAGTGCGCGTCTTCCACGCGAACACCTTGTACGCGCAATCGCACCAGTTCGCGCACCGGCATTCTGCCACGCCGGTCCTCCATGGCTACGATGATTCGCGACACGTGATGCGCGGCTGCCGTAGACTCGAGATTTTCGCCCCCGTCGAATATGGGAATCCCTAAAATGGTCTTTTCCGGTCCGGTGTCGCCCGGCCGGGGCTCGACGAACCCCACCAGCTTGACGTTCAGATCGTCGCGCGCCATTAACTGGCGGGCGACGTTAGCAGCCATGGCGCGGCTCCCCAAAATCAGGATGTTCTGCGTCGGCGCCGCGATGCGGAACATGCGATCGAGCACCACGCGGTTGACCGTCACGAACGTTCCCACAAGAAACACGCTGATCAGGAAGATTCCGCGGCCGATCAGTAACCCGGGGAAGATGTAGTAGAGTGCGCCCAGCAACAAACAGGCGCTTCCCAGGGACTGGCCCAGGCAAATCAGTTGTTCGCTGCGGCCGCGAATTACATTCAGGTCATAGAGATCGCTGTAGTAAAAGCACAATTGAAAAATCAGAATGATCATGAACCCCTGGAAGGCGATGTCGGGGAAATACACGACCGTTCCGATTTCATCCGGATGTTGCCAGAAACGCAGCCGCACGCCGCAGACCAACGCGAGCGCGATGAGCACTCCCTCTATAAACATCAGCAGAAGGCTCTTCGGCGATACGTATTGGTTGAAAATGCGAATCATGCCGGAATCTCGAAAAACGTCTTAGCGCCTCTCCATGGACTGCGGATACCACGCCAAAGTCAGCCGCACCCCGTGCTGGGTCTCTTTGAAAGGCGTGCCGGGCGTGGTCGAATTAAGCGCCTGCAGCGCTCCGCCCGAATAGCGGGCGTAGGAATATCCCGTCTCCGCCACTGCATGCGTCCCGATCTGTTTGGTGATGCCGAACGTGCCGCGCCATCCCCTGGTATTGCTGAACACTGTGGTGTGCAGCTGTTCCTCCATCGCGCTGCTGCTGAGACCCCAGGTGTGTCCGGGCCGCCACCACCGCCAGCCACCGCCCACCGTTGTTGTGTCGCTCGCGGCGACCCCGTAGGCCAGACCGAGCGTACGATTGTAACTGGCCATAAAGGTTTGGGCGAACATCCGGTAGCCCAATTCGCCGCCGAAGATCGGCCGGGCGCCAAGGGTCTTGTTGTAATTCGAGCCCAGGTTGGTGATAAAACCCGCTCCGGCGTGCGCCTGCATGAACCAGTGCCGGCCCGTTTGATGGCCGATGAACGCGTTGCCGCTGGTGACGTACTCCTGCTGGAGCCTCGAGAAACCCCGGCCGCTCGACGTGGACACGCCGATTTGGGTGCGCGGCGAGATGGCGTACGAAACGTTCACGCCTGCCGATGCAGAGCTCGAGTGCTGCACCAGATAGCGGTACTGGGGACCGCTGTTGGTGGAATCGGGCAGGTGTTGCGTGTTGCTGTAAGAGCCGCTAAAGCTCAACGACAGCCGCTGCGAATGCATATAGCTCAATCCCACGGCGCCCGCGCTGGAGAAAACGCGGTTGCCGAACAGCAGCGTGCGCGACGGCGATTCAATGAGCGGTACTCCGCTCAGCAGCGACGCCAATTGGTCGTTGCTGTACTGGCCCGCGAGTACTGCCGCCGCCAGGTCGTCAAACGTACCCGGCGCCCCCGCCAGGCTGCCGAATAGTGTAGGGCTGAACATCATCTGGTTGTAAGTACCGATGCCCGACCTGGCGCTCCACTGGCTCGACCAACGGGGGCTCAAGTGTCGCGACGCCGATATGCCCAAAGAGTGGTAAAACGCATTCCAATCGGAATACCGGACCTCTCCGGTATAGCCGCCCGTGTACGCAATCGAAAGCCGGCCGCGTTCGCCCCCCCGCGCCCACCCCAGGCTGGCACCCCCGCCAAAGCTGGTGTCCGAACCCAGTCTCTGGTTGAAGGAAGGCAATAGGAATCCTTGCTGCGGGCTTGCCATGGAGGTCCAACCCACGAAACCGGTGACGTCATACAATTGCAGACCGTGCGCGTTCTGGCCGATCGGATTGAGCCCCGACATCAGGGTGTTGCCGCCCTGTGCTTCCAGCCGTGGTGTTGCTGTGGCCAGGAGACTTACGATGCCCCAGCTCATCAGCGCGCCTGCCAGGGTGCCCCGTTGCGAATGATTCATCTGCCTCATAGTCTCAATTTCCTTCTGGTGTAGCCTGCGCTTCTACCCGTAGATTGCAATTTTTCATCTTGTACAACAACGACCGGTAGCTGATCTTCAAGGTCTGGGCCGTCTGGCGGCGGTTCCAGCGATGGCGCTCGAGCGTGCGCAGGATAATCTCCGACTCGAGCTTTTGTGCTGCGCCCTTGACTTGCTCTTTGAGGGACAGGTCTCCGGGCCGGATTTGTAGAATCGCCGGTTTCAGCCGCGACCGGCTGTTCAACTCCGTGATGATTTCGTCGGCATCGCCGGTAACCCCGAATGTGCGCGCGATGTTCTGCAGTTCCCGTAAATTCCCCGGCCATTCGTAGTTCATCAGTACGTCCAGCATCCGGGCGGGCACCGGTGCCGGCGCCGGACCACCGCTGGCGCCTCGCCGGAGCATTTCGTCGAATAGCTCTGGAATATCGCCCAATCGCTCGCGCAATGGGGGCAAACCGATACGATAAACGGATAACCGGTAGTACAGTGCGGCACTGAACTCGTGCCGGCCCACCATCCCCTCGAGCGATTCGGTGGCGCTCGCAATCAGCCGTGCCACGGCCGGCCGGATGTCACCAGCCTGGTTGTCTCCCTGCTCGATAGCTATCAGTAACTGCTCCTGCATCGCCGGCGACAGCACGTGAACGTTCTTCAGAAAGATCGTCCCGCGCGCTCTCTGGTAGATCTGGCTCAGCTCTACCGCTCCATTCCCGCCTGACGGATGCACCACCGGTCCCGATTGCGGGCATAATATCCTTGTCATCCCGTTGCCAGCTCCGCTCAGATCGTGGAGCAGTTCGGCGAAAGCCTCTTTGCCGGTTCCACATTCGCCTTCAATCAGAACCGGCAGGCCTGACCTGGCGATAAACCCGAGCCGGCGCTCATGATCCTTCATGCGGTCGTGGACCCCGAAAACGTAAGCTATAGGCATGCCGGTCATCCTGCTGGGGCAATTCGTCCTCCAAACACCGGGCAAGTGTGGCTAAGGCAGTTCCACACACTGCGGCTTCGCCATCCGGACCATTTTTTTGCATATTATGCGAATGTTTTTCGCCTAGGGGTCTGGATGAGCATCCTCACGCCGCCTTCCGCTGTAAGTCCAGTGAAGAATCTGTGAAGAATCAAGGTTTAGGAAACGTGTAAACTCTGGTCATGGAAGTGCTACCGTAGCGACATCAACCATGGGTACAGCTATTGCCCCCTCGGATAAAGGCAAGGCGTTCATGCCGGTAGGCAACGCGAGCACACTCCTTTGGCTGCAAACATTCATCCTGGTTGGCTTGCTTGCCGTTCTTTACGTGCGGGTCCTTGTGGACATGGCAAATGACTGGTGGACCGAGCCCAGCCTTTCGCAAGGAATGCTCATCCCGCCGCTGGCCTTGTACATTGCGTGGGCGCGCCGCGAACTGACGCTGGCGCAGCCGGCAGTCCCGCAAAATCGCGGGCTTTGGCTGATCGCCTTGTCCTGCATGGTGTTCCTGCTGGGCAAACTATCGGCCGAGTTCTTCCTTCCACGAATCTCCTTTGTCATGCTGATCGCGGGTCTGGTCTGGACCTTCTGGGGGTATGCGCGGCTTCGCACCTTAGTATTTCCACTCCTTCTCCTGTCCACCATGGTGCCGTTACCGGTCATCGTTTACAATGCGGTTTCCGCGCCGCTGCAGTTGTTTGCCTCGGATGTGGCCACCAATCTGGCACAACTGCTGGGCGTAGCAGTATATCGGGATGGCAACATCATCCACCTCGCCCACATTTCGCTGGGTGTCGAAGAGGCCTGTAGCGGCCTCAATTCGCTCTCGGCCCTGATGGTCGTCAGCCTGTTGATCGGGTATTTAGTATGCCACTCGGTTATCGTGCGCGTGATACTGTTTGCTCTCTCGATCCCGCTTTCCATAGCGGTCAATGTCCTCCGCGTTACAGGCACGGCGATCATCGCGGATTATCACGAAGAATTCGCCCTTGGTTTCTACCACTCATTCACGGGCTGGCTGGTTTTCATCGGCGGGTTCGCCATCTTGTATATGTTTGCCAAAGGCCTTAACTGGTTAGGCCGCGTGGTTGGTGGGAGGATTCAGTGAGAGCAGTTTCTTTCCGCTATATCTGTACGGTCGTGCTGCTCATGGCCACTCTAGCGACATATGCTCTCAGCCAGCGGCGTCAGGAAGACCTCCTGGCGCAGCCGCTGGACAGCATCGACAAACAGATCGCAGGTTGGACCCTGGTCGGTAACGAACCCCTGACCTCGCGCGTGCTCGACCGGCTCCAGCTCACCAGCCATATTTCGCGTGTCTATGAGAAGGACAGAGCCAAACTGGGTCTGTTCATCGCTTATTACGCGCAGCAACGCGCGGGGGAAAGCATGCACTCGCCGAAGGCCTGTCTGCCCGGGGCGGGATGGCAGATCTGGAAGCATGACTCGGCCATCGTGCCCTTCAACGGCCGGCCGATGGAGATCAATCAGTACTCGATCCAGAACTCCGGACAACGGATGCTGGTTTTTTATTGGTACCAGTCAAAGGGGCGGATTCTGGCGAGCGAGTATATGGGAAAGGTTCTGCTGGCCAAAGACGCACTCCTCACAGGCCACACGGGCGGCTCGCTGGTGAGGCTGATACTGCCGGATATTCCCGGCGCGCCGGCCGAGGCCGTGGCTTTCGCTTCCGTCCTGATCCCGGAAATGCAGCGTTGTCTTGGAGACGTCAACTGATAACCGGACTCAGGTGGGCTCTCCGGCTTACGATGGCCTTGGCCGCGCTGTTGCTGCTGAGTTGCTCGCCGGCATCGCGCGAAGCGCGGTTGCTGAAACGCGGCAAGTCTTACCTGGAAAAGAAAGACTACGCGCGCGCCGTGCTGGAATTCCGGAGCGCGGAGCAAGCCATGCCCCAGGATGTCGAGCCCTACTATCAGGAAGGCTTGGCCTATGTCGGGCTGGGCAACTATCAGGCCGCGTTTCAGGCCTTTCAACGTGCTACCCAGATCGATCCCAAACACGTGGGCGCACTGGTGAAGTTGACCGAACTGCTGAGCACGAAGAAGAAGGGGGAGTTTCTCCACTGGGCCGAACAGCACGGCAAGACCGCAGTGGAGCTGTCTCCCGAAAACCCCGACGCCCTGAATGCGCTGGCTCTTACCGAGTTGCGGCTCGGAAATGAGGCCGATGCTTCGCGCTATCTTGAGCAGGCTCTGGGCAAAATGCCGCAGCACCTGCGGTCGTCCATGGCCTTGGCCGTCGTCAAACTGTCGCATCGGGACATCGCCGGGGCCGAACAGATTCTGAAGCAGGCCGTGAGCCAAGCGCCGCAGTCGCCGGAGCCTCTCATTGCACTTAGCCAGCTATACCTCATCGTAGGCAAGACCAGCGAGGCCGGGGCGGCGCTCCGCCGGGCGCTTGATCTCGATCCCCGAAACACTCAGGCGCTGCTGTATCTGGTTAGCATCGAGTCGGCTGCGGGGCGCAAGGATCAGGCCGAGGAGTTGTACCGCCGCATGGCCGCGCTGCCGGACAAGAAGTTCCGGTCGGTCCATGCGCTGTATCTGCTGCAAGCCGGCAAAACCGATGCGGGTTTGGCCGAGCTTTCGCAGCTCTACAAGCAGGACCCGGACGACCGCAACGTGCGCACGCGGTTGGTGGCCGCTTACGTTCGGTTCAACCACTTGTCCGAGGCGCGAAAATTGCTGGATGCGGTGCTAAACGACCACCATCAGGATGTCGAAGCCCTGTTGCAGAAGTCCGAAATCGAGCTGGCGGACGGAAAACTGGGCGATACGCAGAACGATCTGAGCCAGGTGCTGCATTACCGCCCGGATTCAGCCGAAGCTCACTTTCTGATGTCGCGCGTTCATCTGGCCAGGGGCGATGTGCAGAATCGCCACCGGGAACTGACTGAAGCGCTGAGCCTCAACCCCAAGCTGGCGCAGGTGCGCATCGAACTGGCGCGTTGCTCCACAGTGGCGGGGAACCCGGGCGCCGCCCTGGCCGTGCTCGATCAGGCGCCCGACGATCAAAAGTCGACCTTACCGGTAATCACGGAGCGCAACTGGGCCCTGTTGGAGTCTCACCATTACGGCGAACTCCGCCATGGTATCGACCGCGGGCTGGCGTTCGCCAGAACGCGTGACCTGCTGGTGCAGGACGCGTCGCTTAAGACCATCAACCATGATCTGGCCGGCGCCCGGACCTCGCTCGATGAAATTCTCAAGGGAAACCCCGAGGACCTGCAAGCGCTGGACCTTCTGGCCCAGACTTACATGGACCAGAAACAGCCCAAGGCCGCGCTCGAAAAGATCCGGTACTACGCCGCACAGCGCCCAAAGTCTGCTCCCTTGCAATTCCTGTTGGGACGCTCTCTTCTCGCGCTGGGAAAGTTGGATGAGGCGCGCGCGGCTTTCACTGCCGCCAAGGCCGCCGACCCGCAGTACACCCGGGCGGATTTAGTTCTGGCGCAGTTGGAGTACTCCGCCCGCAGAAACGACGTAGCGCGCCACACCCTCACCGTCTTGCTCGCTTCGAAGAACACCGACCGGGATACGCAGGTTGCGGCCCACATGCTCATGGGCTCCCTCGAAGACAGGGCCGGGAATCACGCGGCGGAACTGGAGCACTGGCGTAAAGTGGTGGATGCTGACCGCAAGAACGCCATCGCACTCAACAACCTGGCCTACGTACTCCTGAAATACGCCAACCAGCCGGATGAGGCCCTGAAGTACGCGCTGCAGGCCCACCAACTCGCTCCCGACAGTCCCGATATCGAAGACACGCTCGGCTGGGCCTTATACCAGAAGGGGCTCTACAGCATGGCCGTGGAGCACTTGGAACACGCTGTGGCCCGGGACGGGAAGGGGACTGACGCGAACCTTACCGTCCGGAATTACCACCTCGCCATGGCATACTTCAAGCACGGAGACCGGCAACGAGGCCTGGACGTGCTCGAAGCCGCCCTCAAGACCGATCCCCATATGCCCGAAGCGCATATGGCCGAATCTGTGATGGCGGCTGGCAAGTAGCCACGATTTTGACAGTGGTGCTCCCAGGGCTCTAACTTCCGGTTGCTCGGGCGCGTACGAGCAGCCCGGCCGCCCAGTCAAAAGAGTGGGGCATTTGGCAAAATCGTTTCCTGAAGTCTGAGTCTTTGGTATTCCGCAAGACCACCATTCCGCAACCCGATGAATTATTGGGTCTTAGAACACAGTCCGGTTGGAGGTTGAATTGCCTAATGGGTACCGTAAATTAACGCTAACGATTAACTAACGCTAACAATTGTCTGAATAACGGAGGAATAACTTGAAAAAAGTCAGTTTACTTATGGGTGCACTGGTAATTTTGCTGGTTTTGTCCGCCGGCGTGACGTATGCGGATTCAATTGGACCCGACTGTGGTACTTGCCAGGGATCCATCTATACGCTGACCTGGAATGGCGTCGACGACGGCACCCCGAACACCTACGACATTACGCTCACGATCGACACGAGCGGATATACTGGCGGCGGCTTGGCAATCGATAGCGTGGCAATCAAGGTTGATAATTCGGAAACAGGTGGGTCGTTGGATGCTGCGCCCGGCACGTTTGCGAACTGGGTCGTAACAGATGGTGGCCTGAACGCCGGCGGTTGCGACGGTTCTGGTGCGGGTTTTCTGTGTGCCCAGAACACGACAGACCCGGCCGCGGTAGGGGGCACCTTAGTCTGGACATTCGACTATATAACGACCGGCACTCCTGACACTTCGGCATTAGCTTCCAGCATTAAGGTGCGTTACGTTGACGTTCTCAGCAATAGCGCGGATACCAAGGGCAAAAATGGAGTTCACCACAAGGTTGGCGACTTGGTTTCCGAAGACATCACACTCCAAACCTGCGAGACTGGCAGCGGCCCAAACTGCGGTGGCGGTGGCGGTGGCGGTTCCGTTCCAGAGCCCGGTTCCATCATGCTGCTGGGTTCAGGTCTGTTGCTAGTTTGCGTCAAACTGCGGAAGAAACCGACTCGCTCCTAACAGTATGACAACGATTTCGTCCCTCCGAGGACCCCTTTGCCCCCAAGGCAGAGGGGTCTTTTTTTGTTCCTCACCCACCTGGTGAAAATCCAGGCGGTTGCCGTCATGGTGTGGTTGCCGTCGAAAATTTGCCGCGTGTTCCAGTTCTCGCTGCGGGGGTGCCGTCTAGAGTAGCTGCATGTTGTCGATGTGAATCCGACACGCGGGCCGCGCCAACGTA
>Ga0310810_10010244_pt1 | contig 10903 bp, 7 predicted proteins | sample NCmetagenome_FD_207641 | JGI IMG/M metagenome (GOLD analysis project Ga0310810, IMG submission 207641) | Soil microbial communities from experimental microcosm in Duke University, North Carolina, United States - NC | ecosystem: Engineered > Artificial ecosystem > Soil microcosm > Unclassified ... | reverse complement strand
TCGATGACGTTCATCGCCGCCTTCACGCCCGGCGCCTTCTGTGCCGCGGTGAGATCGATCGACACCACGCGCGCATGCGGATGCGGCGAGCGCAGGATGCGGCCGTGCAGCTGGCCCGGCCGGTTGATGTCGTAGGCGTACTTCGCGGCGCCGGTCACCTTCGCCGGGCCGTCGAGGCGCTTTATGCGCGTGCCAACGATCGTCGGATGCTCGGGCCACGGATATTTCTCGTGCTGCTTCGGGGCCGCCGGCGTGCGGACCTCGGGAACCTGGGGCTCAGCCACGGCTCACCCCCTTGGTGTCGAGCACCGCTTCGAGGACGCGCGAGTAGGTGCCGCACCGGCAGATGTTGCCGGCGAGCGCCGCCTTCGCCTGCTCGGCCGTCGGCTTGGGATTCTTCTCGAGCAGCGCCGCCGCCGAGACGACGAAGCCCGGCGTGCAGAAGCCGCACATCAACCCGTCGTGATCGCAGAAGGCCTGCTGGACGGGATGGAGCACCGTGCCGGCGGTCAGGCCTTCGACCGTCTTGATCGCCCGTCCCTGCATCTCGATGGCGAGATGCGAGCACGAGTAGATCGTCCGGCCGTCGACAATCACGGTGCAGGCGCCGCACGTGCCGCGATCGCAGACGCGCTTGAGACCGGTGATGTCGAGCCGGTCGCGCATCGCGTCGAGCAGCGTCACCCGCGGCTCGACGCTCAGCTTGTGCGTCTTGCCGTTGATGCTCAGCTCGATGGGCACGTCGCCCGGGCCAACCGGCGCGGGTCCGGCCTGCCCGTCCGCAGCACCGGGAGTGAGCACCCCGGCCGCAATCGAGGTACCGCCTACTGTCTTCAGGAATGAGCGTCGGCTGACCGAGAACCCGGACTGCTCGTCCGGCGGGTGAGCCTCACTATCGTTGTCACCATCGAAAGCCATGGGACCCCCATGGAACGAGAAGACTCTTCAGAGGCCCTTATCATACCAACGGCGCTGGTAGAATCCGCGCGTGACTTGCCCCTCGTGCGGCGCGGCCATCCCCGACCGGTCGAGGTTCTGCCCGGCGTGCGGCAAGACGGTGCCGGTGGCCTCGGAAGCGCCGACGGTCTTCACGCCCGTGCCGGGCCCCGAGTCCAGCGCGATGACCGGATTCGGGACGGCGGCCGACGACGCGAGGACGGTGCTCCCTGCGACGCCGGCCCGGCCGACTCAACGGTCGTCCCCGTTCCCGGGCGGCACCCCCCGCACGGGCAGCGACCCCCGCCTGCTCGGACGATTTGCGCCTGGGAGCCTCCTTGGCGGCCGCTACCGCATCGTCGGGCTGCTCGGGAAAGGCGGGATGGGCGAGGTTTACCGGGCCGAGGACCTGACGCTCGGCCAGCTCGTCGCGATGAAATTCCTTCCCGAAGCCATGGTCCGCGACGAGGAGTGGCTGACGCGCTTCCGGAATGAGGTGCGTGCGGCACGGCAGGTGTCGCACCCCAACGTGTGCCGCGTCTACGACATCGGCGAGGCCGACGGCCAGACATTCCTCACCATGGAGTTCATCCAGGGCGAGGACCTCGCGTCGCTGCTCCGGCGCATCGGCCGGCTGTCGCCCGACAAGGCCGCCGAGATGGGGCGCGGGCTGTGCGCGGGCCTGGCGGCGGCGCACGACAAGGGCGTGCTGCACCGCGACCTGAAGCCCGCCAACGTGATGATCGACGAGCAGGGCCACGTGCGGCTCGCGGACTTCGGCCTCGCCGGCGGCGATGCGGCGTCCGAGGGTGGGCTCGCAGGCACTCCGGCCTACATGGCGCCGGAGCTGTTCGAGCGTCAGCCGGCGACCGTGCAGTCGGACATCTACGCGCTTGGGCTCGTGCTCTACGAGATGTTCACCGGCAAGCCGGCGTTCACCGGGAGCACCGTCGGTGACCTCGCGCGCCTGCACCGTGAAGCAACACCGACGCGGATCACGCAGCTGGTCTCCGAGATCGACCCGCTCGCGGATCGGATCATCCAGCGCTGCCTTGCGAAAGATCCCGCCGGCCGCCCGTCGTCCGCGCTGCAGGTCGCGGCGGCGCTGCCGGGAGGCGACCCGCTGGCGGCCGCGCTGGCCGCGGGCGAAACGCCGTCGCCGGAGATGGTGGCGGCTTCAGGTGGTCTCGGCGCGTTGAAGGCGGCGCACGCGGCGGCGATACTGGCCGGGCTGGTCGCGGGCGCGCTCCTGGTGGTGTGGCTGAGCGCGCGAACGCAGGCCGTCCACTACTTGCCGGGGACGAAGCCGCCGGCCGTGCTGGCCGATCAGGCCAGGACGATGGTGCGCAGCCTTGGCTACAGCGACGCGGTACACGACGCGGCGTGGGGGTTCACCACAACCGACTACATGCAGCACCTGCAGGGCGACCCGTCGCCGGAGCGATGGGAGAACCTGCGTCCGGGTCAGCCGCCCGGCGTGGTGTTCTGGTATCGGCAATCGCCCCTGGCGCTGGCGTCCGACAGCCTGCTGCAATCAGGCCGCGTGACCTTCAACATCCCCTCGCAGTCGCAGCCGGGGATGGTCAACGTGCTGGTCGACCTCAAGGGGCGGCTGCAGTTCCTTACGGCGAAGCTGCCGCGGATTCGCGACACCGAAGAGCCCGCCGTGGGATCGATCGACTGGAGAGTCGTGCTCGATGCGTCCGGATTCGATCAGTCGAAGCTGACGCGCGCCGAGCCGTCGTGGATACCGCCCGTGTACACCGACACACGCGCGGCGTGGGACGGTGTGTACCCCGATCGTCCGGAGGTGAAGATTCACATCGAGGCCGCTGCCGCGCACGGACGGCCGGTCTACTTCCAGATCTTCGAGCCGTGGAGCCCGCAGACGCTCGCGCCGCCGACGCCGCCCACCCTTTCGCTGCCAGCCCTCCTGGGGATCATCCTCGTCGTGATCATCTTCACTGGCGGCGTGCTGCTGGCGAAGCGAAACCTGCGGCTCGATCGCGGCGACCGCGCGGGCGCCGCGCGCGTGGCGTTGACGCTGGGCGTACTGGAGATCGTCGCAGGTCTGCTGACGGCGCATCACACGTGGGAGCTGTTTCCCACGATGCTGCTGATGCTGGTGCTCTCGGCCAAGAGCGCGCTGGTAGCGGTCGGCGCGTACATGGTCTACATGGCGCTCGAGCCCGACGTGCGCCGGCGCTGGCCGCAGACGCTGGTGTCGTGGAGCCGCGCGATTGCCGGAAGGTTATCGGATCCACTGGTCGGCCGCGATCTGCTCGTCGGCGCAGCGCTCGGCGTCCTGGTGCAGATCGTCTCGCAGCTCGGGCACCTGTCGCCGCTCTGGAGCGGCCATCCGCCCACGCTCGCGACGCCTCCCGAAGGCTTCGACGGAACAGTGCCGTTCGACCTGGCGACGGTGCTCGTCCAGATCGTGCGGTCGGTGCTGTTCGCGAGCGTGCTCGTTCTGGTCTACGTGATGCTGTTCGCGCTGATCCGCAGACGGGCGATCACCAATGTGGTGTTCGTGCTGCTGCAGGCGGTGCTGGCTGCCAGCGGCGTGGGCTTCGGGATCGGGCTGGTCTTCTCGGTGCTCGCCGTTGGCGTCGGGCTGTTCACGCTCGCGCGCTTCGGCATGCTCGCCCTGATCGTCGCGATCACCGTTGCCGGTGTGCTCGAGCAGATTCCGCTGACCTTCAACGCCAGCTCGATGTTCGCGCCGTCGTCGTACGTCCTGCTGGCCGTGATCGTCGGCGTCGCCCTGTATGGCTGCCGCACGAGCCTGGCCGGACAACCATTGTTCAGTGGGAAGTTCCTGGACTAGTTGTCGGTTTCTAATTGCTGGTTTCTGAGACTATTCGCGCAGCGCCCGCATGAACTGACGCCAGGGGCCCACCTGCTGCGTGTACTGGCGCGCAAGCGTGCGCGAGATCTGATCGAGGTGCGCCAGGTCGTGCGCGACCCAGCTCGCGATCAGCTGCGACAGCGTCACGCCGCCGAGCGCGGGGTGGCGGCCAGGCAACTGCAGCTCAGCGTGGCCGAGCCGCAGACTGTCGAGGATGACGAGGTTCTCCGCGCGCAGTCGGAGGAACTCGTCGCCGAGCCGCGCGATGGGCCAGCCGTCGTAGCGGCGGCCACCGTCACGATCGAACGGCGTGAACGCGACGCGATCCTGCTGTTCGAGGATCACGCGCACGCGCGGAATCCAGTTGTCCACTTCTGCCCAAGTCAGGTGCTGCAGGATGAGCCGCGGGCTCCAGGTGTCTGGGCCATCCGTCGCGTCGAGCAGCGCGTCAGGCAGCGGCGTCAGAAGACGGACGATGGCCGCAGGCGTCTCTCGCAGCAGAACCACGGCTGAAGTGAGATCAATCGGCTCTTGAGTGAATGGCATAAGTCCCGCGTGCCGAAGTGCTGGCGGCGGAGTGCCGTCCGGGAGTGCCGGAGTGCAAGAGTGCCGGAGCACCGCGGCACGTCAGCACTGGACTGCAGCACTTCAGCACTGCAGCACTTCAGCACTGTGTCAGAAGTGTCGGGTAACGCGCGCCCGGCATGACCGCGAAAATGGTTGGACCGCGGAGCAGGCGATCCGGACCCCGGTCGCGCGCCACCCGGACGCCAGCGTAGCGCCACGGCCATCCTGAGCCAAGCGCATTGTTCTAATCCGAACGATGAGCTATCTTCATGGCTGTGGATCTCGACCTGCGCCACCTGCGGCTCGTCCAGGCCATCGCCGCCTGCGGCAGCGTGACGCGCGCCGCCGAGCGACTCAACCTGACGCAGTCGGCGCTCAGCCACCAGCTCCGCGACATCGAGGACCGGCTGACGACGCCGCTGTTCACGCGGCTGGGCAAGAAGATGGTGCTCACGCCGGCCGGCGAGCGAGTCCTCTCGGCCGCCGCGCGCGTCCTCCACGAAGTCCAGCGTGCTGAAGACGACGTGCGCCAGCTGGCGCAGCACGGTGCCGGCACGATCCGCGTGTGCGCGCAGTGCAGCACCGGCTACTACTGGCTGCCGCCGCTGCTCACCCGCTTCGAGCACGAGCACCCGCGGGTCACCGTCCGGATACTGCCCGAGGCCACGACGCGTCCGGTCGAAGCGGTGCTCGAAGGCATGCTCGACGTGGCGATCGTCATCGACGACGTGCACGACCCGCGGCTGCGCGTGGACCCGCTGTTCAAGGACGAGCAGGTCGTGATCGTGTCGCCGTCCCACCGGCTGGCGAGCCGCTCGTGGCTCGACCCGAAGGACCTCGCGCAAGAGCACCTGATGCTCTACACGACGGATCCTGACGACAGCTTCGCGTTGAAGAACATCCTCGCTCCGGCCGGCGTCACGCCGGCTCGCTTGTCGAGCGTCCGGCTGACCGAGGCCATCGTGGAGATGGTGCGCGCGGGCCTGGGCGTCGGCCTGCTGGCGCGGTGGTCCGTGGAACCGGCGATCCGCGCGGGGCGCATCCGCGCGCTTCGCATCACGCGCAAGGGCGTTCAGCGCCAGTGGAGCGCGGTCGACCTGGCCGCCCGACCGCGGCCGCCGTATTTGACCGCGTTTCTGGACCTTTTGCGCGCACAGGCCCTGCCCACTCGCAAGGTCGGATAGGGGCGCCACTCGCTTCGCTCGTGCGGAGGCGGCGCTCACTCCGTCCGCGCCGGGGGAAGCGCTACAATGCGCCGCATGTCGATATCCAGCCGCCGGGCATTCCTGCAACGGGCCACCGGCACCGCGGCGCTGGTGGCGATGGGCCGCCCGGACCTGCTGGCGCGCGTCGCACGCGCGTCGGAGATGGTCGCGGGCCGCTCCGCCGAAGACGTGGCGATGGACGAGGACTTCTGGCGCCAGATCCAGGAGTCGTTCACGCTCGATCGCACCCTCATCAACCTGAACAACGGCGGCGTCTGTCCGAGCCCGCGCGTTGTGCACGAGGCGATGAAGCGGTACCTGGACATCTCGAACCAGGCGCCGGCGTACCACATGTGGCAGGTGCTCGAGCCGAACATCGAGTCCGTGCGCGCGCAACTGGCCGCCGAGTTCGGCTGCGACACCGAGGAGCTTGCCGTCACGCGCAACGCCAGCGAGGCGCTGCAGATCGCGCAGCTCGGGATCGACCTGAAGGCCGGCGACGAGGTCGTGACGACGAACCAGGACTACCCCCGCATGCTCGATACGTGGCAGCAGCGGGTAAAGCGCGACGGCATCGTCCTGAAGCAGATCTCGTTTCCGGTGCCGCCGCCGAGCCAGGCCGATCTCGCGCGACGGCTGAACGAGGCGCTGTCGCCGAAGACGAAAGTCCTCCACTTCTGCCACATCACGAACCTGACGGGACAGATCTTCCCGGTGCGCGACATCTGCCGCGCCGCGCGTGCCCGCGGCATCGTCACCATCGTGGACGGCGCCCATGCCTTCGCGCACTTTCCCTTCAAGCTGTCGGACCTGGAGTGCGACTACTACGGCACGAGCCTCCACAAGTGGCTGCTCGCGCCCGTGGGCACCGGGTTCCTCTACGTCCGCAAGGAGCGGATCGCGAAGCACTGGCCGCTGACGCCCGCCAACGAATCGAAGACCGGCGATATCCGGAAGTTCGAGGAGATCGGGACGCATCCGGCGGCGATGCACAACGCGATCGCCGAGGCGCTGCAGTTCCACCATGGGATTGGCGGCGCCCGGAAAGCGGCGCGCCTGCGCTACCTGAGGGAGCGGTGGGCGAGGAAGCTGGATGGACGGCCGGGCGCGCGGGTGCTGACCAGCTTCGATCCGGCCGAGGCCTGTGCGATCGGGCTGCTGTCACTCGACGGCGTGGATCCGAACCAGCTCGGGCCGCACCTCTGGAACAAGCACCGGATCATCGCGACGCCCATCAAGCACGCCGAGTTCCAGGGCCTGCGCGTGACGCCGAACGTGTACACGACGCTGGACGAGGTGGATCGTTTCGTCGCCGCCATCGAGGAAGTGCTCGCGCACGGGGTGCCGACGGCGTAATGGGTGCGTAGGGTGCGCGAGGTGCGTAGGGTGCGCGAGGTGCGTAGGGTGCGCGAGGTGCGTAGGGTGCGGCGAACACCGACCAGATTCTTGGATTACGAGAGGTGTTTCCGGATTTCGCGCCGCGAAAGCTCCGTTCATCCCACCGCGATTGTCTTGAGAATTTCCGCGATCATCTCTCACTGAAACTCGGCCCCGTTTGTGCAATCAGGAAGGGCGTCCCGTACGAGCGGGGGACGAGGGCCGGGTCGTCGGCGGCGGCTTCACGGCAAACCGGGGGAAGAGGGTGCCAGGTATCTGCCGTCGGCCCCGACCCTCGTCACCTGCTCGAACCGGGGCGCTCCTCACGCAGCACCCCACGCACCTTTCGCACCTTTCGCACCTTTCGCACCCCACGCACCCCACGCACCCCACGCACCCTAGCCACTTAGGCCGTGAACTTGTAACCCAATCCGTGGATGGTGTGGATGTACTGCGGCCGGCGCGGGTGGGCTTCCAGTTTCTGCCGCAGCCACGCGACGTGGACGTCTACCGTCCGCGTGTTCGGCATCGCGTTGTAGCCCCACACTTCGTTGAGCAGCTCGTCGCGTGACAACGTGGCGCCGCGATGCTCGATGAAGTACTTGAGCAGCTTGAACTCCCGCGCGGAGAGTTCCAGCGGCTGCCCGGCGCGCGTGACCTCGGCCTTCCTGAAGTCGACGCTCACGTCGCCGAACTGGTAGGAGTCGCTGGGCGGCGCAGCCGCGTGCGGCGCCCGGCGCAGCAGCGCCTCCAGCCGCGCCAGCAGCTCCGCCATCTCGAACGGCTTGGTCAAGTAGTCATCGGCGCCCAGCTTCAGCCCGACGACGCGATCGACGACCTGGCCACGGGCGGTGAGCATGAGGATGGGGGTCTGGACGCCGCGCTGGCGGATGGTGCGGCACACGTCGAAGCCGTCACGGCCCGGCAGCATGCCGTCCAGGATGATGAGGCCGAAGGATTCGGCCGAGCCACGGGCCAGTCCGGTCTCGCCGTCCGTCGCAGTCTCGACGTCGTACCCCTCGGCGATCAGCCGGTCGGTGAGCGTCATCACCAGGCCCGGCTCGTCCTCGACGAGCAGCAGTCGAGTGCTCACTCCGCCTACGCGCCCCGCGCCGAGGCACCCGCGTGCGTGACCACCGCGCCGGCCGGCGACGCCGCGGTAAGGTGCGCGGGCAGCGTCATGACGAAAGTGCTGCCCTGCCCGGGCGCGCTCTCCACGCTGACGCGCCCGCCATGCGCCTCGACGATGCCCTTGACGATGCTGAGGCCGAGCCCGTTCCCGCGGATCTGACGGGACTGCGCTTCGGCGCCGCGATAGAAGGGCTCGAAGATGTGCGGCAGATCGGATGGCGGGATGCCGAAGCCGCGGTCGCTGACGGCGATGCGCACGGCGGGGCCGCGGCGCGCATTGACCCTCGAGGCGGCCACGCGAACCCACCGCCCGGTTCCGCCGTACTTCAGCGCGTTGGCGATCAGGTTCTGCAGGCTCGATCGCAGTCCCATGGCATCGGCGAGGATCGGCGGCAGGTCCGGCGCGATGTCGGTCTCCACCGTCGCCTTCGCTTCTTCGATCGCGTCCGAAGACGCGGCGAGCGCGTCCCCGACGAGTGTCGACACCGCAATCGGCGTCCGATGGCCGATTTCCCGGCCAGATTCGATGCCAGCGTAGAGCAGCACGCGCTCGACGGTATCCCCAAGCCGGCGAGCTTCGGTCTGGATGCGGGACCCGTACTGCTTGACGCGCGAGGGATCGGCAACCAGGCCGTCGGCGAGATTCTCCGCCGCAGACCCGATGACCGAGACCGGCGTGCGCAGCTCGTGCGAGACGGCCGCGACGAACTCCATCTGCTGCCGCATGAGGCGCGCGGCGCGGTCGGCGGTGCGCGCGAGCACCGCGACGCTCGCGAACATCAGCAGCAGGACGCCGAAGCCGAGGATCAGGTTGCGCATCCGCGCGGCTTCGACGGCTGCCTCGAGCGATCCGGCCCGGTGCCGCGCGACCAGGGTCCACCGCGACTGGTTGTCGAACGGCAGCGGCTTGCCGTTGGCGTCTGTCGCCGGCCGGCGCGACATGCTGATGAACAGGCTGCGCCGGCGATCGGCGCCGGTTGGCATCGCGTTGCCGAGGGAGTCGGCTGCCAGGCGGACGAGCTGGAACTGATCCGGATGGAACGCGAAGAAGTCGACCTCGGCGTCATGTTTCGCAACGAGGGCCGCCAGGTCGTCGACGTTGGCCTGGTAGATGGCCTTCGATCGATCCTGCCGCGCGACGACCGCGATCCGGTACTCGTCGCCGGCCTCGAGACGGAAGTGCTTGTCCACCAGCGACGCCAGCAATTCGTCTTTCACGTACGGCATGTCGAGCCGGATCAACGTGTAGCCGAAAACCGGCTCGTACCGGCCGACGTGGCCGGCTTCGTTCTGCACCGGGATCGGCGCGATCGGCACGACGATCGTCGCGCCATCGGTGCTCAGCAGATCGGCGGGCCGCAGCGGCTCGTCAGGCTTGTGCGACTCCCACGCCGCAAGCTCAGTGGCAAACCGCGTGCGGTAGCTCGCCATGTCGCCCGGCCAGCCACGATCGACGAAACGGTGGATGTCATCGGACCACTGGCGTAACCGCAGACCAGCCGGCCCGCGATCGACCAGCAGCACATCGCGCAGGATCCCCGGCGCGGCGGTAGCTTTGTGCCAGCCGGCTACGCGCTCGGTGTACACGGTCCAGTCGTCGCTGCGCAGCGTGAGGCCGTCGACCTGCAGGCCGATGACGGCCCGGACCAGCTCGACGTCCAGCTCCTGCGTGATCGCGTTCGTGGCGTGCTGAAGTGTGCGCTGCCGGCGCTCGCGCTCGGCATCGCTCACCTGGCCGATCCAGCGGTATTGCAGAATGGCCAGGATCGGGAGCAGGATCAGCGCGGCCCCGATCAGCAGCGTCAGCCCCGAGGGACGCCAGAAGCGGAGTGTCACAGACGAGCAGTCTAGCACCACGGAAACGTGAATATTCCCCGGAAAAATCGCGCGTTTACAAACTTAACAATCTCTTTGCCCTGCCTTAACGATTCGATGTGTTCCGGCGCCGTCTAATGGTGTGATCCCGGGGCCGTTGCGGGCCCTGACTTCCCCCGAGGAGCCCGATGCGCACAAGCCGACTGTCGCTGCCGTTCGCCCTGCTTGCGCCGCTGGCGGTCGTCGCGCACATGGCCGCACAGTCGCAGGCCGATCCGAAAGTCGACGAGGTCCTGAAGGCTGCGCGCGCAGCCATGGGCGGTGAGGCCGCACTCGCGAAGGTGCAGTCGGCCACGGTCACCGGCTCGGCGCGCCGCGTGATGGGCGAGCGCGAGATGACCAGCGACGTCACGCTCGACTTGCTACTGCCCGACAAATACAAGCGCACCGAGGACATGGGCTTCGCCGGCGGCCCGAGCTTCACGCGTGTGTCCGCCGTGAACGGCGCCGACACGTGGGACGATGCGACGAACCGCGGCGGCGGCGCGTTCCGCTTCGGCGGGCCTGGAGGCCAGGGTGGGCCTGGCGCCGGTCAGGGTCAGGGACAAGGGCAGGGCCAGGGACAGGGGCAGTTCACCGAAGAAGACCGGCAGCGTTTCCGCGATATGCAGGCCAAGCGCATGCGCGGCGAGCTGGCGCGCTACGAGCTCATCTGGTTTCTGAAGTCCGACGCGCCGATGACCTACAGCGGCGTTGCCGAGGCGCCCGAGGGCAAGGCCGACGTCATCGAAATCAAGCCCGAGGGCGCGGCGCCGATGAAGCTGTTCGTGGATCAGGAAACGCACAAGCCGCTGATGCTCACCTACGACGGCGTGCTCCCGCGCATGCTGTTCAGAGGCGGCGGGCCGGGCGGCCAGAACGCCCAGCGCCCGACGCCGGAAGAGATCGAGAAGATGCGCAAGGAACCGCCGCAGCAGGTGACCTACGAAGTGCACTTCTCCGAATACAAGAAGGTGGACGGCGT
>Ga0310810_10010243_pt1 | contig 10903 bp, 10 predicted proteins | sample NCmetagenome_FD_207641 | JGI IMG/M metagenome (GOLD analysis project Ga0310810, IMG submission 207641) | Soil microbial communities from experimental microcosm in Duke University, North Carolina, United States - NC | ecosystem: Engineered > Artificial ecosystem > Soil microcosm > Unclassified ... | reverse complement strand
AGGCCCTTCGCGAGCTCGTGGTCGCCCGACACCGTCTCGATGTTCGCGCCCTCGTAGTCCCAGGAGTGGTCCGAGTAGCCGAAGAACTCGAACGGCTCGTGGTTCCGTCCCTGCGCGAGCTCCCGCTCGTGCATGACGTTCCGGACGCCGGTGCCCTTGAAGAGCTGGTTACCGCCGACGTGGTCGATGTGCAGGTGCGAGTTGACGAGCGTCGTCACGTCGCCGAGCTCGAAGCCGCAGGCGGCGAGCTGTGCCGGGATCGTCTGCGCCTCCGTCTGCTCCGGCAGCTCGAACGGCAGGACGCGGTTCATGTGGTCGAGGTCGATGCCGGTGTCGAAGAGGAACAGGCCGTCGTCGCTCTCGATCAGCACGCTGTAGACCGGGATCCGCACCTGCGGTCCCGGCACGTTCCACATCAGTTGCGTGTGCTCGATGACGATCGAGCCGTTGTCCAGGAGCCAGACTCTCATCGCCTACGCCTCCAGCGCCTTGCGCACGGCGACGAGCTTCCCGGCACGCTGCGCACGCAGCGCGTCGATCTGCTCGGGCGTGTAGTCGTAGATGCCGCCGCCGGTCTTCATGCCGAGCCGTCCCTTCTCGATCAGGTCGCGGACCGTCGCCGAGACCTCGCCTGAGGTCGAGAGATCCTGGTTCAGGTAGGAGCCGACGGCCTGGTAGATGTCGAGGCCGGCCATGTCGAGCAGCTCCATCGGGCCGATCACCGCGAGCTTGTAGCCGATCCCCCAGCGCACGTTCAGGTCGAGGCCCTCGGGGTCGATGATGCCGCGGTCGACGAGGTCGAGGCACTCGCGCAGGATCGCGTAGAGGATCCGGTTCTCCACGAACCCGGCGACCTCTTTCTCGACGACGGGGTGGTAGCCCACCCGGCGCACGAGCGCCGATGCGGCGTCGACCGTCTCCTGGGACGTCCGCTCGCCGGGGATCACCTCGATCATCGGGATCAGGTGCGGCGGGTTCGACCAGTGCAGGCCGACGACGCGCTCCGGGTGCCGGCACACGGTCGCGATCTTCGTGATCGGGATCCCCGACGTGTTCGACGCGAGGATCGCCTCCGGGGCGACCGCCTCCTCGAGCTTCGGGAAGACCTCGTGCTTGAGCTCGAGCTTCTCGGGCACCGCCTCGAGGACGAGGTCGGCGCCGTCGAGCGCCGCCCCGAGATCGGTCTCGAAGCGGAGCCCGCCGCCGTCCTCCTTCGCCGCGTCGAGCCGCTCGAGGACGCCGGCAGCGAGCTCCGTCGCGGCGCGCGCACGCTCGAGCGCCTCGGCGCTGACGTCATAGAGGGCGGTCTCGATCCCGGCGCGTGCGAGCACGGCGCCCATCCCGGGGCCCATCGTCCCCGTCCCGATCACAGCCGCACGTCTCACTGCTGCCACTTGCCCTCCTCCTTCAGGTCTTGGATGCGCCGCCAGACGCGTTCCGGCGTCAGCGGGAGCTCGGTCATCGGTACGCCCGCGTCGGCGAGCGCGTTCACGACGGCCGCGGGCACGGCCGCGAGCGCACCCTCGCCGCAGCCCTTGGCTCCGTACGGGCCGGGGCCGTCCTCGTTCTCGACGATCACGCAGGTCATCTCATCCGGCAGGTCCTCGAAGCTCGGGACCCGGTAGTCGAGCAGGGTGTCGTTGAGGAGCAGGCCGTCCTCGTAGACCATCTCCTCGAAGAGCGCGTTGCCGAGCCCCTGGAGGGTCGCACCCTCGTCCTGGCGCTCGACGAGCTGCGGGTTGATCGCCCGCCCGACGTCCGCGGCGGTTGCCGTCCGGCGGACGTGGACGAAACCCGTGTCGGGGTCGACGGCAACCTCGGCGGCGCCGACGCACACCTCCCAGAAGACCGGGCCCTCGGCGTACGAGCCGGTGCCGACGGGGGAGACCTCGCCGCGTCCGATCAGCTCGCCGCCCGCGAAGCCGAAGTGGCTGCGCATCAGTGCGAGCCGGTCGTCCGGCTCGATGCCGGACGCCTCGGCGATCCGGTCGAGCTGCGCGCGGATGTCCGCGGCCGCGCGCTGGACGGCGAGGCCGGCGATCGTCGTCGAGCGGCTCGCGCCGGTCGAGCGGTCGTAGGGCGTGAAGCGGGTGTCGGCGCCGCGCACGGTGACCTGCTCCGGGTCGACTCCGATCTCCTCGGCCGCGATCTGCGCGAACGCCGTGCGCGGGCCCTGGCCCATCTCGGTCGTCGCGACGAGCACGACGACGCGGCCGTCGGCCTCGAGGCGGCACACGGCGCTCGAGACCGGGTGCGCGCCGGCGGCGAGCAGGCCGACGGAGACGCCGCGGCCGACGTGCGGCCGTCTCTCCTCGCCCCACCCGACGGCGGCCGCGACCTTCTCGATGTCGCCGATCAGGTCGGCGTCGAGGGGCTTCCCGCCCGCCCGCACCTCCTCGCCGGGCGTCAGCAGGTTCGCACGGCGAACCTCGAGCGGGTCGAGCCCGGCACGCCGCGCGACCTCGTCGACCTGCGACTCGCCGATCCACTGGAGATGCGTGGCGCCGAAGGCGCGGTAGGAGCCCGCCGGGGCCAGGTTCGTGTAGACGCACGACGCGTCGACCCGGTAGGCGGCCCAGCGGTAGGGCCCGGGTGCCGCGTCGCCCGCCGTCGCGACCACGCGGGGCCCGTTGTCGGCGTACGCGCCGGTGTCGAAGAGGCACTCGACGTCGCGTGCGAGCAGGCGGCCGTCCGCCGTCGCCGCGGTCTTCATTCGGCACGTCATGTTGTGACGTCGCGTCGTCACCATCGACTCGCCGACGCGGTTCTGGATCCGCACGGGCCGGCCGGCCTTGCGGGCGAGCGCGACGGTCAGCGGCTCCATCTTCGTGTAGGACTTCGAGCCGAACCCACCCCCGAGGTACGGCACCTGGATGCGCACGTTCGCGACGGGGACGCCGAACAGGTCGGCGATCTCGGCGCGCACCAGGAACGGGTGCTGGCACGTGGCCCAGAGCGTGATCTCGTCGCCCTCGACCTGCGCGATCACCGTGTGCGTCTCCATCGCGTACTGGTAGACGGAGGGAAAGGTGTACTCGCCCTCGACGACGATGTCGGCGCGCGCGAACAACGCCTCCAGCTCGCCGCGGTCGAGCGCGTAGCGGTAGCAGACGTTGCCGTCGCGGGGCGGGAGCTCGCCCAGGCCGTGGAAGAGGCCGGGCTTCGTCGGCCGGTCGGTGACGAGCGGCGCACCGTCGGCGATCGCGTCGCCGACCGTCGCCACGACCGGCAGTTCCTCGTACTCGACGGCGATCGCCTCGACCGCGGCCGCCGCGGCGGCGGCCGTCTCCGCCGCCACGGCCGCGACCTGCTCGCCGTGGAAGCGCACCTTGTCGATCGCGAGGATCGGTCGGTCCTTGATCGCGTGCCCGTAGTACGGGTCGATGTCACGGAGGTCCGCGCCGGTGAGCACGCAGACGACGCCGGGGACCTGCTCCGCCGCGGAGGTGTCGATCGAGACGATGCGGCCGTGCGCGATCGGGCTGCGGAGCACCTTCCCGTGCAGCATGCGAGGCACGAGGATGTCGCCGACGAACTGCGCCTGGCCGCGCAGCTTCTCGCGTGCGTCGCGCCGCGGCTGTGACCGGCCGATCTGCGTCCGCGTCGCCGGCTCGCGCAGGGTGGTCGTCATCCGACTCCGGCGAGGTCGGCGACGGCTTCGACGATGCCGCGGTAGCCCGTGCAGCGGCAGAGATTCCCGGACAGGTTGCGCTTGATCTGCTCCTCGCTCTCGAGCTCGCCGCTCGCGAGCAGCGAGCTGACCGTGAGCAGCATCCCCGGCGTGCAAAAGCCGCATTGCAGTGCGGCGTGGCGGGTGAACGCCTCGTCGAGCGGCGCGAACTCCGCTCGTTCCGCGAGTCCCTCGATCGTCGTCACCTCGGTGCCGGCCGCCTGCGCCGCGAGGTAGCAGCACGAGCTGACGGGGAGACCGTCGACGAGGACGGTGCACGCCCCGCAGACCTGGACGTCGCACGAGCGCTTCGCGCCGGTGAGGTTCAACGAGTCGCGGAGGAAGTCCAGCAGAAGCTCCTGCGGCGCGACGTCGCGGACGACCTCGCGCCCGTTGACGCTAAGCGCGATCTCCACCGAGGCCTCCCCGATCGCGCGCCAGGCTGCGCTGCCATGCTTCCCAGTACTCCGCGACGAACTCGTCCCGGTACTTGACGGGGAGGAGCTGCCGCGCGAGCTCGTCGCCGATCGGGCGCAGCTCGCCGAGCGTGGAGGCGAGCGACTGCAGCCGCGCCGCGCGCTCGAGCGTCGCCGCCGTCAGCACCGCCCACGGGACGTCTTTGCCGACGACGACCACGCCGTGGTTCTGCAGCAGGACGGCGCGGCGGGCACCGAGGGCGGCGGCGACACGGTCGCCCTGGTCGTCGTCGACGATCAGGTCGGGCTCGTCGAAGCGGGCGACGCCGTCGGCGAACAGGATTGCGTCGTGCGTGAGGAGTGAGAGCTGCGACGCCGTCGCGCCGAGCGCCGTCGCATACGGCGGGTGGCCGTGCACGACTGCACCGACGTCCGGGCGTGCGCCGTACACCCCGGTGTGGAGGACCGTCTCGAGGTGGAGGACGGCGGTCGTGTCGTCGAGCGAGACCACGTCGTCAGGCTCGACCTCGTCGAGCGCGATCCCCTTGCGCTTGATCCAGACGTCGCCGTCGGGACCGCGCGCGCTGACGTGGCCGAGCGTCAGGTCGGCATAGCCCTCGGCGGCGAGGATGCGGCAAGCCCAGGCGACCTGCTCACGGAGGCTCTGGGCGACCGCCACCATCTAGGCGCGCTCGGTCGGGGGGTACTCCGGGTGCGGGAAGCCGAAGACCATGATCACGTCGGTGTCGCCGCTGTTCGCGACGGCGTGCCAGGTGCCGGCCGGGATGTGCACCGCGTCGCCCTCGCGGAACGGCACCGCCTCGTCGTCGAGGCGCAGCTCACCGGACCCGGCGACGACGTACGCCACCTCCTCGGTCTCGTGCTTCACCGGCGTGAGCACGGTGCCGGGGGTGAAGACGGAGTAGCCGAGTGACGACGCGTTGCCGTCCACCCGGGCGCCCGTCACGAGCATGCGGCTCCAGCTTCCCTGCGGCAGCTCGATCGGCTCGGCCGACTCGAGCGGCACGACCGTTACAGGGCCCATTCGCCCTCCTTCAGGATGTACGTGCCGTCGTCGACGATCTGCAGGGTCGCGTTCAGGAAGACGCCGTCGAGGTGCAGCGAGCAGTGGTTCTGGCCGCCCGGATACGCGTTGTGGTTGTCGCCGAGTGCGAGGTGCACGGTGCCGATGCGGCCCTTCTCCGACGGTGTGCCGAACGGCGCCTTCTCGCTCGTGCCGAAGGCGAACTCGCCGATCACGGTCGCGTTCTCGACGCCGTCGATCGCCGTGCGCAGCCGCTCGGCCTCGTCGCCGCCTTCGATCGCGACGCACTTGCCGCCCTCGAGCGTCCAGCGGATCGGCTCCTTCACCTGCCCCTCGAGCCCGATCCCGAGCATGACTCCGTCGACGACGGCCGTCCCGTGCGTGAAGTCCTCGATCGCCGCGAACGCCACCTCCGTCCACAGCGGGATCGGGCTCATCATCTGGCCCCGCGCCTTGTACGGCGTCAGCTCGAGCGGCGGCCGGCCTTCGATCGAGACGTAGAAGTCGGTGCCGAGCGGAGTCGTGACGTGGCATTGCTTCTTGCCCGCGAGCGCCGCGACGGCGTCCTTCGTCCGCTTCGCCGATCGCTCCAGATCCTCGCGCGTGAGCCCCCACTCGCCCATGCCCGGCTCGATCGAGGCGATCTTCCCGTTCGCCTCGCAGGTCTCGCGAACCGCGTTGACGTGGGCGAAGCGGTTCGCCCATTCGAGGTTCGCGATGATGATCACCTCGTCCGAGCCGACCATCGCGCGATGCAGGTTCGCGGGCGGTGCCATCGGGAAGCGGACGTCCGCACGGCCCCGGCGCACCTGCCGCTCGTTGTTCATCACGACCGGCCAGCCGCCGCGCTCGACCACGACCTCGGCGACCGCCTTCGCCTCTTCCTCGCGGTCGTCGTCGCAGATGATCGTGACGACGTCGCCGTCCTCGACGGAGAAGCAGACGTCGACGATCAGCGCAGCGTCCTTCAGGAGGTTGTCGTTAGCGACCATGGTGGCCATCCTTCACCTCACTCTCTCTGCGGAGAAGACGGGGAGCACTTCCTCGGCGAAGCGCTGCACTTGTCCGAACTGGTCGATCGCGCCGAACCGGCAGATGAAGTGGTCGACGCCGGCCTCGGCGAAGGTGCGGATCCAGTCCGCGATCTGCTCGGGGGTGCCGACCGGTCCCCAGTTGGAGAGGTCCATCGCCTTCGACAGCTCGGGGTAGTACTTGGAGATGTAGTCGCCGAACGCGCTGCGGGCCTCGTCCTCGGAGTCGCCGATGTTCATCGTCACCTGGTAGGAGATGACGAGGCGCGAGAAGTCGTGGCCGTGCTCGTCGGCGTAGCGCTCGATCAGGCCGAGCTGCTCGACGAGCTCGTCCGGGTGCTGGGCGCGGCAGCACGTCATCCAGCCGTCGCCGTGCTCGACGATCCGGCGACAGGCCCGGTCGAGCCGGCCTTTCATCACCTCGGGCGGCGCGTCGCCGGTCAGCCGCGGGTTCGAGACGATCCACATCGGCGGCGGCGTCTGGAGCGGCATCAACGGTGCCATCTCCGTGCCGGAGTAGAACTCGACGCCGTCGTAGTGGCGGAAGGTGCCGTGGAAGTCGGCCTTGCCCTCGGTCCAGAGCTGGCGCAGCACCGCGAGCCCCTCCTCGAAGATGGTGCCGCGCCTGTCGTAGTCGAGGCCGAGCGCCTCGAACTCCCGGCGCACGCCCTCCTCGGGGTTGCCCATCCCCGCGCCGAGGATGGTGCGGCCGCCCGAGATCATGTCCAGCGTCGCCCACTCGAGCGCGAGGTACAGCGGGTTGCGAGTCGAGGTGACCATGCACGCGGTCCCGAGCCGGACGCGCGACGTCCGCTGCGAGATCGCCGACAGGAGCGCGATCGGCTCGTAGCGCGGCTTCGAGAAGAGCGAGTCGCCGACCCAGACGGAGTCGAAGCCGGCCTCCTCGACCGTGCTGGAGAGGTCGAGCAGCATCTGGACGTCGTAGTCCGGCGCGATCAGCGGCTCCCGGTTGTTGAGGTTGACGCCGAAGTCGAGCGGCCGGCCCTTCACGAGCCTGTGCCTTTCACGAGCTCACTCGTCGCGACAGCAGTGGCCATCGGTCACCTCACCCTCTCGGTCGAGAACAGGGGCAGTCGTCGGCGGGGCCGCCGGGCGCTCACGCGCCGCCGTCCGCCGCCGCAGCGAGATCGTCCTCGCGCAGAGCCTTCAGGCTCCGCTGCGGGACCCTGATGTGCTCGCCCATCAGGTGCGCCGCCCGCTCGGCATCGCCGCGTTTTGCGGCGCGCAGGAGCGCCGCGTGCTCGGCCACCGACCGCTGCAGGTTGCCGCGCAGCGTCAGCGAGCGGAGCCGGTAGCGGCCGAGCTGCCCGAGGAGCTGCCGGTAGAGCTCCTGGAGCTTCCCGTTGCCGGACGCTTCGAGCAGGCGCGCGTGGAAGGCGACGTTCGCCTCGAAGAACTGGGGGACCTCGCCCCGCTCGGCGTGCCCCGCCATCGTCTCGTTCAGGTGTTGCAGCTCCTCGAAGTCCTCCTCGCGGAGCCGTGGCACGGCCAGCCTCACCGCCATCATCTCGAGCGCCTCGCGCACCTGGTACAGCTCGAGGAACTCCTCCTTCGAAAGCGAGCGGACGACGGCGCCGCGACGCGGCCGGACCGTGACGAGCCCCTCGGAGGCGAGCCGCCCGAGCGCCTCGCGAATCGGGCCGCGGCTGACTCCCAGCTGCTCGGAGAGCGCCACCTCCGCCAGCTCGGCACCCGGCTCGAGCTTGCCGGTGAGGATCTGCTCGCGCAGGCGCTCGTGGACACGCTGCCAGAGGGTCAGGTTCTCGAGCGGTGCCGGCTGACTCACGGCTGCTTCCGGCGACATTGCATTCAATTCCCGACTGGGATAGGGTTGCGGCGTTCCCGTCTTGTCAACAGTTAGCAAGGCGACCCTACCAGCCTCTACGGCAGCGAGCAAGCATCGGCTACGCGGCGGAATCGGAACGATTCGCCGGGGTGAAAGGAGAGTCTCGGGATGCACATGCGACTTCGTGGAGTGCGGGTCGTCTCGGTCCTGGCGGCCGGCGGTCTCATCGCCGCAGGCACTGCCTACTCGGCCGGAGCGCTGCACGGCAGCACGGTGACGAAGGTCGGCTTCGCCTCACCGGCGAAGGCGAGCGACTACGGCTGGAACCAGCAGGGGTTCAACGGCGCGAAGGCGGCAGCCGCGGCGACGGGCTCTCAGTTCAAGGCGATCACGAACATCGGCTACGACAAGACCGACGTCATCCTGCGGCAGCTCATCAACGGCGGCGCGAAGTTCATCGTCGCCCACGCGAGCGGCTACGACACGATCGCGGCGCGCCTCGCCAAGCAGTACAAGGTGCCGATGATCACCTACGACGTCCCGACGAACCTGACGAAGGGCCTCGTCTCGTACATCACCACGTCGAGCCAGGAGGGCGCGTATCTGGCGGGTGTCCTCGCCGCGAAGACGACGAAGACCCACAAGGTCGGGATCATCATCTCGGCCGCCGACGACAACTGGTACAAGATGAGCGGCGGCTTCGCCGCGGGCTTCCGCAGCATCGACAAGTCGTCGAAGATCTTCTTCGCGACGGTCAGTCCGACCGGCTACGACGACGCAGCCGGCGGCAAGCGGGTCGCCGACAGCGTGATCGCGCAGGGCGCCGACGTGCTCTTCACGATGGGCGACAACGCGTCGTTCGGCTACCTGCAGGCGGTCGAGAGCGCCACGGTCGGCCACAAGGTCTGGATGATCGGCGACATCGGGAACATGACGCCGATCGACAAGAAGCACGTGTTCCTGTCCTCGGTGCTCTGGAACTTCACGGGCGTCTTCACCCAGGCGATCAAGGACGTGAACAACGGCACCTACGGCACGCACGGCTACAACCTGAGCCTCAAGAACGGCGGCATCTCTCTGCTCAAGTCGAAGTACATCGCCGCGGGCACCTGGTCGCAGATCCGGACGGCGCAGGCGAGCATCAAGGCCGGGAAGATCACGATCCCGGTCGCGCACAACGCGAAGGCCGTCCAGAAGCTGATCAAGTAGGCACGGATGCGGACGCGCGCGCCCGCGGCGGTTCCCGGACCGTTGCGGGCGCGCAGCACGTTGCAGGAGCACCGCGTTGTGGGAGATTTGGGACGAGCACGGTGAACGCACGCAACGACACCGGAGCGCCGATCGTCGAGCTGGTCGGGATCACCAAGTCGTTCCCCGGGGTGCTCGCGAACGACGACGTGGACCTGACCCTCCGCCGCAGCGAGGTGCATTGCCTGCTCGGCGAGAACGGCGCCGGCAAGTCGACGCTGATCGGCATCCTCTCGGGGCTGATCCGCCCGGACGCCGGCACGGTTCGGATCGAAGGCGTCGAGACGGCGATCTCCTCGCCGCGGCGGGCGCTCGAGCTCGGGATCGGCACGGTCCACCAGCACTCGACGCTGATCCCGGCGTTGAGCGTGCTCGAGAACCTGATGCTCGGCGACAGCCGGGGGGTCCGCCTCGACCGGGCCGCTGCGCGGCGCCGGCTCGCCGAGCTCGCGGCGGAGCTCGGCGTCGAGATCGACCCCGGCACGAGGGCGGCCGATCTTTCGCTCGGCCACCAGCAGCAGGTGGAGATCGTCAAGGCGCTCTGGCGAGGCTCGCGCGTGCTGATCCTCGACGAGCCGACCTCGATGCTGACGCCGCAAGGCGTCGCCGAGCTGGCGAAGGTGCTCGCCGGGCTGAAGGCGCAGGGCCAGGCCGTGATCTTCATCACGCACAAGCTGCACGAGGCGCTCTCGCTCGGCGACGAGATCTCGATCCTCCGGCAGGGACGGCTCGTCGGCACGATTCACCGCGAGGCTCTGCGGTCGAAGAGCCAGGAGGAGCTGCGAGCCGAGATCGTGCGGATCATGTTCGGCGAGGAGGCGCGCGCGGTCGCCGACCTCGCAGAGCTGCAAGAGGAGCTCGACAACGTCGAGGGGACGGCGCGGGTGGTCGCCGCGGAGGCCGAGACCGTGCTCGAGCTCCAGGGCGTGAGCTCACCGGCCGAGGGGTCGGAGCTCGGGGTCGAGGACGTGTCGCTCGGCCTGAGGGAGGGCGAGATCCTCGGCGTCGCGGGCGTCGACGGCAACGGCCAGCGCGCCCTCGCCGAGGTGATCGCAGGCCAGCGGCGCGTCAGCGCGGGCCGGATCCTGCTCTACGGCGGCCCGGTCACGCGGCTGAACGTCGCCGCCCGCCAGAAGCTCGGCCTGCGCTACGTGACCGACGACCGCCTCGGAGAGGGCATCGTCGGCACGCTCCCGGTGGGCCTCAACCTGTTCCTGAAGCGCGTCGGCGAGCGCCCGTACTGGCGACACGGCCGGATCCAGCGCGCGGTGGTCGAAGGGCGTGCGGCCGAGCTCGTCCGCGAGTTCGACGTGCGAACGCCGTTCGTGACGACACGCGCGGCGACGCTCTCGGGGGGCAACATCCAGAAGGTCCTGCTCGCGCGGGAGCTGAGCTTCCAACCGAAGGTCGTCGTCTTCCATAAGCCGACGTACGGCCTCGACGTGAGGACGACCGCGACCGTGCGCGACCTGATCCGGAAGCTCGCCGACGACGGCGGCGCGGGGCTCGTCATCTCGACCGACCTCGACGAGCTGCTCGAGATCTGCGACCGGATCGCGGTGCTCTCACGCGGCCGGCTCGTCGGCGTCGTCCCGAACGGGCCGGGCGCAGCCGAGCAGGTCGGCGAGCTGATGGTCGGCGGGGGAGCCGGTCTCGAGGCGGCGTGAGCACCGAGACCGTCACCGG
>Ga0310810_10010242_pt1 | contig 10904 bp, 11 predicted proteins | sample NCmetagenome_FD_207641 | JGI IMG/M metagenome (GOLD analysis project Ga0310810, IMG submission 207641) | Soil microbial communities from experimental microcosm in Duke University, North Carolina, United States - NC | ecosystem: Engineered > Artificial ecosystem > Soil microcosm > Unclassified ... | reverse complement strand
GTGATCTACACCATCTCGACCAACATCACGCATCTGGAAACCAACGGTGACAAGGTCCTGAAGCGATATGCGGAAGAGACCGGCGGAATCGCATTCTTTCCCTTCAAGGCGGAGGACATGGGGCAATCGTTCGAGAACATCGCCAACGAGCTGCGGCACCAGTACAACGTGTTCTACCGGCCGGATCCGTTACGCACCGACGGGCTGTATCATCCGGTGGAGATTCGCGTGAAAGAGCGGCGAGAGCTTAGCGTGCGGGCGCGGCACGGGTACTACGCGCCAACACTGCCGCAGGCGCCTTGAGCTGTGCCGTAGGCGTTGCGTAGTAGCCGTTGCGGGTGCGGACGGTGGGGCGGCCGAATCCGGTCACGGTGACTTTGACTTGGCGGAAGGTTCCATCCAGAGCCTGGTTGGAAGACGTGTAGCCGAGAATATACTGATTCCGGATCTCGTGGGCGACGCGCGGGGTGATCTCCTGGATGTCGCTGATGCTCTTGGGGTAGTAATCCTCACCACCGGATGCGTCCGTCAAGGACTTCAAAGCGCGTTTGGCCGACCGCGCATCGCGGGCCTCTTCTTCATTGAGTAATCCGATGGCATAGATCAGCACGTCGCTGCTGTGCGCCTGACGGAGCAGATTCTCCAGAGAGATGTCGCTGGAATTGTCGTTGCCGTCGGTGACCACCACCAGGACCTTCTTGTCCTTCTTCCCGTTCTTCTTCACGTAGTCGATGGATTTGCTCAAAGCGTCGCGCATGGCGGTGCCGCCGCGCGCCTCCATCCGCGCGAGCGCCGACTGCAGCTTCTTGAGATCGTTGGTCAGGGGCTGATCGAAATGCGTATCGTCATTGAAATTGACGATGAAGACTTCGTCTTCCGGGTTGGACTGTTTCACCAGCTCGAGCGCGGCGGCGGCGACCCTTGTCCGCTTGCTGTTCATGCTCCCGCTGTTATCGACAATGATACCCATCGAGACGGGCACGTCTTCGCGGCGAAACAGCCGCAGGGGCTGCTCCACGCCGTCCTCGAAGATCTTGAAGGCCGATTGGGGGATGTTGGTGATCAGCCTGCCGTTCTTATCGACCACGCTGGCGTGAAGAAGGACCAGCCGGGCATCCAAGCGGTAAAGGGGAGTATCGTCTTGCGCCGGAGGAGGGGCCTGGGCTAGTGCAAGCCCGGCGAGTCCAGCAAGCAGGATCAATCCGAAACTCGGTGAACGCCTCACCTACTTAGAGTCTAGCAGGAGCCCACTAATCGGCTAAGGGTAGGCCGGGGTAGGTCACCGATTCTCCCTCGACCCGCGCAAAAGGCGTGTAGGCATGGGGTTTGCGGCTGGAGGCTGCGAGGATGTGCTCGACCTGGATCCCGCGGGCGGCCAGGGCGTCGGCGATCAGCGAGCGGTGGCATCGCCAGGGGACGGCTTCCGCGCACATGATCACCGTGGGCGCGCCGGCGGCGAATTCGATGAGACTGGCAAGAGCCTGGCGGAAGGCCGGGGTCTGCATGTAATCGGCATAGCCGCGAAAGCTGGCGTTCTTCCAGCCGGTGTTGATGGAATCCTTGCGGGCGTGGCGGAGTCCCCCGAGCCCCGGCAGATGGATGTACTCGATGCCACGCTGGTGCAGCGAATCGGCGAGCTGATCCTGGCCGAATTGCGGATTGCGGCGCGATTTGGGGATGGTGCGGACGTCGATGAGCCGCCGGATGCCGTGCGCCTCGAGCATTTCGAGGAATTTCTCGATGGAGAGCGTGGAGTGTCCGACGGTGAAGATCACACGGGTTGCAGCAAGGTGCTGAGTTTTGAGAGCACCTCATCAACCACCGGACCGGGAAGCGAAAAAATCATCGTGGCTCTGCGCCCCCGCCAATCCAGGCTTTTCAGTTGATCTGAGAGGATTGCTCCACTGATCTTCGAGCCAACAGGCAGCAAAACCTCGAAGGGATAACCCTTGGCCTGGCTGGTAATGGGACACATCAACGCAAGACCAACCTTGCCGTTGTATTCGGCTGGAGAAAGGATGATGGCGGGACGACGCCCTGGTTGTTCGCGGCCAGCTTGGGGGTCCATATCGATCCAGACCGCATGACCGCGATCCGGGATCCAGCGCTTCACCAGATTTCCTTGCCCACGGGGACGCTGGTAGTCACCTCTCCGTGCAAATTGTTCGTCGTAACCCGCGAAAGCAGTTCCTTGAGGCGGTGCTTTCGCGGCCGCTCAGGGATCAAGGCGATGAAGCCTTTGCGCAGTGTCAATTCGACCACAGATCCGTTGGCGAGGCCGGATTCCACAGCGATCGCCTTAGGAATACGCAGGGCAAGGCTGTTTCCCCAGCGCTGAACCGAAGCTTTCATCAGGAACTCCTATGTATCTACAAAGAAGATACACCAAGTCTCAAGGCTTTACAACCGCCCGAAGATACGTGAGGATTGCCGACAACTCCGCATCGCTGTAGGGACCGATGACGGAGGCGTGGCGCCACGTGCCGCCCTCGCGCATTTGGACGGACGTGGGTGACTCGGTCCGGAGGACCGGCGGCGGCGTGCTGAGATCGTAGAACATCACCGCATTGGCTTTCTTGCTGACGACCAGTGCTGGCATAGACTCGCTGCCGAGGCTAACGGTCGAAACCTGCGGCGTGGCGAGAGCCTTCAACGCCGCAACATCGGCAGGGATTCTGGCGATGGGAGTCGCGACGGGGATGCCGATGTTTCCGACCTCGTGACATGTCGAGCAGCGGCCAAAACCGCGGACTGCGTCCGAGAATAGCGTTCGTCCGCGGGCGGCGTCGGGGGAAAGCTTGGCGGCGGCCGGGGCGGGCTGCGGACCATTGCCGGGCGCGATGACCGGATTCACGATGCCGTTGAGCGACGCGACGTAAGCGACCACCGCGGTCAGATCGGCGCGCGAGAGAGTGGTTCCGAACGCCGGCATGGCCGTGCCGGCAACGCCCTGCGCGACGGTGCCGCCGATGAAGTTTTGGTCGAATCCACGCGCAGCCAGGCGGGGCGCGCCGCCGTTGGCGCCTCGCGCTCCGTGGCAGTATCCGGTCGCGCAGGTTGTATTGAACACGCTTTCGCCCCGTTTCAGAACGTCCGGCAGGTTTTGCGGCCATGCCAGCGCGGACGCGACCAGGAATAGCGATAGTGGTCTCATCTCGATGCCTCCAATAAAGCGAATACAACCAAAGTGGAACCCGGGCGGAAAGACGCCTCGGGAAACAACGCTGCAGCCGAATTTCCAAAAATACCTGCCTGCCATCCGGTCGGCGTGGCAATATACTGCCGCCCATTCACCGAATACGAGATCGCCGATCCGCGGTGGCCGGCGCCGGTCTGATAACTCCACAGCTTGTCGCCGGTGCGCGCATCCAATGCAAAAAAGTTTCCTTCCGGATCGCCGGTGAAGACCAGATCGCCCGCCGTGGCCAGCATGGAAGCCCCCAGAAGATATTTGTACGGAACACTCCAGGCGCGTTTGCCGGTGACCGGATCCCATGCGTCCACGTGACTGTAAGTAGCGCGATTGGGCGGCAGCTTGAAGTTCAAGGCGGCATTCATGTTACTGCGCCCTTCGACCGACTGGGTATCGGCGGCGGTGGCGTCGTTGCAGAGTTCATTGGTGGGCGTGTAGAGGAATCCGGTGCGGGGGGAGTAGGCCATCGAGTTCCAACTCTTGGCGCCGTACACGCTCGGACAGAAAGTCTGCGTCTGGCCGAGCTTTGGCTCGTTGCGTCCCACCAGCTTGCCGTCTTCGGTGATGCCCGTGATCCAATTCCGAACCTCCGGAACGGAGAACACGCCCAGGAACTCGCCGGTCTCACGGTCCAGCACGAACGTCAAACCGCTCTTGTTCATGTGCACCAGGATTTTTCGCATGCGCCCGCGGATCTCGCGATCCATCAGGAGTACTTCGTAGGCGGAGTCGTAGTCCCAGATGTCGTCGGGAACCTCCTGATAGTGCCAGCGCAGTTTGCCCGTATCCGCGTCCAGGGCCACGACGCTGGCCGTATACAGATTCACATCCCTGCCTTTGTCGATTTCGGCAGGGACTCGCTCGGCATCGTAGAAATCAGCCGCTGCGTTGCCGGTGCCCCAATAGACCAGATTCAGGCCGATGTCGAAGGAACCGGTCATCCAGGGTGCGCCTCCGCCAAATCTCCAGCTATCGCCCTTCCAGGTTTCGTTCCCCTTTTCGCCCGGGCCGGGGATTACGTACCAGCGCCATGCCAGCCGTCCGGTCTTCGCGTAGAAGGCCGTCAAATAACCTCGATCCCCCTGTTCTCCGCCGTTGCCGCCAACGATCACCTTGTCCTTGACCACCAGCGGCGCGGCGCTGATGCTACAGCTGCACTGCTTTCGGTCATCGACGTTGGTTTTCCAAACTTCGCGACCGGTTTTTTGATCCAGCGCGACCAGGTAGTTGTCTCTGGTGCCGAAGAAGACTCTGCCGTCGGCCACGGCGACACCACTGTTTCTGAGAAGGCCGTTCTGATTGGGCGGATACCGGTATTGCCAGATCAGGCGTCCGGTGGCGGCGTCGAGAGCAGACACCTGAGCGCGGGGTGTGATGATGTACATCACTCCATCCACCACAATCGGCGTGGCCTGTAGATTCTCGGCGTAATCGCCGGTCTGGAAGATCCAGGCTGGAGTCAGGTTTTTCACGTTGGTGGTGTTGATCTGATCCAGGGCACTGTAACGCCAGGAGAACTGGGTGCCGCCGTAGTGGGGCCAATCGGCCCGCGTGGAACCGGCATCCTGGGCGAGCGCAGCCGCGCCCGCAAGAACGAGTGCCAGCACCCGTTTCATCGAGATCCTTCCGGCAAGGCAAACACGACTAACGTGGACCCCTGGCGGAAGTTTTCTTCAGGGAACAGTCCCACTGCCGCGCCGCCGACGAGGGACTGCTGAAATCCGGTGGTCACCGCGATGTATTGGCGGCCGTTGACCGAGTAGGAAATCGACCCGCCGCGGTGCCCTGCTCCGGTCTGGAAGCTCCACAGCTTGTTGCCGCTGCGAGCGTCGAGCGCAAAAAAGTTGCCTTCGGGATCGCCGGTGAATACCAGATCGCCGGCGGTGGCGAGCACAGATGCAAGCAGAACGTACTTGTAGGGCATGGTCCAGATGCGTTTGCCAGTGACGGGATCCCAGGCGTCCACGTGACTATAGGTAGCGCGGTTGGGCGGGAGCTTCATGGGGAAATCGCCATTCATGAAGAAGCGGCCCTCGGTGGGCTTGGTGTCATTGGGCGTGATGTCGGTGCAGATTTCGTTGGTGGGCGTGTAGAGAAACCCGGTGCGCGGCGAGTAGGCCATGGAGTTCCAGCTCTTGGCTCCGGCGGCGCTGGGACAGAAATTCTTGGTTTTGCCCATCTCGGGTTCGTTGCGGCCGACCAGCTTGCCGTCCTCGGTGACGCCGGAGATCCAGTTGGAAAGCTCGGGGACATTGAAGGAGCTGAGAAATTCTCCGGTGACGCGATCGAACACAAACGTCAGGCCGCTTTTGTTCATGTGGACCAGGATCTTGCGCATCTGGCCCCGAATTTGGCGATCCATCAAGAGGACTTCGTAGGAGGAATCGAAATCCCAAACGTCGTCGGGAACTTCCTGGAAGTACCAGCGCAGCTTGCCGGTGTCGGCATCGAGCGCAACCATGCTGGCGGTATAGAGGTTCACGTCCTTGGACTTGCTGGCGCCGGAAGCGACGCGATCGGCATCATAAAAATCCGCGGCGGCGTTGCCGGTGCCCCAATAGATCATGTTCAAGTCGGGGTCGAAGGAACCGGTGAGCCAGGGCGATCCGCCGCCGAAACGCCAACTGTCGCCTTTCCAGGTTTCATTGCCCTTTTCCCCAGGACCGGGTACGACGTACCAGCGCCAGGCCGAGCGGCCGTTTTTTGTGTAGAAGGCAGTGAGATATCCACGGTGCGCCTGATCGCCGCCGTTGCCGCCGACGATGACCTTGTCCTTGACGATGAGCGGCGCGCCAGTGATGTTGCAGCCGCACTGCTTGGGATCGTCGACGCTGACCTTCCAGACTTCGCGGCCGGTTTTTTGATCCAGCGCGACTACGAAATTGTCTTTTGTGCCGAAGATGACTTTGCCATCGCCCACGGCGACGCCGCGATTCTGGATGAAATCGGAATGGCTGCCGGCGATGCCAGGGCGCACGGAGGGATAGCGATACTGCCAGATCACGGTCCCTTTGGCGGCATCGAGCGCGAAAACGCGCGCACCCGCGGAGATGAGGTACATGACGCCATCGACCACGATGGGGGTGGAGGCGAGGTTCTCGGTGTAATCGCCGGTTTGGAAAATCCAGGCAGGGAGAAGATTCTTGACGTTCGAAGTGTTCACCTGATCGAGGGCGCTATAGCGCCAGGAGAATTGAGTGCCGCCGTAATGGGGCCAGTCGGCGCGGGTGACGCCCAAGTCCTGGGCGGAGAGGGCGGCGGACATGGCGAGGAAGAAGGCAAGAATTCGCATCGCTCTATATCATACTTGGCAGGCGACACGATCGCCTGCCCCACCGGATCGTCTGTCCTAACCGGCGGGTGATAGCATGGGATTCGTTCAATGAACGTCCAGGCAGCCCTGATCAACGTGGCGTTGCTGTGGCTGCTGACCACGCCGCATGAATTCGCGCACGCCTGGGTCGCAACCAAACTGGGCGACGATACGCCGCGGCGCGAAGGCCGGGTCACGCTGAATCCGCTAGCGCACGTGGACTGGATCGGCACGGTGCTGCTTCCGGCGGTAACGTCGCTGATCGGCGCGGGATTCCTGGGCTGGGGCAAGCCGGTGAATACCAATCCCTCCAAGCTCTGGGGCGGCCTGAACGGGATGGCGCTGGTCGCACTGGCGGGTCCGGCCAGCAACGTGGTGTTCGCGGTGATCCTCGCGGCGGTGGCGGCGGCTACTGCCAGCACGAATCTGGCGGTGGCCAACTTCGCGGCGCAAGGAGTGCGGCTGAGTCTCTATCTCGCGCTGTTCAACATGATCCCGGTGCCGCCGCTGGATGGATCGAAGCTGCTGCTGGCGGCGAGGGTGCCGGTCCAGATCTACTCGATGGTGGCGCGCTACGGATTCCTGCTGTTGATTCTCTTGATGGCTTACACCCAGGTCGGGTACACGCTTTCGGCCTGGAGTTACGCGAGCGCGGGGACGATGCTGGGATGGTTCCGGCCGCTCTAGCCGCGCTATTTGCCAGCTTCCGCTTTAAGTTGCTGGACCAGCGGGATGTCCTTGGCTTCCGGCGAATCCGGAAGCGTCTTCACGTACGCCCAGATGTCGGCCAGCTGCGCATCCGAAAGGACCTTGGCAGAGTAGGACGGCATCTGATTGGTGCCGGGGCTGCGGACATAAGCGGTGAAAACGGGCGCCGGCATCTTCATCGGGACGAGCCGCTTGCCGGGGCCGTTCTGACCAGAAAAGCCGTGACAGGCGTAGCAACTGTAGTCGACGAACATCTTCTTGCCGCGGCCGGCATCGCCTTGTTGGGCGTAAGCGGAGACCACCAGCACGCCCATGGCAGTCACTGGTGCAACCATTCCGAATATGAGTTTCTTCATAAGTTTTTAACCGCGAGGCTGAGTTACAACGTCGATCATCACCGGCTCGCCCTTCTTGACACGCTCGACACCGCGCTTCAAGGCCGGCGCCAGATCCTTGGGATCGGTGATGGGACCTTCGCTGTACATGCCGTAGGCTTTGGCCATCATGGCGTAGTCGATGTTGGGATCGATGAGGCGCGTGCCAATGTGCGAGTTCTCCTGGCCGCGGTTGCGGATACTGGCCGCGCGCGCGATGAACATCACTTCCTGATGATAGCCGCGGTTGTTGTGCATGATGCTCAACAGCGGAATGCGGTGATGTGCCGCAGTCCACAGAATGCCGGGAGAGTAATTCATATCGCCGTCGGTCTGGATGTTGATCGAGAGGCGGCCTGCCTTCTTGTTCGCCAGGGCGGCACCCACGGACGCGGGCGCGCCGTACCCCATGCCGCCGGCTCCCTGCCCGCCCAGATAGTGGTAGATCTTCTTCATGTCCCACAGGCGGTTGGCCCAGTTGCCAGCGAAATTCTGCGGCGAAACGTAGGACCAGTCGTCGTTCTTGATCAGAGGCCACAGTTCGGCCGCAATGCGGGCCAGGCTGACGGGGCTCGCATTCCAGCCCACGGAGGCCGCTTCCACGGCTGCGGCGCGCGCTGCCCGATTCGCTTCGGCATGCTTCTTGCCGCGATCCTGGAACAACCGCTTCTTGTCGGCGGTCATGAGCTTCTGCACTTCTTCGATCAGGGCAGGAAGCGTCGCTTCCGGATCGGCGGCGATGTAGACGTCGCCGTTCACGCCGTTGCCGTTGATGTTGTAGTTGTGCGTGGCGAGCAATTCCGCGGTACTGATGACGATGGTCTTCCCTCCGCCAGCGCCGCCTCGCCCGCCTCCTCCGCCCCCGCCCGCTTCCAGGCTCAGAATGACATCGGCCGCTCCGCCCGCGCCGTTCCCCGCCATGGAATGGCGATTCGGGAAGCTCATGCGATCGCCCCCGCCGCCCACCGGGCACTGGAGAATGTCGGCGAGCTGCACCAGCAGATCCATGCCTTCCTGCGTACGGATCCGGCCGGCGTTGATACGGGGATTATTGGCGTTGACCAAGTCCTTGGCGATTTGCCGCACCGACGCCAGATCGGCACTGGGCATCGATGGCATCGTGAACTTGGGAACTTGAGGACGGTTCGCCGGCATCGCGCCCATCTGCAGTTCGGCTTGCACGGTAATCAGCACGGGCGCCATGGGCGGCGTCATGGCCAGCTTGTAAGCGCGGATTAGAGCCTGGCCTACGCCGGCGAGCGTATCGGGCTGGTGATCCCACTTCACGAAATCGCGCACCATGGCTCCGAGATCGACTGCCGTGTGAGCGGGAACGGCGGTATCTCCGACGCCTGCGATCATCACGATCGGCACGCGGTCGCCGTAGGCGTTGTAAATCGCCATGGCCGCATGCTGAACGCCGATGGTTCCGTGCAACAAGGCCAGCATCGGTTTCCCGCAAGCTTTGGCGTAGCCGTGCGCCATCGCTACGGCATTTTCCTCGTGCGTGCAGGTGATGATTTCGGGATTGTTCTTGGTGTAGTTGATGAGGGATTCGTGGAGTCCCTCAAAACTCGACCCGGGATTGAAGGAGACGTATTCGATGCCGAGCGACTTGATGACGTCGCACATGTAGTCGGAGCCGGGGTTCTCGACGATCCGGGATACCGGGGCAGGCCGCGCCGACCCGTCTTCGCGGGCGAGCCCGGCGGCGTCCGGCTGGGGTGTCCCTCCGCCGCCCCGTCCCCCGCGCCCCTGCGCTTCAGTGATCTGAGGAGTGACCAGCGTGGCAGCGCTGACGGCCGCTCCGGCGGCTGCTCCTTTTAAGAATCCACGACGGCCGACGGAAGTGTTCTTGAGCTTCGCCATGTTGAGGTTCTCCTTGGATCGTGAATATGCCGGTAACGATTTTACACCAGGAGCGGTGCGGGGACTAGCTGTGGCCGATCTTGCCGTTGCCGAGGGAGCTCAGCATGGCCTTCTGGATTCGGCTGACTTCGCTCACTTCACGCTTCAGTTCGCGGACTTCAACGGAAAGACGGGAGACGAACTTGATGCCACCCTCCAAGAGTTTGCGCGTGGCCTCGAGCTGCTTGTCGAACTTATCCATGCGCAACTCGGCGCGGTCCATACGTAAATTCGACCGCTCCGCCGACTCACGGATAATGGCTTCGATGCGCCGAAAGCGTTTTTCGACCGCCGGTTCCATGCCCTTGTAGGATAGCAACCTCAGCCGCGGGGCTGAGTGACGACGTCGATGAGTACGGGCTCGCCCTTTTTGACGCGTTCGACGCCGCGTTTGAGCGCCGGCGCGAGGTCCTTGGGATCGGTGATCGGACCTTCGGCATAGAGTCCATAGCCCTTGGCGATGGAGGCGTAATTGATATCCGGATCCCACAGTTTGGTCCCGATGCCGGCCCGCTCGGCGCCGCGGTTGTGCGCGCTGGCCATCTGTTCCACGAACATCACTTCCTGGTGATAGCCGCGGTTGTTGTGCATGATGCTCAGCAGCGGAATGCGGTGATGGGCGGCGGTCCAGAAGACGCCGGGGGAGTAATTGAAATCGCCGTCGGTCTGAATGTTGATGGAGAGGCGGCCGTATTTGCGATTGGCCAGCGCGGCTCCCACCGAAGCAGGCGCGCCGTAGCCCATGCCGCCGGCTCCCTGGCCGCCGATGTACTGATAATGCTTCTCCATGTTCCAGATGCGATTGGGCCAGTTGCCGACAAAACCCTGCGGCGAGACGAAGGACCAGTCTTCGTTCTTGACCAGAGGCCACAGCTCGGCGGCGATGCGCCCGACGCTGACGGGACTCGCGTTCCAACCCCAGGAGAGCGCTTCCACATCGGCTTCGCGATTCTTTTTGTGTGCCTCGGCCAGTTTTGCGCCGCGATCCTTGAGAGCGCGCTGGCGATCCGCGGTGATCAGCTTCTTGCAGGCTTCGATGAGGTACGGCAGCGTGGCTTCCGCATCCGCGCCGATGTCGAGGTCGATATCGGCATAGTGGCCGAAATCCTGGATGTTGCTCTTGTGCGACAAAGACACGGAAGAGATGTGGATGACCTTGGCGTTGCGCGTGCGCGCCGCGCGGGCTTCCGTCAGGATGTCCTGGACTTCGAGCGCGAGTGTCACGTCGGGCTGGTAGCCGGCGCCTCCATTACCGGCAAGGGGATGCCGGTTGGGGAAGTTCATGCGCTCGCGGTTGTTGACGGGCGCCTGCAGAGTTTCGGCCAACTCGGTCAGGAGTTTTACGCCGTTGGGAGTGCGGGCGTAGCGCTCGGGGATGATCATGGGGCGTTCGGCCGCCACCAGCATC
>Ga0310810_10010241_pt1 | contig 10904 bp, 7 predicted proteins | sample NCmetagenome_FD_207641 | JGI IMG/M metagenome (GOLD analysis project Ga0310810, IMG submission 207641) | Soil microbial communities from experimental microcosm in Duke University, North Carolina, United States - NC | ecosystem: Engineered > Artificial ecosystem > Soil microcosm > Unclassified ... | reverse complement strand
TCGCCGAGGTAGCCGTACTCGGCGACGATCGTCGCCATGCCTGCGGCATTGCCGGCGGTGACGTCGCGCAGGTCGTCGCCCACGTAGACGCACGCTTCCGGCGCGACGCGCAGCAGTGCCGCCGCGTGCAGCAGCGGCGCCGGATGCGGCTTCGGGTGGGACGTCGTATCGCCCGACACGACCGCGCCGGCGCGATGGTCGAGCCCCAGCGCCGCGACGACGCGTTGCGTGAAGCGCGTCGCCTTGTTCGTCACGATGCCGAACGCGAGCGCGCGCGTGTCGAGCGCATCGAGCAGTTCGGCGACGCCGTCGAAGAGCCGCGTCGTCCGATCGAGGCCCGCCGCGTAATAATCGAGGAACGTGTCGCGGAGGCTCGGATAGTCGGCATCGGTGGGCGTCACGCCCATGCCCGCGCCCAGCAGCCCACGCGCGCCGGCCGAGGCGTGCGGTCGCAGCAGTTCGACGCCGACCGGCGCGAGGCCGCGTTCGGCGCGCATCCGGTTCACCGCGGCGGCGAGATCGCCGGCCGAGTCCGCGAGCGTGCCGTCGAGATCGAACAGCACTGCCGACACCGGCAGCGTGCGCGCCGACCGACGGGCACGCGTGTCAGCCGGCATCGCGTTCCGTGCGCCTGAACGCCGCGAGGTAATTGACCGACGTGTCATCCGTCAGGCGGTAGACCTGCGTGAGCGGGTTGTACGTCATGCCCGTCATCGCGATCAGGTCGAGCCGCGCGCGGCGGCCGAACGCGGCGACCTCCGACGGCCGCAGGAACCGCGCCCAGTCGTGCGTGCCGCGCGGCAGCAGCTTCAACACGTATTCGGCGGCGAGAATTGCCTGCGCGTACGACTTCGGGTTGCGATTGATCGTCGAGAAAACGACGGTGCCGCCGGGCCGCGCGAGCGCGCTGCACGCGGCGACCGTCGACGCGGGCTCCGGCACGTGCTCGAGAAGCTCGAGGCAGGTGACGACGTCGAACGCGCCCGGCATCTCGAGCGCGAGCGTCTCCGCGGCGACGCGTCGATAGTCGACGCTGGTTCCCGACTCGTACTGGTGCAGGCGCGCCACCGCAATCGCCTTTTCCGACAGGTCGATGCCGGTCACGTCGGCGCCGCGCTGCGCGAGCGCTTCGGCGAAAATGCCGCCGCCACAGCCGACGTCGGCGACGCGCTTGCCCTCCACGCCGCCGGCGATGCGCTCGACCCAGCCAACGCGCAGCGGATTGATGTCGTGCAACGGCTTGAACTCGCTGCCGGGATCCCACCAGCGGTGTGCGAGCGCCGAGAACTTCGCGAGCTCGGCCGGATCGGCGTTGCCGGCTCCGAAGCGACCGTCGGTGGTGCTGTCGCGTGCAGGCATTCAACGAACCTGAAGGTTCAGGCGAGGCGCGACTGCCACATGCGCGTGCGGCTCATGAGCGCACCGGCGTCGATCCGCGTGAGGCGGCGCTCGTCGAGCACACGCTCGCCGGCGACCCAGACGTCGGTGACGTGCTCGCGTCCCGCGGCGTTGACGAGTTGCGAAACCGGATCGTACAACGGCAGGGTCTCGACGTCGGCGAGCCGCACCGCGGTGACGTCGGCGTCCTTGCCCGGAACGAGCGAGCCGATCCGTTCATCGAGACCGAGCGCGCGTGCGCCGTTCAGCGTCGCCATCCGCAGCGCCGTCGCCGCCGGAAGCGACGCGGCGTCGGCGCGCGTCACCTTCGACAGCAGGCTGGCGAGGCGCATTTCGTCGAGCACGTCGAGCCGGTTGTTCGACGCCGCACCGTCGGTGCCGAGCGCGACGTTGACGCCGGCTGCAAGCAGCGCGGCGACCGGCGCGGCGCCGCTCGCGAGCTTCATGTTCGAGCCAGGACAGTGCACGACGTGGCAGCCCTGCGCGACCAGGATGTCGACGTCGCGCGCGTCGAGATGCACGGCGTGGATGGCGACGAACGCCGGCCCCGTTGCGCCGAGCCGGTCGAGACGTTCGAGCGGCGTCTCGTGCGTTCGTGCGCGCGACTGTTCGACTTCGTGCGCCGTTTCCGCGACGTGGGTCTGGATCACGAGATCGAGCTGGCGCGCATAGACGACGATCGTGCCCCACGTCTCGTCGCCGACGGTATACGGCGCGTGCGGCGCGAGCGAGAAGGCGAGCCGGGGAGAATCCTTGTACGCGTCACGCGCGGCGAGCCCGCGCTGCAGGTACCCGTCGGCATCGGCGGCATACGGCGTCGGAAAGTCGACGATCACCATGCCGATCATCGCGCGCATGCCCGTCTGCTCGTACGCCTGCGCGGCGGCGTCCGGGTAGAAGTACATGTCGTTGCAGCACGTGATGCCCGAGCGCAGCATCTCCGCGGCCGCGAGCAGCGTGCCGTGGTGGACGAAATCGGGCGCGACGAACCGGGCTTCGCGCGGCCAGATGTGCTCCTCGAGCCACGCCTTCAGCGGAACGTCGTCGGCGATGCCGCGCAGCAGCGTCATCGCCGAATGCGTGTGCGCGTTCACGAGGCCGGGAATCAGCGCATGCTCGGGAAGTGCCACGCGCTCGCGCGGCGCGTACTCCGTGTCGGCCTGCGCGAACGGAACGAGCGCGACGATGCGGCCGGCGTCGACGACGAGCGCGTGGTCCGCGAGCGCGGCGGGCGGCTCGACGGGGATGACGAAGCGCGCGTCGATGCGCAGATCGACGGCGCGCGGCTCGCGCGAGGGCATGCGCCGAGTGTAGCAGCCGTGATGCAGCGTCCGCCGTGCACGCCGGAACCTTGCAACGCCGCGAGCGCTCCGAATACGCATAACGTCGACGACGCGCAACGTGCCCGAACCCCGGCAACCGCTTTCGCCCACCGACGCGGTGCCGACACACGTCGCGCCCGTTCCCGCCCAGAACACGGCCGGGCTGACCGGCGTGGTCGTCGGTGTCGTGATCGTCGCCGCGCTCTACCTCGGGCGCGAGGTGCTGGTGCCGATCACGCTCGCGTTCCTGCTGTGTTTCGTGCTGAGCCCGCTCGTCGCGCTGCTGCGGCGAATCCGGCTCGGACGCATCCTTTCCGTCGTCGTGAGCGTCGTCGTTGCGCTTGGCCTCATCCTCGCGCTCGGCGCGGCGATCGGCACGCAGGTCGCCGATCTCGCGCAGGACCTGCCGCGTTACGAAACCACGATCCAGCAGAAGGTCGAGGGCCTGCGCAGCGCGGTCGTCGCCGGCCTGTCGCCGCTGCTCGGGCCGCTGCGGCGCGAACTGCCCGCCGAGGCGTCGCCGCAGACGCGCCCGAAGGCGCCCGCCGTGAATGAAGAAGCGCGGTCCGCAGCGGCAACCGCGCCGCCCTCTGCCGCGTGGGCGCTCAAAATCATCCCGACCCTGGTGCGGCCGATCCTCAATCCACTTGCCACGTTCGGGATCATCCTCGTCGTCACGATCTTTGCGCTCTTGCAAAAGGAGGATCTGCGCAACCGCGCGATCCGCCTGTTCGGGTCGAGCGACATGCAGCGCACGACGCTCGCGATGGACGAGGCAGGGCATCGGCTCGCGCGCTATTTCCTGACACAGCTCGGGATCAACACGGCATTCGGCGTCATCGTCGGCACCGGCCTCTACTGGATCGGCGTGCCGAATCCGGCGTTATGGGCGATCGCGAGCGCGCTTCTGCGCTTCATTCCGTACATCGGCTCGTGGATCGCCGCGGCGTTGCCGCTGGTGCTTGCCGCGGCCACGGAACCCGGCTGGAGCATGGCGATCTGGACCGTCGTGCTCTACGCCGTCGTCGAGGTCACGCTGAGCCAGGTCGTCGAACCGCTCGTCTACGGTCACAGCACCGGCCTGTCGCCGTTCGCGGTGATCGTCGCCGCGATCTTCTGGACATGGCTGTGGGGACCGATCGGCCTCATCATCTCGACGCCGCTCACGCTCTGCCTCGTCGTGCTCGGCCGCCATATCGAGCACCTCGAATTCATCGACGTGCTGCTCGGTGACCAGCCGGCGCTGAGCCCCGTGGAGAACCTGTACCAGCGGATGCTCGCGAACGATCCCGACGAAGCGGTCGACCAGGCGGAAGCGTTCCTGAAGACGCAAACGCTTACGGCGTACTACGACGAAGTCGTCGTGAGCGCGCTGCGCCTCGCCGCCACCGACGTGCACCGTGGCGCGATGACGCATGCTCGCATTGCACAGGTGAAGAGGAACGTCGACGACCTCGTGAGCGAGCTCGCCGATAACGAGACGACGTTGCGAGCGGAAGTGAACGAAAGCGCGACCCGCGCAGCCGCGTCAAACGGGCCATCCGGCCGCATCGACGACACCCGACTCCCGTCTGCGTGGCGAGGCGAAAGTCCGGTGCTGTGCATCGCGGGCCGCGGGCCGCTCGACGAAACGGTCGCGGCGATGCTCACGCAACTGCTCGAGCAACGGGGTCTTGGCGCGCGCGTCGTCCGGAACGCCGCGGTGTCGCGCGAGAACATCGCGTCGCTCGACGTCGAGGGCGTGGCGATGGCCTGCGTCTCGTACGTCGAGATTCGCGGTCACCCGGCGCACCTGCGGCTGCTGTTGCGAAGATTGCGCGCGCGGCTTCCTGCCGCCCCGCTGCTGGTGGGACTGTGGCCTGTCGACGATCCGATACTCGCCGATCGCGAGTTGCAGCGCGAAGCCGGCGCGACGCATTGCGTGAGCACGCTCGGCGACGCCGTGACGATCTGCGCCGAGTCGGCGCAGGCACCGGCGCCGGCCGTCGAAGCGGCGACGACCTGACCGCCGTTCGACGACCCGACAAAAAAGCCCCGCAAACGTCGCGGGGCTTTTCGGGGCGAGGACTGCGGCGCTCAGCGCGCGACGCCTTCGCCCTTCACTTCGATTTCGACGCGGCGATTCGGCGCGAGACACGCGATCAGCGCCTTCAACGCCTTCTGGTTGCAGACGACGCCCGGAACCGGCTGCGTCTTGCCCATGCCGAGCGTCTCGATCTTGTCGCGCGGCACGCCACGGCTCACGAGGTAGTCGCGGACCGCGTCGGCACGGCGCTCGGACAGGCGCTGGTTATAGCGCTGCGTGCCGATCCGGTCGGTGTGGCCGGTGACGAGCACGAGCTCGAGCTTCTGCACGTTGCGCAGCTTGGAGATGATCTCGCTGTCGATCGCGGCCTTGCCTTCAGGCTTCAGCACGGCCTTGTCGAAGTCGAACAGCGCCTTCGCGGCGAGCGTGATCTTCTGGACCTGCGGCGCCGGTGCCGGAGCAGGCGCGGGTGCCGGAGCGGGCGCCGGCGCGGGCGGAGGCGGCGCTGCAACGGGCGGTGCGGGCTTCGGAACCAGCTCGGGCTCGCATTGCGCGATCGCCATCGCCGGCGTCCAGTACCCTTGGCGCCAGCACAGATTGCCGGCGATGCCCGCTGCGCCGTTGTAGGTGCCGCTCCGCAGGACGTTGTTGTCCGGCGGTGCGTTGAAGGTTGTTATGACGTACCCCGGGCAGTTGTTCGGGTCGCAAAAAGCCGGCCCGGAAACGTATCCACGCGGGTCGGCCTTCATCCAGGTTGGCCCAAACTGCGCTTGCCCGCTGCCTGCAAACGCCATTGCCAGCAGGCCGGCCGCGACACCGGACACGAGACGTCGAGTCATTTCTTTTACCCCTTTGACTTGGTTTTCAACAGGTTTTGTTCGGACGATGCGACTTCGCGCGATGGCACACCGACCAGCCGGCGCGCAATGAATCGAATGCTCCGTCTCAATATACACGCGCGTTTTTGGCCCAGCAACGAAAACGCCCCTCGCTCCGGCGGACGGCGCGCGACTGTCGCGGCGATGCAACGCCGTGGTAAAATCCAGCATTTTCAAGGACCTCTGACCGGGCCTTCACGGCGCATCGACCGTGTCCGCGGCCCGGTCCGGCGTCCCGGCAAGCCGGCAAACTGCGCGAAAGCGCGGACTTCCGTCGTTTTTTCAATTCGCTCGACGCAGCTTAAAAGGATTCGCCTTCCCCATGGAGCAGTTCGCCAAAGAAACGCTGCCGGTCAGTCTCGAAGCCGAAATGCGCCACTCGTACCTCGACTACGCAATGAGCGTGATCGTCGGGCGGGCGCTCCCCGATGCCCGTGACGGGTTGAAGCCGGTTCACCGGCGGGTGCTGTTCTCGATGCACGAGTCGAACATCGTCTACAACCGGCCGTACGTGAAGTGCGCGCGCGTCGTCGGCGACGTGATGGGGAAGTACCACCCGCACGGCGACATGGCGATCTACGACGCGCTCGTCCGGATGGCGCAGGACTTCTCGCTGCGCTATCCGCTCGTCGACGGCCAAGGCAACTTCGGCTCGGTCGACGGCGACAACCCGGCGGCGATGCGCTACACCGAGTGCCGGCTCGAGCGGATCGCGAACGAGCTGCTTGCCGACATCGACAAGGAAACCGTCGATTTCGTCCCGAACTACGACGGCAAGGAGCAGGAACCGGCCGTGATGCCGTCGCGGCTGCCGAACCTGCTCGTCAACGGCTCGTCCGGCATCGCAGTCGGCATGGCGACGAACATCCCGCCGCATAACCTGACCGAGACGATCAACGGCTGCCTCGCGCTGCTCGCAAGCCCCGATCTCGCGGTCGACGAGCTGATGGAGATCATCCCGGCGCCCGATTTTCCGACGGCCGGGATCATCTACGGCCTCGAAGGGGTTCGCGAGGGCTATCGGACCGGCCGCGGGCGTGTCGTCATTCGCGCGCGCACCCATTTCGAGGACCTCGACAAGGGCAATCGGCAGGCGATCATCGTCGACGAGATCCCGTACCAGGTGAACAAGGCGAACCTGCTTGCGCGGATCGGCGAGCTCGTACGCGACAAGAAGCTCGACGGCATCTCCGATCTGCGCGACGAGTCCGACAAGTCGGGCATGCGCGTCGTGATCGAGCTCAAGCGCGGCGAAGTGCCGGAGATAGTCCAGAACAATCTCTTCAAGCTCACGCAGCTCCAGGACAGCTTCGGCATGAACATGGTCGCGCTCGTCGACGGCCAGCCGCGGCTCCTGAATCTCAAGCAGTTCCTCGAGCATTTCATCACGCATCGCCGCGAAGTCGTCGTGCGCCGCACGCGCTTCGACCTGCGCAAGGCACGCGAGCGCGGGCACGTGCTCGAGGGCCTCGCGGTCGCGCTTTCGAACGTCGACGCGATCATCGCGATGATCAAGGCGTCCGCGACGCCGGCCGACGCGAAGGCCGCGCTGATGGCGCGCGCCTGGCGCTCGTCGCTCGTCGAGGACATGCTGCGGCGCGCGTCTGCCGATGTCGCGCGGCCCGAAGGCCTCGCGCCGGAGTTCGGCTGGCACGGGCCGAAGGCCGGCTACAGGCTCTCCGACGTGCAGGCGCAGGCGATTCTGGATCTGCGGCTGCAACGGCTGACGGGCCTCGAGCAGGACAAGATCACGAGCGACTATCGCGAAGTGATGGATCTCATCAGCGACCTGCTCGACATCCTCGCGAAGCCGGCGCGCGTCACACAGATCATTCGCGACGAATTGACCGCGATTCGCGACCAGTTCGGCGATGCGCGCAAGAGCGAGATCGTCGCGCAGGGCGTCGACCTCGCGATCGAGGACCTGATCGCGCCCGAGGACATGGTCGTCACGCTGTCGCACGGCGGCTACATGAAGGCGCAGCCGGTCGCCGAATATCGTGCGCAGCGCCGTGGCGGCCGCGGCAAGCAGGCGACGACGACGAAGGAAGACGATTTCGTCGACCGGATGTTCATCGCGAACACGCACGACTACATCCTCTGCTTTTCCAATCGTGGCCGCGTCTACTGGCTCAAGGTCTACAACGTCCCGCAGGGGCAGCGCAACGCGCGCGGCAAGCCGATCGTCAACCTCGTGCCGCTCGTCGACAACGAGAAGGTCACGGCGATCCTGCCCGTCAAGGAATTCTCCGAGGGGCGCTACGTGTTCATGGCGACCGCGATGGGCACCGTCAAGAAGACGCCGCTTGCGGATTTCTCGCGCCCGAGACCGTCGGGCATCATCGCCGTGGATCTCGCGGATGGCGATCGGCTGATCGGCGTGGCGCTCACCGACGGCAAGCACGACGTGATGCTGTTCAGCTCGGGCGGCAAGGCCGTGCGCTTCGACGAAAACGACGTGCGCCCGATGGGACGCAACGCCCACGGCGTGCGCGGCATGATGCTCGACAAGGGGCAGAAGGTGATCGCGATGCTCGTCGCCGAGGACGAGGAGCAGTCGGTGCTGACGGCGACCGAGAACGGCTACGGCAAGCGCACGCCGATCGTCGAATACACGCGGCACGGCCGCGGCACGAAGGGGATGATCGCGATCCAGCAGTCGAGCCGCAACGGGCAGGTCGTCGGCGCCGCGCTCGTGCATCCCGACGACGAGGTCGTGCTGATCTCGACCGGCGGCGTGCTGATCCGGATGGGCGTCAAGTCGATCCGCGAGATGAGCCGCTCGACGCAGGGCGTCACGCTGATCCATCTCGACAAGGGCGAGAAGCTGGCGGGATTGGAGCGCGTCGTCGAACGTGACGACGACGTCGAATGACAAGCGCCGCAGGGCCGTCCCAAGGCGCTGATTCTCCCCCCTCGGGGGGCAGCGCAGCGCGTGAGCCCGATGGGCCGCCCCGAGGGCGAACAGCCGCGGGCGAAGCACGCGCATCGTTTCATCTGCCGCAACCGTGGGGGGGTCACATCCCCCACCGCGTCTTCAACTTCAGCGCCGGTCCCGCGGCGATGCCCGAGCCGGTGCTCGAGCGCGCGCAAGCGGAGCTTCTCGACTGGCACGCCCGCGGCATGTCGGTGATGGAGATGAGCCATCGCGGCGCCGACTTCGGCTCGATTCTCGAGAAGACCGAAGCCGACCTGCGCACGCTGCTCGCCATTCCGTCGCGCTATCGCGTGCTGTTCCTGCAGGGGGGCGCGCTCGCGCAGAACGCTGCCGTGCCGCTCAACCTGCTGCCTGCCGACGGCGTCGCCGATTACGTCGACACCGGCCACTGGTCGCAGAAATCGATCGCGGAGGCGCGCAAGTACGGCCGCGTCAACGTCGCCGCGTCGAGCGCCGATGCGGGCTACACGTACATTCCGGCGCAATCGGCGTGGCAAACGTCGCCGGATGCGAGCTACGTGCACGTGACGACGAACGAGACGATCGGCGGCGTCGAATACTTCTGGATTCCGGACACGGGCGACGTGCCGCTCGTCGCCGACGCGTCGTCGCACATCCTGTCGCGACCGCTCGACGTCACGCGCTTCGGCGTGATCTACGCCGGTGCGCAGAAGAATGTCGGCCCCGCGGGCCTCACGCTCGTCGTCGTTCGCGACGATCTCCTCGGCCGCGCGCGTCGCGAGTGTCCGAGCGTCTTCGACTACGGCGTGCAGGCGAAGGCCGCCTCGATGTTCAACACACCGACGACGTTCGCGATTTACCTCGCCGGGCTGACGTTCGAATGGCTGATCGCGCAAGGTGGCCTCGCGGCGATCGAGCGCGCGAACCGCGCCAAGGCGGACGCGCTTTATGCCGAGATCGATCGCACCGGGTTCTATCGCAATGACGTGCGCCGCGAAGACCGCTCGCGCATGAACGTGCCGTTCTTCCTTCGCGACGAGCGGCTGAACGATCGGTTCCTGGCAGGCGCGAACGAGCGCGGCCTGATGCAGCTCAAGGGTCACCGCGCGGTCGGCGGCATGCGGGCGTCGATCTACAATGCGATGCCGATCGAAGGCGTGACGGCGCTGGTCGACTGGATGCACGAGTTCGAACGCGAACATGGCTGATGACGCCGCTGCGGGCGAGGACACGCTGCGGCTGCATCGCGACGCGATCGACGCGCTCGACCGCGAGATCCTAGCCCGCCTTTCCGAGCGTGCGACGCACGCGAAGGCGATCGGCGCGCTGAAGGCGGACCGCGGCGCGCCGGCGTGGCGGCCGGATCGCGAGGCGCAGGTGCTGGCGCGGCTCACCGCGCAGAACCCCGGCCCGCTCTCCGACGAGGCCGTCATCGGCGTGTTCCGGCAGGTGATGTCGGCATGCCTCGCGCTCGAGCAGAAGGTGCGCGTCGCCTACCTCGGTCCTGCCGGAACGTTCAGCCACGCGGCGGTCGCGCGGCAATTCGGCGCGTTCGTCGATGCCGTGCCGTGCGCGACGATCGACGAGATCTTCCGCGCCGGCGAAAGCGGCCAGGCCGATTACGCCGTCGTTCCCGTCGAGAACTCCACCGAGGGGACGGTCGGGCGCACGCTCGATTTGATGTACACGACCGAGCTCGCGATCTGCGGCGAGATCAAGCTGCGCGTGCAGCAGAACCTCCTGTCGAACGCGCCGGGACTCGACCGGATCCTGAAGGTCTATTCGCACGCGCAATCGCTCGCGCAATGCGCGCTGTGGCTTGCGCGACAGCTTCCCGGCGTCGAGCGCATACCGGTGTCGAGCAATGCGGAAGCCGCGCGCCTCGCGTCGCTCGAGGCCGGCGCCGCCGCGATTGCCGGCGAGAACGCCGCGACGATCTACGGTGTCGCCATCCTCGCCCGGCACATCGAGGACGAGCCGAACAACACGACGCGCTTCTGGGTGCTCGGACACCAGGCGCCCGGTCCTTCGGGACGCGACGAAACGTCGCTCGTGATGTCGGCGCCGAACCGGCCCGGCGCGATGCACGCGCTCCTCGAGCCGCTCGCGAAACACGGCGTTTCGATGTCGCGTATCGAATCGCGGCCTGCGCGCACGGGCCTGTGGGAATATCTGTTCTTCGTCGATCTCGTCGGACACTGCGACGATCCACCGGTCAAGGCAGCGCTCGACGAGCTCGCGCAGAAGGCGTCGTTCGTCAAGCTTCTCGGCTCCTACCCCGCAGACCTGGCATGAGCGTTTCCACTCCGACCGGCGGTGAAGGGCAGGCGTGCAACCATCCCGTCGATCGCGCGCCCGAGCACGTGCGCGCGATCGCGCCT